>ERZ501016.427-NODE-427-length-12205-cov-18.191276_pt1 | contig 12205 bp, 16 predicted proteins | sample MGYA00248889_ERZ501016 | MGnify/ENA primary metagenome ERZ501016 (study PRJEB25958, sample SAMN03398594) | human skin metagenome | study: EMG produced TPA metagenomics assembly of the Human Skin Microbiome Metagenome (human skin metagenome) data set. | reverse complement strand
GGGGTCGCACGACGGATCGAGAGGGTATGGCCAAGAAGGACGGTGTCATCGAGGTCGAGGGCACGATCGTCGAGGCTCTTCCGAACGCGATGTTCCGCGTCGAGCTGACGAACGGTCACAAGGTTCTCGCCCACATCTCGGGCAAGATGCGCCAGCACTACATCCGGATCCTCCCCGAGGACCGGGTCGTGGTGGAGCTCAGCCCGTACGACCTGACCCGCGGCCGGATCGTCTTCCGTTACCGCTGAGTCGAGGGCCCCGGCCGTCGACCGCAGAGCAGGACCCGCCACCGAACCGCGGTGGTGGGACGGATAGATCAAGGATGCACAGGCATGAAGGTCCAGCCGAGCGTCAAGAAGATCTGCGACAAGTGCAAGGTGATCCGCCGCAACGGGCGGGTCATGGTGATCTGCGAGAACCTGCGCCACAAGCAGCGCCAGGGCTGAGCAGCCGCCGCCGGCTCGCGCCGGCCGCACCGCGTGGACTTCGATCGCACGCGCCCCGCCACGCGGGGGAGCACAACTGAACATCGACAGCTGAATGACTGGCAGCGCCCGACCCCCGAGCCCGCTCGGGACGTCACCCCCGGCCCGGAGGCCGGGGACCGCAGGTCCGCACGGAGTGCGGGTCACCACCTCGGAACGGCGCCGCCCCCGCACACCTCCGGACGAGACAGACAAGGAACCCGAACAAGATGGCACGTCTTGTTGGAGTCGACCTCCCGCGCGAGAAGCGCGTCGAGGTCGCACTGACCTACATCTTCGGTGTGGGCCGGACGACGTCGAAGGCCGCGCTGGCCGAGACCGGTGTCGACCCGAGCACCCGCGTGAAGGACCTCGACGAGCAGCAGCTCGTGGCCCTTCGCGACTACCTCGAGGCGAACTGCAAGCTCGAGGGTGACCTCCGCCGGGAGGTCGCCGCCGACATCCGCCGCAAGGTCGAGATCGGCAGCTACGAGGGTCTTCGCCACCGTCGCGGTCTCCCCGTTCGTGGGCAGCGGACCAAGACCAACGCCCGGACCCGCAAGGGCCCCAAGCGCACCGTCGCCGGCAAGAAGAAGGCCTGAGGACCGCGATCCGTCGCGGCGGTGATCACCGTCGCGCTCGCGTGATCCCTCGCCTCCACCGAAGAAGAACGTAGGAGAAGCATGCCCCCCAAGAGCCGCACCGGCGCGAAGGTCCGCCGGAAGGTCAAGAAGAACGTCGCCGTGGGCCAGGCCCACATCAAGAGCACGTTCAACAACACCATCATCTCGATCACCGACCCGACCGGTGCCGTGATCTCGTGGGCGTCCGCCGGACAGGTCGGCTTCAAGGGCTCCCGCAAGTCCACCCCGTACGCGGCCCAGATGGCCGCCGAGGCCGCCGCCCGCCGTGCCATGGAGCACGGCATGCGGAAGGTCGACGTCTTCGTCAAGGGCCCGGGCCCCGGTCGTGAGACCGCGATCCGTTCGCTCACCGCGGCCGGTCTCGAGGTCGGCGCGATCGCCGACGTCACGCCGCAGCCGCACAACGGTGTCCGTCCGCCCAAGCCGCGTCGCAACTGAGTCTGAGCACGGGGAAAGAGAGAACCTGACATGGCCCGTTACACCGGCCCGATCACCAAGAAGTCCCGCCGCCTCAAGCTCGACCTCGTCGGTGGCGACAAGAACTTCGAGCTCCGCCCGTTCCCGCCCGGCCAGCACGGCCGGCGCCGGATCCAGGAGAAGGAGTACCTCAACCAGCTGCAGGAGAAGCAGCGCGCCCGCTTCACCTACGGCGTCATGGAGAAGCAGTTCGTCCGGTACTACAAGGAGGCGGCCAACCGCCCCGGCAAGACCGGCTCGAACCTGCTGACGATCCTCGAGTCGCGGCTCGACAACGTCATCTACCGCGCGGGGCTGGCCCGCACGCGTCGGCACGCCCGCCAGCTCGTCACGCACGGCCACTTCGAGGTCAACGGGGTCCGCACGGACATCCCGAGCCACCGCGTCGAGCAGTACGACATCATCAGCATCCGCAAGCAGTCGGTGGAGAGCTTCCCGTTCCAGCTGGCGCGGGAGACCTTCGGCGAGCGTCCGGTCCCGGCGTGGCTGCACGTGATCCCGGGCAAGCTGGACATCCTCGTCCACTCGCTCCCGACCCGCGAGCAGATCGACACCCCGCTCACCGAGCAGCTGATCGTCGAGCTCTACTCGAAGAACTGATCCACCACCCTCCGGGACCGGCCGCACCCGTGGCCGGTCCCGGAGGACCAGGGTGGCCCCGGGGACCGAGCCGGGGCCGCCGCCGGGTCGAACCGGCACCGACACGTGGCGTCATATAGCGGTCGCCCGTGGGAAGGACACCATCGTGCTCATCGCACAGCGCCCCACCCTCAGCGAAGAGGTCATCGCCGAGAACCGTTCGCGGTTCACCATCGAGCCCCTCGAGCCCGGCTTCGGCTACACCCTGGGCAACTCCCTCCGTCGGACGCTCCTGTCGAGCATCCCCGGTGCGGCCACGACGTCGATCCGCATCGAGGGCGTGCTCCACGAGTTCTCGACGGTCCCCGGGGTCAAGGAGGACGTCACCGAGATGATCCTCAACCTCAAGGGCCTCGTCGTCTCCTCCGAGCACGACGAGCCGGTCGTCATTTACCTGCGCAAGCAGGGCCCCGGCGCGGCCACGGCCGCGGACATCGCCCCGCCGGCCGGTGTCGAGATCCACAACCCGGACCTGCACATCGCGACCCTCAACGACTCGGGCACGCTCGAGATGGAGCTGACGGTCGAGCGCGGTCGTGGGTACGTCTCCGCCGCGCAGAACAAGTCGGGCGACCAGGAGATCGGCCGGATCCCGGTCGACTCGATCTACAGCCCGGTGCTCGCCGTGACCTACAAGGTCGAGGCGACGCGTGTCGAGCAGCGGACCGACTTCGACCGCCTCGTCGTCGACGTCGAGACGAAGAACGCGATCTCCCCGCGCGATGCCATGGCCTCGGCCGGCTCGACGCTCGTCGAGCTCTTCGGCCTCGCCCGCGAGCTCAACGTCGAGGCCGAGGGCATCGACATGGGCCCGTCGCCGACGGACGCGGCGCTTGCTGCCGACCTCGCCCTGCCGATCGAGGACCTCGACCTCACGGTGCGGTCGTACAACTGCCTCAAGCGGGAGGGCATCCACACGGTCGGGGAGCTCGTCGGTCGCAGCGAGGCCGACCTGCTCGACATCCGCAACTTCGGCGCGAAGTCGATCGACGAGGTCAAGGTCAAGCTCCACGAGCTCGGCCTGGCGCTCAAGGACAGCCCGCCCGGGTTCGACCCGAGCGCGATCATCGACTCCTACGGCGACTACGACGAGTCCGGCGACATCGCCGACGAGGACCGGTCGTTCGCCGAGGACGAGCAGCTCTGACCCACCCCTCGTGACCGCCCGAGCGCGCCACGCTCGGTGAGGTCGGAACCTCAAGGAGAACCACATGCCCACGCCCACGAAGGGCCCCCGCCTCGGTGGCGGTCCCGCGCACGAGCGCCTCATGCTCGCCAACCTCGCGCAGTCGCTGTTCGAGCACGACTCGATCACGACGACGCAGGCGAAGGCCAAGCGGCTGCGTCCGCTCGCCGAGCGCATGATCACCTTCGCCAAGCGCGGTGACCTGCACGCCCGACGCAAGGTCATGACCGTCATCCGCGACAAGGGTGTCGTCCACCGTCTGTTCGTCGAGATCGCGCCCGACATGTCCGAGCGTGAGGGCGGGTACACGCGCATCACGAAGATCGCCCCTCGCAAGGGTGACAACGCGCCAATGGCCGTGATCGAGCTCGTCCGCGAGCCCGTGAACGCCAAGCCCAAGCGCGCGGTCGTCGCGGAGGCCGAGGCGACGACGGCCCGCGCCGCCCAGGACGCCGAGGCCGCGGAGCCCGAGGTCGAGCAGACCGCGACCGAGGCTCCCGCCGAGACGCCGGAGGAGCCCGGCGACGGCTCGACGACGCCGAGCGCCGAGGAGAACGCGCCCCTGACGGACACCTCCGTCGAGGAGGCCGTCGAGGAGGCCCCCGAGAAGGCCTGACCTCTCGCTCCCCACGACAGGGGCGCCACCCGCACGGCGGGTGGCGTCCCTGTCGTGGTGTCCGGGGCCGGTCAGTCGGACGCGGACAGCCCGCGGTCGATCACGGCGAAGTGTCGCGCGAGCGGGACCATCGCGAGGACCAGGACCATCGGGACCACGTAGCCGTACCGGAGGCTTCCGGCGCCGGCGACGCCGGTGAGGACGGCACCGAGGAGGGCGCCGACGTAGTTGAACTGGTTGAACCGCGCGATGACCGCATCCACCCGTGCCCGGCGGGCCTCCGGGCTGCCGGTCCCGCCGGCGAGGACCGCGGCCGCGGAGTAGCTGAGGGGCGCGATGGTCGCCACCGCGGTCCCCAGGAGGAAGAACCCGACGACCGCGGTCGGCGCGTTCGGCGCCAGGACGACGACCGCGAGCGCGAGCGCGGCGAGCACCCCGCCGATGCGCAGCAGACGGACCGCGCCGACCCGTAGCACGAGCCGGTCGCCGCCCAGCCGTGCCGCCAGCGTCGCGACGAGGTAGGGGAGGGTCGCGAACGGCAGGAGGCGGTCGCTCGTCCCGAAGAGGTCGTGCAGGTACACCGGCCCCTAGGTCGTCGCGGCGGTGTCGACCATGTAGAACGCGACGAGCGCCGCGCCGACGAGGAGGATCGGCCGCCAGGGGACGGCGGACTCCCGGTCGAGGACGGGCAGCTCCACGTCGCGCGGGAGGAAGGGCGCGAACGCGACGACCAACGGGATCGCAAGCATCGGGGGCAGCGCCCAGCGCAGGGGGAGACCTGCGGCCGTGATCGCCCCGAGCGTCGCGACGATCCCGCCGAGGGTCCCCAGACCGATGACGGTGAGGATGCACCCGATCCGCAGCACGCCCGCGCTGGTCCACCGCCGGGCGCCGAGCTCGCTGGCCGCCGATCCGATCCCTGCCAGGAGCACGACCATGAGCAGGAGCCCGGAGACGGCGAGCTCGCCCAGGTCCCACGTCCTCTTGATCTCCGGCAGGCGCTGCGTCACGGGGATGAAGACGAGCCCCTGGAGGAAGAAGGCGGCGCCTGCCGCGGCTCGGGCGCGTCGCAACGGCCGCGCTGGAGCGCCCGGGCAGGGGGTGGTGGTCATCGCCGTACCGTGCACCAATGTTCCGGCCAGTCAACAAGTAGGTCCGGGCGGCTACGGTCTTCTCATGCCGATCCGCGTCCGCGTCGACCTCGCCTACGACGGGACCGATTTCCACGGCTGGGCGGCGCAGCCCGGGTTGCGTACCGTCGAGGGCGAGCTGTCAGCGGCGCTCGCGCGGGTCCTGCGGCTCGACGAATCGCCGAGCCTGACCGTGGCCGGCAGGACCGACGCGGGCGTGCACGCCCGCGGCCAGGTCGTGCACGTCGATCTGCCCGACGAGCCTTGGGCCGCGCTTCCGGGGCGCTCCGACCGGTCGCCGGGGCAGGCGCTCGTGGCGCGCCTGCGAGGAGTCCTGCCCCCCGATGTCGACGTCCGCGCGGCCCGCCCGGCTCCGAAGGGCTTCGACGCGCGCTTCTCGGCGATCTACCGACGGTATGTCTATCGGCTCTGTGACAGTCCTCCCGCGTGGAACCCGCTGCGCCGCGCGGACACGGTCCGCGTCGCCCGGCCGCTGGATGTCGATGCGATGAACGAGGCGGCGGCGGCACTGCTCGGCCTGCGCGACTTCGCGGCGTTCTGCAAGCGGCGAGAGGGTGCGACGACGGTGCGGACGCTGCTGCGGTACCGCTGGTCACGTGACGAGGACGGCGCCCTCGTCGGGGAAATCGTCGCGGATGCCTTCTGCCACAGCATGGTTCGAGCGCTGGTTGGAGCGATCGTCCCGGTCGGGGAGGGCCGGCAGGAGCGGTGCTTCGCGGTGGACGTGCTCACCGCCGGGGTGCGCGATCCGCGCGTGAAGGTCATGCCCGCCCATGGGCTCACGCTCGTCGAGGTCGCCTACCCGCCCGCCCAGCGGCTGGCGGCACGAGCGCTCGAGGCTCGCGCCCGGCGGGCCTGTGATCCCCGCCACTGATCCGCTCTCGGAGCAAGATCGTGGTTGAATCAATCAAACGGCTCACGCGCCGGTCGCAGGTTCGTATCGCCTTTCACCATGCCCCCCCGGGGGCCCTCTGTATGGAGGGGTACGGGAGAACGGAGTCCAGATGACCCAGTCCATCTCGCGCAGGACGATCGCCAAGGGGGCGGCGTGGTCGGTGCCCGCCGTCGCCGTCGGCGCCGCCGCGCCCGCCTTCGCCGCATCGCTCACCTGCTCGACCGTCGCGAACTACCTCAAGCTGCAGGGCGGGTCCACCGCGCCGACGATCACGGTCTACACCCAGCACCTCGCCAACCCGTTCCAGGGCGGGACCCGGATCGGGATCTCGATGGGCATCTGGAACATCGGGACCGGTCTTACCGTGAACGGCCGTACGATCACCGGCTTCTACTTGCTCCCCGGCTACTGCGGTGTCACCTGCAGCGAGGCGTACGCTCGCGACGATCTGATCAACGCGGGGAAGGTTCCAGTGCTCAGGAACGCCATCACCGCGGCGGACGGTACCGCTTACGACGCGATGCTCCAGGCCTATACGCCGTACCGTTGCTCACCGCAGACGGCCGGCGCCGGCCTGAGCCACGACATCACGCTTCGCACGAACGTCCCGTACGAGGCGGCCGCTGGCCTCTGCAACCCGCAGAACGCGGACCCGGGCAGCGTCGTCGCGTCGGTGTCGATCCCCTACACCCTCGTCCTGCTGTCCGGTCTCGCGGCCCAGGGGTACACGACCGCGAGCTCGTGCTGCCTCATGTTCAACGCGACCTTCCCGACGAGCGACGACTGCATCCCGCGGCGCGCAGTCTCGTACGGCTTCTCGGCCGCCGCCCCCTGATCGTCGAACCGCTCGACCGCGAGGCGGGCCTCACGTCGGGGCCCGCCTCGGGGCGTGCGTCGGGCCAACGGCTCATGGACGCGGCCGATCGACCGGCAGGAGCGAGCTCCACACGGCGACGCGCAGCGCGCCCGGTGTACCGCCCCCGGCGCGTCGGTAGCGTGCGACGACGGCGTCGATCTCCGAGCGGAGCGCTGCCAGCTGGTCGGTGGTGACGATGACGAGATCGTCCTTGAGGCCGCACTCGTCGATGAGCCCCGGCGGCCAGGCGTCGGCGCCGTCGATCCACGCATGGTTCCGCTGCGCGCAGAGGTCGACGTAGTCGTGCGCGAGCCAGGCCGCCGTCTCGGGGTCGTCGTCCTCCGTGGCCACCCGGGTCGTCGTCGGCGACCCGTCGTCGTCCCCCTCGCTCGCGGCCCACATCCGGCTGCGACCGTCGCCGAGCCCGGTGTCCTCGACGAGGCCTGCGCCCTCGAGGACCCGCAGGTGGTAGCTCGTGGCCCCTGTGTTGGTCCCGAGCTCGCGCGCGAGCTCCGCCCCGCTCGCCGCACCGTGCAGCCGCAGGTGCGCCAGGAGCCGAGAACGCAGCGGGTGGGCGAGGGTGCGCCATCGGTCCTCGGGCGGCGCCGCATCGGGTGAGCTCACCGCGCCAGAATCGCACAACTTCTGTGCAAAAGGCGTGCGGTGCCACTGCACGGGAGGGCGGGCTTGCCAAAACTGTTGTGCAACAGAAGAGTTCGCGCCATCGGTGACTTTGGCTCCGGCCGCCTCCGGCTCGTATCCTTGTGGAGATCGGCCGCGCCCCGTTGCGCGGTCGAAGCCCCGATCCATCCGAGTGAAGGCAATCCTTTGCGTACCTACACCCCGAAGCCGGGCGAGATCACGCGGCAGTGGCACGTCATCGACGCCACCGACGTCGTTCTCGGCCGCCTCGCCAGCCAGACCGCTGCGCTCCTGCGCGGCAAGCACAAGACGATCTTCGCCCCGCACGTCGACACCGGCGACTTCGTCATCATCATCAACGCCGACAAGGTCGCCCTCACCGGCGCCAAGCTCGAGCAGAAGCGCGCCTACCGCCACTCGGGTTACCCGGGTGGTCTCCGCTCGCGCAGCTACGCCGAGATGCTCGACCGCTTCCCCGAGAAGGCCGTCGAGAAGGCCGTCCGCGGCATGCTCCCGCGCAACTCCCTCGGCCGCCAGCAGCTGGCCAAGCTCAAGGTCTACGCCGGGTCCGAGCACCCGCACGCTGCCCAGCAGCCCCAGCCGTACACGATCTCCCAGGTCGCCCAGTGAGCGCCGACCGGAACAGGAACTGAGGAACCACCGTGTCTGACTTCACTGAGAACCCCGAGCTCGACGGCGATGACGTCGAGCTGACCGAGTACACCTCCGAGTCCGAGGGCCCGATCGGCGCCGACGGCACCGTCGCCCGGCCCTCCGCCTCGGCCCCCGGCGCCGGCACCGGCCGCCGCAAGCAGGCCGTCGCCCGCGTGCGGATCGTCCCGGGCACCGGCGAGTGGAAGGTCAACGGCCGCTCGCTCGAGGAGTACTTCCCGAACAAGGTCCACCAGCAGCTCGTCAACGAGCCGCTCAAGGTCCTCGAGCTCGACGGCTCGTACGACGTCCTCGTCCGCGTCCACGGCGGTGGCCCCTCGGGCCAGGCCGGCGCGGTCCGCCTCGGTGTCGCCCGCTCGCTCAACGGCGTCGACCCCGAGCTCAACCGCCCCGCCCTCAAGCAGGCCGGCTTCCTCACGCGGGACGCGCGCGTCCCCGAGCGCAAGAAGGCCGGTCTCAAGAAGGCCCGCAAGGCGCCGCAGTACAGCAAGCGCTGACCTGCTCGCGCAGACCGATGGCCCGTCACGTGCACCGCACGCGGCGGGCCGTCGCCGTTCGCGGACACCGGGTGGAGCCCGGTATCAGGCGCGCCGGGTGGGGCGGCCGCTGCGCATCTCCTCGACGAGCTGGCCCGTGACCGCGCGCAGGTCCCCGTCCGCGGCCTCGAACGCCGCGATCTGGCGTCGGTAGCTCGCGCCGGTGGCCAGCAGATCGAGCACCGAGGCCAGCTCTGCGCTGCACCCGAGGCGCTCGGCCACCGGGGCCAGGCGCTCGACGTGCCGGACGATCTCGTCGGTCACGAGCCGCTCGGCGTTCTCGGGGTCGCAGATGATGATCGCGTCGGTGCCGTACCGCGCGGTGCGCCACTTGTTCTCCTGCACGTGCCACGGCGGCAGCGTGACGACGGGCTCGCCGCGCTCGACCCGCTCGTCGAGGTCGACGACGAGGCACTGGGTGAACGCGGTGACGGCCGCGACCTCGGCCATGGTCGGCAGCCCGTCGCAGACCCGGACCTCGATCGTCCCCAGGTGCGGCGCAGGTCGCACGTCCCAGCGCAGCTCCTTGAGCTCCTCGATGACCCCGGTCGTCATGAGGTCGTCGACGTACCGCTCGTACTCCTGCCACGTGCGGAACTGGAACGGCAGGCCTGCGGTCGGCAGCTGCTGGAAGAGGAGCGCGCGGTTGCTCGCGTACCCGGTCTGGTCCTCCTCCCAGAACGGGGACGAGGCGCCGAGCGCCTGGAGGTGCGGGTGGAACGTCAGCAGGCCGTCGAGGACCGCAGGGACCCGCTCGCGCTGCGGCAGCCCCACGTGGACGTGCACGCCGTAGATCACCATCTGCCGACCCCACCAGCGGGTCCGGTCCATGAGGGTCGCGTAGCGCTCGCCCGCGCTCACCTCCTGGGTCTCCCAGCGGGCGAACGGGTGGGTGCCCGCGCTCAGCAGCTCGAGCCCGAGGCCGTCCGTCACGCCTCGGACCTCCTCGAGCGTCGCGCCGAGGTCCGTGACGACCTCGCCGACGGTGCCGCAGACGTCCGTGACGAGCTCGACGGTGTTGCTCAGCAGCTCGCGGTGGACGTGGTCCGCGCGCGGTCGCCCCTCGAGGCCGGCGAGGACCTCCTCGGCACGGGAGGCGAGATCGTGGGTGGCGCGGTCGACGAGGGCGATCTCCCACTCGACGCCCAGGCTGCCGCGCGCGGACGGGGCGAACTCGATCAACGGGGCCTCCTCGACGGGCCCGGCGATGGCGCCGGACCTGCGCCATTCTTCACTGCCCGGCGGGTATCGTCGCGCAGGCCCCGGCCGGTCGCGGTTGCTGCCGCCGGTCACCCCGGATCCTGCACGGAAGGTTCGTCCATGGCTCGACTCTTCGGAACGGACGGCGTGCGCGGCCTCGCGAACGGCCCCGTCGTCACGGCCGAGACCGCGATGTCCCTCGCCGTCGCCGCCGCCCACGTCCTGCGCGACGCCGAGCCCGCCGCGGGACGCCGGCCCAAGGCCGTCGTCGGTCGCGACCCCCGCGCCTCGGGCGAGTTCCTCTCCGCCGCCGTCGTCGCCGGTCTCGCCTCGGCGGGCGTCGACGTCCACGACGTCGGCGTCGTGCCGACCCCGGCGGTCGCCTTCCTCACCGCCGACCTCGACGCCGACCTCGGCGTCATGCTCTCGGCCTCGCACAACGCGATGCCGGACAACGGCATCAAGTTCTTCGCCCGTGGCGGGCACAAGCTCCCCGACGCAGTCGAGGACGCGATCGAGGCCCGGATGGGCGAGGTCGGTGAGCGCCCCACGGGTGCCGCGGTGGGTCGGATCGTCCCCATGGTGGACGGCGCGACCCGGTACATCACCCACCTCCTCGCCGCCGTGCCGCACCGGCTCGACGGGCTGCACGTCGTCATCGACGCGGCCCACGGCGCGGCGAGCCAGGTGAGCCCGGAGGTCTTCCGGCTGGCCGGTGCGACGGTCGACGTCATCGGCGCGAGCCCCGACGGCCTCAACATCAACGACGGCTACGGGTCGACCCACCTCGAGCAGCTCAGGGCCGCCGTCGTCGACCGCGGCGCCGATCTCGGCATCGCCCACGACGGCGACGCCGACCGCTGCCTGGCCGTCGATGCCAGCGGCACCGAGGTCGACGGGGACCAGATCATGGCGATCCTGGCGCTCGCGCTGAAGGACCGCGGGCAGCTGCACGAGGACACCCTCGTCGCCACCGTGATGTCCAACCTCGGCCTGCTCAACGCGATGACCGCCGCGGGTGTCACGGTGAAGCAGACGGCCGTGGGCGACCGCTACGTCCTCGAGGAGATGCGCGCGAGCGGCCACTCCCTCGGCGGGGAGCAGTCCGGCCACGTCATCATGCTCGAGCACGGCACCACCGGCGACGGCGTCCTCACCGGGCTCTTCCTCGCCAGTCGGGTCGCCGAGACTGGTCGCTCGCTCGCCGAGCTCGCCGGGGTGATGACGCGCCTGCCCCAGGTGCTCGTCAACGTCAAGGGCGTCGACAAGGACCGGGTCGAGGCCGACGCCGGGGTGCAGGAGGCGGTCGCGACCGAGTCCGCGGCGCTCGGCGACGGCGGTCGCGTGCTGCTGCGCAAGTCCGGGACCGAGCCGGTCGTCCGCGTCATGGTCGAGGCGGGCACGCAGGAGCACGCCCGGGAGGTCGCCGACCGGCTCGCCGGGGTCGTCCGGGAGCGGCTCGCGCTCTGACGCCCCGGCGGCCGGTGTCGATCAGGCGGTCGCGCCGGCGGCGCCGACCTCGGTGACGACGCGCGCGCGGCCCTCGGCCAGCGCGTACTCGGCGCCGACGATCGCCAGGGTCCCGTTGCGGACGCCGTCGGCGATGACCGTCGAACGCTCGGCGAGGAGCTGGCAGGTCTCGCGGACGTGACGGCGCATGACGTCGTCCGGCTCGGCGTCGCCCTCGCGGTGCGAGGTGAGGACCGAGGGCATGACCCGCTCGACGATGTCGCGCAGGAAGCCCGGCGGCAGGTCTCCGGTCGCCTCGGCGTCGATCGTCGCCTTGACGGCACCGCACGAGTCGTGTCCGAGGACGACGATGAGCGGTGCGCCGAGGACCCCGACGCCGAACTCGAGCGAGCCGAGCACGGCCGGGTCGACGACGTGCCCGGCGGTCCGGACGACGAAGAGGTCGCCCAGGCCCTGGTCGAAGATGATCTCCGCCGCCACGCGCGAGTCCGCGCAGCCGAAGAACACGGCGAAGGGTGCCTGCCCGTCGGCGAGCGCCTCGCGGTCGTGGACGTCCTGGTGCGGGTGCTCGCGGTCGCCGGCGATGAACCGGTCGTTGCCCGCGGCGAGCTCCGCCCAGGCCTCGGCGGGGGTGGTGGGCCGTGCCATGGTCACTTCTCCAATCCCGGGCGCACGCCGATGGTCGGCACCGATGGTTGCCGGACCGCGGCGAAGAAGTCGTTGCCCTTGTCGTCGACGACGATGAAGGCGGGGAAGT
>ERZ501016.424-NODE-424-length-12358-cov-16.857758_pt1 | contig 12358 bp, 8 predicted proteins | sample MGYA00248889_ERZ501016 | MGnify/ENA primary metagenome ERZ501016 (study PRJEB25958, sample SAMN03398594) | human skin metagenome | study: EMG produced TPA metagenomics assembly of the Human Skin Microbiome Metagenome (human skin metagenome) data set. | reverse complement strand
CCTCCTGCCCCAACCGGGGCGCTAGGGCCACTTACACCGTTAACGCGATAGACCCCAAGTCCCGGGTGGTAGGGGTGTAGCGGCTGCGTTCTCCTTCTTGGGGTTCAGGCCGTGAGTGCGGGCAGGTTGTCGCCTCCGATCTCCGGTTCGGTGTCGGTGATGAGGTTGATGCGGCAGCGGGCGAGGACGTCGAGGCCGAGGTAGCGCCGTCCTTCGGCCCACTCGTCGTGTTGCTCGGCCAGGACGACTCCGACCAGGCGCACGATCGCGGCGTGGTTGGGGCGCCGCTATCGTCAAGCAGCCGGGCTGAGGGCGGCGCTTTGGACTGTGGCGAGGTCGGCTTGGAGGGCCCGGTACACGACGTTTGCGAGGTGCAGTGCCTCTTCAGGCACCGGCGGGCTTCGGCGGGGGTCTTGCCCTCGGCTCGTTTGCGGGTAAGGTACGCGCGCGCTGGTGGGTGCCAGCGGGCTTGGACCATTGCGTTGGTGAACAGGGCCCGGTTGAGTTGGCGGTTGCCTCCTCGGGCCAGGCGATGCCGTTGGGTGTTGCCGCTGGAGGCCGGCTCCGGGGCGACGCCTGCATGAGCGGCGAACGCTGCCGCGCTGGGATAATGGCGCACGTCCCTGACCTCGCCGAGGATCTTCGCAGCAACCAGCGGTCCCACTTCTGGAATGGATTGCAGGTGTGTGGTGGACCGTTGTTCCAACTCGCCGTGGATGTCTTTCTCGAGGTCGGCTTGTTCGTCGCGCAGGGCGTTCAAGCGGCGGATCGCGGCAAGGGCGAGCTTGGCCCGTATGGGGTCGCTCTTGCGGGCGCGTAGGGCCAAGCTCCGAGCCCGAGCGAACGCCGGCCGGGAGCTCAACGGCCCCGTGGGGTCGTGATACCTGGGGGCGATGTTCAGCAGCAAGGCGTGGAGACGGTTGCGGACGCGTGCCTCCTCCTGGACGAGTTGATCCCGCGCGTCCACCAGCAGTTTGAGGTCGGCGTCGAGGTGCGCCGGGTCCATGATCGGCAGGTCCGACTCCCGTAGGGCGATCCGTGCGATGGCGACCGCGTCGCCTTCGTCGTCTTTGCCGCGCCGTCGGGAACGCTTACGTTCATCAGCGGTCAAGTTGGAGGAGACGTCGACGACGGTGTGCCCCGCGGCCACGAGGAGTCGGGCCAGGGGCAGTCCGTAACCTTTGCTGCCTTCCGCCGCCACCTTGGTAACGGCCAGGGCCTGGATCCATGTCAGGAGTTGTCCCAGCTGGGTGGGCGAGGCGCCGACCTCGCAAGTGTCCACGAGGCGGCCGTGCTCGTCGACGGCTGCGGCGACGTGGATTCGACTATGCGGGTCGATACCGATCACGAGGGGTGTCATGGTGTGCCTTCCGGTCGTAGGGTCGAGACCGGGTGGCTTTGGACACTCCTGTCGTCCGGTTGTTCACGCCGCTATCAGGTCACGCAGCCACCCGCGAGGTGCCGAGGAGACTGGCCCTAACCGGGTCAGGCCCTCGTGTGGGTCGACAGAATGATTCCGGGTCATCCTCCGCACCTCGACGAGCCTCGCAGCGCCTCTCATCGAGCCGCCAGTGCCAAGAGGAACACACAGGAAGATCCCCACGACGCGGGAGCGGCGTCGGATCTCGCGGTTGAGGCGCTCGGCGGGATTGTTCGACCAGATCTGGGTCCACACGTCTTTGGGGAAGGCGGTGAAGGCGAGGATGTCGGCGCGGGCTGCGTCGAGGTGCCGGTGGACGTCGGGCAGCTTGCCGTCGACGTAGTCCAGCAGCCGATCCAACGGGGCTTGGACGGCGTCGGAGTCGGGCTGGTCGTACACCGAGTGCAGCATCGCCTTCAACGCGGCGATGGTGCTGCCGCTGCCCACGCTGGCCACCCGGTCGCTGGTGCTGGCGCTGGCGATGCCGACGGCGGTCAACGCGTTCCTGCTGGCGGAGGAGTTCCGCGGCGACTCCGAGATGGTGGCGAGCGTGGTGGCGGTGACGACGGTCGTGGCGGTGCCCGTCGTCGCCCTGGTGGTGAGCCTGCTGCCGCTGATCCGCTGATCCGCCGGGGGCGGGATCATCGACCTGGCGGACGAAGGCCGGCTTATGCCCCTACCCCCGGTAGGTGTCGCGGGAGAGGAGGACCTGGCGCAGCACGGACTCCTGATCGACGATCCCGCGCCGCACCGCCGCCGTGAGGTCCGAGCGGCCCTGCGCGGCCTGCGACCGCTGCAGCGTCTCCGGCTCGGCGAGCTGCACGGGATAGGCCAGCTTGGCCACGCGGGCCATCGCGTCGTCCCCGACCCAGGCGCACATCGCCGGCACGTCGGCGAAGTAGCGCTCCACGTAGGGTCGCAGCACCGCCGTGTCGCCGCTGCGCCAGAACGCCCCGGCGAGGGCGTTCATCTCGTGGTTGGACCGACCTCGCTGCTCCGTCAGCTCCGCCCAGGCCCAGGCCTTGTCCTCGGGCAGCGGTCGCGCGGCCCGCGCACCCAGCCACGCCAGCGTGCCCGCGACCGTGGCGTCGGCCGCGTGCGCCTCCTCCAGCTCGGCGACGGACAGCGCCCCGTCACCGGCGAGCGTGGTGGCCACGAGCCAGCGGAAGTCCGCGTCCCCCGCCAGACCCGCGGGGAGCTCGCGCCCGGCATACCACCGGCGCAGGAGCTCCTCGTCGCGCGAGGTGGAGGCGACCACCCGCGCGGCCGCGAGCGCCCGGGTCGAGCCGGGCTCGGCGGCCTGCAGGGCGGCGGCTCCGGCGTCCGCGACCCGCTCCCGGGCGAGCGGCCGCTCGTCGGCGGGGAGGTAGACCGCGACCACCACGTCGGGCACGTAGCGACCGACCGCCGACAGCACCGAGTCGTCCAGCTCCAGCGGCCAGGACGCGGCGAAGACGTCGACGACCAGCCGGGGGTCGACCGTCGCGAGGGCGACCCCGTCGCGGAGGGCGTTCCACAGGACGACGCGCGCGGCCAGGTCGTCCACCTGGGCCAGCTGCTCGGGGAGGCGCCGCAGCGTGTCCTCGTCCAGGACGACCGTCGCCCAGGTGAGGTCCGAGGCGTTCGGCACGATGATGGCGGGCCGTGGCCGGTCGAGCAGCTCGTGCACCACGCGGCGGTCCTCGTCGAGGGTGAGCCGCGCGCGCACGACCTCCTCGCCGTCGGTCCATCCGGCCACGTCCAGCGCGTGCGAGCGCTGGGCCGGGTGCGCCTCTGGGGCCACCTTGACCACCTCGGCCCGCCGGACGACGTCGGACTCGTCGTCCCAGTCCACGTCGACGCGGATGGCGTCGAGCCCCGCGGTCCTCAGCCAGGCGTCGGTCCACGCCGTCAGCGAGGCACCGTGCGCCCGCTCCATCGCGGCGAAGAAGTCACTCATCTGCGCGTTGCCGTGGGCATGCCGCTGCAGGTAGTCGCGCACGCCGGCCACGAACGCGTCGTCCCCGATGTAGGCGATGAGCTGCCGCAGCACCGCCGAGCCCTTGGCGTAGGAGATGCCGTCGAAGTTCTGCAGCGCGGCCAGGGCATCCTCCGAGCCGTTGCCCGCGACCGGGTGCGTCGACGGCGACCGCTCGGCGGAGTAGCCCCAGGCCTTGCGCACGATCCCCTCGTCGGACCAGGCGTCGGGGTAGAGCCCGGTCCCCACCACGCACCGGCTCGCCATGTACTCAGCGAACGACTCGTTGAGCCACAGGTCGTCCCACCACGCCAGCGTCACCAGGTCGCCGAACCACATGTGCGCCATCTCGTGGCTCACGGTGTTGTCGCGCGACAGCAGCTCCGCACCGGTGACGCGGGAGCGGAAGAGGTACTCGTCGCGCAGGACCACGCAGCCAGGGTTCTCCATCGCGCCGGCGTTGAACTCCGGCACCCACACCTGGTCATACTTGCCGAAGGGGTATCGGATCCCGAACAGCTCGTGGAAGTAGTCGAAGCTGCGCCGCGTGACCTCGAGGACGCGAGGGGCGTTGGCCTCGAGCTGCGCCCGGACCGACCGGCGGGCGAACAGCCCCAGCGGGATCCCGTCGTGCTCGTCGGTGACGCTCACGTAGGGCCCGGCGCAGATGGACGTGAAGTAGGTCGCGATCGGCGCGGTCTCGGCCAGGTGCCACACGTCGCCCTCGCGGGTCGCGGCGCCGTTGCCGATCACCACCCAGTCGCTCGGCGCGGTCACGGTGAACGTGCAGGGCGCCTTGAGGTCCGGCTGGTCGAAGCAGGCGAACACCCGCGGCGCGGCGTCCATGAACGAGTGGCCGTAGACGTAGTGCTCGCCGTCGGCCGGGTCGACGGCACGGTGCAGGCCGGAGCCGTCCCGGCTGAAGCTCATGGTCGCGCGCACGACGAGCTCGTTGTCGGCGGCGAGGCCGGTCAGCTGCAGGCGTCCGTGCGCGAAGGCCTCGGCCGGCAGGGGCTCGCCGTTGAGGGTCGCCTCGAGCAGCTCGGTGGCCTTGAGGTCGACGAAGGTGGTCTCGCCCGGGGTGGCGGCGAAGGTCAGCACGGTGCGGCTGGCGAAGGTCGTCTCGCCCTGGGTGAGATCGAGCTCGACGGCGTAGCGGGGGCGGTCCACGGTCGCGGCGCGTCCTAGCGCCTCCGTGCGGGTCAGGCTGGTCATTCCCCCACCGTTTCACACCCCGGGTCGTGCCGGTGGGTCGGCGGGAGGCAGCCACGCCGTATGCCGTGGGCCGGCGGCATACGGGGCTGGGGCCGGACGGCCTCGGCCACCCTCAGCGCCCGTGGTAGCCCGCCATCTGCTCGAGCCGCGCGATCCGGTCGGCCGTGGCGGGGTGGGTGCTGAAGAGCTTGCTGACGTCCTGCGCGCGGAAGGGGTTGGCGATCATCATGTGGCTCGCGTTGACGACGTCCGGCTGCGGGGCGAGCGGCGCTCGGGCGACCCCGAGCTCGAGCTTCTTGAGCGCCGAGGCCAGGGCCAGCGGGTCCCCGGTGAGCGACGAGCCGTCCTCGTCGGCGTCGAACTCCCGGGTGCGGGAGATCGCCATCTGGATCAGGCTCGCGGCCAGGGGGGCGAGCAGGGCCATCAGGATCATCACGACCGGGTTGGGGCGGTCCTCGTCGTTGCCCCCGCCGAAGAACATCGCCATCTGCGCGACGCTCGTGATCACCCCGGCGATCGCCGCGGCGACCGAGCTCGTGAGGATGTCGCGGTTGTAGACGTGCATCAGCTCATGACCGAGCACCCCGCGCAGCTCGCGCTCGTCGAGCAGCCGCAGGATCCCCTCCGTGCAGCACACGGCGGAGTTCTGCGGGTTGCGGCCGGTGGCGAAGGCGTTGGGCGCCTCGGTCGGGGAGATGTAGAGCCGCGGCATCGGCTGCCCGGCGCGGGCCGACAGCTCCTCGACGATGCGGTACATCGCCGGTGCCTGCTCCCGGGTGACCGGGTAGGCCTGCATGGCGCGCAGCGCGAGCTTGTCGGAGTTCCAGTAGGAGTAGAAGGTCATGGCGAGGCCAGCCAGGGCGAACAGCCAGATGTACCGGCCGTTGCCGATGAGGGCGCCGAGGCCGAGGAGCAGCGCCCAGATGACGCCGAAGAGCGCAGCGGTCTTGAGACCGTTGTAGTGCCGGTGCATGTCAGGCACAACGCCGCCCGGGCCGAGAACGTTCCGGGACACCCGACCCAGGGGCCGGCGTCAGGGCGTCGCGTCGACCGGGACGAGGTGCGAGGGGCCCTGGTCGCCGTTGGTCTGCCGCCGGACGGCGTCGTCGGCCTCGTTGACCGCCTGCCAGAGCCCACCCTCGCTGTGGTCGTCGGTGTAGGCCAGCCCCACCAGGGTCTGCACCTCGGCGGAGCGCTCGCCGAGGTCCTGCTGCAGGCGGCGCCGCAGCAGAGCCAGGCGGTCCGCGCCGGGCACGACCAGCACCAGGTCACGACCGCTGACCCGACCCACCACGCCTCTCCCCCGCGCGAGCTCGTGCAAGCTCGTGGCCACCACCGCGAGGTCGGCCTCGAGGGCGGTGCCCTGACCCTCCGCGCCACGCGGCAGGACCGAGACCAGCAGGATCCCCGTGCGCCGGGCAGGCGGGAGGTCGAGGAACTCGCGCGCCAGACCGGCGCGCGTCAGCACACCGGTCGTCGGGTCGGTGAGGGTGAGCACGTGCAACCGGTTGAGGGAGGTCAGGCGCCGTCGCCGGACCATGGCGGCCAGCAGGGCGGTCACGGCGACCAGGCCGACGCCGAGGATCGTGACGCTGAGCGCGTGCGGCAGCGCTGTCGGGCCGATGGCGGTCGCGAGGACGAAGCTCACCGGCAGGAGCACGACCATCCACTGCGCCCACACGCGATCGAGGAGCACCCCGGCGATGGTCGCGGGGTAGGCCGCCAGCACCACCACGAGGTAGCGGGCCTCGACCGTCGGGACGTTCATCACCACCAGGACCGTCACGGGCAGCGTGAGGGCCACCAGCGCACGCCCCACCCGCGGGTGGCCGCTCTCGCTCTGCGCCACCCACATCCCCGCGCACGCCAGCACCAGGCACGCGGCGTAGACGGCCACGTCCACGGGTGTCGACTGCTCGGGACGCCTCGGCACCGCGCTCAGCAGGACCCCGGTGCCCGCCAGCCACCACCCGAGCACGCGGGCGTCGCTCCCCGGCAGGTCGGGAGCCTCGACCTCCTCCTCCCGAGGAGGTGCCGCCGGCACGGGCTGCGGCACCGGGACCGGGACGTAGGTGCCGGGCTCGAACTCCTGCGCGTCCACCCCCGCGGCGGACAGCTGCGCCGCGGTGACCCGCTGACGGGCCTGCTCGACCATAGGGACGAGCTGTCCCTCGGCCAGCAGGTCCAGGGGGATGCCCGAGACCACGCCCGCGCTGGCCGTGACGGGCCGCTGCGGGCTCGCGACGCGCACCGCGCGCAGCAGGGACGGCACGAGCAGGTCGGGGTCGATGTCGCTGACGACGATGAACTCGTGGTCCACGAACCGGCTGACGAGGTGGCTGCGGTGGTAGGCGCGCTCCAGCGCCACGGCCACCCGGGCCATCACCTGGTCAGCCGCGGCACCGCCCCAGGCCGACGCGGCCTCGTCGAAGGAGTCCAGGTAAATCGAGACCAGGCACACCGGCTCGGCCCCCCGGCCCCGCTCGGACCACTCGCTCAGCTCGTGCTCGAGACCGCGGCGGTTGAGGACACCGGTGACCGGGTCCAGGCGGGTCTGCTCGAGCACCGACCGCTCCCGCCGTCGCACCCGGCCGAGGACCAGGGCCGCCACGACGCCGGGCAGGACGATCGCCGCAGCCCCCGCCGCGACGGCGTGCGCGTGCCCCGCCACGTCGATCTCGCTCAGCGCCAGAAAGATCCAGCCGCACCCCAGGCACCCCACCGTCACGAGCGCGGCGTGAGCGGGTCGGCACAGGTAGGCGGCCAGCACCACGACGGGCTCGAGCAACCAGAACCACACGATGGGCGGGCGAGGGTCGACCAGGAAGGTGGTGAACAGCGGGGACGACAACGCCGACGTCATCAGGATCACCGGGGCCCACCACGTGTCGGTCCAGGCCGGTCGAGCCAGCGTCACCGCGAGCTGCGCCGCGTAGAACACCGCCACCAGGGCGAAGGCCAGCGCCATACCCGGGTCGGCGAAGCCGGAGGACGTGGCCAGGTCGACCGTCCCGACCAGCAGACCACCCGCGGGGGCGCAGGCCAGCAGCAGGGAGGCTTCTCGCAGGCCGAGCCAGGACGCCAGCCCCACCGAGGTGGGACGGGAGGCAGGTGTCATCGGCGAGGTGTCCTTCGTGGGTGGTGGGCCCCTCCAGGCTAGCCCTGGGCGGCCGGGCGGGTCCGGCCACGGGTGGCCGCTCCCCCTGATGGATCAGGTGCCGGTGCGGCGCAGCACCACCAGTCCCGCCTCGCTGCGGAACTGACCCGGGCTGAAGGATCGGATGCCCGCGACGATCCGGTGGGTGCCGGCGAAGGACGCGAGGATCGGGTCGCGCTGCGCCATCGCCTCGATGCCGTCACCGTGGATCGCGTCGGTGGAGACCAGCACCACGTCCGGCACCCGCCCGGTCTGCCGCACCCAGTCGGTGGTGTAGCGGCCCAGCTCGCCGAAGTCCTCGAGCCACACGATGTTGGTGTCGGCCCGCGCCCCCGAGGTGAGGAAGGCGCCGGTGACCGCGCCGTAGACGAGCAGGCTCTCCCCCGGTCGCACCCAGGTGTCGGTGGTGTCCTGCACGATCCGCAGGTGGGCGAGCTCCCGGCCGCCGCTGTAGAGCCCGCTGTAGGCCCCGGCGGGAGCCGGCGTGCGAGCGGCCCACGGTGAGTTCCCGTAGAAGTTCGTCGCGAACTGGGAGGCCAGGATCACCAGCACCGACACGAGGGCACAGCGCTTGAGGGCGACCCCGTCGGCGACGCCGGTGATGCGCTCCGCCACCCGGCAGGCACCCACCGTCGTGGCGATGGCCAGAGCCACCGAGGCTGGCGGGAACTCGCCGTACCACGGGCCCGCGAAGGTCGTGGCCGCGACCATCGGGTGGCCGACCAGGGCGGTGGGGGCGGCGAGCAGCAGCAGGGTCGCGACCTCTCGGTCGCCGCGGGAGCGCACCCACCACAGGCAGACCGGGAGCATCACCAGGGCGGTGTAGAGCTGGACCGAGCCGACGTAGCGCATCAGGTTGACGTCGTGGACCAGCAGCGCGAGCAGGCTGGTGGCCCCCAGCACCAGGGGGAACCAGATGACCGCTTCACGACGCCATCGGACGGGCAGCGCGGGCACAGCCGCGCTGAGCCCCAGCAGCACGGCGGGCAGGCGCACCGGGGTGACCAGCTCCTTGAGCCAGGAGATCGACGTGAAGCCGAGGCGCTCGAGCGGTCCGGAGCGCGGTTGTTGGTACTGCACGGTGTAGTCGAGGGTGTCGCTGATGGCCGACCACCCGACCGCGCCCAGGAAGTAGCCCGCCACCGGGACGGTGACCGCAGCAGCGGTGCCCACGAGCCACAGCACCGCGTCGCGGCGCCCGTCCCGCCACAGGAGCACCGCGAGGACGAGCAGGCTCAGCCCCACCGCCGGGAGCAGCGACTGCAGGCTCACCGCCCCGAGCGGAGCCGTCAGCCCCACGGGCACCACCCAGCGACGAGCGCTCGAGGCAGGGCCCAGAACCGCCGCGAGGCCGCAGCAGGCGAAAATGGTCATGGCCAGCGTGGGCACGGTGTTGTAGGACAGCCCGACCACGTGATAGCTCGTCACCATCGAGGCCGCGGCGACCGCCGTGAAGGCCACCAGCGGGCGTACCCGGGTGCGCAGGGCGCGATAGCACAGCACGCCGACCAGGACCGCCACCGTGACGTAGCAGTAGCGGTAGGCCAGGACGAGGTGGTTCTGACCGAACAGGTGCGTCCACGCCCACACGAACGGCGCCCCGGCCGCGGAGCCCACGGCCTGGGCGTTCATCTCGTCGACGAACAACCGGTCGCCCTGCGCGATCCGCTGCGCCAGCGCGACGACGTGCGACCCGTCGTACAGGTCGGCCCCGGACCGCACGCGGACGAGGAACCAGAGCACGAGCCCCAGCGAGGCGAGGCCGACGCCGCGCTCCTCGGGGGTGGCCCGGGACCAGGCGGCGCGCGGGCCTCGGCGCGAGGGCCGGTCACCGTGGCCGCGGCCGTGGGCTGCGGCGGGGTGCGCCACCTCGACGGTCGACATGCGTGCGGGGCCCTCCAGCGGTCCGTGACGGGACGGCCCCGCCGCGCTCAGACTACCTGCGCGGCCGCCGCGCCCCGTGGCACGACCCGGCGACCGCGGAGCATCACGCCCCCAGGACCTGGGTGAGGTAGTCGTTGCCGAGGAGCCGATCGGGATCCAGCTCGTCCCGCAGGCGCAGGACGTCCGGGAGCCGGGGGTAGAGCTCACGAAGGCGCTCGACCCCGAGCGTGTGCATCTTGCCCCAGTGCGGTCGACCGTCGTGAGCCGCCACGATCTGCTCGAAGCCGGTGAAGTAGCGCCGGGGGTCCACGGTGCGGTGATGGTGCACGGCCACGTAGGCGTTGGCCCGCTCGTAGCCCGTGGACAGCCAGGCGTCGTCAGGCGCCGCGAAGCGGATCTCGACGGGGAAGGCGACGCGCTCGCCGGATCGCTCGATGAAGCGGTCCAGCTCGCGCAGCACGTCCTGGAGGGCGGCCCGTGGCACGGCATACTCGCTCTCGGTGAAGCGGACCGTCCGCGGGCTGGCAAAGACGCGGTGGGAGCGGTCGGTGTAGGTGCGGGCCGACAGGGCTCGGCTCGCGACGGCGTTGATGGGCCGCGTCGTGACCGGCACCCGGGAGGCCAGCCGACAGCTCAGCTCGAAGAGCCCGTTGGCGAGCAGCTGGTCGTCGAGGAGGTAGCGCCAGCGGGGCAGGGCGCTCCCGGAGGTGTCGCCCGGTGCCAGGCGGCGGTTGTGCTTGGTGAGGACGCGGTCGGTGTGCGGGAACCAGAACATCTCGAAGTGGTCGTGGGCGTCCACGTGCTCGTCCAGGTCGGTGAGCACGGCGCCCAGGACGGCCGGCTCCTCCCGCGCCTCGATGCGGAAGGCCGGCACGCAGGCGAGGGTCACCTCGGTGACGATGCCGAGCGCCCCGAGGCCCACGCGGGCAGCGTGGAACAGGCCCGGGTCCTGCTCCCGGTCGCAGCGACGCACCCGGCCGTCCGGCGTCACGATCTCCAGCGCCTCGACCAGGCCCGCGAGACCGGGCAGGGTGGCCCCCGTGCCGTGGGTGCCCGTCGACAGGGCGCCGGCGACGGACTGCCGGTCGATGTCCCCGAGGTTGGCCATCGCCAGGCCCTGCGCGTCCAGAAGCGCGTTGAGGTCCCACAGGCGGGTGCCGGAGCGCACCCGCACCCGTCCGGAGGCCCGGTCGACCGCCACCAGCCCGCTGTGGGCGTCGAGGCTGACCTGGACGCCGTCGGTCAGGCCGATGGCGGTGAACGAGTGCCCCGCGCCGATCGGCTTGACCCGCATCCCGTCCCGCGCGGCATCGGTCATGACCTGCGCGACCTCGTCCACCCCCACCGGGGTGGCGACCCGGGCCGGCCGGCAGCTCTGGTTGCCGCTCCAGTTGGTCCACGTGCTCATCCGAAGGCCTTCCCCTCGCCGCGGTAGGTCGGCACCTCGTCGACCACGTCAGCGCCGCTGACCAGCAGCACCCGATCCACGCGCTCGCACAGCTCGCCGGCCTTGGCGTGCCGGAACCACACGTGGTCACCGATGCGCAGGTGCTCGGCCGCTCGTCCCCTCACCGGCGTCTGGACCTCGCCGGCGCCCTCGGTCCCGAGCAGGGACAGGCCGTATGGCGAGACGGGCGTCGGCAGGCGGTCGACCCCGGCAGCCCCGCTGGCGGCATACCCGCCGGAGAAGCACGTGGCCACGCGCCTCGCGGGTCGCCGCACCACGGGGAGCACGAACCACGCCGCGGGGCGGTGGCGGAAGTCCCGGTAGCCGTCGAACAGGCGCGGGGACATCAGTCCGGACCCGGCCGCGAGCTCGGTGGTGACCGCGTCGTCGGCGAACAGGTGCAGGCTGCCGGTGCCGCCGCCGTTGACCAGCTCGAGGGGATGACCCAGCACCTCCTCGACCGCGGCCACGACCGCTGCGCGGCGCCCCAGGAGCTCGCGGACGGAGGCCGCCTTGACGAGGCGGACGGCGGCCGAGCTGTCCTGCAGCCCGGCGACCTGGGCGTCGTAGGACATGACACCCACCAGGCGCAGCTCGGGACACGCGACGACGACGCGGGCCGCCCTGGCAGCGGCCTCCGGGGTGCGCAGGCACGAGCGGCGCACCCCCAGGTGCAGGGGGCCGAGGCGCAGGGAGGCGTCCAGGTCCAGGCAGACGCGGAGGGGGCCGTGCATCCCGGTCGCCCGCACCACCGAGCAGAGACGGTCGACATGGTCGGGATGGTCGATCATGACCGTCACGGCGTCGCGCCGCGGATGCGTGGCGAGGCGCGTCAGCGTGTCCGGCCCGACCGGCGGATAGGCCACGAGCAGGTCGTCCACGCCGAGGTCCGCGAGCCACAGGGCCTCGTCGAGGCTGTAGGCGAGGACACCGCGGAAACCCTGGGACAGGGCCCGCTCCACCAGGGCCCGGCACCGCACCGACTTGCTGGCGAGCCGCACCGGCAGCCGCCCCGCCCGGTCGAGCAGCGCACGGGCGTTGTCGTCCCACGCGTCCAGGTCGACCACCGCGAACGGCGCCTCCCGGCCCGCCAGGGCGTCCCGCAGCTCGTCGGCCCGCCGGTCCTGGGCGGGTGCGTGCGCGATCATGGGCGCACTGTAGGGCGCCGAGGCCCGACCCGGTGGGTGATTGCCCTCACAGCCCTACCATGAGGTACATCTAGATGTTATGCCCAGGCACGTTGGTCGAGTCGTTGCGATGTGACGCTCTGATCTGGTG
>ERZ501016.423-NODE-423-length-12364-cov-4.689902_pt1 | contig 12364 bp, 16 predicted proteins | sample MGYA00248889_ERZ501016 | MGnify/ENA primary metagenome ERZ501016 (study PRJEB25958, sample SAMN03398594) | human skin metagenome | study: EMG produced TPA metagenomics assembly of the Human Skin Microbiome Metagenome (human skin metagenome) data set. | reverse complement strand
CCGCCCAGGGCCGGGTGCGTGCCCATGCCGAGGACGTGGGGCGGCACAACGCGGTGGACAAGGCGATCGGCGCCTTGGTGCGCGCTGGGCAGAGCGCGCCCCTGGGGGGAGCGCTGGTGGTGAGCTCGCGGGCGTCCTACGAGATCGTGCAGAAGGCCGCGGTGGCCGGCATTCCGGTCCTGATCGCGGTGTCCGCGCCTTCCTCACTGGCGGTTGAGGCTGCGCGCCAACTGGGGATGACCCTGCTCGGCTTCGCCCGGGAGCGCGGGGTCAATGTGTATGCCGATGCCGGCCGCCTGAGCGACAGCTAGGCCGCCGTGGCCCCCTCACCGGTCGGTGCGATCACCCGCGGCACCACCAATCCCAACCGGTTGCGGCGCTGCGACCGCTGGCTCACCGAAGCGCACGCGTGGCGGCTGCGGGCCGCCGGTGCCGCCCCGGTGGTAGTCGACCTCGGGTATGGCGCCTCCCCGGTCACCACGCTAGAACTGCGCGATCGCCTGCGCCGGGTGCGCCCCGACGTGCGGGTCGTGGGGATCGAGATCGATCCGGCCCGGGTCGCCGCCGCCGCGCACTTGGCGGGGGAGGGCTTGCAGTTCCGGCTCGGCGGCTTCGAGATCCCCCTGCCCGGCGGTGCGCGGCCGATCTTCGTGCGGGCGTTCAATGTGCTGCGCCAGTATGACGAGGATCAGGTCCGCGGGCACTGGCAGCGGGTGGCCGCTCGGCTGAGCCCGGACGGGCTGCTGATCGACGGAACCTGCGACGAGATCGGGCGTCGGGCGGTCTGGGTCGCGGTCGCGGCCGGCGGGCCGGTATCGCTCACCTTCTCCTGGCGCCTGGCCGGGCTGGGTATGCCGAGCGAGATCGCCGAGCGCCTGCCCAAGGTGCTCATTCATCGCAATATCTCCGGTGAACCCGTGCATACCTTCCTTGCCGAACTCGACGCCCATTGGCGCCGCTTCGCCCCCCTGTCGGCGTATGGCGTGCGCCAGCGCTTCCGGGCGGCCGCCCAGGCGATGGCGGACGAAGGCTGGCCGCTGCGCGAATCGGGCCGCTGGCGTCTGGGCGAACTCACCGTGGACTGGGCCGCGGTGGCCCCATTGGGATGGTCCCCGTGGTGAGGCCGACAAAGGGGATCCGGGCGGGCGCGGTGGTGCTGGCCGGCGGGCGGGCCAGCCGGATGGCGGGTGTGGACAAACTGGGCGCGGACGTGGCCGGCATGTCCGTGCTGGCGCGGGTGCTGCGCGCCTGCGAGGGCGTGCCGGTGGTCCTGGTCGGGCCGCCCGGGCTGGCCGCCGATTTCCCGGGAACCACTGTGGTGCAAGAGGATCCGTCCTTCGGTGGACCGGTGGCGGGGGTCCGTGCGGGGGTGAGCGGACTGCATACGGACTGTGACCGGGTGCTCCTGCTTGCCGGGGACGCACCATTCCTCACGCCTGCGGCGCTGCAGCGACTGCTCGAGCGCCTGGAGTCCAGCGGCGCGGACGCGGCCCTGTATGCCGATGCCACGGGCCAAGAGCAATATCTGTGCGCCGCCTGGCGCCGGCTGGCATTGACCCGGGCGCTGGGAGCGGCGGGCAACTCGATGCGCTCGGTGTATGCGGGGGCGCGGCTCGCCGTGCTGCCCGATACCGAGGAAGCCACCACCGATGTGGACACGATGGCCGACCTGGATGCCGCCCGTGCCCGAGCCCGAGCCCAGGGTCCCGGCTGCGACGACTCAGGTGCCGGGAAGTGAACGCCCGCCGCACGCGCCCGGCGGTGAGCCGGAGCATGATCGCGTTCTGGCTGGCGGTGCTCGGGATGTGCGCGCTCGCGGTGCAGACGTGGCTGCCGGGGCTGATCGGCAAGGACAGCGGCGTGCAGGTCAGCCGGCCCAGCCTGCTCACCGTTGCCGAGGCCGCCAGCGGGATCGTCGTCCTGCAAGACGGGGTCACCGTGAGCCTCTACGACTCGGGGATGCGGATCAGCGACCGGGACGGCATCCTGCTCGACACGGTGGTCAAGGGGTCGCTGCTGTCGGTGGCGCAGGGCTCCGTCTCTGGCTCCGGTGGGCGACGGGTCGAGCAGGTCACCGCAGGCGCCAGCGCACTGAGCGTGCAGCGGGTTCGTGCCGAGGTGGGGCGGGCGACATACGTCGGCGTGCTGACCGACAAGGCGCGCGAGTTCCCGGTGACCATCGAGGTCACCGCGGCCCGCGGAGGGCCGGTGCAGGTCACCGCCCGGGCCCCCGGGGCGCAGGAGATCGTCTGGCATCTGGCGACCGACTTCCGGGTCCGCGGATACCGGCCCGCGCTACCCGCCACGGGCCTGCGCAATCGGGCCTGGTGGCTCAAGGATTCCGGCACCGGAGCCGATTTCACCTCCCTGCGCGGGGCGGACATCGCCATCCGGCCCGCCACCGCGCAGCGCGCCGTGGATTTCCGCGAGACCGGCCGGATCGATGTGCACATCTGGTCCCCTAACGCCACCCTGGTGCTGGAGCGCCGGGCGCCCAGCCCGGACCGGAGCGCAGAATGACCAGGCTCGCGGCGCTGGCGCCGCTCACCGCCCGAGGACAGGAGGAGCGATGAATGCGACCGAGGTCGGCCGACTGATCCCGCACGTGCTCGACGACCTGGAACTGGAATGGGAACCCGGAGTCGGCGTGGGCGAGTTCGTGGCCACCCTGCCGGGTGAGCGCAAGCTCAAGACGGTGGTATCCCTGGTGGTTGGCTCCGGGGCACTGAGCGCGCGGGCATTCGTGATCCGCAATCCCGACGAGAACCATGCCGAGGTCTACCGCTACCTGCTACGTCGCAACCTGCGACTGCCGGGTGTCGGCTATGCGATCGACGCCTCCGGGGACGTCTACGTCGTGGGCCGAGTTCCCCTCGTCGCGGTTGATGCGGATTATCTGGATCGCCTGCTCGGGGTGGTGCTCGAGGCCGCCGATGGGCCGTTCAACGAACTGCTCGCCCTTGGCTTCCTCACCTCGATGCGCCGGGAATGGGCATGGCGCATCTCGCGCGGGGAATCGTTGCGCAACCTGGAGGCCTTCCGCTCGCTGCTCGAGCAGTCCGCGGACTGAGCGCCGGGCGAACTCGGGTGTGCCCGGCGCCGGATCGCTAGGGTGAGGCGGTATGAAGTACACCCTGATTCTCTTGCGCCACGGCGAGTCGGACTGGAACCAGAAGAACCTGTTCACCGGCTGGGTGGACGTCGACCTCACTGAGGTGGGCCGCCAGCAGGCCGTGCGCGGCGGGCAGCTGATGAAGGAGGCCGGTTTGCTGCCGGACGTCGTGCATACCTCCGTGCTGCGGCGGGCCATCACCACCGCCAATATCGCGCTCGACGCCTGTGATCGGCACTGGATCCCGGTGCGGCGCAGCTGGCGCCTCAACGAGCGCCACTATGGCGCGCTGCAGGGCTTGGACAAGGCCGCGACCCGGGAGAAGTACGGCGACGAACAGTTCATGCTGTGGCGCCGTTCCTTCGACACCCCGCCGCCGCCGATCGAGCAGGGCAGCGAATTCGACCAGAGCAATGACCCCCGGTATGCCGGCATCGAGGTCCCGCTGACCGAATGTCTGGCGGACGTCATCCCGCGACTGATGCCCTACTGGGAGAACGAGATCACGGCTGATCTGCAGGCCAACAAGACCGTCCTGATCACCGCGCACGGCAACTCCCTGCGCGCCTTGGTCAAGCACCTCGACGGCATCTCGGACGACGACATCGCCGGGCTCAATATCCCCACCGGTATGCCGCTGCTCTACGAGCTCGGCGAGGACTTCATGCCCACCGGGGCCTCCCGCTATCTCGACCCGGAGGCGGCGGCCGCCGCGGCCGAAGCCGTGGCCAACCAGGGCAAGAAGTAGCCCCATACGGGCATACGGCGAAGGCCCCGGTTCCGCGCGTGGTGCGCGCCGGACCGGGGCCTACGTCGTGAGGGAACGGCTCAGGGGTTGAGGACGTGGTCCTCTTCGTCTTCGCGGTCCACCGCGGTGTCCCACTCGCCCGTGACCAGGAAGCCGACGCGTCGGGCCAGGGAGACGGCGTGGTCGGCGAACCGCTCGAAGTAGCGCCCGAGCAGGGTCAGGTCCACCGCGGTCTGGGTGTCACCGGCGGACTCCAAAAGCTGGCCGAAGAGCTCGCGGTGCAGGTCGTCCATCGCGTCGTCCTCGCGCTCCAGGCTGGCGGCGAGTTCCAGATCGCGACTGGCGATCACCGAGCCGGCGGAGGTGACGATGCGCTGGGCCACCTGGCCCATCTGCACGATGATGCCGCGCAGGTCGGCGGGGACGGCCGACTCGGGGTAGCGCAGTCGGGCGATCTTGGCGACGTGGCGGGCCAGGTCGCCCATGCGCTCGATGTCGGCGCTCATCCGCATCGCGGTGACCACGGTGCGCAGATCGGTGGCGACCGGGTTCTGCCGTGCGAGCAGGTCGATGGCCAGCTGGTCGAGGTCCTCGCGGGCCCGGTCGATGTGCTGGTCGGCCTCGATCACGGTGTCCGCCAGCGCGATATCCGCATCCAGCAGCGCAGTGGTCGCGCGCGAAAGCGCCGATCCGGCGAGGTTGGTCATCTCGACCAACTGGTCGGTGATCCGGTTCAGATCCTCGCGGTATGCGGTGCGCATCATTGGTTGGGTACTCCTTCGGGCCCTGGGGGCAAATAACGCATCGATAATGCCGTGCTCAGCCCACAATTTCAGCCGGGGATGAACGCTTATCGGCCCGCAGGTGAACAACAGGCACCGACCTCGGGGACGCCGCTGGTCGGGCATGGGGCACCCCGGTGGACAACATACGCTGAGTCTGTGGAAGCGATCCAGGCTGCGCTGCTCGGTGGCCTGGCCGGGGTGGCGCTGGGTGGACTCTCGGTGGCCGGCCTGCTGCGTGGCAGGTCCGGAGCCGGTATGCCGTCCGAGCCCCCCGTCCCTGCGCCGCGGGGCGAATCTGCCGTGCCCGAGGGCGCCGGCGCCGTGCTCGCCGTGTTGCGCTCCAGTGCGTTGATCCTCGATCGTGCCGAACGGGTGGTGGCCAGCAGCCCGGGCGCCGCCGCGGTTGGCGTGGGCCTGGTCGAAGGTGACCGGCTGGCCGCCAACGACCTGCGGCTGCTGGTGCGCGAGGTCTTGGAGAGCGGTGCGATCCGGGAGACGGAACTGCGGCAGGCCGGGCGGCTCGGGGTGCCGCCGCGGACCCTGCACATCCGGATCGCCCCCCTGCTGACCGATCACGTGCTGGTGCTCGCCGAAGACCGTAGTTCCGCGCGCCGGCTGGACGAGGTCCGCCGGGACTTCGTGGTGAATGTCTCCCACGAGTTGAAGACCCCGGTGGGCGGGCTATCGCTGCTGGCCGAGGCGATCGCCGATGCCAAGGACGACCCCGAGGCCATCGAGCGCTTCGCTTCCCGGATGCAGCTCGAGTCCGCGCGGCTGGGCAAGCTCATCAAGGAGATCGTCGACCTCTCCCGCCTGGAGGCGACCGCCGGGATCAAGGAGCCGTCCGAGGTGCCGGTATCCAAGGTGGTCCAGGAGGCGGTCCTGCTCAGCCAGGTGGAGGCGGACGCCAAATCGATCCGTCTGGTCGAGAAGCTCGACCCGGCCGCGGTGGTGTCCGGGGACTACACCCTGCTGGTGACCGCGGTGCGCAACCTCATCGACAACGCCATCGCCTATAGCCCCGAAGGCACCGAGGTCGGGATCGGCAGCACGGTGTCGGGCGACTGGGTGCGCATCACGGTGGCCGACCGGGGGCAGGGCATCCCGCGCGCCGAGCAGGAGCGCATCTTCGAACGCTTCTATCGGATCGATGCCGCCCGCTCGCGCAACACTGGCGGCACCGGGCTGGGTTTGGCCATCGTCAAGCACATTTGTGTTAACCACGGGGGCGAAGTCACGCTGTGGAGCCAGGAGGGCAAGGGCTCCACCTTCACCATCCGGCTGCCGTTGAGCGCGGCGGCCGCCTCGAGTCACCGCATCGAAGGGAGCACCACGTGAGCGCCACTCGCATCCTGGTCGTTGAGGACGAACCCTCCTATAGCGAGCCGTTGACCTATCTGCTGCGCAAGGAGGGCTACCAGCCCGTCGTTGCGGAGACCGGGCCGGAGGGGTTGGCGGCCTTCGAGCGCGGCGGCGCCGATCTGGTGCTGCTCGACGTCATGCTGCCGGGGATGAGCGGCGTTGACGTATGCCGCCAGCTGCGCGCCCGCTCGCAGGTCCCGGTGATCATGCTGACCGCCAAGGACACCGAGATCGACAAGGTCGTCGGACTGGAGCTGGGGGCAGACGACTATGTCACCAAGCCGTACTCCTCGCGGGAACTGCTAGCCCGCATCAAGGCGGTGCTGCGCCGCGGGTCCGAGCCCGAAGAGCTGGTGCCCAGCTCGGTCGGCGCCGGGCCCGTCGAGATCGACGTGGAGCGCCATGTGGTGACGATCCGCGGCGAGCAGACCGCCTTGCCGCTCAAAGAGTTCGAGTTGCTGGAATTCCTGGTGCGCAATGCCGGCCGGGTGCTCACCCGCGGCCAACTCATCGACCGCATCTGGGGCAGCGACTACGTCGGGGACACCAAGACCCTGGATGTGCACATCAAGCGGCTGCGCAAGAAGGTCGAGCATGTGCCCAAGGAGCCCGAGCACATCCTCACCGTGCGCGGGCTGGGCTACAAGTTCGAGGCCTGAGCCGCCGCGTTGGGCACCGCCGGGGTCGGACGGCCGGGTGGCGGCGTACCGGCATACCCCGGCTCGTCGCGCAAACCCCGCACACCGACACAGACCCCGGGTATTTCCGGGGTCTGCGTGCGTATGCAGGGTGCGCCGCCGTATGCGGGGTGCCCGCCGCGCTGGTGCTGGTGGCGGGCTCGCTCAGCCGGCGCTGGGCGCGGCCGAGGGGCGCAGGCCCTCGTAGTAGCCGGTGGGCGGCAGCACCGGAACCTGGACGGGCGCATTGCCGCCCGGTCCGGAGATGACCAGCTCGGTCATGCTGCCGGGCGCGCCCTTCACGGCTGGGAGGGTGACCTTCTCCGCGCCCTCGGAGACATTGACCGTGCTGTGCGCGGGCACCTCCGTTGTGGCCTGGCCGCCATCGACGGTCGCGAAGGTGATGGTCACCGGCTTGTCGCTCTGGTTGCCCACTGCGGCGCTGACGGTCCCCGGGCCGCCGTCCTTCTCGGCGACGACGAGCAGGTTGCGCAGTTGCAGGTCACCCACGTTGGCGGAGACGCCGTCGCCGGCGTCATACATGACCTCGGTCTGCCGCGGCGAGATCACCTGGCAGCCGCCGAGCAGGGTGGTGCCGGCGACGATAGCGACGAGCGCGCGCAGGCGCAGACGGGGCGTGGGGGCGTTCACGCCGGTCAGCCTAGCGAACGGGGTCCCGTGCCGGTGGGAGCGCCGCCGGGCAAGCCCCCGCCGAGTGTGACGCGAGTCAAGCGGACACGCCGTCGTGATATTCTTGAGCCTGCGAAAGGGGCCAAATACATATGGTTTTCGAGGTCGGCGAAACGGTTGTGTACCCCCACCACGGGGCAGCACTCATCGAAGAGATCAAGACCCGCGTCATCAAGGGCGAGGAAAAGCTTTACCTGAAGCTGAAGGTCGCCCAGGGTGATCTGACGATCGAGGTCCCGGCCGAGAACTGTGATCTCGTCGGCGTCCGCGATGTGGTCGGCCAGGAGGGCCTGGACCGCGTCTTCGAGGTGCTGCGCGCTCCGTATACCGAGGAGCCGACCAACTGGTCGCGTCGCTACAAGGCCAACCTGGAGAAGCTCGCTTCCGGTGACGTCATCAAGGTCGCCGAGGTTGTCCGCGACCTGTGGCGCCGGGACAAGGAGCGCGGCCTGTCCGCCGGCGAGAAGCGCATGCTCGCCAAGGCCCGCCAGATCCTGGTGAGCGAGCTCGCGCTTGCCGAGAAGACCGATGAGGTCGAGGCCGAGTCGATCCTCGATGGGGTTCTCGCCTCCTGATCGCCACCACTGACATCGACGCCGACCCTGCTCCCAGGGTCGGCGTCGTCGTCGTTGCGGCCGGCTCGGGCAGCCGACTTGGGGCCGGGATGCCCAAGGCGTTCGTCCCGCTCGCCGGCCGCCCCTTGCTGACGTATGCCGTGGCCACCGCCGCGGCGGCGCCCGGCGTGGTCGGGGTGGTCCTGGTCGTGCCGGACACCCATCTCGACGTGACTCGTCCCGATTGGGGTGGGACGGCCCGCGCGTCCGGCGAGGGGAGCGGCCGGGTGCTGCTCGCGGTCCCGCCCCACGCCGCGACGGCGGGGTCGACAGTGCCAGACACGACAGCGCCAGACACCCCGCAGGCCACGATGGGGGATCAGGCCACGCCGGACCAGACCCCGCGGGATCGGACCACGCCGGACCAGAGGGTGCGGGATCGGAGCATGCCGGACCAGAGGGTGCGGGTGAGCCTGGTGGCCGGTGGCGCCGAACGCAGCGCGTCGGTGGCCGCCGGCTTGGCCGCGCTCCCGCCGTGCGAGCTGGTCCTGGTTCATGACGCAGCTCGCTGCCTGACGCCGGTCGGGGTCTATCAGCGGGTCATCGCCGCGTTGCGCGATGGGGCGCAGGCGGTCGTCCCGGGCATGCCCGTCGTGGACACCATCAAGGTCGTGAACGACGACGAAATCGTCACTGCCACCCCGCCGCGGGGACAGTTGCGGGCGGTGCAGACCCCGCAAGGCTTCACCCGAGCCGCGCTGGAGCGCGCGCACGCGAGTGGGAAGTCAGCCACGGATGATGCCGCACTGGCGGAGGCATGCGGCATACCGGTGCGGGTCGTGCCCGGGGATGCCTTGGCGCACAAGGTGACCACGCCCCCCGACCTCGCGGCGGCGGAGCGGCTCGTCTCCAGCCGTACGGCGCTGATTGATGAGTAATACCGACGCCCTGGCGACACTCTCGCTCTTCGATACCGCGGTGCTCATCGCTACCGCTGTGCGCAGCGATGCCGTATGGATGCCACGATGAACGGCGTGATCGAGTTGCCGCGCACCGGGATCGGTGTCGACGTCCATGCGTTCGCACCGGATGGGGAGGAGCGCGAATTGTGGATCGCCGGCCTGTACTGGCCGGGGGAGCCCGGGCTGGCCGGGCATTCCGACGCCGATGTCGCCTGCCATGCGGCGTGCGACGCCCTCTTCTCCGCCGCCGGGATCGGTGACCTGGGGGCGCATTTCGGCACCAGCCGACCCGAGTATGCCGGGGCCTCCGGCGCCACCCTCCTAGCCGAGGCTGCCCGGTTGGTCCGGGTGGCCGGCTTCGAGATTGGCAATATCGCGGTCCAGGTGATCGGCAACCGCCCCAGGGTCGGCATCCGTCGCGCTGAGGCCCAGCAGGCGATGTCGGCCGCCGCGGGAGCCCCGGTCTCCCTCAGCGCCACCACCACCGACGGGCTTGGCCTGACGGGCCGTGGCGAGGGCATCGCCGCCCTCGCCACCGCCCTGCTCCTCCCGGCCGCCCGCTAACGCCCCGGCAGTCCCAGGTTTCTCTCCGGCTGCCGCTACCGTGCGCTTCACCCGACTTCGCAGCAGGGGGTAAGCGCAAGTTTCCCGAGGTCAGCCGTGCCGCTGGACTGTCGCGAATCGACAAGACGGCGCGGGCCCGCCCGGGCATACTCACGACCATGCAGACGAATTGCACCTTCAGCGTCACCGGGACGACACCCGTGGACTACACCCCGGAGATCAGCACCGCGATGCCGGTCGGCCTCATGCACATGGTCAAGGAGTATGCCGGGGACGTCACCGGTCGCAGCATCACCGAGTTCGTCTCGTGCTTCGACGGAGCGAGCAACACCGGCACCTATGTGGCGATGGAGTCCTTCGAGGGCACCCTCGCCGGGCGCTCGGGGACTTTCAACTTCTGGCACTCCGCCACGATGGTGTCCGGTGAACGCCGCGACTCGCAGGGATTCATCTGTCCCGCAACGGGAACCGGTGAGCTCGCGGGGATTACCGGCACCGTCGAGCTGACCATTGACGATGACGGCACCCACCGCTTCGCCTTCGACTGGGAGATCGCTTGACCGACGGGTCCGGTGATAAAACCCGGACGGACGACCGTGGCCCGCAGTGCATCAGTGCTGCGGGCCACAGTCCTGCTCAGCCGGTTATCCGTCGGCCAGAGCGGCGGTCAGCCCTCGTGCTGGTCGGCGTTCGCGTGGATCGCGTCGCGGACGTATGCCGCCAGCCCGGGCGCGAGGTCCTCATACGTCTGGGTGAACCGGGGGTCGGCGACATACATGTCACCGAGTCCGCGGTGCATCTCGTAGGACAACTGATAGAACCACTTCTCGATGTGTCCGCGGTGCTGCTCGGCGGCGTCCATCGCCGCCTCGCTGCTCGCCGGCTCACCGGACTGCAGCGCGGCGGTGAAGGCCGCGTTGACCTCGTCCTGCTCGGCCTTGACGGCCGCCCAGTCGGCCTTGGTGTATCCCGAGGTGCGCTGCTGCGACTGGCGCCAGGCGTCGGTGTCGCCCCAGCGCTCCTCGGCCTCCTGCGCGTACGACTCGTCGAAGTGCTTGTCGCCGAAGAGCTGGCGGAGTTCCTGCTCGGTTGCGGGCTGGTTGCCCATTTCTGCCTCCAATGCGTGGTCGATGGCCTCGACGAGCCCGCGTAGCTCATCCAGGCGGGACATGACCGCTGCTCCAGGCGGGACATGACCGCTGCGCGTTGACGATGCAGATGCTCGGCGAGATCTCCTTTTCCGGCAAGGAGTTCGGCGATCTCGTCCAGCCCGAACCCGAGGCGGCGATAGACGACGATTGTCGCCAGCCGCTCGAGGTCGGACGCGGTGTAGAGCCGATAGCCGGCATAGCTGCGCTCACTGGCGGTGAGCAAGCCAATCTCGTCGTAATGGTGCAGCGTGCGCACCGTCACGCCGAAGCGCTCGGCGACCTGCCCCACGGTGAGCAGATCCAGCATCGTCTCGGTCATGTCATCGATCGTGGCGCCTCCCGTCGCGTGAGGGTCAAGCCGGAATTCGTTTCTCCCCACCGCGCCACCCGGCGGCGGGTGGGCGGTTGGTTCAGTTCCGGCCAGTCTTTCCGGCTCGTCGGCGCAGAACCGCCCGTTGCTCCTCGGTCTGCGGGATCGACCGGGTCCCCTTGCGGGTTTCCCGGCGCAACTCGGTCATCCGGTCGATCGCCTCGCGCGCCGAGCATCCGTGCTCCGCCAGGTGCGCCCCGATTACGGTACCGGTGCGGCCAACCCCGCCCCAGCAGTGCACATAGACCGCACCTCGCGTCAGCCCCTCGTCGATCATGGCCAAAGCGTGGTCGAATTCGTCGTCATCCACCACGGAGACGTCGGGGATCGGGAAGTTCACCCGGCGCAGGTCCAGGCCCCGCAGCCCCGCCAACTCCGCGAGACGATCGGCGTACGGCTCAAGGCGATCCTGGGTGTGGTCAGATCGACGATGGTGCGCACGCCCCAGTCCATGAGCACGGACAGTTTGCGGTCCCGGTGCGGCGGGTCGAGGGAGCCGGGGTACTCGCCGGCATGAAGGCGGAGTAGGAGGTCGTGCACGCCGCGGGTAGCGGGTACCTGGGCGAGTGGTCAGTAAGCGATGCTGATGTGCTCTCGGTGATGACGCGGGTTCTCGATCTCGTCGACGATGGCGAGAGCGAAGTCGGCACCGGAGATGTTCGAGTTCCCGTCGGCGTCGAACAAGGCGATCTCGTCGCCGACCCGGTAGGTACCGGTGCGCTCGCCCGGGGCAAATGAACCGTAGCCACCAGCGGGGCTGATGAAGAGCCAGTCGAGTTCCTCGGGCGCCTGCTCCGCGAGCATCACCCGGGTTGCCTCACCCTCCAGGGCCTCGGCCCGGTACTGCTCCGGGATCTCACCCTCGACGACCCGCGGCAGGCCCGGCCCGGGTCGCAGCGAGCTGAAGCCGCCGATCTGCAGGTAGCGCGCACCGGATTGGGCCGATAGTCGGGCCAACTCGCCGTACACCTCGACGAGACGGCCGGCCATGTCACCGCGCGGGGAGAGCGCCGCGACGACGACATCGGCACCCGGCACGACACGGACCGCGACCTCGGAGACGCTGCCGACCTCGTAACGCACGCCATCCACGGGTTCCTGGGGCTCGGACCGGCTGACGGAGATAACGTGGTGATCTCGCGCGGCCGCCTCTCGAACAACACTGCCGCCGGTGTACCCGGTCCCGCCGAAGACAACGATGGTGGCCACGAGCATGCTCCTTTACTGGTGAATCAGTCGGACTGACTCGTCAACCACCGCTTAGGCTCAGATAATCCAGCATCCAAGAACGAACCGCGCACATGCAGGCGCCCTTTCCGCCGGGAGTGCCCGACGGGGCTATCGCTCTAACGGTGTAAGAGGCGTTCATTTGTTACTGGTTCTCCGCCG
>ERZ501016.422-NODE-422-length-12374-cov-16.935790_pt1 | contig 12374 bp, 12 predicted proteins | sample MGYA00248889_ERZ501016 | MGnify/ENA primary metagenome ERZ501016 (study PRJEB25958, sample SAMN03398594) | human skin metagenome | study: EMG produced TPA metagenomics assembly of the Human Skin Microbiome Metagenome (human skin metagenome) data set. | reverse complement strand
TTCGTTCGCCAGGCTGATGATCCCGCCCCCGGTAGGGGCATCGACCGGGCTTCGTCCCCCAGGCTGATGATCCCGCCCCCGGTAGGTCTAGAGGAGGTGGCGGTTCATCGCCCAGGCGGTGAGCTCGTGGCGGCTCGAAAGCTGCAGCTTGCGCAGCACGCTCGACACGTGCGTCTCGACGGTCTTGACGGAGATGAACAGCTCCTTGGCCACCTCCTTGTACTGATAGCCGCGCGCGATGAGCCGCATCACCTCGCGCTCGCGCGCCGACAGTCGGTCGAGCTCCTCGTCGACCTCCGCGATCTCTCCAGCGGCCGCACCGAACGCGTCGAGCACGAACCCCGCCAGCCGGGGGCTGAACACCGCGTCGCCTTCGGCGACCCGGCGGATGGCGGTGACCAGGTCGTTGCCGCTGATCGTCTTGGTGACATAGCCCCGGGCCCCGGCGCGAATGACGGAGATGACGTCCTCGGCGGCGTCGCTGACCGACAGTGCGAGGAAGCGGACGGGCGTGCCCGCCTCCGTGGTGCACCCGGCACACCCGAGGATCACGTCGGTGCCGCCGCGCCCGTCACCGCCGGGCAGGTGCACGTCCAGGAGCACGACGTCGGGGCGCTCGGCCTTGATGACGGCGACGGCCGACTCCACGTCGCAGGCCTCCCCCACCACCGGCAGCGAGGTGTCCAGCTCGGTGCGCACACCCGCCCGGAACATCGTGTGGTCGTCCACGAGGACGAGACGGATCGGGGTCGTCGGGGGAAGCATCAGGACTCCTCGGTGGTGGGTCGTGGTGGGAGGGTGAGCGAGACCTCGGTGCCGTCCTCGAGGCGGCGGATCCGCGCGGTGCCGCCGTGGCGGCTCATCCGGTCCACGATCGAGCCGCGCACGCCGAGCCGGTCGAGCGGCACCTCGCCGAGGTCGAAGCCCGGCCCGTGGTCGCGGACGAAGGCCTCGACGCCCAGCGGGCCCGCCTCGACATAGGCCGACACCGGGGCGGCGCCGTGCCGCACGGCATTGTTGAGCGCCTCACCCAGCGCCTTGACCAGCGCGGACACGTCGGCGTCGAGGTCGACGTCGCCCGTGACGACGAGGTCGATCGGCACGCCGTGCCGGTCCTCCACGTCGTGGGCCACCGAGGCCGCGGCGGCCGAGAGGGTGGTCGGGGTGGCGCCGCCGCCGCCATACAGCCAGGAGCGCAGCTCGCGCTCCTGGGCCCGGGCGAGCCGCTGCACCGCGGTGGGGTCGTCGGCCTTGCGCTGGATCAGGGCGAGGGTCTGCAGGACGGAGTCGTGCAGGTGAGCGGCGATGTCGGCGCGCTCGGTGGCCCGCACGCGCTCGGCCTGCTCGGCCTTGAGCCCGTCCCAGAGCCGGATGCCCCAGGGGGCGAGGATGACGACGAGCCCCACGAGGACGGCGAGCGCCGACAGGGCCGCGTCGCCGAGCCCGCCGATGCCCTGTGCGCGGCTGGCGAGCACGACGACGCCGGCGAGCGTCAGCAGGACCCCGGTGACCACGCGGGCCAGCCCGGCCCGCGAGTCGGCGGCCGACAGCTGCAGGAAGCGGTCGCGCTCGCTGCGGTCCAGCTGGGTCCACACGACGATGGCGCCGCTCGCGATGAGCGCGAGCGGCAGCGTCACGCCGAGCCGCAGGTCCACCCCGTGCCGGGTGAGGACGACGGCCAGCCCGCCGACGACCAGCGCGAGGCCCAGCAGGAGGTTGACCACTGCCTCGTCGTGCAGGAGGCGCTGCCGCAGCGCCGGCCAACGGGGCGCGCCGCCCGCGACGCCGGCCCCGGGCATCGTCGGCGCCGAGCGCGTGGTGCCGCCGGGTCCGAGGCGCTGGGGGGTGAGCGCCCACACGGCGAGATAGAGGATCACGCCGGTGCCCATCCCGAACACCGTGAGGAGCACGAGCGCCATGCGGATGACCCCCACCTGCACGCGCAGGTGCTCGGCGAGCCCGGCGCAGACCCCCGCCACCCAGCCGCTGTCGACGGGGCGCAGCAGCCGGGGCGTCGGCTCCGGCTGCGCGACGCGCTGGGTCTCGTAGGGGGTGGGCACGACCCCATCCTCACCCATCGGCCGCCCCCGGGCGAGGGCCGAGCCCGCAGGTCAGGGGATCGTCAGGGTGGGCTCAGGGGCGACCCTCATGGATCGTCCCCGCGCCGGGGGAGAGATTGTCCGTATGACGCAGCAGCCGCCTCCCACACCACCCGGCCCGCCCGAGGTCACCGATCGCCAGCCGGACGCGCTGGACCGGTTCTTTCGCGGTGTGCGCGAAACCGGCATCCGCCGCCGGCTGTCCCACCGCTGGGTGGCCGGGGTGTGCGGCGGGGTCGCCGACAAGATCGGCGTCGACCCGCTCGTCGTCCGCCTCGTCTGGATCGCGCTGCTCGTCATGGGTGGCATCGCCTTCCCGGCCTACTTCGTCGCGTTCCTGCTGCTCGCGGACGCCAAGGACGAGATCCCGCTCGAGAAGGCGCTGCGCCACGGCGACGGCGACTCGGTGGTGCTGCTGGCCTTCACCCTGCTGGTGAGCGTGGGGGGTGTGACGGACGCCTTTGGTCTGAACGACGGCTCACCGGCGGGCCGCGCGGGCGGGATCGTCGTGCTGGTCCTGCTGGGGGCCGGCGGCTACGTCTGGTGGACCCGCCGCGGACAGGCCCGGCCCGGTGGGGGTAGCACCTCCGCCATCTCACCCACCGGCACCGCCACCTCGCACACCCTGCACACCCCGGACACCCCGGGCGCCCCGACCGCGCCGGACGTCTCGGACGCGCACCCGCTCGCCGGGGGCGGGGACGCGCAGCCGGCGGCCGAGACCACTCAGCTCCCCATCAGCGGGACGAGCCTCGACACCGTCCGGGCCACCGGTGACGCCGTGTCCCCGGCCTCCAGCCCTGCCATGAGCTGGCCCGCCGCGCCGGAGGCTCCGGCGGGGTCACCGTCGGAGCACCCCATCTCGGGAGCCACGCGGGTCCACGCGCACGCCGCCTATGTCCCGGCGCGCCGTCGCCGCCCCACCCTCGGCTGGCCCGGCACGGCGGCGGCCATCGGTCTCGCCGCCGCCGGCATCGGTGCGGTCCTCGCGGCCGACCAGACCGGCCGCATCCACCTCGACCACCCCTATGCCGTCGCGGCGGCGGCGGCGCTGGCTCTCGTCTCGGCGCTGCTGGTGGTGGTGGGTCTCGCCGGGCGTCGCGGGGGCTTCACGGTCCCCCTCGTCCTCGCCCTGGCCATCGTCACGCTGGCCCTCGGGGGGCCGCTGCGCCTGGACGTGGCCGACGGGGGCACGACCATCTCGTCGTCCCCGATGGACCAGCGCTGGGCGCCGACCACGCTTGACGGCACGTCGGCATACCGCGTGGGCGCGGGCGGCGGCGTCCTGGACCTCACCTCCGTGGACCGCGCGAGCCTGCACGGCCAGGAGGTCAGCCTGCAGGTCGGCGTGGGCGAGATGACCGTACGCGTCCCGCAGGGGATGCCCGTGCGGGTCAAGACCCAGATCGGGCTGGGCGACGCCGTCGTCCGCCACCCCGACGGGTCCCGGACGGACCTCGGCGAGACGGACACCACCATCGGCACCGGCACACCCGTGCTCGTCCTGAGGGGCCAGATCGGCCTCGGGGACCTGATCATCGAGGAGGTCGCACCATGACCGACCAGCCCTTCTACCCGATCGATGCCGACGAGGCGCGCCGTCTCGCCGAGCTCGAGGCGACCACGCAGCCGCGCGGCCCCTATGCCCCGGCGATCGTCGTGGGCCTGCTCGGGCTGCTGTGCGCGGCCTCGGTGCTGCTGCGCGAGCTGGCGGTGATCACCATCGACCTCGTCACCCAGGGCCCATGGATCGTGGTGGGCGTCGGCGTCATCCTGCTGCTCGTCGGTGCCGTCGGCATCGCTCGTCGTGGCCGCTGACGGAGCCTCCTCAGTCGGGGGGCAGCAGGTCGGGAGGCAGCAGGTCGGCCAGGTCGGCCCAGGCCGGCGCCAGCCGCAGCTCCTCCCCCCACACCGCGTCCCGCGGGACCCACGCGGCAGAGGCCGTCGTGCCGTCCCGGTCGTGCACGACGACCGGCGTCCCGCCCCTGAGCTCGGCCCGATAGACGAGCCGCACGGCTTGGAAGTCCTCCAGGACTCCCTTGGGGGACAACCCGATCCAGTGGTGGCTGCGCACAGCGACCAGCCGGGGCCGCATGATGTCCTGCCCCGTCTCCTCCCAGACCTCGCGCACCACGGCGGCCGCGGGGTCCTCCCCCGGCTCCACCCCGCCGCCGGGCAGCCCCCACGCCCCCGCGGCATTCGTGCGGTCCGACGCCTCGGCCAGCAGCACCCCGAGCGGGCCGATCACGACGGCGTATGCCGCGACCCTCGTGCGCACCAACGGCGGCTCGTCGGGATCCAGCTCGATGCCGGCGTCCACCGGCGTGGTCACCACGGGCAACGGCTCGGGCCCCTCCGGGCGGGGACGCACCGCGTAGGACAGGACCACGGCGTGGGGGTCGCCGAGCGAGCGCTCCGCCGCGAGGGGCGCGCCGGGCTCCCACCCGTGGCTGCGCAGCAGGTCCTCCGGCGCGACGCCGTGCGGCAGGTCGAGGGCGACGCGCCGCCGGCCCTCATGGTCGTAGCCGTCGACCTGCACGGGCGAGTCCAGCACCCGTCCGTGGCGCACGATGCGGCCGTACTCGTCCTCGCTGAGCAGGCCTGGCTGGTCCCCGGTCATGTCCTCCGCCTCCTCGCGAGCCGCCCGGCTCGCGCGTACTCCGCCTCCACCATGCCCACCACCGTCGGCCACGACTGCGTGGGCGGCGCCGCCCGGCTCGCCTGTCGCAGGCGGTGCCGGGCACCAGGGTCCAGCACCAGGGTAGCCAGGTGAGCGGCGAGCTCCCGGTCACCCCTCGCCAGCAGGCCGGTCACGCCGTCCTCGACGAACTCCTCGACCCCGCTGCCCCGCCGACCGACGACTGGGAGCCCGGCGGCCCGTGCCTCGAGCGCGGCAATGCCGAAGGCCTCCAGCACCGTCGGTGAGACGTACGCCGTTGCGCCCTGGTAGGACTCGAGCAGCTCGTCGCGAGAGACCCTGCCGCGCAGCAGGACCCGGTCGGTCAGGCCGTGCGTGCGCAGATAGGCCTGCACCAGCCCGCGTTGCGGCCCCTCGCCGAACACCTCGATGCCCCAGTTGTTCTCGTCGCCGACGAGGTCGTCCACGCGTCGGGCCACGCGCGCCAGCGGGACCGCGCGCTTGCGCCGGGCCAGCCGCATGGCGGTGACGAACCGCACCGGCTCACCGCCGTCGACGTCAGCGCCGCCAGCGCCGTCAGTGCCGCCAGCGCCGTCAGTGCCGCCAGCGCCGTCAGTGCCGCAGTGACCCTGCGGACCGAGAACCGTTGCGGCTGTGGAGGATCGCCAACGGTCTACGTCGATCCCGTTGGGCAGCACGGTGACCCGCGCGTCTGGGGCGAGGCGCTGCAACGGGCGGGCCGCCATACGACTCACCGCCGACAGCGCGACACCTCGCCCGGCCCACCGTCGCACGCGCCCACTGACGGCGAGCACCCGCTCCATCGCGTCCAGCACACAGTGCCAGGTGACCGCGGTCGGGACCCCGGCCGCGAGCGCGACGTCGACCGCGTCGCGCGCGAACGGGCTCACCACCCCCATGTGCACGTGCGCCACGTCGAAGCCACCGGCCAGCAGCCGGCGTCGCAGCTCCGGCGGCGCCCACGGGTTGACCGGCAGGTCGCCGGGCAGCCGTAGCGCGAGGTGGTGCACCGGGACGCCGTCGACCAGCTCGACCGCGCCGTGCCGCTCCCCCGCCCGCCCGGGCGTCGCGGTGAACACCTCGACCTCGTGGCCCGCCCGCCGCAGCCACCCCGCGAGGTCGTGGACCTGCACCTCGATGCCGCCGAGGCGCGGCAGATAGCAGTCCGACAGCAAGGCCACCTTCACGACATCCACCCTGCCATGCGAGAGGATGACCACGATGGCTCACACACTGCTCGCGTTCCACGCCCACCCCGACGACGAGGCCCTGCTCACCTCGGGCACCCTGGCCCGGGCCGCCGCCGAGGGGCACCGGGTCATCGTGGTCACCGCCACGGACGGTGACCTCGGACTGACCTCCAGCTCGTATGCCGGCTCCGCCGCCCGGTCCCTCGGGGAGCGGCGACTCGGCGAGCTCATGCGCTCGTGCGCCGCGCTCGGCGTGGCACGGGTCGAGTGGCTGGGCTACGCCGACAGCGGGTCCGGCGCGGAGCTCTACCCCGACCCCGAGGGCATGACGAGGTTCGTGCGCGCCGACGTCGACGAGGCCGCCGAGCGCCTGGCGCGGATCCTGCGCGAGGAGTCGGTCGACGTGCTGCTGACCTACGACCGCAACGGCGGCTACGGCCACCGCGACCACGTCCAGGTGCACCACGTCGGCGCGCGGGCCGCCGAGCTCGCCGGCACGCCCCACGTGCTGCAGGCGACCGTCCCGCGCGACACGATCTGCCGCGCCCTGGACCTCGCCGCGCTCGTCTATCCCTTCCCGCCCGAGTTCGACCGGGCCTCCTTCGACCGCGCCTACTCCGCCCGCGCCGAGATCACCCACCGCATCGACGTCCGTCGGCACATCGCCGCCAAGCGGGCCTCGATGCGGGCCCACGCCTCCCAGGCCGCCGCGGACGACGGCGACCGCACCCTGGCGGCCTTCCTCCGGATCCCCCGCCCGCTCTACGGCCTGGTCTTCGGGCGCGAGTGGTTCGTGGACGCCTCGCGACCGCCGGGGTCGCCGGTCGCCCGGGACGTCTTCGACGGGCTGGGCTGAGCATGGCTCCGGGGGGAGAGGGCATCGACCAGCGCCGACCATGGTGGCGCACCGCCCTGCAGGCCGTCCTCGGCACGGGGCTCGCGATCGCGCTGCTGGCCTGGGGGCTGCCGCACTTCGCCGAGACGTCGTGGGCCGCGCTGCTGGCGCACCTCGACGCGCTCAGCTGGGCCAACATCATCGGCCTGTTCGTGCTCATGCTCGCGGCGCTGTGGTGCTACACGTTCACGCTGACGGGATCGCTGGCCGGGCTGACGCACCCGCAGGCGCTCATGGTCAACGTCGCCGGCTCCGCGGCCGGCAACCTGCTGCCGGGCGGCGGGGCGATGGGGGCGGCGGCGACATACGGCATGTATCGCTCCTGGGGCTTCACCCCCCGTGACATCTCCACCTCCCTCATCGTCAGCGGCGTCTGGAACGTCCTCGGCCGGATGGCGCTGCCCGTGCTCGGCATCTGCGTCCTGCTGCTCGCCGGCGAACCCATGCCCCCCGGCGTGGCGCGCGGCGCCGCGGTCGGCGCGCTCGTCGGGCTCGGGCTGCTGGGCTGGTTCGTCGCCGTCATCGCCTCGGAGCGCGTGGCCACGACCACCGGCCGGTTGCTGGACCGCGTGATCGGGCCGCTGGTGCGCCGGGTCCGACGCCGCCCGGGGCAGGGCGTCGACGCCCTGGTGGCCGACCTGCGCGCCCGCATCGGCCACGTGGTCGAGACCGGCTGGGTCTCGATGACCCTCGGGATGATCGGGTTCTTCGGGTTCCAGTACGCGCTGTTCGTGCTGTGCCTGCGGGCCACCGGGGTGCACCTGTCGCTGGCGCACTTCTTCGCGGCGTTCGCCATCGGCCGGCTGCTGACCGCCGTCGGCGTGACGCCCGGCGGGGTCGGCGTCACCGAGGCCGGGACCGCGATCGCGCTGGTCGGCTTCGGGGCCGCGCACGCGCCGGCTGCCGCGGGCATCGTGCTCTTCACGATCTACACCCACCTGCTCGAGCTGCCGCTGGGCGCGCTGGGTGGGCTGGTCTGGTGGCTCACCAAGGGCCGGTATGCCGGCCGCCGCCCCGCCACCTCCTGACCGCGCCCGCCCACGCACCCCCAGACGACCCAAGCTGAGCCCCCAGCTCACGAACCGCCGGGCGAGGGGGCGTCAGCGCCGACGGGTCCCGGCCACGAGGCGGCGGACCTGGCGGGTGCGGGCGTGGTCGGCATACGTGTCGTCGATCGGCTCGGGCTCGAAGGCCCGGCCGGTCGCCCGCTCCGCCGCCCACCCGACCAGGGCGTCCGCGAGCGCGGGGTTGGCCGGGAGGATCGGCCCGTGCAGGTAGGTCCCGACGACGTGCCCGGTGATGGCGCCCTCGGTGCCGTCGTTGCCGTTGTTGCCCTGACCGGCCCGCACCCGGCCGAAGGGCTGCTGGTCCGGCCCGAGCACCGTGGAGCCCGAGTGGTTCTCGAAGCCCACGACCTCGCCGAACTCCGTGTCCAGGACGATGCCGCCGATCATGCGCTTGGCGTTGCCGGTCGTCGTGACGTCGAGGATGCCCAGGCCGGGCAGCCGCTGGCCCTCGACGGTGACGAAGGCATTGCCGAAGAGCTGGTACATCCCGCAGATCGCGAGCATCGGGCAGCCGTCGGCGGCGAGCTCCTTGAGGCGATCGCCGATCCGCTCCAGGTCGGACTCGACGCGGGCCTGGCCGGAGTCCTGGCCGCCGCCGCCGACGACGAGGTGCGGCTCGTCGGGCAGCCGGTCGCCGGGCGCATGCCCGACCACCTCGACGTCATAGCCGTGCCAGCGCAGCCGGGACGCGAGCGCGCGCGTGTTGCCGAGGTCGCCGTAGATGCTCATCTCGCGCGGGTAGAGGTGGACGAGGGTGACGGTGCCCTTGCTGGTCCCAGCCGTCCGGGCGCTCGCGAACTCGCTCATCAGGCCTTCGCCTCCTCGCCGAAGTCCGGCAGGTCGTAGCGCTGGGCGAGCACGCGGCGCAGCGCCATCATCGCGGTGTAGGTGCAGAAGATCCGCTTGGGCTCGTCGCGGTGCTCGGCGAGGAACAGGTCCAGCGCCGCCTCGAGCTCGGGCTCGACCGCGGTGACGGGCACGTCGTCATACCTCAACCGCAGGGCCATGTCATAGGCCCGCACGCCGCTCGTGACGGCGACGCCGAGATCGCGGAGGGACTCGAAGCTCACGTCATACAGCCAGGAGACGTCCTGCCCGTCGGCGTAGTTGTCGTTGATCGCGATAAGGGACGCGACCGGAGTCGTGCCATAGGTGCCGAGCGCGACGGTGAACCCGGCGGGGTTCTTGACCAGCACCAGCTCGAGCGGCTGGCCGTCGACGTCCACGACCTCGCCCCTCCCGAACGGCGGGGTGACCGAGGCCAGGGCCTCCGCAGCGGTCGTATGCCGGAACTCCGCCCCCAGCAGCAGCCGCACGAGCGAGGTCGCCGCGGTCGCGTTGATCATGGCCGCGAGGCCGCGCTGCCGCAGCGTCACCGGCCCGACGTCGTGGCCGTCGCCGAAGGCCACCGTGAACGAGTGGTCGTCGACCGGCTTGAGCAGGCCGTCGGACGGCCCGGCCGCCGGCACCTCGTCGGCCTCAGCGAAGCGCACGTCGGCCTCCTGCAGCTCGGGCAGCCGGTCGGCGATGGACGGGTCCACGCCGAACCACCGCACCTCGGCGCCGGGCCGGACGCGCTCGTCGATGCGGGAGATGAAGGAGTCGTCGCGGTTGAGCACGACGCCCCGGGTGGTCTGCTCCGCGAGGCGGGTGAGCAGGCCTGCGGTGTAGTCGATCTCGGCGAAGCGGTCGAGCTGGTCCCGGGCGACGTTGAGCAGCAGCGCGTGGGTGGGGGTCACGACCTCGGCGAACTTCAGGGCGTGCGCCTCGTCCAGCTCGAGCACCGCGATGTCGGCGTCGACGCGGCCGGTCAGCGGCAGCTCGGCGAGCATCGAAGAGATCACGCCGCGGGTGAAGTTGGACCCGGTCGGGTTGGTCAGCACGCGCAGACCGTGGGCGCGCAGCAGGGAGACGACCATCTTGGTGGTCGTCGTCTTGCCGTTGGTGCCGCTGACGACGACGACCCCCCGCGGCAGCCCGCCGAGCGTCGACCGCAGGAACCCGGGATCGATCCGCTCCGCCACCAGCCCGGGGAGCGCCGACCCGCCACTGCCACCACCCCGCAGCCGCGAGGCCGTCCGGGCGAGCTTGCCTGCCGCGATCGCGGCCGTCGTCCTCAACACGTCCGTCACCCTACCGTCGGGCAGCCACCCCTAAGCCTGCCCCAACCCTATCCAGCCACTTACCCCATCCAAAATGGCCGCGTTGTGGGGGCTCGTGGGTAGCGACGGCGTCTGTCGCCACCCACGAGCCGGTCGAGCACCGGGGCGTCACTTGGTGAAGGTGATGGCCTTGAACTTCTCGGTCTGCTCCTTGATGCCGGTCTCGGTGGGGAATCGCTCGATCGAGGAGGCACCGTAGAACCCGACGATTCCGTCCGTGTGGTCCAGCACGTACTGGGCATCCTCCGGGTTGGCGATCGGCCCGCCATGACAAAGGCACAGAATGTCGGGATTCACCGATCGAGCTGCATCCGCCAGGGTCTGAACCTTCTCCACTGCCTGGTCCAGCGTCAGCGCCGTCTGGGCGCCGATGCTGCCAGAAGTCGTCAGGCCCATGTGGGGCACGAGGATGTCGGCGCCTGCCTTGGCCATGTCCTTGGCCTGCTCCTCGTCGAAGACATAGGGCGAGGTGATCAGGTCAAGCTCGTGGGCCTGACGCACCATGTCGACCTCCAGGCCATACCCCATACCGGTCTCTTCAAGGTTGGCCCGGAAGACGCCATCAATCAGACCAACCGTCGGGAAGTTCTGAATCCCGGCAAAACCAATGTCCTTGATCTGCTGCAGGAAGTAGGGCATGACACGGAACGGGTCGGTCCCGTTCACGCCGGCTAGCACGGGGGTCTTGTTGACCACGGGCAGCACCTCATTGGCCATCTCCATCACGATGGCATTCGCATCGCCATAGGCGAGTAGCCCAGACAACGAACCACGCCCCGCCATGCGGAACCGGCCCGAATTGTAGATCACGAGCAGATCGATGCCGCCAGCCTCGGCAGACTTCGCCGTGATCCCGGTGCCGGCACCGCCGCCGATGATGGGGGTTCCAGCTGCGACCTGGGCGCGGAAACGATCAAGGATCTCGTGGCGAGACATGGATTCTCCTTACATGTGGTGTGTTTGCGAGGGTTGTGGTGGGCGGACGAGCTAGGACTTCGTGCGGATCATGGCATCCAGCGCCTCGGCCATGGCGCGTCCGAAGCCCGTGGAGTTGATGTCTTGGTCCAGCTCATGGATGGGGACGTTGGTGCCGTGGAGGCCGTCGTGGAGTGCGGCGAACAGTGCCCGGTCGGCGTCCTCGTCGTGGAAGGGGCCACCGGCGATGTCGATGCCGCTGAGGCCCTGCCGTGGGATGAACACTTCCGTCGGGCCTGTGGCGTGGGCCAGTTTCGAGGCGATGCGTTGACCCAGTTCTGCCATCTCCTCGCGGGTGGTGCGCATCAGGGTGACGGTGGGGTTGTGGACCAGGAGGTGACGGTCGTTGAACTGCTGGGGGACGCTGTCGCGATGGCCGAAGTTGACCATGTCGAGGGCTCCCAGGCTGACCACCTGCGGCAAGCCGCACCGCCCTGCGGCTTCGAGGCGGCCGGGGCCAGCGCTGAGGACCCCGCCGACCAGGTCGTCGGCGAGTTCGGTGGTGGTCAGGTCACACACACCCGCCAGCAGTCCGGAATCGATGAGTTTCTCCATCGCCCGTCCACCGGTCCCGGTGGCGTGGAAGACCAAGACCTCGTAGCCGAGCTCGGTCAGTCGCTTGCGAGCCTCGTCGGCGGCCGGGGTCGTGAGGCCGAACATCGTCACGCCGATCAACGGCTTGTGCTCCTGTGTCTGATCGCCGAGCCTGCGTTCGTACTCAGTGGCCATTCCGGCGGCGGCTGCGACCGCATTGCCCAGGACCTGAGTGGAAATGGAGTTGATGCCCGCCACGTCGACCACCGAATACATCAGCATCGCGTCGACGTCACCGACGTAGGGGCGCACATCGCCAGAGGCCATCGTTGAAACCAGCAGCTTGGGGAAGCCGACCGGCAGGGCTTGCATCGCCGGTGCGGCCACCGACGACCCTCCGGACCCGGCCACCGACAACAACGCATGGATCTTTCCCTGCTGGGCCAGCTCACGCACCAGCGTCGCTGCACCCTGACCCATGGCGGTCATCATCTCGCCACGATCACGGCGCGCCCTGACCTGGTCGGGATCCACCCCCGCCGCCGCCAGCACCGCGTCGGCCGAGACATGGGCGTGCGGGTAGGTCGAGAAGGATCCCACATCGATGGTGAGGACCTCCACACCATGACGAGACAGTTCCCGCGACAACCAGCCGTACTCCTCAGCCTTCGTGTCCAGTGTTCCCAACAACGCGACGGTGGCCATGTCACTCCTTTGTGCTTGATGTCTGCCCAGTGAAGTCCAGCAGAGTGGTGTACGACGGACCTGAGTGAGCGCGTGCCTCCAACGTAGG
>ERZ501016.420-NODE-420-length-12477-cov-3.736596_pt1 | contig 12477 bp, 8 predicted proteins | sample MGYA00248889_ERZ501016 | MGnify/ENA primary metagenome ERZ501016 (study PRJEB25958, sample SAMN03398594) | human skin metagenome | study: EMG produced TPA metagenomics assembly of the Human Skin Microbiome Metagenome (human skin metagenome) data set. | reverse complement strand
TCGTAGGGGACGGCGCGGAAGTCCACCGTCCAGTGCCCGCCGCGCCTTTCCAGCAGCGTCCAGCGGGCGCGGGGGTCACTGTCCACCTGGTCGCTGACCGCGCCGCAGTTGACCACCAGCGTGTCGCCCACGCGGGTAGCCCCGGCGCGGTGGGTGTGGCCGCACACGACCACTTCCGCCCCAAGAGGTTCAATGATCCGCGCCAGTTCGCGCGGGTCGCGACTGCGGTAGAAACCGCCTGTTTCGGGGGTGCCGTGATCCCACACCCACAGTAGGCTGTCCCAGGCGCTCTGCGGCGTGCCGTGACAGGCGAAGATGCCCTCGACCTGGGCGGTCAGGGGCAGGGCCGCCAGGCGTGCCCGCGTGCCCTCGCTGACCTGGGTGTTCAACCACTCGCCCACCTGCACGCTCAGGCCATTCCGGCGACCACCGGGCCACAGTTTCTCCTCGTTGTTGCCGCGCACCTCCACGGCCCCCAGCGCGGCCTGAAGCTCGGCGGCGCGGGCGGGGTCGGCGCTGCCCTCGATCTGGTCACCCAGGTTGAAGATCAGATCCGGACTGGCGGCCCGGATGTCCTTCAGCACGGCTTCCAGCGCGAAGGCATTGCCGTGGGTGTCGCTGATGACTGCTGCCCGCACCCTGCTAACGTAGCATCAAGTCACGTGGCATCAAGTCACGTCGCCTCAAGCGCCGCACCGACCTGCACGCTAGCATTCAGGGCATGAGCATCCTGCCCGACTGGCGAATCCGTGAACTGGCCCGTGAGGGCATGATCGACCCCTTCGAAGACCGCCTGATCCGCACCACCGAGAACCAGCACGTCATCAGTTACGGCCTTTCCAGCTTCGGGTACGACCTGCGCTGCGCCGACGAGTGGAAGGTCTTCACCAACGCGCACGGCAATACCATCGTCGACCCGAAAGCTTTCGACGACCGCGCCTTCATCGACATCACCGCGCCCCAGATCATCATTCCGCCCAACAGCTTCGTGCTGGCCCGCAGCTACGAATACCTGAAGATTCCCGATACGGTGATGGTGGTGGCGCTGGGAAAATCGACGTATGCGCGCTGCGGCATCGTCGCCAACGTCACGCCCCTGGAACCCGGCTGGGAGGGCCACGTCACGCTGGAATTCAGCAACACCACGCCGCTGCCCGCCAAGATGTACGCCTTCGAGGGCTGCGTGCAACTGCTGTTCTTCGAGGGGGAGAGGCCGGAGGTGACTTACGGTGACCGTCAGGGCAAGTACCAGGGGCAGCGGGGCGTGACCCTGCCGCGCCTGTAGGGCGTCGTCGATGCCTGGCCCCGACTCGCTGCGGGCCTCGTCGGTAGTTCCCCTGAGTCGTCAACGGCCAGGACGCTGAAGGTGTCCTTTTGCTGGCCTTCAGTCCCTTCTGGAGCGGGGTTCACGGGGGACATTTCATCTGGCGTTTAGCTGCTGTGGTGATTCTCAGGCCATTCTGAAGCGCATTTCATCTGACCGTTTGGCAGTTCATGCAGGAAAACCGCCGGGCTGCCGTCTGGTGTCGTGCTGCTGCCCGGATTTCGCCAGGTCAAGACAGTAATTTACGTTGGGGCAACCTTCACACGTTAAAAGGCCGGACGCCCAGCCGATCAGAATGTGGTCATGCGAATCCCAAAACGAGTGCTCCTCACGGCGGTCGTGGGTGCCCTGGCGACCCGCCGTCATCTGGTTCCCGCTTTTGACTTCAGTGGCAAACGGGTACTGGTCACGGGCGGGTCTCGGGGGCTGGGATTCGCACTGGCCCGCGAGTTCCTGAACCGTGGGGCGTCGGTGATGCTGGCGGCCCGTACCGAGAGCGACCTGCGACGCGCCAAGGAGCGGCTCGCAGAGGGTGAACGTGTCCAGATCTACGCGGGCGACCTGACAGAGGCGGCTCACCTTCAGGGCGTCATCGACGAGACGGTACGGCGCTTCGGTGGGCTGGACGTGCTGGTGAACTGCGCCGGGATCATCCAGACCGGGCCGCTGGGCGACATGACCGAAGAGGACTTCCGCGAGATCATGGAGGTCAATGCGTTCACGCCGCTGCGCCTGACCCTGCTGGCAGAGCCGCACCTGAAAAGGAGCCGGGGCCGGGTGCTGATCGTGTCCTCGGTGGGCGGGAAGGTCGCGGTGCCGCACCTGACGCCGTACTCCGTCAGTAAGTTCGCGTCGGCGGGGGTCGGGCAGGCGCTCCGGGCCGAGCTGGCCCGCGAGGGCGTCAGCGTGACGACCGCCCTGCCCGCCCTGATGCGCACCGGCAGCGCCCGCCAGGCGCAGGTGAAAGGGCAGCAGGAGAAGGAGTACGCGCTGTTCGCCTCGCTGGACAACATGCCCGTGGTCTCGCTGGACGCGCCCACGGCGGCGCGGCGCATGGTGGACGCCCTGGGGCGCGGTCAGGCGGAAGCCATGATCACCGGCCCGGCCCACCTGCTGCGGCTGGCCCAGGGCTTCGCGCCGGAACTGACCGCCGACCTGTTGGCCCTCACCAACCGGCTGCTGCCCGGCCCCACCGGAAGCAAAGCGGCGGTTCAGGGCAGGGACGTGGAAACGGAAGTGACCCTGAATAACCCCATCAAACGCGAGGCCGAGCGTGACTTCAATCAACTCGGCCAAGGAGAAACCGCATGACCCTGGAACGCAAACCGGACGACCACAGCGCCGGTGCAGGCAAGCCCGGCGCTGACCTGCCCGCCACCGAGCGGGCCATCATGGGCGGCGTGGGAGCCGTGCTGATCGGCGGTGCCCTGCGCGGCAGCCCGCTGCGCAAACTGGTGCTGGGCACCGTGGGCGCAGGCCTGGCCTACATGTCCGCCACCGGACGCAACCCGCTGGCCACCGCGCTGAAAATCGAGCAGACCCCGGAAGGCGAAACGCTGATCCGGGACGCCGTGACCATCAGCAAACCAGCCGCCGAGCTGTACGCCATCTGGCGCGACCTGGCGGGCCTGCCGCAACTGATGACGCACCTCAAGAGCGTGGAGGTGCTGAGCGCCACCAACTCGCGCTGGACGGTCAAGGCCCCCGCCGGGCAGGAAGTGAGCTGGGAAGCGGAACTCACCGCCGAGGAAAGCGGCAAGCGCCTCGCCTGGCAGAGCGTGCCCGGTAGCACCATCGAGAACAGCGGCGAAGTGCAGTTCCGGCCCGCGCCGGGCGGGCGGGGCACGGAAGTGATCGTGAACCTGAAGTACCGCCCGCCCGGTGGAACCGCCGGGGCCGTCGTGGCCCGCCTCTTTGGCGAGGAACCTGCGCAGCAGTTGCGCGACGACCTGATGCGCTTCAAACGCGAGCAGGAACTGGGGTTCGCGCCCACCACCAAAGGCCAGAGCAGCGGCAGAATGGAGGAGAAATAAATGAAAGCAATCGTTTGGCAAGGCGTGAATAAAGTGGGCGTGGAGAACGTGCCCGATCCCACCCTGCTCTTACCCACCGACGCCATCGTGAAAATCACTTCCACTGCCATCTGCGGCTCCGACCTGCACCTGCTCGACGGCTTCATTCCCAGCATGGAAAAGGGAGACATCCTGGGCCACGAGTTCATGGGTGAAGTGGTGGAAGTCGGCAAGGCAGTGAAGAAACTGAAGGTCGGCGACCGCGTGGTGGTGCCCTTCAACATCTCCTGCGGCGTGTGCGACTACTGTGTGCGCGGCATGTACAGCGCCTGCGACAACAGCAACCCCAACCACCGCATGGCTGAGGCGCTGTATGGTGCCACCAGCGGTGGCGCTCTCTTCGGGTACTCCCACATGTACGGCGGGTACGCGGGCGGGCAGGCGCAGTACGTGCGCGTTCCCTTCGCCGACGTGGGGCCGCACAAGATCGAGTCCGACCTGAAAGACGAGCAGGTGCTGTTCCTGACCGATATTTTCCCCACCGGTTACCAGGCCGCCGAGAACTGCAACATCATCCCCGGGCGCGATGTGGTCGCGGTGTTCGGAACCGGCCCGGTGGGGCAGTTCGCCATTCGCAGCGCGTACATGCTGGGCGCGGCGCACGTGATCGCCATCGACCGGGTGCCCGAGCGCCTGCGCATGGCCGAGGAGGCCGGGGCGCAGACCATCAACTACGAGCAGGAGGACGTGCTGCTGGCCCTGCGCGAGGCGACCGGCGGGCGCGGCCCGGATCACGTGATCGACGCGGTGGGGATGGAAGCGCACGGTCACGGCCCCGGCGCGGCGCTGGACAAGTTGCAGCAGACCCTCAAACTCAGTTTTGACCGGATCACGGCCCTACGCTGGGCCATTCAGAGCTGCGCCAAGGGCGGCACCGTCAGCCTGCCCGGCGTGTACGGCGGCCTGGTGGACAAACTCCCGATGGGCGCGGCCTTCGCCAAGGGCCTGACCTGGAAGATGGGCCAGACCCACACGCACAGGCACATTTACCCGCTGCTGTCGCGCATCGAGGCGGGCGAGATCGACCCGAGTTTCGTGATCACGCACCGCGCCAGCCTGGACGAAGCGCCCGAACTGTACAAGACCTTCCGTGACAAGCAGGGCGGCTGCATCAAGGTCGTCCTGAACCCCTGGGCCTGAGACGCTTTCGTCCCGGGCAGACTCGGTGAGGGCCGACTTGAGGATGGGCTTAAATAACCTTAAGTCGGTGCCTTTGCTGCGTTTCCGTGAACTTCAACTATGACAGGCTGAGCTTTGACGCTGGTGTCCACCAGGTCTTCACGGAAAGCCTGAGACGCACCCGGCCGGATTACTCGAATCATCCGGCGGTTGTTATCTGATGACCGTGAGTATCTGGTGTATCTGGTGACCGTGAGATGTCTTTGACTTTCCCCATCTGCCGCTCCCCCCATCTGCCCCGAAACCTGAATCCACGAGGTGTTATGAAAAATCACTGGAACCGTCCACAAGCACGTCGTGCCCTGCTGACACTGCCATTGACCATGCGCCTGAGTGTGACCCTGGGCCTGAGTGTGACACTGGGCCTGAGTGCCGCGCTGACCCTGGCGTCCGCGCAGCAGGCCCCCACCCCCCGCCCGCTACCCGCGCCCGAGCCGCCCGCCACCGTGACCGCTACCCGCAACGAACCCACCGCGCAGGCCTTCACGCCCGACAAACTGGGCCGCCTGAAAGTGCCCGCCGGCTTCCAGCTCAGCGTGATGGCGACCGACCTGGGGAACGCCCGCATGATGCACGTCATGCCCGACGGGGGCGTGTACCTCACGCGCCGCGCCCAGGGCGACATCTGGTACCTGAAAGACCGCAATAACGACGGCAAATTCGAGGCCACCGAGCGCAAGCAGGTTGCTAGCGACCTGAAACTCGTTCACGGCCTGGACGTCAGGGGCGGCAAGCTGTACGCGGTGGGCGAGAAGACCATCTACGTGATGGATATGGCCCGTGACGGCACCCTCAGCGTTCCCCGCGTGTTCGCGGACGGGTTTCCCGACGCCGGGCAGCACCCGGCCCGCGGCCTGAAGTGGGGGCCGGACGGGTTCCTGTACGCCAGTTTCGGCAGCACCAACAACGACGCGCCCGGCCAGAACCCCGAGGAAGCCACCGTGCTGCGCATCCGCCCCGACGGTCAGTGGCGCGAGGTGTACGCCCGTGGCCTGCGCCACACCATCGGCTTCGGCTGGCACCCGGTCACCAAGACCTTCTACGGTTTCGATCAGGGCAGCGACTGGCACGGCGACAACATCCCCCCCGAGGAACTGAACACGCTGGAGCGCGGTAAGAACTACGGCTGGCCCTTCTGCTACGGTGCGAAGAATCCCGATCCGTACACGAACAGTTCACAGATTCCCGGCAGGATCACCAAGGCCGAGTACTGCGCCGGAACGCAGGGCAGCACCCTGAATTACACCGCGCACGCCGCCGCCATCGGCCTGAATTTCTACACCGGAACGCAGTTTCCCGCCGAGTACCGCAACGACGCCTTCGTGGCCTTCCGAGGCTCCTGGAACCGTACCGAGCCGAGCGGGTACGAGATCGCCCGCGTGGTGTTCGACGCGCAGAACAAACCCGAGCGCATCGAGCCTTTCGTGACCGGATTCGTGTACCAGGACGGCAACGAGTGGAAACAGTTCGGGCGCGTGGCGGGGGTGGCGACGTACACCGACGGCAGCCTGCTCTTTACCGACGACCAGAGCGGCGTGATCTACCGCGTGCGTTACACCGGAGGCCAGTGATGAAACACCTTCTGTTGTCGAGTTTGATGCTGTTGGGTCTCGCCTCGGCGGGCGGGGCAGCCGCTCCCACGCCCACCCCACTCAGCGCCACCGCCGCCATCCGCGACGCGGCGGGACAGACGCGCGGCAGCGCCCGCTTCGTGCAGGTGGGCGCGGGCGTGCAGGTCACGGTGGAGGCCCGCGGCCTGACCCCAGGCCAGCATGGCATGCACGTTCACGAGTATGGACGCTGCACGCCCGGCGTCGATCCGGCCACCAATACGGTGGTGCCCTTCGGCGGGGCGGGCGGGCACTTCGACCCTGGCATGAGCAAGAATCACGACGCGCCCACCACGGACAACAAACACGGTCACGCCGGGGATACCCCAATGCTGAATGTCGGGGCCGACGGGGTGGGCCGCGCCAGCTTCACCACCACGAAAGTCAGTCTGATCGGAATCAACGGCGTCCTGAACCGCAGTCTGGTCATTCACGCCCAGCCGGACGACTTCAAGACCGACCCGGCGGGCGCGACCGGAGCGCGGGAGCAGTGCGGCGTGATCGTGCGCGAGAACTTCAGCGTCCGGGATTACCCGCTGCCGGGACATCAGGACTATCCCGAAGGTGTGGCGGTGGACTCGGCGCGGGGCACCATCTACACCGGCAGCGCCGCGACTGGCACCATCTACGCCATCAACGCGAATACCGGAGCGGTCAGCAAGTTTCAGGAGGGCGGCGCACTGGGCCGCATGTCCGCCCTGGGCCTGAAGGTGGACAAGCTGGGCCGCCTGTGGGTGGCGGGCGGCACGCAGGGCACCGTCAGCGTCCTCTCGCCGGAGGGCATGACCGTGAAGGTGCTGGAAACGCCGAAATCACCGCGCCCTTACGTGAACGACCTGACGCCCGCGCCCGACGGCAACGTGTACGTGACCGACAGCGCCCGCCCGGTAATCTTCCGGGTGAAACCCGACCTGACTCTGGAAAGCTGGCTCGACCTGAGTAAAACCCCAATCAAGTATGGCCCCGGCATCAATCTGAACGGCATCGTCGCCACGCCCGACGGCCAGTCCCTGCTGACCATCCAGCTGAATACGGGTGACCTGTGGCGCATCGACCTGCGAACGAAAGCGGTTCGCAAGGTCATGGGCGGCCTGGTGAACGGCGACGGCCTGCTGCTGGACGGACGCACGCTGTACGTCGCCCGCAACAAGGATCAGGTGATCAGCAAGGTGACGCTCAGCGCCGATTACGGCAGCGGTCAACTGGTGGCCGAGGAACCGTTGATGGGTTTGCGTTTCCCCGCGACTCTGGCCCGCTACGGCGGCAGTGACCTGATCGTCACTCAGGCGCAGCTCGATAAACTTCAGGGCGGTACGCCGGAAACACCCTTCAAACTCACGCGCTTCAGAAAGTTCTGAAAGGACACGCCATGACGAAGAAGCAGATTGACGGGAAGCACAACGAGAACGACAAGCAGCAGGATCTGGCCCGCGCCACCACCCCGCCCGGCGAGGTGCTGACCGACAACATGGGTCACGTGGTCAGCGACGACCAGAACAGCCTGAAGGCCGGGGAGCGCGGCCCTACCCTGCTGGAAGACCACTTCCTGCGCGAGAAACTGCACCACTTCGACCACGAGCGCATCCCTGAGCGGATCGTCCACGCGCGGGGCAGCGGGGCGCACGGCTACTTCCAGTTGAACGAGTCGCTGGCCGACTACACCACCGCCGAGATCCTGACGGAAGTGGGCGTGCAGACGCCCGTGTTCGTGCGCCTGTCCACCGTGGCGGGCTTCCGGGGCAGCGTGGACACGCCGCGCGACGTGCGCGGGTTCGCCACGCGCTTCTACACCAAACAGGGCAACTGGGATCTGGTGGGCAACAACATCCCGGTGTTCTTCATTCAGGACGCCATCAAGTTCCCGGATTTCGTGCACGCGGTGAAACCCGAACCGCACCACGAGATGCCGCAGGCGGCCAGTGCGCACGACACGCTGTGGGATTTCATCTCGCTGACGCCCGAGTCCATGCACATGATCATGTGGGCCATGTCCGACCGCGCCCTGCCGCGCAGCCTGGACACCATGGACGGGTTCGGCGTGCACACCTTCCGCCTGATCAACGCTTCAGGCAAGGCGACCTTCGTGAAGTACCACTGGAAGGCCGTGAGGGGCGCTCACTCGCAGGTGTGGGACGAGGCCATGAAAACCCAGGCCGCCGACAACGACCACCACCGCCGCATGATGTGGGAAACCATTGACCAGGGCGGGACGCTGGAATGGGATTTCGGCGTGCAACTCTTCACCGAGGAAGAAGCGGCGAAATGGGACTTCGACGTGCTCGACCCGACCAAGATCGTGCCGGAAGACCTGGTGCCCGTGCGCATCGTGGGCCGCATGGTCTTGAACCGCAACCCGGACAACTTCTTCGCCGAGACCGAGCAGGTGGCCTTCATGCCCACCAACATCGTGCCCGGCATGGACTTCAGCGAAGACCCGCTGCTTCAGGGCCGCAACTTCAGTTACCTGGACACGCAACTCTCGCGCCTCGGTTCCCCCAACTGGCAGGCGCTGCCCATCAACCGCTCACTGGCCCCGGTGCACAACAACCAGCGGGACGGTCACATGCGCCACGAGATCAACCCGGGCCGGGTGTCGTACTTCCCCAACTCGCTGGGCGGCAACAAGCCCGCCCACGACCCCGAGCGCGGCTTCCGTTCTCATCCGGTGATGGCGTCCGGGCAGAAACTGCGGGTGCGCCCCGAGAGTTTCAGCGACCACTACGGGCAGGCCAAACTGTTCTGGAACAGCCTGACGCCCATCGAGCGCGAGCACGTGTGCAAGGCACTGCAATTCGAGCTGAGCAAGGTCGAGACCCGCCACGTGCGCGTCGCCATGCTGGAGCACCTGGAGCAGATTCACCCGCTGCTGGCCTCGCAGGTCGCGCTGGCGCTGGGCGAGCAACCCCGCGCTGACAAGACCGCGAAACTGGGCGGCACCAAGGACTCCCCGGAAGAAACCGCGCTGCTCGCCACCGCATACGCCCCGACCACCGCTTCCGGCGGCCTCCAGAAGACCAGCGGCCTGAGCCAACTGGAGCAGCCACAAAGCGCGAAAGGGCGCATGGTCGCCATTCTGTGCGGCGACGGGGTGGACGCCAGCGCCGTGAAGAACCTCCAGCAGGCGCTGGAAAAACAGGGCGCGAAAGGTGAAGTGGTCGGCCCGCACCTGGGCGACCTGGGCGGGGTGGAAGCCAGGAAGACCATCTCCAACACCCACCCGGTGCTGTTCGACGCCGTGTACGCCCTGAACGGCACGGTGGCCGGCGAACCCCTGGCCGGGAACGCCGACGCCCAGACGTTTATCGCCGAGGCGTACAAGCACTACAAACCCATCGGGGCGCAGGGCGAAGGGCAGAAGCTGGTGGACAACGCCCCCTGCCCGGACTTGAAGAAGGACGCCACGCTGGGCGTGCTGATCGACGACCTGGACGGCTTCGTGCAGGCCCTGGGCCAGCACCGTTACTGGAACCGGGTGACTGGAAAAGCCAAGGCCTGATCTCCTGCTCGGAGAACTTCCGTAAGGTTGACATGGAGGGATTTCCCTTCCGTGTCAATCTTTTTCTATTGGTGTGGTAAAAGCCCCTGATGGTAGTTGGCTGGAACTATTCACGACAGGGGTTGAAATGGGAGCGCACGGAGCGTATCTGGCGAGGCACAGGCCGCTTATCAGCGCGTGACAGGCAAAGCACCGAAAACCGCGCCCAGCCTGCACTGGGAGTTTCCGCGTCGGGGAACGACCATCACAGTGTCGCTCAACCCGTCAGACCGGGCCTTACTGACGAAGTGCAAGGTGATCAGTGACGTGACTTACGACTGCGGCGAGAAGTTGAATGTCGCCGAGTTCCGCTGGACGGGAACGCAATTCGTGAAACGGCTGATCAAATAGTTTCTACGCTGCCACCCGCTCGGCCACCGCCAGCACTTCTTTGGGTGGCAGCACGCCCTTAAACCACACCGCCCGGTCGCCCAGTTCCGAGGGGTCGACGCCGGCCTTGTCCAGTTGCAGCCGCTCGGAGATGCACACGATCACGTCCTGGCGGCCTGATTTTTTCAGCAGGTCGAATTTCTTGCGCAGGTAGTCGGGCCGCCAGTAGCCCACGATCTCGACCAGGGCGCTGCGGCCTTCCGGGTGGACGAGGCGGAAGTCGGGCAGGATCACGCTGCCGGGCACGGGCACCAGGTCGACCTCGCGTTCCAGTTGCCAGGGGGTGTCGAGTTTCTGGAAGCGCTCGGTGAAGCCGCTTTCCAGGGCGCTGTCGTGTTCTTCGGGGGGTTTGTAGTGGCTGACGTAGCCGTCCTCGGAGGTGAGCTGGAATGACCATTCGCTGTCGTGTTCCTCCAGCCAGGCCAGTTTTATTGGCTTGAGGGTGGCGCTCAAGTCCCATTTGGTGACGTGCAGCAGGGCCGGCAGGAATTTTGCCATGGCCAGGCCGTAACGGGTAGTGTTCTGAAAGAGGCTCATGGGGCCGTCCAGCGTGAGGGTGAAGCCGTGGCTGGCGTCGCCCTCGACGGTGGCCATCAGGCCGAACAGCTTCAGGTAACGCAGAATCTGCTTGTAGTGCGCGGGTTCGTTGCGCCGCGCGGTGATGATCAGGTTCACGGCGCGGTACAGCATCCCCTGGGCGTAGGCGAGTTCCAGGCGCTGGCACAGCTCGGCGGGCGTGGGCGGGTCGAAGACGGTGAGGTGCTGCTGGTCTTCCAGGTCGCCGTACAGCGCCTCCTGCACGTCCTGGGCGGTCACGGGTTGCGGGCTGGGGAGTTCGCGGGAGAGTTGTTCCAGCAGTTCCCCGGCGCGGCGGCGGCTGGGGGGTTGCCCCTGCGCCAGCGCGAAGGCTCGGGCACGCACGATGCCCGGTTCCAGGCTCACACCCGTCTCGAAGGTGCTCATGTTGCCCAGCAGGTGCGCCATGCCGCGCACGGCCTTCCAGTCCTGCCGCCCGGCCTCCAGTTCCGCGAGTTGCCCCTTCAGTTCCAGGCGGCGTTTGCCGATGTTCCCCTCGTAGGTGGCGATCACCAGTTCCGCCATTTTGAGGTTGGTCGGCGTGGGTTTCACGCGGTACGGCAGGGCCAGCCCGTCCTTGATGCGGAAGCGCAGCAGGTCAGTGGGGAGCATTCACGTTCTCCCAGTCGGGTTCGCTGAACGCCTGCCCGTCCAGGCCGCGCCGCCGCTGGCTGACGCGCTCCTCGGACGTACCCTCGGTGATGACCTCGTACAGCACGGCGTGTTTATTCTTCGAGCGCCTCAAGATGCGGCCCAGGCGTTGAATGTACTGCCGCTCGGTGGCGGTGCCGGACAAAACGATGGCCACGCTGGCTTCCGGCACGTCCACGCCCTCGTCCAGCACGTTGGCGGTGACCAGCCACTGGTACTCGCCGGCCTTGAATTTTTCCAGGGTGGCGTGGCGTTCCTTCACGGGCGTCTCGTGCGTGATGCACGGGATCAGGAACTCGCGGCTGATGCGGTACACCGTGGCATTGTCGCGGTTGAAGATGATGGCCCGCTCGTCGGCGTGGTTGGCGAGGAGTTCCTCCATGACGCGCAGTTTCCCCTCGGTGCCGTACGCGAGGTTCTTGGCCTGGTTGTGCGCCAGCATGGCGGCGCGGCCCTGGGGGGTGCTGCCGGCGCGGATGAAGTCCTTCCAGCCGTCGATGGAGGAGATATTGATGTTGCTCTGCCGCAGAAAATCGTTGCGCTGGCGGATCAGGTCGTCGTATTTCGCCTGCTCGTTCGGGCTGAGCCTGACCTTGATGATTTCCTCGTGGTACGGCGCGAGGGTGTTCCCGGCCAGTTCGTCTGGCGAGGCGGCGTACACGATGGGGCCGATCAGGGTGTCCAGGTCGGCCTCGCGCCCATCTGAGCGTTTGGGCGTGGCCGAGAGGCCCAGGCGGTACGGGGCCAGGCTCATCTCCGCAATGGTGCGGTAAAAGTCGCTGGGCAGGTGGTGAACCTCGTCGCAGATCAAGAGGGCGTAGCGTCCGGCGAGTTCCTCGGCGTAGCGCGTGGCCGAGTCGTAGGTGGCGATCAGAATGGGCGTCTCGTCGCGGCTGCCGCCGCCCAGCAGGCCGATGTTGGCGTCGGGGAAGGCCGCGAGAAGTCCTGAGTACCACTGGCCCATCAGGTCGAGGGTGGGCACGCAGATCAGCGTGCTGCGGGGCGTGTCGCGCATGGCAAGCTGCGCCAGGAAGGTCTTGCCTCCCCCGGTAGGCAGCACCACCACGCCCTGACGCCCGGCCTTCTTCCAGGCGTTCAGGCCACGAATCTGGTGCGGGTAGGGGGGCGTCTCGCGGGCCA
>ERZ501016.419-NODE-419-length-12489-cov-17.971610_pt1 | contig 12489 bp, 7 predicted proteins | sample MGYA00248889_ERZ501016 | MGnify/ENA primary metagenome ERZ501016 (study PRJEB25958, sample SAMN03398594) | human skin metagenome | study: EMG produced TPA metagenomics assembly of the Human Skin Microbiome Metagenome (human skin metagenome) data set. | reverse complement strand
CCGGGGGTAGGGGCATCGACCGGCCTTCGTTCGCCAGGCTGATGATCCCGCCGGGGGTAGGGGCATCGACCGGCCCTCGGACCGGCGGCCCGTCAGAGCGCGATCCAGTAGCGCCGCGTCCGCGCCCCGGGCGCCAGCTCGCGCACGTCCTCGAGCTCGCCCCCGTTGCGCTCGATGACCGCGGCCGACGCCAGGTTGGCGTCGTCGCAGGTCACGAGGATGCTGTCGAGGTCGAGCCGCCGGGCTCGGGGGAGCACCGCTGCGAGCGCCCAGGTGGCCAGCCCACGCCCGCGCGCAGACGGCCGTATGCCGTACCCCACGTGGCCGCCGACCTCGATCAGGTGCGGGTTGAGCGTGTGCCGCAGCTGGATGGCGCCGAGGTAGGCGTCACCCTCCACCACCCACAAGGAGGTCGCCGGCACGTAGCCGTGCGGCCGCTCGGCGGTCGGGTCGGCCTGCAGCAGGAGCTGCTCGACCCACGCCGCGAAACCCTCGGCATGGCAGAGAGGTTCGACGTGCGGGGGGAGCGAGGCGCCGTCCTGGTGGACGCCGGGCCCCCACTCGTCGAGCGACTCCAGCCAGGAGCGGTGCAGACGGGTGGTCGGGGCGATCAGCTGCGGCATACGGCCCACCCTCCCAAAGATCGCGAGGGGAGGGGCGAGGTCAGGCCAGGGCGGTCGACAGCGCGGCCCAGTCCACCTGCCGCGGCGCCGCGGCGCGGACCGAGGCCAGCAGCCCGAGCCGCGCGGCCCGCACCTCGGGGTCCTCGGCCATCACCAGGATGTCGTCGAAGAACCGCGCCACCGGGTCGACCAGCGCCTTGCCCTGCGCCGCGAAGGTCTCGAGGTCGGCGCTCGACCCCTCGGGCAGGCCGTCGAGGGCCTCGCGCAGCTCGACCTCGGCCGGCTCGGTGAGCCGGGAGGCGTCGTATGCCGCCGCGGTGCCCTCAGGCACGATCCGCCCGATGCGCTGCAGGGACGCCACGATGGACCGGAAGCCCTCGTCGCCGCGCAGAGCCTCGGCCTGGGCGAGCGCAGTGGTGGCCTCGCCGGGGGTGGCGGCACCGGGCAGGACGGCGTCGATGAGGTGCACGGAGGTGCCCTCGTCGCGCAGCAGCTGGGCATAGCGGCCGACGGTGAACTCCAGTGCGGCGTCGACCGACGCGTCGGCGACCTCGACGCCCTGGGCGCGCAGGCGCACGGCGGCCGCCTCCAGCCCGGAGCGGATGGACAGGGCTGCGAGCGCCTGGCCGACCGAGCCCTGGTCGCGCAGGATCCGCACGACGCCGAGGGCGGCGCGGCGCAGGCCGAAGGGGTCGGAGGAGCCGGTGGGCTTGGCGCCGATGGCGAACATCGCCATGAGCAGGTCGAAGCGGTCGCCGAGGGCGAGCAGCGCGCCGGGCACGGACGCGGGCAGGGCGTCGGCGCTGGTCTTGGGCTGCTCCATCTCGTAGAGCGCGTCCGCGACGGCCTGGGGCTCGCCGGTGCGGACGGCATACTCGCGGGCGACGAAGCCGGCCAGGGAGGTCATCTCGGTGACCATCTGGGTGGCGAGGTCGTACTTGGCGAGAGCGCCTGCGCGCGTGAGGGTCTCGCGGTCGGCGGCGCTGAGGCGGACCTGGTCGGCGAGGGTGCTGGCGACGTCGGCGATGCGGCGGGCGCGCTGCCCGACGGAGCCGAGCCGGTCCTCGAAGGTCAGCTGGTCCAGGCCGGGCACGAAGGACTCGACGGAGTCGGTCTGCAGGTCGGCGTTCCAGAAGAACAGGGCGTCCTCGTAGCGCGCACGGATGACCGACTCGTTGCCGGCCTTGACGGTGGCGTCGTCGCACAGGCCGTTGGCCATCGTGACGAAGTGCGGCAGCAGGTCCCCCGAGGCATCCAGCACGGGCAGGTAGCGCTGGTGCTTGCGCATGACCGTCGTCAGGATCTGCGCCGGCAGGTCGAGGTAGCGCTCGTCGAAGTCGCCGAGCACGCCGTGCGGCTCCTCGACGAGGTTGGTGATCTGGTCGACCAGGGACGCCTCGGCGGCTACGTCGACGCGGCCGCCGGCGCGGGTGGCCAGCGCCTCGGCCTGCTCGACGACGGCGGCGCGGCGCGCCTGGGTGTCCAGCACGATGGCGCCGCGGGCGATGGTGGGCAGGAGCTCGTCGGACGAGGGCACGTCGACGTGGCCCAGCAGGACGCCGTCGCGACGCTCCTGGCGCTCGGCGCCACCGGTCGTGCGCTGCAGGTAGGTCTCGCGCCCGGCGACGACCTCGGACACCTGGACGGGCACGACGGTCCCGCCCCACAGCGCCACCAGCCAGCGGATCGCGCGGGAGAAGGACAGGGAGGGGTCGGACCAGCGCATGTTCTTCTCGGCGCGCAGCCCCGTGACGACCTCGGCGAGGAGGGGGGACAGGACCTCCATGACGCTGCGTCCGGGCTGCTCGACCACGACGCAGGCGTGCTCGGCGCCCTGGACCTCCAGTCGCTGGACCTGGTCGAGCGAGACCTTCTGCCCCCGGGCGAATCCCTCCAGCGCCTTGGTGGGTCGGCCCGCGTCGTCATACGCGGCCTGCCACTTGGGGCCCTTGCGGACCTGCTCGGTGTCCGGCTCCCGGGCGGCCACGGAGTCGATGACGGCGACGATGCGCCGAGGGGTGCCGTCGACCCGTATGACGCCGTGCTCCAGCCGGGTCGCCGCGAGGCGCTCGGTGAGGGCGGCGCGGACCTGCTCGATGGTCGCGGGCACGACGTGCGGCGGCAGCTCCTCGACACCGATCTCGAACGCCAGGGTCTGCGGCTCGGCCGGCAGCGTGGACTCGTCCACGGTGGGCAGCGCGTCCGCCGCGGCCTCGAGGGGCCGCATCAGCGGGTGGCCCAGCTCGGCGCGACGCTCGATCCACAGGGCCGCGGTGTCGCGCATGAGCCGACGCATCGTGGCGAAGGCGCGCGCCCGCTCGGTCGTGGAGATGGCGCCGCGGGCGTCGAGCACGTTGAACGCGTGCGAGGACTTGAGGATGTAGGAGTGCGCCGGGACCGGGAGGCGGGCCTCGACCATGCGCGTGGCCTCGGCGACATAGCTGTCGTAGAGCGCGCGGTTGGTCTCGACGGACGCGTCGTCGAGGTAGTAGCGGCTCATCTCGTACTCGGACTGCCCGAAGGCCTCGCCGTAGGTGATGACCTCGCCGGCCGGCGTGCGGGCGTAGGCGATCTCCTTGAAGTGGGTCACGCCCTGGACGGCCATCAGGATGCGCTCGACGCCATAGGTGAGCTCGACGGGGATGGGGTCGAGGTTCTGCCCGCCGACCTGCTGGAAGTAGGTGAACTGGGTGATCTCCATGCCGTCGAGCCAGACCTCCCAGCCGAGGCCCCACGCGCCGATGGCCGGCTGCGCCCAGTTGTCCTCGACGAAGCGCACGTCGTGGGCGGCCAGGTCGATGCCGAGCGCCTCGAGGGACCCGAGGTAGAGCTCCTGCGGGTCGCCGGGCTCGGGCTTGAGGATGACCTGGAACTGCGTGTGCGTCTGCAGGCGGTTGGGGTTCTCGCCGTACCGGCTGTCGTCGGGTCGCACGGACGGCTCGACGTAGGCGACGTCCCAGGGCTCCGGTCCGAGGACCCGCAGGACGGTGGCGGGGTTCATGGTCCCCGCTCCGACCTCGGTGTTGAAGGGCTGCACGGTCAGGCAGCCCCGCTGGGTCCAGTAGTCGGACAGGATGCGGAGGGCGTCTTGCATGGTCAGCACCGGGCCAGCCTACGGCGTCCGTCGCGGTGGGGTCTGTCACTGCTCGGCCTTAGTCTTGCTGTCGCGATGGAATCCCTCTTCGACGACCTGCCCCTGTCCCCGCCCACCCCCGCGATGCGCCCGGCCGCGGCCTCCGGCGAGGTGGACGACTCCGGCCTGCCCGCCTGGGCGCTCTCGGACGACGTGCCCCCGCCGACGGACGCTGATGCTCCTCCGGCCGACGACGGGTCGTATGCCGGATCGCCCGCCGGGCGCGGGGCTGCGCCACGTGGCGGGTTCGCCGCCTCGCGGGACCCGGAGCAGATCGTGGCGGGCCTCAACCCCCAGCAGCGCGAGGCGGTGCTGCACGAGGGCGCGCCGCTGCTGATCGTCGCGGGTGCCGGCTCGGGCAAGACGCGCGTGCTGACCCAGCGCATCGCCTACCTCCTGGCGGCGCGCGGCGTGCAGCCGGGCGAGATCATGGCGATCACCTTCACCAACAAGGCGGCCGCCGAGATGCGCGAGCGCGTCGAGGCGATCGTCGGGCCGCGGGCCAAGGCGATGTGGGTGTCGACCTTCCACTCGGCCTGCGTCAAGATCCTGCGCCGCGAGGCCAAGGCCGTGGGGCTGAGCTCGAGCTTCTCGATCTACGACGCCGCCGACTCGCAGCGGCTGATGGCGATGGTGCTGCGGGACATGGATCTCGACCCCAAGCGCTACCCGCCGCGGTCGTTCAGTCACCAGGTGTCCAACCTCAAGAACGAGCTGGTCGACGAGGAGACCTACCGAGATCGCCTGGGGGAGAGCGCGACCCACCAGGAGCGGCTGCTCGGTGAGGCCTATGTCGACTACCAGCGGCGGCTGCGCCAGGCCAACGCGATGGACTTCGACGACCTGATCATGACGACGGTCAACATCCTGCAGGCCTTCCCGCAGATCGCGCAGCACTACCACCGCCGGTTCCGGCACATCATGGTCGACGAGTACCAAGACACCAACCACGCGCAGTACGAGCTGGTCCGGCAGCTGGCGGGCGGTCCGACGGTCGAGGGCGAGCTGCCGATGGCCGAGCTGGTCGTGGTGGGGGACGCCGACCAGTCGATCTACGCCTTCCGCGGGGCGACGATCCGCAACATCGTCGAGTTCGAGCAGGACTACCCGCAGGCGCGCACGATCCTGCTGGAGCAGAACTACCGGTCGACCCAGACGATCCTGCAGGCGGCCAACGCCGTCATCGCCAAGAACCCCGACCGCCGCGAGAAGTCCCTGTGGTCCGACCAAGGCGACGGGGCGCCGATCGTGGGCTACGTCGCAGACAGCGAGCACGAGGAGGCGTCCTTCGTCGCGCAGTCCATCGACCGCCTCGGCGACGAGCACGGGGTCAAGCCGCGCGACGTCGCGGTGTTCTACCGCACCAACGCCCAGTCCCGGGCGCTGGAGGAGGTGTTCGTGCGGGTCGGCCTGCCCTACAAGGTGGTCGGCGGCACCCGCTTCTACGAGCGGCGCGAGGTCAAGGACGCCCTGGCCTACCTGCGCGTCATCGCCAACCCCGAGGACACCGTCAACCTGCGCCGCATCCTCAACGTCCCCAAGCGCGGCATCGGCGACCGCGCCGAGGCGTGCGTCGCGGCGCTGGCCGAGCGCGACCGCACGAGCTTCGTCGCGGCGCTCGGGCACCCCGAGGACGCCCCGGGCATCGCCACCCGCTCGGTCACCGCCATCAAGGGGTTCACCGCGCTGCTGGAGTCGTTGCGCCAGGTGCGCGACGGGGGAGGGGGCGTCGGCGAGCTGCTCGAGGCGGTCGTGGACCGCTCCGGCTACCTCGCCGAGCTGCAGGCCAGCCACGACCCGCAGGACGAGACCCGCATCGAGAACCTCAACGAGCTGGTCGCCGTGGCACGGGAGTTCGACGAGACCTATCCCGAGGGCGGGCTCGACGACTTCCTCGAGCAGGTGTCGCTTGTCGCCGACTCCGACGAGATCCCCGACGAGGACGACGGCTCCGGCGTGGTCACCCTGATGACCCTGCACACCGCCAAGGGCCTGGAGTTCCCCGTCGTCTTCCTCACCGGCATGGAGGACGGCACCTTCCCGCACAGCCGCGCCCTCGGCGACAGCAAGGAGCTCGAGGAGGAGCGGCGCCTGGCGTACGTCGGCATCACACGCGCTCGCGAGCGGCTGCACCTCTCCCGCGCCGCCGTCCGCTCCGCGTGGGGGCAGCCGCAGTACAACCCCGCGTCACGCTTCCTCGACGAGATCCCCGACGGGCTCTTGAACTGGCAGCGCACCGAGTCCGCCCTGATGGGTCGCTCCTCGGCCCCCACCGTGGCCCGGCTCGGCGGCCTGAGGCCGTCGCGCGGGCCCGCCAAGCCGGTGCCGTCCCTGTCCGCGGGCGACCGCGTCAACCACGACTCGTTCGGGCTCGGCTCGGTCGTCCGGGTCGAGGGCGTCGGCCCCAAGGCCATGGCCACCGTCGACTTCGGCGGCGACACCGGCGTCAAGCGCTTCCTGCTCGGGATCGCCCCGCTCGAGAAGCTCTAGCGCCCCCTCCCGCCCCCCGAGGTGTCCGGTAGGGGTGGGGTCGGGGCGCGACGGGTCGGTTCTTGGGGCCTGGGCTCGCCCGTATCTGACCGGTCGGCGTGGGTGGGAGGGTCTGTCAGAGGCGCTCGCGGGGCGAGCTCAGACGACGACCTTGCGCTTGCGCAGCTCGACCTCGGGGTCGGCGGCGTCCGTGAGCAGCGGGTCGCCGTGCGGGTGGATCTCGAGGTGCAGGTGCGGTCCGGTGGACCGGCCGCTGTTGCCGGACAGGCCGATCGTCTGGCCGGTCACGACCTTGGCACCCAGCGCCACGTCCGCACGGCTCAGGTGGCCGTAGCGTCCAAGGCTCCCGTCGGCGAACTTCACGTCGATGTAGGTGCCGTACACGGAGTGACCGGTCTTGACGTCGGTGACGACACCGGCGGACAGGGAGCGCAGGGGGGTGCCGACCGGAGCGGCGAAGTCCAGGCCGTGGTGGAAGCCACCCCACCGGGGACCAAACCGGGACGTCAGCTGGTAGGGGCCACCCATCGGGCCGACCCATTGCGGGGGAACGGGTCGCGTCGGCGCGGCGGCCGGCGTGGACGGGGCGGCGGCCGGCGTGGACGGGGCGGCGGCGATCGCCGCCGGGACGGTGATGGTGGCCGGGCCCGTAGGGGCGCGATAGATCGCCCGGGGTGCCGAGACGGTGCGAGCAGAGCGGTCGGCCCGGTCGGCCGTGGCGGAGCGCCGGGCGAGGATCGATGACTCCTCGGCCGCCGGCATGGGCGTGGCGCCCTGGGGTGCGGCGGCCGCCGTGACGTCCGCAACCGTCTCGGCGGCGGAGGTGCCCGACGGGGCGCGGGAGACCGCCTGTGCCGCCCCGGTCCGGGCATCGTCCCCACCCACGGTAGTGACGGTGACCGCCACGACGACCGCGGTCAAGGTGGTCACGGCGCCGGCGGTGGCGAGGCGGGGGGAGCGTCGGCCGATGCGGTGCCGGCCGCCGCCGCTGCGGGCGTGCGCAACCTCGGGCGGGGGGAGGAGGGGCATGCGGGGCTACCTGACATCGACGGGCGAGGGGGCGGCTTAGACTATCCCGTGACGAATTCGTTATGCAACGTGGGCGTACGGGTGAAGCGGTGCGTCTGACCTGCGCAGATCGGCGTCCAGGGAGCTCACGTGGGGGGGCGTCACCCTGCCGCTGCCGACCGAGGTGCCCTGGGCTACGCTGGCGGCATGAGCGAGTCCAGGTTGCGAATCCTTGTGGCCAAGCCGGGTCTTGACGGCCACGACCGTGGTGCAAAGGTGGTGGCTCGCGCCTTGCGTGATGCCGGCATGGAGGTCGTCTACACCGGCCTGCACCAGACCCCCGAGCAGATCGTCGAGGCGGCGATCCAGGAGGACGCCGACGGGGTCGGCCTGTCCGTCCTGTCCGGCGCCCACATGACCCTGTTCAAGAAGGTCCTCGAGCTCCTCCAGGCCAAGGAGGCGTCCGACATCGTGGTCTTCGGCGGCGGCATCATCCCCGAGGACGACATCCAGCCGCTCAAGGACATGGGCGTGGCCCACGTCTTCACCCCCGGCGCCACCACCACGGAGATCGTCGACTGGGTCACCTCCAACGTCGAGGCCCACTGACCCGGCGCCGCCGCCCGCCGTCCCCCAGGGGCACCCTCGCCGCACCGGCAGGGTGCCCCTTCCTCGTGCCGGGACGACGCCCGTCAGGCCGGCGCGTACCCCGCCCTGGGAGGCTGACACTCGTCTGTGAGACACCTGGCTGCATGTAACGCCATGTCACACTTTACCGCGATATTCCCCACAAATGGGGTAAAAGGCCACCCTTTCGGCGGAACTTGACGCACGGTTGTTTACACCCGAACGAGCGGTGTGTGAGATTCCGTGCACCGGTCGGCGGGTCCATCAGGACGGCTCGCGTCCCCCACGGCCGGTCCCCTCCGGCGGCGCTCTGCTCGGCGTCGCCGCGTACCCGCAGAAGCCATCTCATGAAGCGAATCACCATCGGTGCTGCGTTCGCCCTCGCGTGCGCCACGGCTGCCACGCCCCTGGTCGTCACGGGCGCCCAGGCCGCTGACCACGGCGGCGCCGACAAGGCCACGGCCTTCGTGGCCGCCGACGCCCACGCCGGTCTGGTCAAGGCCGCTCAGGCGCAGTCCGACGCCTTCGTCAAGGCCCTCGGCCTGTCCTCCGACGACGCTTTCGTCGTCAAGGACGTCATCACGGACGCCGACGGCAGCTCGCACGTCCGCGTGGACCGGACCTACAAGAAGGTGCCGGTCGTCGGAGGCGACCTGGTCATCCACCGCGACGCGTCCGGCAGGGTCACGGGTCACGACGGCACCTTCACCGGCGCCATCACGGTCGACCTCGCCCCAAGCGTCTCCAAGGCGCAGGGCCAGGCCAAGGGCCTCGCCGCCGCCAAGGCGCACAAGGCGCGCAAGGGCTTGGACGGTGCGGCCGTCGCCGGCAACGACCTGGTGATCTACATCGCCCAGGACGGGACCCAGCGCCTGGCCTACCAGGTCCGCACCACGGGCCTGCAGAAGGACCGCACCCCCTCGCGCGTCCGCACCCTCGTCGACGCGGACTCCGGCGTCGCCCTGCGGTCCTTCGACGAGGTCCACCAGGGCTCGGGCACCGGCATCTACGTCGGCAGCGTGCCGCTGAGCACGACCTACTCCGGCGGCACCTACTCGCTGCGCAACCCCTCGACAGGCAACTACACGACGGACGCCAACAACACGACGTCCAGCGGCGCCACCATGACCGACGCCGACGACCGCTGGGGCACGGGCGCGAACAGCAACCGTCAGAGCGCCGGCGTCGACGCCCAGTTCGGCGCGGACAAGACCTTCGACTACTACAAGACCGTCATGGGCCGCAACGGGATCTGGAACGACGGCCGCGGCGCCCGCTCGCGCGTGCACTACGACACCAACTACGAGAACGCCTTCTGGGACGGCACCCAGATGACCTACGGCGACGGGGCGGGCAACGCCCACCCGCTGACCGAGCTGGACGTCGCGGGCCACGAGATGTCGCACGGCGTCACGCAGAACACCGCCGGACTCGTCTACTACGGCGACGCGGGCGGTCTCAACGAGGCCACCTCCGACATCCTCGGGGCCGGGGTGGAGTGGTACGCGAATCTCTCTACGGACGTCCCGGACTACTACATGGGCGAGGAGATCGACCTCAACGGGAACGGGACGCCGCTGCGCTACATGGACAAGCCCTCCAAGGACGGCCGCAGCTACGACTGCTGGACCCCGGACATGAACGGCTGGGACGACCAGGGAGCCGGCAACCCCCACTTCACGTCGGGCCCGCTCAACCACTGGTACTACCTGGCCTCTGAGGGCTCGGGCAGCAAGACCATCAACGGCCGCACCTACAGCAGCCCGACCTGCAACAGCTCGACGGTCACCGGCGCCGGCCACGACAAGATCGAAAAGATCTGGTACCGCACGCTGTCCACCAAGCTGACGTCCTCGTCGCGCTATACGGCGGCCCGTGAGGGTGCCATCCAGTCCGCGATCGAGCTGTATGGCGCCTCCAGCCAGGCCTGCGCGTCGGTGGAGAAGGCCTTCAGCGCCATCAGCGTGCCCGCGGGCGCGGCCAAGTGCTCCAGCACGAGCCCGACACCCACGCCGACCCCGACGCCCACCCCGACGCCCACCCCGGGCAGCAACGCGGTCGTCAACGGCGGCTTTGAGTCCGGCCAGACCGGCTGGACCGGCACCAGCGGCCCCATCACCGCCAACGCCGGCCGCGCCGCCCACTCCGGCAGCTGGAAGCTCTGGCTCGGCGGCAACGGCACCACCGCCACCGAGTACGAGCAGCAGAGCGTCACCGTGCCCAGCAACGGCAAGCTCACCTTCTGGGTCGCCGTGGACACCGCCGAGACCTCCACCGCCACCGCCTACGACAAGGCCACCGTCACCGTCAACGGCACCACGGTCGCGTCCTACAGCAACCTGACCAAGACCAGCGGCTACGTCCAGAAGGCCGTCGACCTGTCCGGCTACGCCGGGCAGACGGTCACCCTTAAGCTCACCGCCACCGAGGACTCCTCGGCCCAGACGAGCTTCGTCTTCGACGACATCGCCGTGCAGTGACCCCCTGAGTCACCGTCACCCCGCGTGACACCGAGGCCGTATGCCGAGACCCCTCCCGGCATACGGCCTCGACCGTGGTCGGGTGTGGAATCGGTCCCAGGGGGATGGCTGGCGTGGGCCGGGTCGTCCGAACCGCGTTATCCTCGCGAGGACACTTGACCACCTAACCCAAGGACGGATGAGCGTGGATCTTTTCGAGTACCAGGCACGCGACATGTTCGAGAAGCACGGCGTGCCGGTCCTGGCGGGCAAGACCGCCGAGACCCCCGAGCAGGCTCGGGCCGCCGCAGAGGAGATCGGGGCCAGGAGCGGCGGGGTCACCGTCGTCAAGGCCCAGGTCAAGACCGGAGGTCGCGGCAAGGCCGGTGGCGTCAAGGTCGCCAGGTCGGCCGACGAGGCCGAGCAGCACGCCCAGCAGATCCTCGGCATGGACATCAAGGGCCACACCGTCCACACCGTCATGATCGCCCAGGGCGCCAAGATCGCCGAGGAGTACTACTTCTCGCTGCTCCTGGACCGCGCCAACCGCACCTACCTCGCGATGTGCAGCAAGGAGGGCGGGATGGAGATCGAGCAGCTCGCCGTCGAGCGCCCCGAGGCCCTGGCCCGCATCGCCGTCGACCCGCAGGTGGGCATCGACGAGGCCAAGGCCAAGGAGATCGTCGACGCCGCCGGCTTCGACGCGCAGACGGGCGCCACGATCGCCCCCGTCCTGCAGAAGCTGTGGGACGTGTACCGCGAGGAGGACGCGACGCTGGTCGAGGTCAACCCCCTCGTCAAGACCGAGGACGGTGAGGTCGTCGCTCTCGACGGCAAGGTCACTCTCGACGACAACGCGTCCTTCCGTCAGCCCGACCACAAGGCGCTGGTCGACGAGCGGACCGAGGACCCGCTGGAGGCCAAGGCCAAGGCGATGCACCTCAACTACGTCAAGCTCGACGGCAACGTCGGCATCATCGGCAACGGCGCCGGGCTCGTGATGAGCACCCTGGACGTCGTCGCCTACGCCGGTCAGGACCACACCGGCGGGGCGAGCAAGCCCGCCAACTTCCTCGACATCGGTGGCGGCGCGTCCGCCGAGGTCATGGCCAACGGCCTGGACGTCATCCTCGGCGACGAGCAGGTCAAGGCCGTCTTCGTCAACGTCTTCGGCGGCATCACCGCGTGCGACGCGGTCGCCAACGGCATCGTCGGCGCGCTCAAGACCCTGGGCGACCAGGCCACCAAGCCGCTGGTCGTCCGCCTGGACGGCAACAACGTCGTCGAGGGTCGCCGGATCCTCGAGGAGTTCAACCACCCGCTGGTCACCATCGAGGAGACCATGGACGGCGCCGCCCGCAAGGCCGCCGAGCTGGCCGCCAAGTAAGCGTTCGAGCGAGAGAGACAGGACTACACAACCAATGGCTATCTTCCTCAACGCCGACTCCAAGGTCATCGTCCAGGGCATGACCGGCTCCGAGGGCATGAAGCACACCACGCGCATGCTCGCCTCGGGCACGAACGTCGTCGGTGGCGTCAACCCGCGCAAGGCCGGGACGACGGTCGACTTCCCGGAGGGCAAGCAGGTCCCCGTCTTCGGCTCCGTCAAGGAGGCGATGGACGCGACCGGCGCCAACGTCTCGGTCGTCTTCGTGCCGCCGGCCTTCACCAAGTCCGCCGTCGTCGAGGCCGTCGACGCGGGCATGCCGCTGCTGGTGGTCATCACCGAGGGCATCGCGGTCAAGGATTCCGCCGAGTTCTTCAACTACGCCAAGGACAAGGGCACGACGCGCATCATCGGCCCCAACTGCCCCGGCATCATCAGCCCCGGGCAGTCCAACGCCGGCATCATCCCGGCGGACATCGCGGGGGCCGGCCAGATCGGCCTCGTGTCCAAGTCGGGCACCCTCACCTACCAGATGATGTACGAGCTGCGGGACTTCGGCTTCACTACGGCCGTCGGCATCGGTGGCGACCCGGTCATCGGCACCACCCACATCGACTGCCTCGAGGCCTTCGAGAAGGACCCGGAGACCAAGGCGATCGTCATGATCGGCGAGATCGGCGGCGACGCCGAGGAGCGCGCGGCGGCGTTCATCCGGGACAACGTCACCAAGCCCGTCGTGGGCTATGTCGCGGGCTTCACCGC
>ERZ501016.418-NODE-418-length-12503-cov-4.768477_pt1 | contig 12503 bp, 12 predicted proteins | sample MGYA00248889_ERZ501016 | MGnify/ENA primary metagenome ERZ501016 (study PRJEB25958, sample SAMN03398594) | human skin metagenome | study: EMG produced TPA metagenomics assembly of the Human Skin Microbiome Metagenome (human skin metagenome) data set. | reverse complement strand
CCTCCCGCCAGTTCTGCTCCTCGCATCCTCTCATGACTTTTATCAGGCCATCAGCATCAACGTGTCGGACTTCCCGGCATTACTCGCCCTTCCACACCACGCCCGCGGGTTGCTGCTGCGTCACACAGTGAAAACTGCCGCCCCCCTCGATGATCTGTCGACTGGGCAGCCCGATCACCTCGCGCCCCGGAAACAGCGGGCGCAGCACCTCCAGCGCCCTGGCGTCGTTGGGGTCACCGTACTGCGGCACCACCACGAACCCGTTGCCGATGTAAAAGTTCGCGTAGGTGGGTGGCAGGCGGCCCTCCGCGCCCTCCAGGTACTCCGCCGGAAGCGGCAACTCCACGATCCTGAACGGCTCCCCCCGCGCGTCCGTCATCTCGCGCAGGTCGGCGAGGTTCTTCGCCATGACCGCGTGATTGGGGTCGTTCACGTCACTTTCCACACTGGTCACAATCGTGCGCTCGTCGGTGAAGCGCGTGATGGTGTCGATGTGACCGTCGGTGTGGTCGTTCTCCAGGCCGCCGTCCAGCCACAGCAGCTTTTTCACGCCCAGCATGTCGCTGAGCAGGAAGGTGTACCCTTCCTCGGTCAGGCCCGGATTGCGGGTGTCGGTCAGAAAGCAGGAGCGGGTGGTCAGGCCCACACCCGCGCCGTTCACCTCCAGCCCACCGCCCTCCAGCACGATATTCATGTCCCAGTGCGCGGCGTTCATGGTGCTGGCCACGTACTCCGGCACGCGGTCGTCGTTCTGCCAGTGAAACTTGCCGCCCCAGGCGTTGAAACGCCAGTTCACCAGCGCCACCTCATTCCCGCGCTTCACGAAGATGGGGCCGTTGTCGCGCATCCACACGTCATCCAGCGGCACGCGGTGAAATTTGACATTCGCGCCCGTCAGCCTCTCCCGCGCGTCCGCCTCGGACTCGTCGTCGCGCACCAGCAGATGCACCGGCTCGAACCGCGCAATCGTCCGCACCAGCTCCGCGAACTCCCCGCGCACGCCCGCCAGGTGCCCGAACCACAGGTCATCGTCCGCCGGCCAGCTCATCCACGTCGCCGCGTGCGGCTCCCACTCGGCAGGCATGGCAAACCCCAGGTCACGCGGCGTCGGATCGTCAGGTGAGAAGTGCTTCATCACTGCGCATTAAAGCATCAGCCCGTCAGGGACAGAAACGCAGAACATTCAGACTTGCCCCGGAAAACACCACCGGCGGCTGATGACGCGGGTCACCATTCGGCATGGCTGTCACGCTGTCCCGCGTCCACACCGCCTCCCTCAACCCCGTGAATTCCGGGATCAGCGACGCCTCACGCCTGAAACGCACCCACGGGAAACGGGCGCAACGCAACTCGTAATGTCCGGCTGGAACGGCATTCACGTAGTACCCCTGCCAGTACGTGAACCCCACCAACTCCACCCGCCGCCCCGATAGAAACGACGCCGGAGCCGAAACGCGAAATTCCGGAACGGCCCGCATAGGCCAGCTCAGAGAGGGCCAGAGCAGCACCATGAACAGCAGCAGCATTGCGCCGTGCAATCCCCAACGCGAACCACTTCTCGACATGGTTCAAAGTGTGCTTTCCGTCAGAGGAAAAAACGTCCACCAAGAGATGGACGGTTCAGTTCTGTTGCACTTCAAACGTCAACGTCGTCGGGGTTCTGTCGGCTTTCGTGACGGTTTTCAACCACAGCCGACCCAGTGGGGTGGGTACGGCCTGACCGGGCAGGAACACGAGGTAAGTTTCAACCTTGTTGCCGTGCTCGACGCGCAATTCCACTTTCACGCCGCCCGCTGACAGGAAGCACAAGGCTCTCGGCGGGCAGCGGGTGTCCTCCTTCACGTTCAGGAAGGTGACGTGCCCACCGTTGACTGGCACCCACTCGCCCAGGTGCACGCTCAGGGACGTTGCCGACGCTGCGGGCAAGGCCGCCAGCAGCAGGGTCAGAGAAGCAGAACGCCACATGAATCGAAGTACGGGGTTTCCGGTGGAAAAGTTCCCTCACGCGGTGACGGTCACGCGCCCGGCCAGCGGGTCAAGGCGGGTCAAACCGCCCAGCGGCAGCGTCAGTTGCGGACTGGTGTGTCCCAGATCCATGTTTGCCACTACGGGTAAGTCCTCGCGGCCCGCTTCTTTCAGGACGCGTTTCACCCAGGTGTACAGGTCGTGTTTCTGCCCCATGGTGTACCCGCGCGGGCGGGCCAGCAGCAGCCCGGAAAGACCCTGGAGAATGCCATGCGCGGCGTAATTCCTGAGCCAGTACCCCACCTGAGCGGGCGGCGGCACGTCCTCTGAAGTTTCCAGCACCATGACTGCGCCGCGCCACACTTCCGGGTCAGGCCAGCCAGGCGTGCCATTCAGCATGTCCAGCACCTCGGCGCACCCGCCGATCAGGTGCCCCTCGGCAGGTTCGGTGCCTTGCAACCACGTCCACCCCTCGCCCGGCTGGTGTGACCGGCGGGTGTCCTGAAGTTCCGGCGTCCAGGGTTGATGGAGTTCCGTCCACTCCGGCGCGGGCATCAAGTCGAACGGTTCGAGGTCATTTATCAGGGCGCGGCGCACTCCTTCCACCACGAAAGGGTTCATGCCGCCACTCTCGGCCAGGTCAGTCAGCAGGGCCGGGCCGTGGTACGCCATGACGCCCGCCCGCAGGAATTGCAACAGGGTCACGGTGCTGTCGCTGTACCCCAGGAACGCCTTCGGGTGGCGGCGAATCGTCTCCAGCTCAAGGTGCGGCAGCACCCTGATGCTGTCATCCCCGCCGATGATGCTGACCAGGCCGTGAACGTCCGGGTTTTCCAGCGCCCAGTGCAGGTCATCGGCGCGGGCCTGCGGGTTCTCGTACAGGAAGTCCGGGCCGCGCAGGGCGTTCGGGGTGGGCACCACCTCCCACCCGAATTCCTTCGCGCACTGGCGCACTCCCGCCTGGTAACGCGCCATGACTTCCGTCACGAACCCACTCGACAGGCTCAGGGCCGCCACACGCGCCCCCGGTTTCAAACGCGGCGGCCGGATGAAAGAAACGCTCATGCCCCAGCTTAAGCGTTCACGCTGCCCAGACAGATGTCACCGCCCTACGCCGCACGGCTGATTTCCACCTGGAAAAGACTGGTAAAAATAGAACCCTATGGTGAACACGGACGCCCTGCTGCACCCCCGGACGCTGAACACCGCCCGGCTCCGCCTGGAACCACTGGGCCTGCGTCACCTGGAACACGTCATGCAAACCCTGGAACACCAGGAATTCATGCGCCTGACCGGAACGCACGTTCACTACACGCGTTTCGAGGTGCAGCGCCTGCTCAGCACCCTGCCGCGCCGCAACGACCGGGCCGACTGGGCCATTGTGCGCCGCAGTGACGGCGAGTACGTGGGCGAGGTCGTGCTGAACGAACTGGACGTGTTCAATCACAGCATGAACTTCCGCATCCTGCTGGCGACCCCCGACCTGGTCGGGCAGGGGTACGGCACCGAGGCCACCAACGCCGCCGTGCAGTACGGGTTTCAGGTGGTGGGCCTGCACCGCATTCGCCTGGGCGTGTACGCCTTCAACCCCCGCGCCAGGCGCGTGTACGAGAAGTGCGGCTTCTCCTTCGAGGGCACCGAACGCGACGCCCTGTGCTGGGAAGGGCAGTGGGTCGATCAATTCCTGATGTCCATCCTGCGCAGTGACCCGCGCCCGGACGTGCCACTGGAGTTCGACATGGGCGCAGCTGTCGAGCGTTAAGGTGTTTGCGCCTTCCTGACCAGTGTCCTGAACGTCATGCCGTACCGGTTCTTCCCGTCTGCGGGCCTGAATTTCTCTGAGACCACTCCCCACTCGCCGGGCAGGTCGGGCATGAAGGTGTCCCCGACCAGTGTGGTGTGAATCAACGTTTCTTCCAGTCGCTTCAACTGCTCCGCGAACAGTTTGTAAATTTCTGCCCCGCCGATGATGGCGATTTCCGGCCCGTCCCCCGCCGCTTGCAGGGCTTCTTCCGGCGAGTGAACCACCACCGCGCCCTCTGCCCGGAAGTCCGGGTTGCGCGTCAGGACAATGTTCAGGCGGTCTTTCAGGGGCTTGCCGCCCAGCGACTCCCACACCTTGCGGCCCATGATGTTCGGCTTCCCCACACTCAGCCGCCTGAAATGCGCGAAATCCGCGGGCAGGTGCCAGGGCATCCCGCCGCCCTTGCCGATCACGCGGTTTTCCGTCATGGCGTAAATGGCGACCAGTTCAGGCCCCGTGCGGTCACTCGGCGACATGCAGCACCTCGATCCCGGACGAGCGCAGGATGTCCGCGCCGCTCGGCAGGCCACCCGCAACTCGCGTCTCCTCCGAGTACGGAATGCCGTACACCACCCGGCTGACGCGGCGCGAGTTCACGATCAGCCGGGCACAGGTCGCGCAGGGTTCGTGTGTCACGTACAGGGTGTGCCCCTCGCCGTTCCAGTTGGCGGCCAGCAGCGCGTTCACCTCGGCGTGAATGAAGCCCGACGCGCCGTGCAACAGGCTCTCCCGCTCGTTCGGTTCGCCCGCCGCCCGCCCGTTGTACCCCACCCCCACCACCCGGTGGTGCCGGTCCAGAAGGCACGCCCCCACCTGCACCTTCGTGTCCGCGCTGCGCGTCGCCCACAGTCTCGCGGTGGCGAGGCCCAGGTCGTCGAAGGACGGGCGGGTCATACGGCGATGGGGGCCTTGATCCCCCTGTGCGGATCGTACCCGGAAAGCGTGAAATCGGCGTACCTGAAGTCATCTATGTTCTTCACGTCGGGGTTCAGATGCATTTGCGGCAGGGGGCGCGGGACGCGTTTCAGTTGCCGCTCGACCTGCTCGAAGTGATTGTGGTAGATGTGGCAGTCGCCGCCCGTCCAGATGAACTCGCCGGGTTTCAGGCCCGTAACCTGCGCCACCATCATGGTCAGCAGCGCGTAACTGGCGATGTTGAACGGCACGCCCAGCAGCGAATCGCAGGAACGCTGGTACAACTGGCAACTGAGTTTGCCCTCCGCCACGTAAAACTGAAAGAAAGCGTGGCAGGGCGGCAGGGCCATCCTCTCCAGTTCACCCACGTTCCAGGCACTCACGATCAGGCGGCGCGAATCGGGGTTGCCCCTGATCTGCTCGATCACCTGCGCGATCTGATCCACGTGCCGCCCGTCCGGGGTGGGCCAACTGCGCCATTGCACGCCGTACACCGGGCCGAGGTCGCCCGTCTCACTGGCCCATTCGTCCCAGATGGTCACGTCGTTCTCCTTCAGGTAAGCGGTGTTGCTGCTGCCCTGCAAGAACCACAGCAACTCGTGAATGATGCTTTTCAGGTGAACGCGCTTGGTGGTGACCAGCGGAAAGCCCTCCGCCAGGTCGAAGCGCATCTGGTAACCGAACACGCTGCGGGTGCCCGTCCCCGTCCGGTCGGTCTTGTCCACCCCGTTCTCCATGATGTGCCGCAGGTAATCCAGGTACTGTCGCATCAGGGGACAGTGTAGGGCAGTACCTGGAGAGTTGTGATGAATCGGTATCTCGGTTCTGGGACAGCAAAAAAAGAAATCCGAGAAGTAGGGTGAATGCGGCCACAAAGGCCATTTCGCGACTGTTATCGGCCAGGAATTTAAGAATGTTGGTGAGAGGCAATTTTGCGCCCAGAGCCGATAGTAGAAAAATGAAAGCTAATAACCTCGGGTGCTAGCTATTCGTGCCGCGTCACATTTGGCGCTGATCGAAAAAACTCCGTGCAGGGCAGGGTTTTTCTACGAGCCTCAGCATTTCATATAACGTACCACGACTTCGTCAATTAGTTATTTGGCAAACAGTATGCTTTAAATACGTCAATAGAAGAATCTGTCCAATACTTCATCTCTAGAAAAGCCGTGTGGGACACATCCCGATATGCAGTATCCCCTAGCACCCGAGGTTACTTGAAACCGTCCAACTTTTGGGGCCAGCCCAGTACGAAGAAGCGGGAATGGAGCAGCCCTCGGTGTTTTTCCGAAACTGCGGAATGTGAGCTTCTTCGTCCTTAAGTCGCCAGAACCCTGATACGGGTTCCGACCCATCAGTGATGAAGCAGCTGTGCCATCCGACTGGAAAGACTTGCCAGGCTGCGCAGCACAGAGGGAAAAACAGGCGGACGTGGAGTTCCGAGAGTAGGATTTCTTCAGCATAGTTTTCTGTCTGAGAATCGTTGCGCCCTTCAGTCGGCGGGGAGCGCTGTTACGGGCGTGGTGGCCTGGGGTTTGATGCGGGATCGCTCGGCCAGCCAGAACACGGTGGGCACCACGAAGAAGGTCAAGAGGGTGCTGGTGATCACGCCGCCCAGGATGACGATGCCCAGGCCACGCCGGAATTCGGCCCCTTCGCCCTGGCCCAGCACCAGCGGTATGGAGATCACCAGCACCGTCAGGGTGGTCATCAGGATGGGGCGGAAGCGCAGTTCGGCGGCTTCCAGCAGGGCCTCGCGCAGAGGCAGGCTGCGGGCGCGTTCGGTCACGAATTCCAGGTACAGGATCGAGTTCTTGGTGGACAGGCCCAGTAGAATCACCATGCCCAGTACCGTGATCACGTCCAGGTTCACGCCGAACAGTTTCAGCGTCCAGATGGCCCCCACGATGGCGAGCGGCACCGGGAGCAGCAGGTAGAAGGGATAGCGGAAGGAGTTGAACTGACTGCCCAGCACCAGGTAGGTCAGCAGGATGGAGGCGAGCATCAGGATCGGGCCGTAGAAGATCAGGTCGCCGGTCAGACTGCTGGCCCCGAAGGCGCTAGCGTTGCCGAGGGTAATTCCGTTGCCGGTGATGCCTGCTTTCTCGGCGCGGTCGATGATCTCCTGCTGGTAGCTGAAGGGGTTGGCCGCGCCGGGCACGACGTTGATGTCCACCTGCGTGGTGTACGCCTTGTTGTAACGGCTGAGGGTGGCCGGGGCGTCGGCGGTCTCGAAACGTCCCAGTTGCGAGAGGGGCAGGTTGGCCTGAAGCGCCGGGGCGTAGACCGTCTGGGAGAGCAGGCTCTGCCCGTCGCGGATCAGCGCGGGGTCAAGTTTCACCACGATGTCCACGCTGCGGTCACCGTCTCGCACACTTCCGGCGGTCGCCCCGTCGTTGTAGGTGCGCAGGGCCTGGGCCACGTCGCTGGTGGTGAGGCCCGTTCCGGTCAGGCGCGTCGGGTCCGGAATGAAGGTGCGTTCCTGCCGCGTTTCCGACAGACTGCTCTCCACGGATTTGAGTTTGCTGTCCTGCGCTAGCAGAACGCTCAGTTTGCGGTTGGCTTCCACCAGCGCCGCCTGGTTGGGGGCAGTCAGGGCCAGGCTGATGTCGGCGCTGCCACCGGGGCCGCCCTGGAAGGATGCGGCGGTGATGGTGGTGCCGGGAATGCCAGCCGCCAGCGGTTCCAGTTCCTTCAGGAAACGGGCGCTGAGGTCGTCGGTGTGAGGGCGTTCGCCTTTGGGCGTGAGGGTCACGTCCAGGTTGGCGACGTTGCTGCCGCTGGCACTGAGCGCCCCGCCGCGGCCCACGCTGGCCTGCACCAGTTTCACTTCCTGGTGGGCCAGCAGTTTGTCCTCGATCTGGCCCGTCAGGGCGTTGGTGGCGCTGAGGCTGCTTCCGGCGGGCAGGGTCACGGCCACGTTGATCAGGCCGCTGTCGGTCTTGGGCACGAAGGCGAAGCCCAGGCCCTGCATGGCCAGCGGCGCACTCAGCAGGAACAGTCCGGCCACCAGCAGCACGATCCACGGGCGTTTCAGGGCGCTGCCCAGGCTGCGGGCGTAAGCTCTGGCGGTGCGGTTCACGCCGCCCAGCGTCAGGCCGTGCAGGGTGTCGGTCAGGGCTTCCAGCAGCGCGTACAGCACCGTGACTACGTAGCGCAGAACGGTCAGCACCAGCGGAGCAAGCACCACCGACAGCATCGCCGCGACGGGCGTGCCCAGGCTCCGCGCCGCCAGGAAGGTCAGCGCACCCGCCACCGCCAGCCAGAACAGGCCGGTGGGTTTTTTGACGCCCAGCAGCGATTCGCGGAAGAACTGGGGAAGTTTCCGCAGCACGCTCGGAAGCTCCTTCCAGGTGACGCGCTGCGGCTCGTTGGTGTACGCCATGCGCACGGTCAGGAACAGCAGGCTTTCCAGCCAGCTCATGACGATGGCGGCGGCGATGCCCAGCCCGAACTGCGCGAAGAACTGCCCGATGATGCCCGGCATGAAACTCAGGGGTAGCAGCACCGCCAGCAGCGCGAAACTCGCGGCGGTGACGGCGCTGAACACTTCACTGCCGCCCAGCAGCACGCTGCGCATGGGGCTGTAGCCCATGTCGCGGTAGCGCTGCACGTTCTCGGCGACCACGATGGAGTCGTCCACCACGATGCCGATCGCCACGATGATCGCCAGCAGGCTGATGATGTTGAAGGTGAAGCCCAGCGTGCCGAACAGCAGTGGCGCGGCGCTGATGCTGATGGGAATGGCCAGGATCACCGCGAACACGGTGTTCAGGCGCCCCAGGAACAGAAGGCAGATGATACCCACGGCAGCAATGGCGATCAGGAATTCCTTGAAGGTGTCCTTCACGGTGGCGCGGGTTTCCAGCGTGGTGTCGTTCGCCAGCGTGAGTTTGTACCCGGCGGGCAGGGCCTGCGCTTCCATGGCGGCCCGCACGTTGTCGGTCACGGCCACCGAGTTGCTGCCGCTGGCCTTCCGCACGGAGAGCAGCACGGCGCTCTGCCCGTTCACGCGGGCGAAACTGCTGGGTTCGGCGCTGGTGTCGCGCACGGTGGCGACATCCTGCACGTGCAGGCCACTGGAGGAATTCACCACGATGCGGCCCACGTCCGCCGCACTGCGGGGCGTGTTGCGGGTGGTGTAGGAGGTGATCTCGCCGCCCTGCGTGACCGTCCCGGCGGGCAGGTCGAGGGCCGAGGCCCCGATCGCCTGCGACACCTGACCGGGCGTCAGGTTGAAGGATTGCAGCCGCGTGGGGTCGAGCAGCACCTGCACCTGCCGCTGCGGCCCCCCGGTGATGTTCACGTCGGCCACGCCGTCCACCCGCTCCAGGCGCGGCAACAGGGTGTCCTCGGCGAAGGTGGTCACGTCGCTTTCCTTGGCGCTACCGCCCAGCAGGGCCAGCGTGAGGATCGGCTGGGCATTCGGGTCGAATTTCTGCACCACCGGGGCTTCGGTCGCGTCCGGCAGGGTGGCGCGGATGGCCGCCACCGCCTGCGACACGCTGTTGGCTGCCGAGTCGATGTTCACCTCGTCATTGAAGGTGATGACCACGGCAGACTGGTTGCTGACCGAGGTGGTGTTGATGTCCACCACGCCCGCCAGGGTGCTCACGGCGTCCTCGATCTTGCGGCTCACCTCACGGTCGACCTGATCGGGATTCGCACCCGCGTAAGTGGTGCTGACCGCCAGCACCGGCACTTCAAAATTGGGGAGCAGTTCCACGCCCAGCCGGAAGGTGCTCGCCAGGCCCACCAGCACCGCCATCACGAAAATGCCGATGGAGAACACGTAATTGCGCACACTGAAGCGGACGAGCGGGTGGACTTCCGGTTCCGGCGTGCCGTCGGGCAGGGTGCCACGCGGCAGGGTAAACTCGGTCGGGCCGTGGGTGCTCATAGGGACTCCGATGAAGTGCCGTGTCGTGTGGGACGGAATCCGAGCGGATGCGAGAAGGAGCGGGGCAGAGCTTCACGAAATGGATGGGTCGGCGTCGCTTTCCAGGCAACACAGGAATGGAGTGGAGTTCTGCTCATGGGGTGTTCCCGCTGGAAACGGCCACTTTCGCCCCGTCCTGAAGGCCGCCGGGGATGGGGTCGATGACGCGGGTTCCGGCGGCCAGGTTGCTGACCGCGACCTGTCCGCCCGACTCCGCGATCACGCTGATGGGCGTGCGGCGGGCGCGGCCATCATTGACGGTGAACACGGCATTTCCGGCCCCGCTGGCCTGCACGGCGCTGCCGGGCACCAGGACGCCCTGGCCCAGGGTGGTGCGGTAACGGGCCTGCGCGGTCGCGCCGACCGGGAGGTTCACGTTGCCGTCCAGCCGGGCAGTGACGGGTACCAGTCGGTCGGTTCCGGCGATACCGCTGCTGTCCACCACGCGGCCAACGTAGTTCTTTCCGCCGTAGCCGACATTGAAGGCCGTACCTTGCTGGAGCGCGGCGGCGTCGGCGGCGGGAACGCTGAATTTCACGCGCAGGCTGCCGGTGTCCACCAGCCGGAACACGGGGCTGCCCTGCGCGGCGAACTCGCCTTCCTGCACCAGCACTTCGGCGACCGTGCCGGAAAAGGGGGCGCGGACAGTGGTGCGGCTGAGGTTCTCCTGCGCCTGGCGCAGCGCGACCTCGGCGGACTGCACCTGCGTCTGTTGGAGGGGAATGCTGTTCTGGGCGCTCTGGCCGTTTTGCGCCAGGTTCTGCCGGGCCTGGGCCAGGGCGCTCTGCGCCTGCGCCAGTTGTGAACGGGCCGCCTGAAGGTCAGCCTGACTGACGCCGCCCAGGTCATACAGGTTCTCGGTGCTCTGGGCGTTGGCCTGCGCCTGCGCCAGTGAGGCTTCGGCGGAGCGCACGGCGGCGTTCAGGGACGTGCCGGACTGCGTCGTGGTGTTGCGGGCCTGCTCCAGACCGATCTGCGCCTGCCGCAGTTGCACCCGGGCGCTTTCCAGCGCCTGCCGCTGACTGGTGTCGTCCAGTTGCAGCACGGCTTGCCCGGCGTTCACGCTACGGCCCTCGCTGACCAGCACCTGGCGCACGGTGCCGCCCGCGTTGGTGGCGACGCGGCTGTCGCGCTCGGCGGTCACGGTGGCGCTGACACTGCGGTTGACCGTCAGTTTTCCGGTTTTGACTTCAGTCGTGGACACGCTAAGGGCCGTGGTTTTGGCTGGCGGGGCGTCCAGGTCGTTGGTTTTCTTCGTCTCGCCAGGGGCTTTGCAGGCGACCAGCAGGGTCAGGCTCAGCAGCGCGAGGGAACGCGCTGCATTCCGGGTGGCATTGTTCACTGCGGCACCAGCCCCGTCACGTCCACCCCGGAAGCCACGCTCAGGGCCGCCAGGGCCTGCCACACGCCGCCTTGCGCCTGCTGCACGGCCAGCGTGGCCTGCTGGGCCTGCACCTCGGCCTGCTGCACTTCCACGGCGGCGGCCGTTCCGGCTTTCAGGCGGGCGCGGGCCAGGTTCAGGGACTCCTGGGTGTTCCGGGCCTGCTCGCGGGCCACACTCAGGCCCTCCTGGGCGGACTGCACGGCGCGGTAGGCGTCGCGCACGCCCGTCGCGGAGGCGCGGCTGGCGTCGTCCAGGCTGCGCTGCGCGTTCGCCAGGGCGGTGCGGGTATCCTCCAGCGTGCGCACCGGGGTGTAGTCGTTGTCGGCGATACTGACCTGCAATTTTGCGAAGGCCGCACCGTTGGCCGCCTGCACCAGGGCGGGCAGGCGTTTCTCCAGTCCGGCCTGCAAGGTCGCTAGCGTGGCAGACAGTTTCGGCGCGGCGGGCGGGGCGCTCAGTTTCAGGTCAGTGCCTGAGTTCAGTCCGAGCAGCCGCGCCAGTCCAGCCTTCTGCACGGGCAGGGCGGCGCGGGCGTCCGCGAGTTCCTGACGGCCACTGTTCAGGCCCGTCTGGGCGCGGTTCACATCCAGTTGGGTGGCGACCCGGGCGGCCAGCCGGGCGCGGGCAATCGCCAGATTCCGTTCGTCCAGCGCGACCTGCGCGGCTTTCAGGGCAATGCGCTGTTCGGTCTCGAAGGCGCTGATGTACGCGCTCACCACGGCCTGCATGGTCTTGAGCTTCGTGCCGTCCAGCGTGGCGGTCTGCGCCGCCATGTCCTGCTCGGCCTGGGTGGTGGTGGTGATGATGCTGCTGGGGTCGGCCCGCACCGCCCGCAGGTTCGCCTGGGCTTTTTGCAGGGTGGCGCGGGCGGTGACCACGTCCGCGTTGCTGCTCATGGCGCGGGACACGGCGGAATTCAGGGTAAGCGCCGTCTGGGCGGAGGCGCTGCCCAGGCCAGCGGCCAGCAGCGTGAGGGAAACCAGGCTTACTTTCATGCTGGGGTCATCGTACCCACCGGGAGGCATTAGTCAAATGTGCCGGGCATTAGAAGTCGATGGGAACCAGCCGAAGTTTGCCCGACTCGGCAGGCCCTTCGATGGTCAGGACTTCCAGGCGGCACGGCACGTCATCCCGGCCCACCTCACGCGTCAGGTACGTCAGGGCGGCCCGTTGCATCAGGGCCAGCTTGCGGGGCGTGACGCTCTCCAGCGCCGAACCGAAACGATCCTGCCCGCGCTGCCGGACTTCCGTGAAGTACAGCGTCCCGGCCCCGTCCACGCTGACGATGTCGATCTCCCCGCCGGGAATGCGGTAGTTCCGCGCCTGAATGGTGCGCCCCAGGCCCTCCAGGTGCGTGGCGGCCCGCTGCTCGGCCTCGGCACCCTTCATGTGGGGAGGGCTGAGTGGGGAGTGGGAAGTGGAGAACCCCCCAGCTTTAGCGAACAGCAGAAGCGTTGGCTTCCACTCACCACTGACCACTCACCACTGAGCACTTCCCA
>ERZ501016.417-NODE-417-length-12510-cov-7.778563_pt1 | contig 12510 bp, 11 predicted proteins | sample MGYA00248889_ERZ501016 | MGnify/ENA primary metagenome ERZ501016 (study PRJEB25958, sample SAMN03398594) | human skin metagenome | study: EMG produced TPA metagenomics assembly of the Human Skin Microbiome Metagenome (human skin metagenome) data set. | reverse complement strand
CTTCTTGACACCGCCGGGGGCGGCATCGCCGTCGAGCTCGGGGCCGGCGGGCGGCTGGGCCGACGGAGCGGCCTTGGCCGGGGGAGCCGGCTGCGCCTGGCCCTGGGGGGCGGTCTTCTGGGCGGCAGGAGCGGTCGCCTCGGCAGCGGCGGGGGGGCCCCCCGTGCCCTGCGCCGGCTTCGCCCCGGACTGACCGGCGAAGAAGTTCGCCCAGGTCTGGTCCACGGAGCTCGGGTCCTCGGTGTAGCGCTCGAGCATCTCCTCGATCAGCCAGTCGTTGGCGCCGAAGTCGCGGGTGATGTCCTCGTCGGGCTGGATGGCCACGATCCCCTCATCTGTGGGTTCAAGATCTGGGCGGACCTCGCCCAGAGGCTTTTCGTCATGGTAACGAACTCTCTCCCGTGGCGCCCCCCGCGTGTCGGCCCGGATGCGCCCCGCGGCCGGCTCAGTCGGTGGTGTCCGGGGCCGTCTCGGTGACCGGGACGAGCGTCTCACCAGCGGGATGGTCCCGGTCCCGTACGCGCCGGGTCAGCACCCACGCCAGCGCGCAGACCACGACGGTGAAGAGCACCAGCCCGACGTTGCGGGCGGTGAGGACCGCGATCGCCACAGGGGACTGCGCCGACCCGACGATCTCGCCGTACCGGATCGGGTAGACCTCCTGCGTGCCCAGCGCGAGCAGCCAGGAGGCACTGGCGAGCAGCAGCGGCCAGGAGAGGTCGGGCACCCCGTCCTCCTCTGCGGCCGCCAGCATCGCGGCGACGGGGCCGCCGATCCACAGCACGTACTGCGGGCTGAGCGTCTTGTTGGTCACGATCATCACCATGATCACCGCGAGCATCACCACGGCCACGACCAGGGCGGACCGCTGCGCGAGCCGCGCGGCGTGCAGGCCCAGCACCAGGATCAGCAGCAGCCCCAGGGCGAAGGCGACGTCGGCGACGCGCAGGGCGGTGGCCACGCCGGGGCCGGTGATCTCGTACGCGTTGTAGCGCGACAGCGCCACATGCCAGTCGCCGCCGTCGACGAAGCTCCGGGCGTACATCAGGGGTGTGGCCGCGATCGACTCGACCTGCAGGCCGCGGTCGGTCTGCCAGGTCAACGGGGAGACCAGCCGCGACCAGCCGCCGACGGCGAGGCTGGCGAGCGCGAGCACGCCGCCGGTGACCAGGAAGCCGACCGCGCTGCGGCGCCGCTCGGCGCCCCGGCCCAGAAGCGGCAGCACGAGCAGTGCCGGCCAGAGCTTGAGCGCGGCGCCGCACGCGACCAGCGCCCCGGCCAGCCCCGGGCGCCGGTGCACCAGCAGCGCTCCGCCGCCGGCGAGCAGGGCGGGGGCCATGTCGAAGCGGAAGTACGCCAGCGGGCCCAGGAAGGTGACGAACACGATCCACGACAGCAGCGCCCAGCGCCGGCCCTTGCCGCCCAGGTGCCACAGCAGCAGGGCCATGGTGGCGTCGAGCGCCACCATCGAGGCGGCGAAGCCCCAGATGAAAGCGCCCTGGTCGTTGTTCGTGACCACACGCAGCACGTTCATGGCCCAGGCGACCGGGGTGGGGTACTCGACGAGCGGCGACGACCAGGTCGCCGCGTGGCCCACCTGGTCGTAGTAGTAGCGGACGTCACCCACGATGTACGAGCTGGTGGTACGCCAGACGTAGCCCAGGTAGGCCCGGGTGAGGGCCCACACCACGGCGAACGTCCACCCGGAGCGGAGCACGCGGCGAGCGATGGTCACCGGGCCACCTTGCGTACGCCCCGGCGCCGGTCGGCCCGCGAGCTGCCCGTGCGGTGGAGCGTGCGCCACACCAGACGCACCAGCCAGGCGGTGAACCACACCATCGCCACGTTGCGGGCCACCAGCACCAGCGTGGCCGGGATCAGCAGCGACCCGCCGTGGACGAGCGGCTCGTACAGGATCGGGTAGACCAGCTGGGTGCCGAGCGTGAGGCCGAGCACCCAGTACGCGAGGTGGCGGACCTGCCGCCTCGACGGCGTGCTCTGCGCGGCACCCGGCTGCCCGGAGGCGGCCAGCAGCGCGGCCAGGGGGCCGCCCAGCCACATCATGTACTGCGGGCTGAACGTCTTGTTGGTGACGATCGTGACGACGATCACCAGCACCATCAGCAGCAGGGCGTCGGTGACGGTGCGGTCGGGGCGGCGCAGCCACAGCACGTACGCGCCGGCGAGGGCCGCGATGCCGAGGGCCGTCGCCAGCGTGGCCAGCGACAGCAGCGTCGACGTCCCTGGCCCGGCGATCTCGAAGGCCTGCCAGCGGGAGACCGCGACCCGGTACTGCTCCGGGGCGAACCCGCGCAGGAGCATGGCCGGCGTGGCGGCGACGGACTCGATCTGCAGGCCGCGCCCCGACTGCCAGGTGAGCGGGGAGAGCAGGCGGTGCCACCCCGCGTGCAGCAGGGAGGCCACCGCCAGGCCGCCGCCCACGCCCCAGAAGGCGACCGACGCGGTGCGCTGGGCGCGACGGCTGCCGCCGAGGGTGGCCGGCCACAGCAGCGCGGGCCAGAGCTTGATGGCGGCGCCGACACCGATGTACGCACCGGCCCGGCCGCGGTCGCGCGCCAGCAGCGCCAGGCCGGCGAGACCTCCCAGCACGGCGGGGATCAGGTCGAACCGCATGTACGTGGTCGGGCCCATCACGAAGGTGAACAGCACCCAGAACAGCACCGCGAACCGCCGCTGATCGCCGCCGGCGCGCCACAGCGCCACGGCGAACAGCAGGTCCAGCAGCAGCATGCAGCCGATGAAGGCGCCCACGAAGACCGGGCGCGACGAGTAGTCGGCCGCACCTCCGACGAGCAGCCGCGCGACCCCGTACGGGATCGAGAGCAGCCAGATCACCGGCGTCGGGTACTCGACCAGGGTGTCGGCCGGGGTGTTGACGCCTGTCCACATGAGGTGCAGACGGTGCCAGTAGTAGAGGACGTCGTTCTGGGTCGTGAGCCCGAACCCGGCCCAGGCGGCGAAGACGATGACGCGGGCGAGGAGCCAGACGAGCGCCACCTTCCACCAGGAGGGGGAGGGGGTGCTCTCCACGTCTCTCCTCGCGGTCGCCGGCGTCGAGATGGCGCCCCCGGCAGGATTCGAACCTGCGCTCCCGCCTCCGGAGGGCGGTGCTCTATCCCCTGAGCTACGGGGGCCTGAGTGGCTCGGCGCCGGGGAAACCTTAGCAAACTTCTGTACGCGGCCGTCGCGCGGCACCTGCCGCCTCGCTGACCCACGCTCCCGACGACCGTCGCGGCCCGGACCCCGCATCCCCACAGCCAAGTCTGATCCGCACACGCGTCCAGACGGGTGTGAGAACAGATCCGGATGCGAGGTTGCGGTGGACTTGCCTCCGGCCTGGCGGGGGCGGCCTCGCGGAGGCCGGGGGCGCGCCGCACTACGCTCGCCCGCATGACCTTGGCCCGACGGACGCTGCTCGCCGCGCCTGTGGTGCTCCCGCTGGCCGCCTGCGTGGCGCCGGCGCAGCCCGACCCGGCGGTGATCCGGGAGACGCCGCCGCCGTGGCCGGCCCCGCGGGACGCGGTCTCGTACATCACCGCCGCCGGCCTGCCGCACCTGCCGCTCGACGCGACCGCGAACCAGCGGATCCTCACGCTCGCGGTGACGTACGCGGGCCAGCCCGTCGAGGTGCCTGCGTACCTCGGTATCGACCGGCTCCGCGCCGTGCAGGCGGCGTGCCACACCCACGACACGACCGGGCAGGTGTGGCTGGAGGGGGAGGGCAACGACCAGGTCACGCTGGGGCAGCTGTTCACCTGCTGGGGCGTCCGGTTCTCGGGGCAGGTGCTCGGTGACCGTACGGGCACCGTCACCGTCACCGCCGACGGGCAGCCGGTCGCCGACGTCACCGGGTTCGTGCTGGCGCGCGTCCAGAAGACCCTGGCGGTCGCGGTCCCGTAGGCCTGACCTGGCAGAGTTCAGCCCATGACCCACATGCACGTCGCCGGATCCCTGCACGCCGATGCGATCTCGATCGGCCCGCAGTGGCTGAAGCGCCCCGACGACGTGAACGTGCTCGATGAGCGGCTGTGGTCGCGCACCGTGTCGCGCTCCGCCGACGGCGTGCTGCAGGTGGCCGGCCTGGGCGTCGACGAGCTGGTGCGGCAGACCGGCACGCCGGTGTACGCGGTGGACGAGGCCGACTTCCGGGCCCGCGCCCGTGCCTTCGCCGAGGCGTTCGCGGGATGGGAGATCTACTACGCCGGCAAGTCGTTCCTGACCACCCGGGTGGCCCGCTGGGTGGCGGAGGAGGGGCTCAGCCTCGACGTGTGCAGCGGCAACGAGCTGGCGGTGGCGCTGCGCGGCGGCATGGACCCGGCCCGGCTCGGCCTGCACGGCAACAACAAGAGCGCCGACGAGCTGCGGTACGCGATCTCGTCGGGCATCGGCCGCATCATCGTGGACTCCCTCGACGAGATCAGCCGGCTGGAGTCGATCCTCACCGAGCTCGACGCCCGGGTGTACGTGCTGGTGCGGGTGACCACGGGCGTCGAGGCGCACACCCACGAGTACATCGCGACCGCGCACGAGGACCAGAAGTTCGGCTTCTCGATCCAGGGCGGGCAGGCGCTGATGGCGCTGGTGCGCTGCCAGCAGAGCCCGCGCATCGACCTGCGTGGCATCCACTCCCACATCGGCAGCCAGATCTTCGACACCGGTGCCTTCGAGGTGGCGGCGCGGCGCACCATGCGCCTGATGAGCCAGTTCCGCCAGGCCACCGGCATAGACCTGCCCGAGCTCGACCTGGGCGGCGGGTTCGGCATCGCGTACACCGCCGACGACTCCCCGTCGACGCCGGACGCCCTGTCGGCGAGCCTGCGCGAGATCGTGGAGCACGAGCGGCGCGGGTACGGGCTGGCCGAGCCGCACTACTCGATCGAGCCCGGCCGCGCGATCAGCGGCCCGACCACGATGGCGGTCTACACCGTGGGCACCGTGAAGACTGTCGACCTGGAGGGCGGCGCGCAGCGCGTGTACGTCTCGGTCGACGGCGGCATGAGCGACAACATCCGGCCCGCCCTGTACGCCGCGGAGTACTCGGCCGTGGTCGCCAACCGTGCCTCGTCGGCGGCCCCGGTGCTGTGCCGGGTGGTCGGCAAGCACTGCGAGGGCGGCGACATCCTGGTGCGCGACGTGTTCCTGCCCGGCGACGTCCGCCCCGGTGACCTGATCGCCGTGCCCGCCTCCGGCGCGTACAGCCGCTCGATGGCCTCGAACTACAACATGGCCACCAAGCCGCCGGTGGTGTCGGTCAAGGACGGCGAGGTCACCACGCTGCTGCGCCGCGAGACCCTCGACGACCTGCTCGCGCTCGACGTCGGCTGAGGGCCGTAGGCCCCGTGTCGCGACTCGCGTGAGAAGCGAGTCGGCCAGCATGGCCCGATAGGCCAAGATGGCCGGGTGCGAAACAACGACGAGCCTCTGAAGGTCGCCCTGCTCGGGTGCGGCGTGGTCGGGTCCCAGGTGGCCAGGCTGCTGCTGGAGACCGGTGACGACCTGCAGGCCCGCATCGGTGCCCCCGTCGAGCTGGTGGGCATCGGCGTGAAGCACCCTGACAGCGAGCGGCCCGGCCTCGACCCCGCCCTGATGACCGGTGACAGCGAGGCGCTCGTGCGCAGCGGTGTCGACGTCGTGGTGGAGGTCGTCGGCGGCCTGGAGCCGGCGCGCACGCTGCTGCTGGCCGCCATCGAGTCGGGCGCGTCGGTGGTCACCGCCAACAAGGCGCTGCTCGCGGCCCACGGCCCCGAGCTGTACGCCGCCGCCGACCGCACCGGCGTCGACCTGTACTTCGAGGCCGCCGTCGCCGGTGCCATCCCGATCGTCCGGCCGCTGCGTGAGTCGTTGGTGGGCGACGAGATCACCCGCGTGATGGGCATCGTCAACGGCACCACCAACTACATCCTCGACAAGATGACCACCGACCGGGTCTCCTTCAGCGAGGCGCTGGCCGAGGCGCAGGAGCTCGGGTACGCAGAGGCGGACCCCACCGCAGACGTGGAGGGGTACGACGCCGCCGCCAAGGCCTCCATCCTCGCCAGCCTCGCCTTCCACACCGAGGTCGCCGGGGCGGACGTCCACCGGGAGGGCATCACCACGCTCACCGGTGACGACATCGAGGCCGCCGACCAGCTGGGCTGCGTCATCAAGCTGCTCGCCGTGGCCACGGTCGCCGGCGAGCAGGAGGAGCTGGTGTCCGTCCGCGTGCACCCGACCCTGGTGCCCAAGGAGCACCCGCTGGCGTCCGTACGCGGCGCGAACAACGCGATCTTCGTCGAGTCCCGCAACGCCGGCCAGCTGATGTTCCTCGGCCCGGGCGCAGGCGGGCAGCCCACCGCGTCCGCGGTCATGGGAGACCTGGTCACGGTCGCCCGCAACCGCGTCCGGGGCACGCACGTCGCCGCCATGACGACGTACCGGCACCGCGGCGTCGCGCCCATCGAGGACGCCCTCACCTCCTACTACCTGAGCCTGGTCGTGCGCGACGAGCCCGGTGTGCTCGCCCGGGTCGCCACGGTGTTCGCCAAGCACGGGGTGTCGATCCTGGCGGTGCGCCAGGAGCAGCTGGACGACAGCGAGTCCTCGGCGCGGCTGGGCATCATGACCCACCTCGCCAGGGACGCCGAGGTCGCCGACACCGTGGCCGAGCTGAAGACGTCCTCGGCCGTGCGGGGCCGCATCCGCACGATCCGGGTGGAGGGGCAGTGAGCGCCGGCGACATGCGCGACCTGCGCCCCGAGGTGATGTGCCTCGACCTGGAGGGCGTGCTGATCCCCGAGATCTGGGTCAACGTCGCCGACCGTACGGGCATCGACGGGCTCCGCCGCACCACGCGCGACGAGCCGGACTACGACGTGCTGATGCGCTACCGCCTCGACATCCTCGACCGGGAGGGGCTGCGGATCGGTGACATCACCGACGTGATCGAGACCCTCGACCCGCTGCCCGGCGCTGCCGAGATGCTGGGGTGGCTGCGGGAGCGGTTCTCGGCCGTGGTGATCCTCTCGGACACCTTCGCCGAGTTCGCCAAGCCGCTGATGCGCAAGCTCGGCTTCCCGGCGCTGCTGTGCCACAACCTGGAGATCGACGACGAGGGCCGCGTCACGGGCTACCGCCTGCGGATGGCCGACCAGAAGCGTGCGGCGGTGCAGGCGCTGCAGGGCCTCAACGTGCGCGTGGTGGCCGCCGGCGACTCGTACAACGACACCTCCATGCTGCTGGCCGCAGACGCGGGCATCCTGTTCGACCCGCCGCAGAACGTGGTCGACGACTTCCCACAGCTGCCGGTGGCGTACGGCTACCACGCGCTGCGCGCCGAGGTCACCCGCCTCTCGCGGGGCTGAGACCGAGACACCCCTGGCCCGTCGACGGACCAGGGGCGTACGGGTCGCGTCTCAGCGCAGGACGACCAGCGTCATCAGCTCACCCTCGGCGACTATCTCGCCCTCCAGGGTGCCGATGGCCTCCGGGGCCGGGCCGGGAGTCGGCGTCCAGATCACCTCGAGCTGGTACGACTCGTCGGCCGGCGCGCCCGATCCGTGCACCCGTGCCGTGGGCTCCTTGCCGCTGGACAACGCGGCCTCGGAGCGGCCCTCGACGATGGTGCGGATCATCTCGGTGACGTACACCGCATCGGTCGTGCCGAGCGTCACATAGCGGGTACCGAGGACCCCGTGCTCGATGGTGCCGATCAGCTCGGCTCCGGGGAGCGGCTCGCTGCGGTAGGTCACGGGCACCTGGTAGAGCGTGCCGTCGGCGTCGCGCAGCAGCAGGGTCTCGATCCCGACCTCGCCGGCGGGGTCGACGATGCGGTACGCCCCTGCGGGGGACAGCGACGGCTCGGACCCGCGGTACCAGGGCTGCGAGCCGATCCAGCCCTGGACCAGCTCCGGCTTGGTCGGGGTCAGCGTGGTCTCGTGGATCTCGGCGGTCATCGGGCCAGCTCCTGGTAGCCGGTCTCGGAGGAGTCGCGCAGGAACTGCGTGCAGCGCTCGGCCTCCTCGGTGTCACCGATCCGGTCGGAGGCGACGGCCAGCGCCCACAGCGCCCGCAGGAACCCACGGTTGGGCTCGTGCTCCCACGGCACGGGGCCGGACCCGCGCCACCCGTTGCGCCGCAGGGCATCGAGCCCGCGGTGGTAGCCGGTCCGGGCGTACGCATACGCGGTGACGTCGTCGTCAGGCGAGCCGCTCGCGAGCGACGACTCGGCCAGCACCGCCCAGAGCAGGGAGGAGGCCGGGTCCTGGTGGATCCGCTCCCGGGCCTCCGCCGCGGAGACGTCGAGCGCGACGCCGGTGTCGGGCAGCAGGGTGGGGGAGGCCTGGTCGGCCAGGAGGTTCCGCTTGGGCTCAGGCAGCGTCATGCCGACAGCCTAACGAGTGCGTACGCCGCATCGCCGCCCGCGGGACCGCCGGGCCCCTCGTCATCCGCAACCGCGCAGGCATCCGGGTTCCGCGCAGGCGAGCAAGCTCGAGCGCGGAGCACGACCACCTGTCGAGATGCGGCTCACCGGGGCGTACGGAGCCCTGGGCCGAGCCCCGGTCTGGGGGTCCGGGGTCGGGTGAGCGCGGGGTCAGGGGAGGGTGGGCGTGACCCTGCCGTACCTCGACGACTCGTGGATGGCCGCGACCAGTGCGGCGGTGCCCAGACCGTCGCGGCCGGAGACCTGCGGCTCCGCGCCGGAGAGCAGCGCGTCGAGGATCGCTGCCCACTGGCGGCGGTGGCCCACGGCGCCGATCGCGGCCGGGTCGCCGGAGCCGCTCTCGGCGGGCTCCTCGGGGCGGGGCTGCTCGACACCAGGCACCTGCCACGCCAGCAGGCCGTCGTCGGCGACCCGGATGTGGCCGTTCTCGAACCAGAGGTTCAGCTCTGCCGGCTGCGCCTCGTCGGCCGCCGTGGTGGCGCTCACGATGCCCTGGGCGCCGTTGACGAAGCGCAGCAGCGCCGTGGCGGTGTCGGGTGACTCGATGGCGTGCACGCGCGTGGCGATGGCCCCGTCGACGGTCTCCACGGGCCCGAGCAGCCAGCGCAGCAGGTCGATGAGGTGGATGCCCTGGTTGAACAGCACGCCGCCGTCGAGCACGGAGCTGCCGCGCCAGGGACGCTCGGTGTAGTAGTCCGGCTTCCGGCGCCACCGCATCAGGCACTCGCCGAGCAGCGGCTGCCCCAGCACACCGCTCTCCACGGCCTCCTTGGCGGCCACCATCTCCGGCTCCCAGCGGCGCTGTGACACCACGCTCACGGTGACGCCCGCCTCCGCGGCGGCGTCCAGCAGCCGCTGGCCCGACGCGATGTCGAGGGTCAGCGGCTTCTCCACCACCACGTGCTTGCCGGCGGCGACCGCGGCCAGCGCGTGCTCGACGTGCAGGCCGTTGGGCGTGCAGACGGCGACCACGTCGCAGTCGTCGTAGGAGACCTCGCCCCGAGGCGAGACCATCCCGACCAGCTCTGCGGCGTCGATCTCGGTCAACGCCTCGCAGGTGGTCTCCGCGATGCTTCCGGTGCCCAGCACCAGCACCCGCAGCGTGCCCGTCTGCTCCTCAGCCACGAGCAGACCCTACGGGCGCGACGCCGCGCTGTCGGCCAGCCCCCCTGGGCGCATCGGTACGCCGCTCAGCGCCACCGCGGCCTGGATCAGGCCGAGGTGCGAGAACGCCTGCGGGAAGTTGCCCATCATCGTGCGCCGCTCCGGGTCGTACTCCTCGGCCATGAGGCCCACGTCGTTGGTGAGCCCGACGAGGCGGTCCATGAGCGCGTGGGCGTCGTCCGTACGCCCCATCAGCGCGTACGCGGTGACCAACCAGAAGCAGCACAGCAGGAAGGGGTGCTCGTCACCCTCCAGACCGTCGAAGCCGGCCTCGGTGCGGTACCGCAGCAGCAGGCCGTCGCGGAGCAGGTCCTGCTCGATGCGCGCGACCGTGCCGACGAACCGGGGGTCTGTCGCCTCGATGAACCCCACTACCGGGAGCAGCAGCAGCGACGCATCCACCTCGGTGGTGTCGTAGTGCTGGGTGAAGGAGCCGGTCTCCTCGTCGAAGCCCCGGGTGAGGATCTCCTCGCGCACCGCGTCCCGGATGCGGGTCCAGCTCTCCGCGTCACCGTCGCAGCGCCCCTCGCGTACGGCCCGGACCGCCCGGTCGAACGCCACCCAGACCATCACCCGCGAGTGCGTGAAGTGCTGGGTGTCGCCGCGCATCTCCCACAGCCCGTGATCCTTCTCCTCCCAGTGCAGCGCGAGGTCGTTGACCAGGGCGCGCTGCATCTTCCAGGCGTCCTCGGTCTCCAGGCCCTGGTCGCGCAGGGTCTCCAGCGCGATCATCACCTGGCCCAGCACGTCGAGCTGCACCTGGTCGACCGCGCCGTTGCCGACGCGGACGGGCCGCGACCCGGCGTAGCCGGCGAGGTGGTCCAGCTCCCGCTCCGGCAGCTCACGGGTGCCGTCGACGCCGTACATGATCTGCAGGTCCTCCGGCGATCCCGCCACCGCGCGCAGCAGCCAGTCCCGCCACATCAGCGCCCTCTCCGGCATCCCCACCATCAGCGCCGCCTCGACGGTGAGCGCCGCGTCCCGCAGCCACGTGAAGCGGTAGTCCCAGTTGCGGCCCCCGCCCATCGTCTCGGGCAGCGACGTGGTGGGGGCGGCCACGATCCCGCCGGTGTCGTGGTGCGACAAGGCGCGCAGCACCAGCAGCGAGGTGGTGACCGCGTTCTCGTACGGACCCTCGTAGGTCGACCCCGTGAGCCACTCGCAGGACTCGGCCTCCGTCTCGGCGAGAGCGGCGTCGATGTCGAGCGGCTCGGGCACGTCGTGCCAGGCCGGCGTCCAGGTCATCTCGAAGTCGAGCCGGTCACCCGCCGCGACGACCAGCTCGTCGACGTGCTTCAGACCCTCGGGGTGGGGGAGCCGGGGGCCGCGGAGCACCAGCATGTCCGGCCCGGCGACCGCCTGCAGCACGTCGCCGACGTGCTTCACCCAGGGCACGACCTTCCCGTACGAGAACCGCGCCACCCACTCGTGCCGCAGCCGCACGGTGCCGGAGACACCCTCGACCCGCCTGATCACGTCGGCCCGGTGCGCCCCCGTGGGCATCGCGTCGATGACCCTGACCACACCCTCCGGCGTCTCGTGGGTGGTCTCCAGCAGCAGCGTCCCGGGGCGGTAGCGGCGGGTGGTGGTGGCTGGCCTGACAGGCCCGATCAGCCAGCGCCCGTTGCTGGGGTCGCCGAGCAGGGCTGCGAAGGCCGCGGCGGAGTCGAAGCGGGGCAGGCAGAGCCAGTCCACCGACCCGGTGGCGCCGATCACCGCACCGGTGTGACGATCGCCCACGAACGCGTACTGCTCGATGGGTAGCTGCTCGTTCATGCCTCGCCTGCCGTCGTCCTGGGCGGGCGTCGACCGCCGCCTGACCTGACCGTACGCGACCGCGCCGACAGATGGCGTGCGGAGCCCTGGCGGGGGGGCGAGGTGCTACATTGGTCGGCAGCGCGAGGGCTCTCCTCGCCGAGCGCCTCACAGACCGGGCGCGGCACCAGCCGAACAGACGCCACACGTCCAGGGTCTGAAGGGGAAACACATCGCTTGGTCGCTGACCGTGCCGCGCTCCGTGGCCGGGCACCAAGCCGTCACGACGGAAGGAAGTCCGTGACCGACACCACCACGCCCGCGAAGAGCCTCGACGGCATGCTGCTCTCAGAGCTGAAGCAGCTGGCCTCGTCCATCGGCCTCAAGGGCACCACCGGCATGCGCAAGGGCGACCTCGTCGGAGCGATCCGTTCGGCGCAGTCCGGTTCCGGCGCGACCGCGTCGGCGGGTGAGACCACCGAGGCCGGTCCCGGCCGTCGTCGTCGCTCGGCGCAGCGCCCCGCCGGCGCTCCCGAGGAGCAGCCCGCGCTCACCGACCAGACCGCCGACCGTGGTCAGGAGCCGCGTACGGACCGGGACGAGCGCCGCTCCGACGAGCAGGCCCACGACCAGCGTGGCGACCGTCAGGCCGATGCCGGGCAGGGCACTGAGGGCCGTGACCGTTCCGGCCGCGACGGCCAGCAGGGCGGGGAGAACGAGCAGCCAGCCGCGGACCAGCGCCGCCGGGAGCGGTCTGCGGAGCGTGACGGCCAGCGCGGTGAGCGCCAGGGCGACCAGGCTGCCGACCGTCAGGGCGAGCAGCGTGGCGACGCCGGCGAGCAGCGGGGTGGGCGCCAGGACGAGCTGCGGGGCGACCGCCCCTCTCGCGACGGCATCGACCTGGCCGCGGTCTCCGAGCCGGTCCAGCCCGAGCCCGGCCAGCCCGTCGACTCCTCCTCGACCGCCGACGAGGTGGGGGCGCGCCTGGCGGCCCTGGGTCTGGACGGACAGGAGCGCCGCGGCCGCCGGCAGCGGAACCGCGACCGCAGCGGTGACGCCGACGCCGGCGAGGGTGCCGCCGAAGCGTTCGGTGTAGGCGGCGTAGCCGATCATGCGCGGCGACGAGAGCCAGTGCGGGTTGGCTTCGCGAC
>ERZ501016.414-NODE-414-length-12547-cov-17.402337_pt1 | contig 12547 bp, 9 predicted proteins | sample MGYA00248889_ERZ501016 | MGnify/ENA primary metagenome ERZ501016 (study PRJEB25958, sample SAMN03398594) | human skin metagenome | study: EMG produced TPA metagenomics assembly of the Human Skin Microbiome Metagenome (human skin metagenome) data set. | reverse complement strand
CTCTGTAGGGGCATCGACCTGGGGGACGAAGGCCGGTCGATGCCCCTACCCCCGGCGGGGGGTTGTGGAGGATAGGGTCACCTTACTAAGGTTTGGCTATCCTTCTCATCGGTTCTGTCGATCGGAGCACAATGTCGTCCCGCCTGCTCACCCCCGCCCGCGCCGCGATCCTCGCCACGGTCGCCCTGTCGACGGCCGCGTGCGGCTCGGCCACCGCGTCCTCGGGCTCCGGCTCGTCCGGCTCGGGCAGCTCGTCCGGCAGCGCCACGACCGTGAGCGTCACGCACGCGCAGGGCACCACGCAGGTGCCTGCCCACCCCAAGAAGGTCGCCGTCCTCGACCTGGGCGTGCTCGACAGCCTCCAGTCCCTGGGCGTCGACTCGGTCACGGCCGTCACCAAGCAGGGCATGCCGAGCTTCCTGTCGGGTTACCAGGACGCGAGGTACACCGACCTCGGCAGCATGAAGGAGCCCGACGTCGAGAAGCTCGCCGCCGCCGGGCCGGACCTGATCATCGTCGGCGCCCGAGGGGCTGCGAAGTACAAGGAGCTGTCGAAGATCGCCCCCACCATCGACCTGACGGTGGGGTCCAAGGACCTAATGGGCTCGGCCAAGAAGGTCAACGCGCAGCTCGGTGAGATCTTTGGCAAGCAGGAGCAGGTGACGGCCAAGCATGCCGCGCTGGACGCCAAGGTCACGGCCGCCAAGGCCAAGGCGGCCAACGCCGGCACCGGCCTGATCCTCATGACCAGCGGGGGCAAGGTCTCGGCGTTCGGCCCGCAGTCCCGCTTCGGTCTCGTCCACCAGACGCTCGGCGTCAAGCCCACCGCCGCCACGATCAGCGAGGACCGCCACGGCCAGGCCGTGAGCTTCGAGTTCGTCCGCGACGCCAAGCCGGACCGCCTGTTCGTCGTCGACCGCGACGCCGCCATCGGCCAGAACGGCAAGGCCGCCAAGGAGATCCTCGCCAACCCGCTCGTCGACGCCACGCCGGCCGGCGCCACGAAGCAGATCACCTACCTCGACGGCCAGCGGTGGTATGTCGTCGGGGCCGGCCTCGACAACCTGTCGACCATGGTCGACGAGGTGGCCGCGGGGCTGTGACGGCGTCAGCCACCGTCGTCGCGCGACGCCGACCCCGCCAGGCAGCGCTGCTGCTCGGCGGGGCCGCCGTCGTGCTGGTCCTCGCGGTCTGGTCGCTCTTCGTGGGGGTCGCCGACGTGACGCCCGCCGCGCTGCTGGACGCCGACCGCCGCGCCGACGCCCTCGACCTCATCGGGGTCAGCCGCGTCCCACGCACCGTCGCCCTGGTGCTGGCCGGCGCCGGCCTCGCGGTGAGCGGGCTGATCATGCAGCTGCTCACCCGCAACCCCTTCGTCGAGCCGTCGACCACCGGGACGATGGAGTTCGCCGGCCTCGGCCTGCTGGGGGTCGCGATCGGCTGGCCGGACGCGCCGGTCGCGGCCCGTATGGCGATCGCCGCCGCCTGCGCGCTCGCCGGCACCGCCGTGTTCCTGCGCCTCGTCCGGTCCGTCACGATCCGGGACGTGCTCGTAGTGCCGCTGATCGGCCTGGTCCTGTCCGGGATCGTGGGGGCGGTGGCCACCTTCGTCGCCTACCGCTACGACCTCCTGCAGAGCCTCGGCGCCTGGATGACCGGCGACTTCTCGGCCACGATCCAGGGCCGCTACGAGCTGCTGTGGATCGCGGGCGCCCTCACCGTCGTGTCGGTCGTCGTGGCGGACCGCTTCACCGTCGCGGGGCTGGGGGAGGACGTCGCCACCAACCTCGGCCTGGACTACCGCCGCACGATGGCGATCGGCATGAGCATCGTCGCCGTCGTGACGGCGACCGTGGTCGTGACGGTGGGCATGCTCGGCTTCATCGGCCTGGTCGTCCCCAACCTCGTGGTGCTCGCCATGGGCGGCAACGCCCGCAGCAGCGTGCCCTGGGTCGCGCTCGGCGGAGCCGGTCTCGTGCTCCTGTGCGACCTGCTCGCCCGCTCCCTGGTCGCGCCGCACGAGCTGCCCATCGGCACGATCCTCGGCGTCGTCGGGGCGGGAGCCTTCCTCGCCATGCTGGTCAAGGGAGTTCGCGGTGTCCGCTGACCTGACGACCGCCGCCCCCGCCACGCCTGCGGCATCCCGTCGACCTCTCGTCCGCCGTGCCCCCTCCCCGACGCTGCGGGTCGCCGCGTGGTGGCTGCTCGCGGCGGCAGCCGCGACGGCATACCTGCTCGTGGGCCTCGAGGGGGCCATCGGCTTCATCCTGCCGCGACGCCTGATCACCCTCGCCACCATGACCGTCGTGGGCGCGGCCGTGGCCATCGCGACCGTGCTCTTTCACACGGTCACCGCCAACCGGATCCTGACGCCGTCGATCATGGGCTTCGACGCGCTCTACCTGCTCGTGCAGACCGCGGCCATGGTGGCGCTCGGGGTGACCGGCAGCGTGACCATCGACCCGGTGCTGCGCTTCGGCGCCGAGGCGACGGCCATGACCCTGCTGGCCGTCGGCCTCTACCGCTGGCTCGTCGTCGGCCTCGGCCGCAGCCTGCACCTCGTGGTGCTGGTCGGCGTCGTGGCCGGCGGGTTCTTTCGCGCGCTGTCCACCCTGATGCAGCGCGCCATGGACCCGACCGAGTTCATCGTCCTGCAGGACCGCTTCTTCGCCGACTTCCATGGCGCCGACCCCCGGCTCGTCGCGACGAGCGCGGTGATCGTGGCGCTCGCCCTGCTGTGGACCCTGCGCCAGGCCGAACGGCTCGACGTCATCGCCCTCGGGCGCGAGCTCGCGACGTCCCTGGGCATCGACCACCGCCGCAGCCAGCTCGTCGTCCTCGCCGTGGTGGCGCTGCTCGTCGCGTCGGCGACCGCACTCGTGGGGCCGACCAGCTTCTTCGGGCTGCTGGTGGCCCATCTCGCCTACCAGACCATGGGCACGCACCGGCACCGCTACGTCCTCCCGGCCGCCTGCGGCGCGGCCGTCGCCACCCTCGTCGGCGGACAGCTCGTCTTCGAGCAGCTCCTCGGCCTCGAGGGCTCCCTGTCCTTGGTCGTCGAGCTCCTCGGCGGCGTCGCCTTCCTCGTCCTCCTCCTGCGAAGGGCCCGCGCATGACCTCCACCGCCGTCCTCCCGCACGCCGCGACCAGCTCGGGCATCGCCATACGGGAGGTGACCAAGTCGTATGACGGGACAACCGTCGTCGACCGGGTCACCCTCGACCTGCCGCGTGGGGGGCTGACCTGCCTGGTCGGTCCCAACGGCGCCGGCAAGTCGACGCTGCTGTCGATCGTGGCCCGCCTCCTGCCCGCCGACGAGGGCGAGGTGCACGTCGATGACCTCGACGTCACGCGCTGCGAGTCCTCGGTGCTGGCGCGACGGCTCGCGATCCTGCGCCAGGAGCACCACCTCGCGGTGCGCCTGCGGGTGCGTGACCTGGTGGGCTTCGGCCGCTTCCCCCACTGCGGGGGACGGCTGCGCCCGGTCGACGTCGAGCACGTGGACCGTGCCCTGCACTACCTCGACCTGGAGGACCTGGCCGACCGGTTCGTCGACGAGCTCTCGGGTGGTCAGCGCCAGCGCGTCCTGATCGCCATGGTCGTCGCCCAGGACACCGACTACGTCCTGCTGGACGAGCCGCTCAACAACCTAGACATGCGGCACGCCCTCGGGATCCTGCGCCTGCTGCGCCGCGCCGTGGACGAGCTGGGCAAGACCGTCGTGGTGGTCGTGCACGACCTCAACGCGGCCGCCGCCTTCGCGGACCGGATCGTGGCGATGCGCGACGGCCGCGTGGTCGCCGCCGGCAGCCCGGACGAGGTGATGCGCGAGGGCCTGCTCGAGGAGATCTTCGCCGTCCCGATCACCGTGGAGCGCGTGCAGGGGCGACCGGTCGGACACTACCTGCGGCGCTGACCTGGGGCGCTGACCTGGGGCGCGTCGGCTTTTGGTGCAGCTATGCTCAAAAGGTCTGGCCGACCTGGTCCGACGCGATGGCGGCGGGACATCGCCCGCGAGGAGGTGGACCCCATGGCTGCGACCGAGACCGGTGCCGGTGAGGTGCTGGCGCACCTGCGCGAGCACGGTCCGACGACCCGGCGCGGGCTGGTGGACGGCCTCGGCTGGGCGCGCATGACCGTCGGCAAACGGCTGGACGAGCTGCTCGCCGCCGGCTTCGTCGTGAGCCGGGGCCTCGGGGCCAGCGAGGGGGGTCGGCCCGCCGAGACCTTCGCCGTCGACGACGACCTCGGCCTGCTCGTCGGCATCGACGTGGGCGGCTCCTACACCCGCGTCGGGATCACCGACATGGCCGGCGGGTTCCTGGCCGAGGACGGGGCCGACATCGGGCTCCCCACCGGGCCGGGCGGCGTGGCCGCTTGGGTCGACGCACGCATCACCGCGCTGCTGGCCGGGATCGGGCGGTCGCCCGCCGATGTGCGGGCCGTCGGGGTCGGCGTGCCGGGACCGGTCGACCTCCGTAGCGGGGTCATCGGGGCGCCGCTGCGCGAGAGCGCTTGGGAAGGGGTGCGATTCACCGACCTCCTCACGGTCCGCGGCGACGTGCAGGTCGTCGACCGGGATGTCAACACGATGGCGGTCGCCGAGCACGCGGCGCTGGGGGCGGGCGACCACACCGTGGTGCTGCGGGTCGGCATGGGGATCAGCTGCGCGTTCGTGCTCGACGGGCGGGTCTATCGCGGCGAACGTGGGGGAGTGGGCGTGCTGACGCTGCCCGGGCCTGACGGCCGTCTGCGCCGCCTCGAGGACGTCGCCAGCGGGTATGTCGTGCGAGAGCGCCTGGCATCCCATGGGGTTGCGGCCACGACGAGCTTCGACCTGGTGTCGCTCGTCGAGGACGGCCACCCGCTGGCCTGCCAGCTGGTCGGCGAGGTGGGGGAGGCCCTCGGCCGGTCCCTCGCGGAGGTGGTGCGCCTGCTCAACCCCACGACCGTCGTGGTCGGTGGCGCGCTCTCCGGTGCCGGCGGCGTGCTCATGGCGCCGCTGCGCCGGGCGCTCGACGAGGGTGCGGGGGAGTACGCCCTCCAGACCCTCAGCCTGCGCACGACGCTCCTCGGCGGTCGGTCCGGGCTGGCCGGGGCCGTGCGGCTGGCGGCGGACGCCTACTTCGAGCCGGCGCGCATCTCGCGGCTCGTCTCGTCCTGAGCCTTGTTCCCTCCCGCGTCCACTGGGACGTGATCCACACATGGACCGGCTGGCACCCCGCCCCACCCGCGAGCACCAGCCCCGACCCCGACACCAGCCCAGAGACCAGCCCCGACCCCGCACCACCACCCGACGGCAACCCACCAGACAGCGACCCACCACACGGGCACGCCCTCACCGCCTGACCCGACACGCCCGCCCACCCGGACAGCCACCCCAGGCTGCCAGGGCGGAGGCCTGCCCCCAGCGCGCCACTTTAGTCAACCTATAGACAAAAGACGGGCGACGGCATACGGTGAAGGCATGCGCACTGAAGCGGCCGTCATCCACGGCAAGGGCAAGATCAAGGTCACCGACGTCGAGCTTCCCCCCATCGGGCGCGACGAGATCCTCATGAAGGTCATGTCGGACAGCATCTGCATGTCGACGTACAAGGCCACCATCCTCGGCGAGGACCACAAGCGCGTCCCGCCGAACATCTCCGAGGTCCCCGTCATGGCCGGCCACGAGTTCGCCGGCGAGATCGTCGAGGTCGGCGCTGACTACGCGGACGACTACACGGTGGGTCAGCTCATCGCCATCCAGCCCGCCATGGGTCTGGAGAACGGCTACTCCAGCGGCTACTCCTACCCCTACTTCGGTGGCGACACCCACTACACGATCATCCCCAAGATCGCGATCGACAAGGGCTGCGTCCTCAGCTACGACGGCACCTACTTCGCGAATGCCGGTCTCGCCGAGCCGATGTCGTGCATCATCGGCGGGTTCCACGCCCAGTACCACACGAAGCCGTTCGTCTACGAGCACTTCATGGGCCCGGTCAAGGGCGGCAAGATGGCCCTGCTCGGCTGCGCGGGCCCGATGGGCATCGGCGCGATCGAGTACGCCATCAACGGCCCCTACACCCCGTCGCTGCTGGTCGTCGTCGACATCGACCAGGCCCGCCTCGACCGCGTCGCCAGCCTGATCACCGTCGAGGACGCCAAGGCCAAGGGCGTCGACCTGCGCTACGTCAACACCACCGGTGGCGACCCGGTGCAGATGCTGCGCGAGATCACCCCGGAGGGCAAGGGCTACGACGACGTCTTCGTCTACGCCCCCGTCAAGGCCCTCGTCGAGCTGGGCGACCAGATCCTCGGCTTCGACGGCTGCCTCAACTTCTTCGCCGGCCCGACGGACAAGAAGTTCGTCGCCGACTTCAACTTCTACAACGTGCACTACGAGTCCACGCACATCGTCGGCACCTCGGGCGGCTCCACCGGCGACATGATCGAGTCCCTCGAGATGTCCGCCCGCGGCGAGCTGAACCCGTCGTTCATGGTCACCCACATCGGCGGCCTGGACTCCGTGCCCGAGACGGTCCTCAACTACCCCAACATCCCCGGCGGCAAGAAGCTCATCTACCCCTGGGTCCGGATGCCGCTCACCGCGATCGACGACTTCGCCGAGCTGGGCAAGGACGACGAGTTCTTCGCCGGCCTCGCGGAGATCTGCGGCCGCAACAACAACATCTGGAACGAGGAGGCCGAGAAGTACCTCCTCGCGCACAAGACGACCTCGAGCGTCGAGTGATCGTCTGACCGGCTGATCGTGCGGCCCCCTCCCCGGTCCGGGAGGGGGCCGCGGCCGTATGACGATCGCCCACCGCCTCGACGGGCGGGGCCCTCAGCGCGGCTCAGGGGTGAGTGCGTGGATCCGGGCGGCGACGTCGGTCTCGACGGTCCAGGTGCGGGTGCCCACGTCACGCCACGTGCTCGGTGCGCTGCCGTCGCGGGGGTAGACCTCGACCACCTCGCCGTCGATCCACACGTCAACGCCGTCCCCGACCGGCCCGCCGAGCTCGGCCGTCAGACCCGTGAGCCGCCAGGTGCCGGGGCCGCCGGGCACGCGCACGAGGCCGGAGAGCTCCACCACGGCAGCGTCGCCGGCAGCGAGGGGTCGATCAGCGCCTGGGTCCATCAGTGTCCCCACCGCCGGATCCAGCCGGCTCCGGAGCTCGTCCCCCTCGACGCTCAGGCGGCGCGGGAAGGTCAGGCAGCCCGCGACGAGGTCGGCGACCTGCTCCTCCAGGTCCGCCGGGTCCGCGGGGATGCCGTCCTGGCGCACCCACCCCAGCAGCAGGGGCTCGGGCTCGTCCTGCAGGACCTGCGGCGCATAGAGCACGTCGCCCGCGTCCAGCGGACCGCCGGTGCGGGCGACGAAGGTCGGACGACCATCCCCATCGGTGGCGAGGTCGCCCACCAACCACACCGCCCGGTCGAGGATCGTCTCGTGCTGCAGGCTCAGCACCAGCGCCGTGCCGCCAGGGGTGCGCACGAGCTGTGGGCACTCCCAGATGTCGGCCGGAGCGTGCTGTGCCGCGACGGGATCCGCGTGGGTGAGCCAGAGCCCGACGTAGCCCCAGGCGAGGATGTCGTCGCACGAGTAGAGCAGGACGGCGGGGGTGCTGTCATCGAGGCCCGCCCCCAGCAGCGCCCACCGACGCCCACCGTGGGTGAAGACGAAGGGGTCCCGCATGACCGACACCCGGTCCGCCGAGGGCGTGGTCGCCACGACGACCGGCTCGGACCACCGGTCCAGCTCGTCGTCGAGGGCCCACCGCAGGCAGACCGTGCTCGCGAAGGTCTCGTCGACCACCCCTGAGTACGCCACCGCGGGCCGGTCCAGCCCGGGCACGAACACCCCCGACCAGCAGCCGAAGCGGTCCGGGCCGTCCGGGGTCGGCCCGAAGGCCACCGGGTGCTCGGTCCAGCGGACGAGGTCCGGGCTGGACGCGTGACCCCAGTGGATGAGGTCGTGCACGGCGGCCTCTGGGTTGTGCTGGTAGAACACGTGCCACCGGTCGCCGTGGCGGGTCATCCCGTTGGGGTCGTTGAGCCAGCCGCGGCGCGGTCGGACGTGGTGGGTCGGGACGACGGGCGGCACCTGCGACATGGGTCAAGGATGCCCGAGCCGGCCGCGACGGGCCTGCGGGCGTCTCGTCCAACGAGCTCCGGGCTGCGTGGCTCTGCTACCGACGCGTAGCCTGCTCCACACGTCGCAGCGACGCGGCGGACGGCGACCCCGCGACGGGGCGGGCGCGCCATACGGCCGGGGGTGCGACCCCAGGGAGAGGTGCCGCGTGGAGCAGGTGACCGACGAGCTGCCGACCGACGAGCTGCGGACGGATGAGCTGCGGACGGACGAGCTGCGGACGGACGTCGACGTGCTGGTGGTGGGGTCCGGCTTCGGGGGCTCGGTGGCGGCCCTCCGGCTCGCCGAGAAGGGTTACCGCGTCGAGGTGCTCGAGGCCGGCCGCAGGTTCGCCGACGAGGACTTCGCCAAGACCAGCTGGGACGTGCGGAGGTTCCTGTGGGCGCCGCGGCTCGGGTGCTTCGGGGTGCAGCGCATCCACCGGCTGCCCGACGTGCTCGTCCTCGCGGGCGCGGGCGTCGGCGGGGGATCGCTCAACTACGCGTGCACGCTCTACCGCCCGCACGGCCCGTTCTACGCCGACCGGCAGTGGGCGCACATCACCGACTGGGAGAGCGAGCTCGCGCCGCACTACGACGAGGCCACGCGGATGCTCGGGGTCGTCACCAACCCCTGCGACGGGCCCGTGGAGCGGCTGATGCTCGACGTCGCGCGCGAGCTGGGCGTGCAGGACAGCTACCGCAGGACGCCGGTCGGGATCTACTTCGGACGGCCGGGCGAGACGGTCCCCGACCCCTACTTCGGCGGGGAGGGGCCGGCGCGCACGGGCTGCACCGAGTGCGGCAACTGCATGGTCGGGTGTCGCGTCGGCGCCAAGAACACCCTGGTCAAGAACTACCTTGCGCTCGCCGAGCGGCTCGGCACGCTCGTGCGCGAGCGCCGGACCGTGACGCGGGTCCGGCCCATCGACCCGTCCCGCCCCGAGCGCGGCTACCGGGTCGAGCACGAGCGCACCGGCGCCTGGGTGGGCCGCGACCGTCGCGAGACGACGGCGACGTATGTCGTGCTGGCGGCCGGCGCCTTCGGGACGAGCCGCCTGCTCCACCGGCTGCGGCACACCGGCGACCTGCCGCGGCTGTCACCGGCCCTCGGTCGGCTCACGCGCACCAACTCCGAGATGATCGGCGGGGCCGGCACCCGTCGCGTCCCGCCCGGCGTGGACCTGACCCGGGGCGTCGCCATCACCTCGTCCTTCCACCCGGACCAGGACACGCACGTCGAGAACTGCCGCTACGGCGTCGGGTCCAACCTCATGGGTGGGCTGACCGCGCTGCTCGTGCCCGGGGGCGGCCGGGTGCCGAGGGTCGTGCGCTACCTCGGCGAGGTGGCCCGTGACCCGCTCGGCGCGGCCCGGTCGCTGTGGCTGCGGCGCTGGAGCGAGCGCACCGTCATCGGCCTGGTCATGCAGAGTTGCGACAACTCGCTGACGACCAGCTATCGCCGGGGCCTGCTCGGAGGCCACTCCATGACCAGCCGGCAGGGCCACGGCGAGCCCAACCCCACGTGGATCCCCGTGGGGCACACGGCGTTGCGCACCATGGCCCGTCACCTCCAGGCGCTCACCGGCGTGCCGGCGGACGCGCGCGGCAGCGTCGGGGAGGTCGTCGACATGCCGATGACGGCGCACTACCTCGGCGGCGCGGTCATCTCGGACGACCCGGCGACCGGCGTCGTCGACCCCTACCAGCGGGTGTGGGGATACCCCGGCATCTCGGTGCTGGACGGCGCCGCCGTCAGCGCCAACCTCGGCGTCAACCCGTCGCTGACGATCACCGCCCAGGCCGAGCGGGCGTGCGCGCTGTGGCCGCGGCGCGGGGAGCAGGACCGGCGGCCGGCGCAGGGGGAGCCCTACCGACGTCTCGCCTCATGGGAGGGCCTGGGCTCCGACGCCGGGTCTGTGGCAGGCTGACAGCGGGTCCAGAGCAGCGACCGATCACCTCGAGGAGGTCGCTCGGCACCCGGTTCCGCGCCGGTGCCTCTCGAGGGCAGACCCGGCCGCGCGGCCACCGTCGACGCGGTCACGCGGGCCTCGGTCGAGGTCCAGCCCGATCGAGGAGGTCGATCCCGTTGCCGGTCAACGTCCCTCGCGCCCTGCCGGCGCGCCGCACGCTCGAGTCCGAGAACGTCTTCGTCATGTCGAGCGAGCGCGCCGGGCACCAGGACATCCGCCCGCTGCGCATCGCCATCGTCAACCTCATGCCGACCAAGATCGTCACCGAGACCCAGCTGCTGCGGCTGCTCGCCAACTCCCCGCTGCAGGTCGAGATCACCCTCGTGCGGATGTGCTCGCACGAGTCCCGCAACACCTCCACCGAGCACCTGGACACCTTCTACCGCACCTTCGAGCAGATCCGGGACGAGCGCTTCGACGGCCTGGTGATCACGGGGGCGCCGGTCGAGAAGCTGCCCTTCGAGGCGGTGGACTACTGGGACGAGCTGTGCGCGATCCTCGACTGGAGCGCCGACCACGTCTACTCGACCATGCACGTGTGCTGGGGCGCGCAGGCCGGGCTCTACCGGCACTACGACATCGGCAAGGTCGAGCTGCCGGACAAGATGTTCGGCGTCTTCGAGCACCGGGTGCTCGACCCTCGCGCCCGCATCGTCAGCGGCTACGACGAGACCTTCACCGCGCCGCACTCCCGGCATACGGGCACGCCCCTGGAGGAGGTGCAGGCGCATCCCCAGCTGCAGGTGCTCGCCACCTCCGAGACCGCCGGCCTCTACCTCGCGCAGTCCCGCGACGGGCGGCAGCTCTTCGTCACCGGCCACCCGGAGTACGAGGCGGACACGCTCGCGCTGGAGTACCACCGCGACGCGTCCAAGGGCCTGCCGATCGAGGTGCCGGTGGGCTACTTCCCGGACGACGACCCGACGCAGCCACCGCGAGTCACCTGGCGCAGCCACGCGTTCCTGCTCTACGCCAACTGGCTCAACTACTACGTCTACCAGCGCACGCCGTACGACCTGGCCGAGATGCAGCGCGCGGCCAGGCGGGCGGACTCGTACGTCATCTGAGCGGGCGTCATCGCAGCGGGCTGGCGCCCAGCCGATCGGCGTCCGCGTGGACCAGCGGGTATGCCGGAGCGCCGGCGTGCACGTGGGTCACCGCGCTCGCCGCGGCCGCCGCGCCCGGGCGCTCGCTGACCGGCCACCCAGCAGCAGCGCCTCGTGGTCGACGACGGCAGGTGTCGCGGGTCGTCAACCCGCCGAGAGCCTGCGAGGCTAGGAGCATGCGACTGGGGAGGGTGCAGGACCACACGGCACGGCTGCGGACCCGGGTGGCGCTGGGGCTGCGCGAGCGTATCGCCGGCACGGACGCCGACCGCCGGGCCGACCAGATCTGGGGCGCGGTGGGGGAGCGGTGGTTCGGGCCGGACGACGCCATCTGGCAGGTCCACGCCGACACCAGCATGTTCAGCGGCGGCCTGCGAGCCCTGCTGCTGCAGTCCCTGCACCCGCTGGCGATGGCCGGCGTGGCGGACCACAGCGGCTACAAGGGCGACCCGTGGGGCAGGCTGCAGCGCACCAGCCACTACATCGCCATCACGACCTACGGCACGGTGCGGCACGCGGAGGCGACCATCGAGGCGATCCGGCACCTGCACGGACGGGTGGTCGGGAGCACCCCGGGCGGCCGCCCGTATGCCGCGAACGACCCGCACCTGCTGCGGTGGGTGCACGTCGCCGAGGCCGAGAGCTTCCTCGCCACCTACCAGGCCTTCGGCGCGAGCCGACTGACCCCGGCCCGGCTTGACGAGTACGTCGCTCAGTCGGCGCACGTGTCCTCGCGGCTCGGGGTGCCGCTCGCGGACCTGCCGCAGACCTACGCCGAGCTGCTGCAGGCCGTCGAGTCCTACCGCGGCGAGCTGGTGACGACGGCTGCCGCGACGGAGGCCGCGCGGTTCCTGCTGCTGACGCCACCGATCGACCCGGCCGCCCGGCTCGGCTACTGGACCCTCGCGGTGGGCGCGATCGCGACCCTGCCGCCCTGGGCGCGGCAGATGCTGGGGCTGTCCGTCCTGCCCGACCCCGTGACCGGGGTGCTCGACCGGGTGGTGGGGCTCCCGCTCGGGCGCGCCTCCACGGCGACCACCCGGTGGGTGATGTCCGACCCGGCGGTGGCCAACGAGTCACGCTCGCGCGCGGCGCTCGCCGCGGGCGGGGAGGGTGACCAGCGCCGTTGAGCGTGTCGGCCCCTCCGTGCTGCTGAGGGGCCTCGCCGGGGTGGCGCGCGGGTGGTCGCCAGGGTGGACCTCGGGTGCACGGTGAGGTGTCCCCCAGGCGCGAAATCCCGCGTGGCGCAGGTCCACCCCTCTGGCGCTTGCCCCGCGGGCGGGTGACGGGCAGGGTCGGGCGATCCCGCCCTTTTCGGACGGGCCCCACCCCATCCCCGCCCCATCCCCACCC
>ERZ501016.412-NODE-412-length-12612-cov-18.918452_pt1 | contig 12612 bp, 10 predicted proteins | sample MGYA00248889_ERZ501016 | MGnify/ENA primary metagenome ERZ501016 (study PRJEB25958, sample SAMN03398594) | human skin metagenome | study: EMG produced TPA metagenomics assembly of the Human Skin Microbiome Metagenome (human skin metagenome) data set. | reverse complement strand
GGGGCTGTGGCGCAGTTGGTAGCGCGTCTCGTTCGCAATGAGAAGGCCAGGGGTTCGAATCCCCTCAGCTCCACGTAAGATGAGAAAATCGAAACTTGCCCCGCCTGATGGCGGGGCAAGTTTGTCTTTGCGGTGACTCTGGCCAGTGCACGGAGTGTCTGGCTGTCATCATCAAGTCATGGCAAGTGAAGCGTTCAGGGCTCGTGATCTGTCCGGCTCGACCTTCCGTGACGTCAGTCTCAGAGATGCAGTTATGCGGGGTGTTGACGTCGACGGCCTCGAGATCGACGCGCCGTGGCTGCTGGAGGAGCCGGGTCGGCTCATCGTGAACGGCGTGGATGTGGCGCCGCTGATCGACGGCGAACTTGACCGCAAGTTCCCCGGCCGCGCCCTCCGTCGTGCGTCGAGCGCTGACGGTTTGCGCGACGCTTGGGCCGCAGTTGAGCAGGCATGGCAGTCGGCGGTCCGTCGTGTAGAGGCCATGCCATCGGGCTCGATGGATGAACAGGTCGGTGAGGAGTGGTCATTCGCTCAGACGGTGCGGCACCTTGTTATGGCGACTGATACGTGGCTCCGCAAGGCGGTGCTGGGAGTTGAACAGCCCTACCACCCTGTTGGTCTGCCTGACACCAGCTTCGTTGAAGACGGTGGCGGCACCGCCGTCTTCCGCGTGACGCATCCTGACTGGGCAGAGGTACTGCAGGCTCGTGGCAGCCGGATGCGCATGGTCCGTGAGTTCCTGGAAACCGTCACCGACGATGACTTGTCGGCCACCCGACCCAATCCGCATGCCCCCGAGCACCAGGAAACTGTGCTGTCGTGCGTGCGAACAGTCCTCGAAGAAGAGTGGGAACACCTGCGGTATGCAACCCGTGACCTCGACGCCCTCGACGAGCGTGCGCTTGGAGGAAGGACCCGCCTGGGGTCGGCTTCGCGGCAGCGTTGTTCCTAGGTCAGACGATCTGCAGGTTGAGCACTCGAGCTGACTCCTTCAAGCCTTCGTCGAATGTGGCGATGCGGGCCGAGGTCTGCTCGGCTGTCAACAATACGCAACAGTCGGGCATCTTCGACCGAGTGGTCGCGCGAAGCCGCGCCAGTCGGGTGGCGGCGTCATCCGGCAGGGAAGTCGTGGCGACGTCGAGAGCCCGAAGGTCGGCCAGCATTTCCCGATCACGGTTCTCGCGCGCGGCCCTGACCAGCACTTCCGCCAAGTTGATCGGACCGATGGTCATCGGCTCTGAGGCGTGGATCGTGAACAGTGCCTCGGCTGCAGCGTGGTGCGCGTTATTGGCATCGAACAGCGCGATGAGCACGCCCGAGTCTAGGGCGATCACTCGGGCCAGTCCGCGCGCAGATCGTCGAGGTAGCCCGGCTCGTAGAGGCCGGTGTAGGAGCCGCTGATCCGCTTCAGGGCGGCCAGTCGGTTGTCCTGACGCTCTGCGGCGCTCGGGTCGATGCTCTTGTGCCCTTCCTCGATCAGGCGACGCAGCAGCCGAGCAGGCTTGTCTCGGTCGGCAGGCCATCGCAATGCAGCAGCGCGCAGTGCTTCAGAGACTTCGGCCGTCTCGGTCACGGGGTGGCGACGCTTGGTGGTCGGCATACCGCGAGTGTAACACTGATGAGAAGTGTCACATCTTGAACTGGAAGTGGTCAGTGAGCCCTGAGTGCCCGCAACGCGGGGGAAGTTTCGACAGGCATCCCGCAAGGTCCACCGCACGCACAAGGCTCGAACCCTTGCCAACGGCAAACGTTGGTTGAGGTTCGGGCCCTGTGTGCGTCTGCGGCCCAGGTCAAGGCGTGACGTCGACCTGCGGATCGAGGAGCATTTCGAAGGGCCGACTGTGCTCGACTCGAGCTCTTCCCAACCCGCGATGCTGAGACCATCGCCCTTGAAAAGAGCGGCCGGTAGGCGACGAGCATCACCTCAAAGCCCACCACTCGACGGGGCTCTGTCCGAGAAGGTCGTTCGCCTCTTCGAAGAGGGCTGATCACTCGTGCGCTCAACTGGACAAGTGGTGCGTCGGCCCTCATCGGTGCGGAAACCCTCTCCTCCGGACGGAGATCGTCCGACCGTTCCGTACGTGGTTAACATGCGACCGTGGTTGAATCTTCTGCGTTCGGGTCTCCGAAGCTCTCCGTGCAGCCCGACGTTCGCGTTCTCGGCGCCCGCGAACACAATCTGCAGGATGTCAACCTCACGGTCCCGCGCGATGCAACAGTCGTCTTCACCGGTGTGTCTGGCTCGGGAAAGTCCTCGCTGGCGTTCGGGACGCTGTACGCCGAGTCGCAGCGACGCTATCTGGAATCGGTCGCACCCTACGCCCGCCGCCTGATCGATCAGGCGGGAGTGCCCGATGTCGACTCGATCACGGGGATGCCCCCGGCGGTCGCCCTGCAGCAGCAGCGCGGTGCCGGTAACGCACGATCGACCGTGGGCAGCATCACCACGTTGTCGAGCTTGATACGAATGCTGTACTCGAGGGCCGGGGACTATCCGGATGGGCAGCCGATGTTGTATGCGGAGGACTTCTCCGCGAACACGGTCCAAGGAGCCTGCTCGGAATGCCACGGCATCGGCCGCGTCTACACGGTGAACGAGCAGCAGATGGTCCCGGACCCATCGCTCACCATCCGCGAACGCGCCATCGCTTCCTGGCCGACCGCGTGGCACGGCCATCAGCTGCGCGACGTACTGGTTGCTCTTGGTTACGACGTCGATGTGCCGTGGCGGGACCTGCCGAAAGAGGACCGGGACTGGATCCTCTACACCGATGAGACCCCCTTCGTTCCGGTCCACTCCCGGCTCACCCTCTCTGAGTCCAGAGCCGCGATCAAGGCAGGCGTGGAGCCGAGCTACTCGGGCACGTTCGTCGGGGCTCGTCGGTACATTCTGGACACGTTCGCGAACACGAAAAGCGCCTCGATGAAGCGGCGCGTCGCGCAGTTTCTCACCGCTGCCATCTGCCCGGTCTGTGATGGCAAGCGGCTGAAGCCCGAGGCGCTGTCCGTCACGTTCGAAGGATTCGACATCGCCGAATTCTCCCGACTGCCGCTTCGGGAACTTGCCACGATCCTTTCGGGAGTCGTTGCCCGCCTGGAGGAGCACGGAGCCGCTTCTCCCGGCGCTGCCTCTCCACGAGCCGCATCGCAGGAGCATGTCGCTGCTGGCGGTTCCTCGCCTGCCGCCGCGCCCGATGTACGACCCACCCTGAGCCGAGCGCCAGAGAAGCGTGCTGCTGCGGTCCAGCTCGCATCAGGGGTGCTGCAGCGACTTCGTCCACTGGTCGATCTGGGGCTGGGCTACCTGTCGTTGAGCCGGACGACGCCGACGCTGTCGGGCGGCGAGCTACAGCGGCTACGGCTCGCGACGCAACTCAGCTCTGATCTCTTCGGGGTGGTCTACGTCCTCGACGAACCCTCGGCGGGGCTGCATCCGCAGGACGTGACGGCGCTCCTCGGGATCCTCGACGGACTCAAGGGGAAAGGGAACAGCCTGTTCATCGTCGAGCACTCCGTGGCCGTGATGCGGCACGCGGACTGGTTGGTCGACATCGGGCCGGGCGCCGGTGAACACGGCGGCCGAGTGCTCTACAGCGGCCCGCCCGACGGGCTCGCCGATATCGAGGAGTCCGTGACACGCGGGTACCTCTTCGGTGGCCGCGGTCTCCCTCTTCGCACACCCCGTGAGGCACGCAGCTGGCTGTCCCTGGAGAACGTGACGCGGAACAACCTGCACGACCTCACAGTCGATATCCCATTGGGTGTCTTCACCGTGGTCACGGGCGTGTCCGGGTCCGGCAAGTCGAGTCTGGTCAGCCAGGCGCTTCCGTCGCTGCTTGGCGATCGCCTTGGCCGGGCCGTCCCGGCCGATGACGAGCCGGTCAGCGACGAGTCACTCCTCGCGGATGCGCCGGAACGTCTCGATGGACGCGTCGCCGGGCCCGTCACCGGTGTACGCCGGCTGATCGTCATCGACCAGCGGCCCATCGGCCGGACGCCGCGGTCGAACGTCGCCACCTACACCGGGCTGTTCGACCACGTACGTCGTCGATTCGCAGACACCCCGGAAGCTCGTTCCCGCCGGTACAAGCCCGGCCGATTCTCCTTCAATGTCGCCGGCGGGCGCTGCCCGACCTGCGAGGGCGAGGGATCGGTGATGGTCGAGCTCCTCTTCCTGCCTTCCGTGTACACCGAATGCCCCGACTGCCACGGCACCCGATACAAGGCGTCAACGCTCGAGGTCACGTGGCGGGGGCGCACGATCGCTGACGTGTTGTCGATGAGCGTCGAGGAGGCGAACCTGTTCTTCGTGGGCGATGAGGAGATCACTCGATCCCTGGCCGCTTTGTCGGACGTTGGACTCGATTACCTCCGACTGGGTCAACCGGCAACGGAACTCTCGGGGGGTGAAGCCCAGCGCGTCAAGCTGGCGGCCGAGCTGCAGCGTGCGCAGCGTGGGGACACGCTGTACGTATTGGACGAGCCGACGTCCGGGCTCCACTGCGCCGACACGGATCGTCTGGTCGCGCATCTGCAGACGCTGGTCGATGCGGGCAACACGGTCGTCGCCGCGGAGCTGGACATGCGCGTTGTCGCGGTGGCCGATCACGTGATCGATCTTGGACCCGGCGCGGGCGACGCCGGCGGGACCGTGGTTGCAGCGGGTACGCCCGCCTACGTCGCGGACAAGGGCGTCGGTGCTTCCGCGGGCTACCTTGCCGCCGCACTGCAGGCAGCTACCAACGTGACCCCATTGTGACGAGTGTGTCGCTATGCGATATGAACATCGCACAGCGACACACTCGACAAGGTCGGGGTTGGAACCTTGAGCTGGCCGACGGCGTCCCCGGGCCACCGCACCACCGGGCCCTCACGAGGACAGCAGGGCGATCAGGCCACCTGCCGTGCGTTCGTCGATCACCAGGTCCGACACCACGCCCGCGCGCAGCGCCCCCAGCGTCCCCTGGATCTTGTTGTCACCCGCCACCGCGCACAGCCTGCGGTTCACACGCCGCAGCTCTGCGGGGGAGGGCCCGGAGGCCCGGCGGTTGAGCGCGATCCCGGCATACGACCCGTCCACCCGCAGGAAGTGCGTGGCGACGTCGCCGACGACGTGCTGGTCGGCGAGCTCGCGCACCTCCTCGGGGCGCAGGTAGCCGGTGGAGTAGACCTGGCTGAGCAGCCGCCCGCGGAAGGCCCCGACGCTGAACACCGCGATGTCGCAGGTGCGCCGCAGCTCGAGGATCCGGCGCACGGATCCCTCACGCCACAGCGCCTCCTTGGTCTCGGCGAAGTCGAAGAACGCCGGGGCGGGGAAGTGGTAGAGCTCGGTGTCGTAGGCGCTCGCGAAGCGATCGAGCAGCTCGGTGGTGTAGCGGACCCCGGAGGTGCGGGCGTTGGCCGCGCCGTTGAGCTGCACGACCACCGACCCGGTGGTGGGGTGCGGCACGAGATGCCCCGCGATGGCGGATGTCGTCGTGCCCCACGCGACCGCGAGGGTCATGTCGTCGCCCATCCACGAGTCCAGCAGGCCGGCGGCGCGCCGGGCCACGGCCTCCAGCCGCTGGGGATCACTGGCCGAGGACGACACGGGCACGACGTGCGCCTGCACCCCGAAGGCGTCGAGGAGGGTGCGCGCGGTGTGGTCGGTCGGCCCGTCGGGCGCCGCGACCGTGATGCGCACGATCCCCTCGTCCCGGGCCCAGCGCAGCAGCCGCGAGACGGTCGACCTCGAGACGCCGAGGTCACCGGCGATCATGTCCATGGTCTGGTCCTGCAGGTAGTACAGCTGCGCTGCGCGGTAAGCGGCTTCACGATCGTTCACGAGCCTCGCCCCCTCCTGCACGTTCGTGCAGACTGCTTGAGCATACGTGCAGGGCGGCGCATGCTCGATGCAGAGACCAAGATGCACCACGGGGTGCACCCACCGAGCCGCCGGTCGACACCGGCACAGAAAGGGTCGTGAGGACCATGGCCGCCACACCGATGACCTCCACCGCACTGTCCGCGACGAGCCGCGCCGACGCCCTCGATGCGATGACGACCGGCGAGCCCCTGGACCTGCTCGTCGTCGGCGGCGGCGTCACCGGCGCGGGCATCGTGCTGGACGCCGCGAGCCGGGGCCTGCGCGTCGGCATCGTCGAGGCCGAGGACTGGGCCTCCGGCACCTCCCAGTGGTCCTCCAAGCTGGTCCACGGCGGCCTGCGCTACCTCTACCAGCTCAACTTCGCCCTCGTGGCCGAGGCCCTCAAGGAGCGCGGCCTGCTGCTCACGACCCTCGCCCCGCACCTGGTCAAGGCCCAGCCCTTCCTGTGGCCCCTCAAGCTGCCGGTCGTCGAGCGGTCCTACAGCGCCGTGGGGGTGGGGATGTACGACGCCCTTGCGCTCGTCGGGGCCAAGGGCACCAAGACCGTCCCGCTGCAGAAGCACTACACGCGCCAGGGCGCCCAGGAGCTCTTCCCCGACATCCGCGACGACGCGCTGACCGGCGCGATCCGCTTCTACGACGCCCGCGTCGACGACGCCCGCCTGGTCATCGACCTGGTCCGCACCGCCACCGGGTATGGCGCGCTCGCGGCCACCCGCGCGCGAGTCACCTCCTTCGTCAAGGACGACACGGGACGGGTCGTGGGGGCCGAGGTGCACGACGCCGAGGGCGACCGCGACCTGACGATCCGCGCGCACCGGGTGGTCGCCGCCGCCGGCGTCTGGACCGAGGACGTCGAGGCGATGACGGGCTCCGACCAGGGCCTGAAGGTGCTGGCGTCCAAGGGGATCCACATCGTCGTGCCCAAGGAGCGGATCCAGGGGGAGACCGGGCTGTTCCTGCGCACCGAGAAGTCCGTGCTGTTCGTCATCCCCTGGGAGCGCTACTGGGTCATCGGCACGACCGACACCCCGTGGGAGCAGGACCTGCGCAACCCGGTGGCCACCGCCGAGGACATCGACTACGTCCTCGAGCAGGCCAACTCGGTGCTGGCCCGTCCCCTGACCCGCGACGACATCATCGGCACGTATGCCGGGCTGCGCCCCCTCCTGCAGCCCCACCGCGGCAGCGGCGGGTCCTCCACCAAGGTGTCCCGCGAGCACACCGTGGCCGAGGTCGCCCCGGGGCTGTGGTCGATCGCCGGCGGCAAGCTGACGACCTACCGCGTCATGGCCGAGGACGCCGTCGACGTCGCGCTGGGCGAGGAGGCGGCCGAGGCCAACCCGTCCGTCACCGAGCACACGCCGCTGGTCGGCGCGGCCGGGTTCGACGCCTACCGCCACCAGGCTCCGCGCATCGCCGCCGCCTACGGGTGGAGCGCCGAGCAGGTCGAGCACCTGCTGTCCCGCTACGGCGCAGAGCTCCCGGCCCTGCTGGCCCTCGTCGACGCCGACGCCTCCCTGGGGGAGCCGCTCACGACCGCGCCCGCCTACCTGCGGGTGGAGGCGGCGTTCGCCGTCACCCACGAGGGCGCGCTGCACCTCGAGGACATCCTCATGCACCGCATCCGGCTGCACTACGAGACCCGCGACCGGGGCGTCAGCGCTCTCGACGAGATCGGCTCGATCGCCGCACCGCTGCTCGGCTGGGATGACGACGACCTCGCGCGGGAGCAGGCGGCCTACCGCGCCCGCGTGGCGGGCGAGGCCGCGGCGGAGCAGGAGCGGACCGACGCCGCCGCCTCCGCGGCCCGCGCCCAGGTCGCCGGCGAGGCGCTGCCGGCCTCGTCCTGAGCGACCCGGTCGGCCTGACCGACCCGCTCGACCGCTAGAACAACCCACCCCCCGGGCGCCATCACCGTCCCGGCCGGGGCGACTGCAGGACAACGACGTTCACCAAGGAGTCAGCCATGCCCATCTTGCTCACCGCTGCCCTCGCCCAGGCGGCGATCGCCGCGCCACCGGCCGAGCCCGTGCCGCTCGGCACGGTCTTCGCCCACGAGCTGCTGGGGACGATGATCCTCATCGTGCTCGGTGCGGGCGTGGTCGCCAACGCCCTGCTGCCCGACTCCAAGGGCAAGGGCGGCGGCAACCTGATGATCAACGTCGGGTGGGGCATCGGCGTCATGGCCGGCGTCTACGTCGCCTTCAAGTCGGGCGGGCACCTCAACCCCGCGGTGACCCTCGGCCTATGGGCCAACGGCGCGGACTTCGCCCCCGGCGTCCCGGCCGGCGCCACGACCGCGCTCGTCTACATCGCCGCGCAGGTCCTCGGGGCCTTCCTCGGCGCGGTCCTGGCCTGGCTGGCCTATCGCGACCACTTCGACCGGGAGGCCCCCGCCGGCGACAAGCTCGCGATCTTCTCGACCGGCCCGGCCATCCGCAGCTATGGCAACAACCTGATCACCGAGGTCATCGCGACCTTCGTGCTCGTCTTCGTCATCGTCACCTTCGGGCAGAACCCCGCCCAGCTCGGTCCGCTGCCCGTCACCCTGCTGGTCATCGGCATCGGCGCGAGCCTCGGCGGGCCCACCGGCTACGCCATCAACCCCGCCCGCGACCTCGGCCCCCGCATCGCCCACGCCCTGCTCCCGATCAAGGGCAAGGGTGGCAGCGACTGGGCCTATGCCTGGGTCCCCATCCTCGGACCCGTGCTCGGCGGCGTCCTCGCCGGTGTCGCCGCCACGGCGTTCGTCGGCTGATCGACATACCGTCAACCCAACTCACAAGGACGTGAAGGACAACTCATGAGCCTCAACACCCAGAAGTACGTCATGGCGATCGACCAGGGCACGACCAGCTCGCGCGCCATCCTCTTCGACCACTCGGGCCAGATCGTGAGCACCGGCCAGCTCGAGCACGAGCAGATCTTCCCCCGGGCCGGGTGGGTGGAGCACGACCCCAAGGAGATCTGGCGCAACGTCCGGCAGGCCGTGGCCCAGTGCCTCGCCGCCTCCAAGGACATCAACAGCTCCAACATCGTCGCGGTCGGCATCACCAACCAGCGCGAGACCGCGGTCGTGTGGGACAAGACCACGGGCGAGCCGGTCTACAACGCGATCGTGTGGCAGGACACCCGCACCGACAAGATCTGCGACGAGCTCGCCCAGGGCGACGACGACCGCTTCAAGGAGCGCTGCGGCCTGCCGCTGGCGACCTACTTCGCCGGCCCCAAGGTCAAGTGGATCCTCGACAACGTCGACGGCGCTCGTGAGAAGGCCGAGCGCGGCGACCTGCTCCTCGGCACCACCGACTCGTGGGTCGTGTGGAACATGACGGGCGGAGTCCAGGGCGGCGTCCACGTCACCGACGTCACCAACGCCAGCCGCACGATGTTGATGAACCTCGACACCCTCGACTGGAACCCCGACATCTGTGCCGCGATGGGGATCCCGATGTCCATGCTCCCGGAGATCAAGAGCTCCTCCGAGGTCTACGGCGAGGGTCGCAAGGGCGGCTTCCTCGTCGGCGTGCCCATCGCCGGCATCCTCGGCGACCAGCAGGCCGCGACGTTCGGGCAGGCGTGCTTCGAGCGCGGCATGGCCAAGAACACCTACGGCACCGGCTGCTTCATGCTCATGAACACCGGCGAGGAGGTCATCCACTCCCGCAACGGCCTGCTCACGACGGTCTGCTACAAGATCGGCGACAACAAGCCCGTCTACGCCCTCGAGGGGTCGATCGCCGTGGCCGGCTCGCTCGTGCAGTGGGTCCGTGACAACCTCGGGCTGATCAAGGACGCCGCCGAGATCGAGACGCTCGCCACCACCGTCGACGACAACGGCGGCGCGTACTTCGTCCCGGCGTTCTCGGGGCTGTTCGCGCCGTACTGGAAGGACGACGCCCGCGGCGCCCTCGTGGGCCTGACGCGCTACGTCAACAAGGGGCACATCGCCCGCGCCGTGATCGAGTCCACGGCCTTCCAGACCCGCGAGGTCGCCGAGGCGATGGCGGCCGACGCCAAGGACGCCGACATCGAGCTCACCGAGCTCAAGGTCGACGGCGGCATGACCGCCAACGAGACCCTGATGCAGTTCCAGGCCGACCAGCTCGGCGTAGCCGTCGTCCGCCCCCAGGTCGCGGAGACGACCGCCCTCGGGGCGGCCTACGCGGCCGGCATCGCCGTGGGCTACTGGGACGGCGAGCAGGACGTCATCGACAACTGGGCCGAGGACGCCCGGTGGGAGCCCCAGGTCGACGAGGACGAGCGCGAGCGCACCTACCGCCTGTGGCAGAAGGCGGTGACCCGGACCTTCGACTGGGTCGACGACGACGTGCGCTGACCGAGCGTCTCGCGATCCGGCTCCGGCCGTATGCCGGGAGGGCCCCACCCCACGAGGCGGTGGGGCCCTCCCGACATACGAGGGGTGTGTCTGGCAGGGTGGCCCCATGGGGGAGACGATCGACGAACCGACCGACCTGGCCGCGGCGCTGAAGTCACCCGCCCACCGGCCGAGCCCACGTGCGAGGACGCTGTGGCTGGTCCACTCCGTGCTGGGGTCGCTGCCGTTCCTGGTGGCGGTGGGCGCCTGGTGGTGGTTCGACGAGGAGCGCCGCACCTGGTCGACGTGGGCGTTGGTCGCGCTGGCGGTGATCACCCTCGTCGACGTGGTGGTCGTCCCGCGCTGGCGCTACGCCGTGCACCGCTGGGAGTGCAGCCCGACCGCCGTGTTCACCCGCACGGGGTGGTGGACGCAGGAGCGCCGCGTCGCCCCCATCTCGCGGGTGCAGACCGTGGACCTCGAGCGTGGCCCGATCGCGCGGATGCTGGGCCTGGCCACCGTGACGGTGACCACGGCGTCCTCTGCGGGGGCGGTCGAGCTGGAGGGGCTCGACCTGGAGACCGCCGAGCGGGTGGTCGCCGACCTGACCCGCATCACCGACCAGACGCCGGGGGACGCGACGTGAGCGACCCGACCGAGCGCACCGAGGCCGAGCGGGTCGGCATCGGCACCGGTGGCGAGGTCGAGCCGCGGACCGGCCCGGCGGAGATCCCCTGGCGGCGGCTGAGCGGGCGCATGCTCCTCATCCACCCGCTGCGCAGCCTCAAGGAGCTGTTCCCCGCCATCCTGCCCGCCCTCGTCGTCGGCAACGCGCGCGTGGGCATCGACAACCAGTCGTGGAACCTCGGCGTCGGCGCCGTGGTGCTCCTGGTCGCGGTCGTCACCTGGGCGACCACCCGCTACCGCATCGCCGACGGGCGGGTGCAGCAGCGCAAGGGGCTGCTCAAGCGCGAGACCCTCAACGTCCCCATCGACCGGGTCCGGTCGGTGGACCTGCAGGCCTCCCCGCTGCACCGCATCCTCGGCCTGTCGACGGCACGGATCGGCACGGGGGTGGCCGGCGGCAAGCCGCTGGTCCTCGACGGGCTGACCACCGGCGAGGCAGCCACGCTGCGCGCCGAGCTGCTGGTGCGCCGCGGGTCGATCCAGGAGACCCATGCCCCCTCCACCACGGCGGTGGGCGCGGGGGAGGGCGAGGGCTTCGACGCGCAGGGGACGACCACGACCGGTGGGCCGTCCGGCGCGCCCGAGCCCGAGGTGCTGTCCCGCTTCGACCCCCGGTGGGTGCGGTACGCCCCGCTGTCGACCAGTGGGCTGCTGATCGCCCTGGCCATCGTCGGATTCGCGGGACAGCTCGCGGGCCAGGTGCTCAGCGACCAGGTCGTGGCCCAGCTGACCAACGCCTCGCAGCGCTACGGCATCGTCGCGATCGTGGCGGCCCTGGCTGTCGCCGCCGTGGTCTTCGTGCTGGTGTGCGCGCTGGTGGCCTACGTCCTGGCCTACTGGGGACACACGGTGACCCGAGAAGGGGACCGGCTGCACATCGCGCGCGGCCTGCTCACCGTGCGCTCGACCACGATGGACCTCGGCCGGCTGCGGGGCGTGGCGATGGGGGAGAGCCTGCCGGTCCGGGCGGCCCGCGGCGCCAGCCTCAAGGCCGTGACGACGGGCATCGGTGGACAGGGCGCTGACGAGGGGGTCGGCTCGAGCTCGGGCTCCGGCCTGCTGCCCCCCGCCCCGCGCCGCCACGTCCAGGCGCTGGCCACCCGCCTGCTCGGCGAGGACCGGCTCGGCGCGCCGCTGACCGGTCACGGCCCGGCTGCCCGGCGCCGCCGCTGGAGCCGGGCGCTGCTGTCCGGCCTGCTGCTGCTGGTGCCGCCGCTCGTGCCGGTGCTGCGGGCGGGGTGGTCGTGGTGGTGGGTGGCGCCGTTCGCCATACCTCTGCTGCTCGCCCCGCTGCTCGCCGAGGACCGCTGGCGCAGCCTCGGTCACGCCGTCCTCGGCCGTCCCGGCGAGGCGCGGCAGCTGGTCACGCGCGCGGGCAGCCTGCACCGACGGACGGTCGCGCTCGACGCCGACGGCATCATCGGGTGGACGGTGCGGGAGACCTTCTGGCAGCGGCGTGTCGGCGTCGCGACGCTGGTGGCGGCGACGGCGGCGGGGTCGCAGCACTATGACGTGGTGGACGTGCCGACCGACCGGGCGTGGCAGATCGTGACCGACGAGCTGCCGCTCGGCCTATCGCCGACCCGCCGGGGGTAGGTCCGTCGGCCTGGCGGACGAAGGCCGGTCGATGCCCCTACCGGGGGCGGGATCATCGACCTGGCGGACGAAGGCCGGTCGATGGCCCTACCGGGGGCGGGATCATCGACCTGGCGGACGAAGGCCGGTCGATGCCCCTACC
>ERZ501016.411-NODE-411-length-12633-cov-3.974638_pt1 | contig 12633 bp, 9 predicted proteins | sample MGYA00248889_ERZ501016 | MGnify/ENA primary metagenome ERZ501016 (study PRJEB25958, sample SAMN03398594) | human skin metagenome | study: EMG produced TPA metagenomics assembly of the Human Skin Microbiome Metagenome (human skin metagenome) data set. | reverse complement strand
CTGACACCGGTCACCCCCGGGAAGGTCGGCATCTACCTGTGCGGCGCCACCGTCCAGGGGTCGCCTCACATCGGCCACATGCGCTCCGGCATCGCCTTCGACGTGCTGCGCCGCTGGCTCGAGCGCTGCGGCCAGCAGGTCCGCCTCATCCGCAACGTCACCGACATTGACGACAAGATCCTCGCCAAGTCCGCCGCCGCCGACCCTCCCGAACCCTGGTGGGCCTGGGCCCAGCGCCACGAGCGCGAGTTCGACGCCGCCTACCGGGCGCTCGGCGTGGCCCCGCCCACCTACGAGCCGCGCGCCACCGGGCACGTCCCGGAGATGATCGACCTGGTGCGGCGCCTGCTCGACGCCGGCCCGCCATACCGGCGGGCGTCTCATTTGTCCCCTGCGTCACACGAAAACGCAAGCATCCGGCCCCCGCCCGGGGGTCTCGCACCGCCGAATGGCGCGCTGGCCCGCGGTTGTCGGTGAAGCGCAATAGAGTCCTGGACCATGGACAAGGTCGTCTCCAGTGCCGCTGCGGCGGTCGCCGATATCCCCAGTGGAGCCACCCTCGCCGTGGGCGGGTTCGGGCTGTGCGGCATACCCAGCGTGCTCATCGCGGCCCTGCACGACGCCGGCGTGGATGACCTCAAGGTAGTCAGCAATAACTGCGGCGTCGACGACTGGGGCCTGGGAATCCTCTTGCACGACAAGCGGATCAGCAAGATGACCGGGTCCTATGTCGGGGAGAACAAGGAGTTCGAGCGGCAGTTCCTCTCCGGAGAGCTCGAGGTCGAGCTCACCCCCCAGGGCACGCTCGCGGAGAAGCTGCGGGCCGGGGGGTCCGGCATACCGGCGTTCTATACGGCCACCGGCGTGGGCACCCAGATCGCCGAGGGCGGGCTGCCGCTGCGGTATGCCGCGGACGGCACCATCGCCAAGGCCTCCCAACCCAAGCCGACCCAGGAGTTCACGGTCCGCGGGGAACGCCGCACCTACGTCCTCGAGGAGTCCATCGTTACCGACTTCGCGTTGGTGCGCGCCTGGCGCGGGGACCGGCACGGCAACCTGGTCTTCCGGTCCAGTGCCCGCAATTTCAACCCCCTCGCCGCCATGGCCGGCGCGGTGACCATCGCCGAGGTAGAGGAATTGGTGGAGCCCGGCGAGCTGGACCCGGACGGCATCCATCTGCCGAGCATCTTTGTGCAGCGGGTCGTGCCGCTGAGCGCCGAGCAAGCCCAGATCAAGCGCATCGAACGGCGCACCACCCGCCCCCGCCCGGGCACTGACACCGCCACGGAGGCCTGAGCCATGCCCCTGACCCGCGATGAGATGGCCGCTCGCGCCGCCCGGGAGCTCGCTGACGGTGACTACGTCAACCTCGGGATCGGGCTGCCCACCCTGGTCCCCAATCACGTCGCCGACGACGTGGAGATCGTGCTGCAGTCCGAGAACGGGCTGCTCGGCGTGGGTGCCTATCCGTATGCCGGCGACGAGGACCCCGATCTGATCAACGCCGGCAAGGAGACCGTGACCCTGCGCCGCGGCGCCAGCGTCTTCGACTCCGCCACCAGCTTCGGGATGATCCGCGGCGGCAAGGTGGACGCCGCCATCCTCGGGGCGATGCAGGTCTCGGTCGCCGGGGATATCGCCAACTGGATGATCCCCGGCAAGATGGTCAAGGGCATGGGCGGGGCGATGGACCTGGTGCACGGCGCCCGCAAGGTGATCGTGTTGATGGAGCATGTCGCCAAGGACGGCTCGCACAAGATCCTCGAGGAGTGCTCCCTGCCGTTGACCGGCAAGCGCGTGGTGCACCGGATCATCACCGACCTATGTGTCCTGGATGTCACCGAGGACGGCCTGGTGCTGCGCGATCTTGCGCCGGGCGTGACTCAGGAGCAGGTGCGGGCGGCGACCGGAGCGGCATACCGGGTCGAGCTGGAACCCGATCAGCCGTTGGATCCGGCCGCCGGCTGATCCGTCGGAGCCGCCGCCGGAAGCCGTCGCCTCACCGCTGCCGGCTAAAACTCAGGCCTCGCGAATGGCCCTGATGGCTGCCTCGGAGATCCGGGCCGGGTCGCCGAGGACGGTGATCGTGCCCACCCAGGGCAACGATTGCAGCGCCGGGCGCACCGAAGTCGGGAGCCGGTCGTGGGCGATCAGGATCGTCGGGCGCCCCAGCACGGACCCCAGCAAACCGTCGAAGAGATAGCCGTTCTCACCGACGGCCACCACGAGCTTGTCGCCCGGCAACTGTGGGGCGAAGAACCGGGCGATGGCGCCGGACACGGCATACCGGTCCTCACCGGCGAGGCGAACCGCATCGATTCCGCGCGCCTGCAGGCGGGCGAGCACCTGGCCGGAGACGGAGGTCGTGCCACCGAGCACCTGGGCGCTGCCCGGGTGGAGGTCATTCAGCACACCAGCCGCATCGGCACCCAGGTCGCCGGCCGGGGTGAACAGGATCGGCGAGCCGGTGGCCGCCGCGGGTCCGCCCACGGACACCGCATCGGGCAGCGCCACACCGCCGGCCACCACGACATTGCGCACCGGGCGCAGCGCGGCGATCCGCCGGGCGATATTTGCCGCCACCTGGTAGCGATCCGCGCCACCCACGCGGATCACGGTCAGACCGCGCCCCTGGAGTTGTGTGACCACCCGGTCGTCGATCGTCGCCGGCCCGCCGATGACGTATGCCGTTTTCAGCACCCCACCGCGGCGGTTGAGTTCATCGACCGTGGGCATGGGCAGGGCGTATTGGTCGGCGAGCAGCAGCGGACCGCCCAGGGCCTTGGCGAGGGGCGGGGCGCTCACCGTGTCGGCGAGTTTGGCCTGGTCGGAACTGGTGAAGACCACCGCGTTCGCCGAGTCGGGGACGCTGCGCGCGAGGATCGCGGCGAGCACCACGGCGTCGCTGAATCCCACTCGGGTCGCCTCCCGCCGGATCCAGGTGGAGGGCAGGTTGAGGGCGGCGGCAAAGGCGCTTGCGGGAATCGTGCGCGCGGCGCCGCCGGCGTCATAGGCGGTGGCCGTGCGGATCGCGCCGCTGGTCAGCCGGGAGCTGAAATCCAGCCGGGTGACAGTGCGCCCCGTGGCGGCCGCGAGTTGGGTGGCCGAGACGGTGCGGGTCCAGTGCAGGTAGGGATTGTCGGGCTTGGCAGACCATGGGTCCGCCTTGGCGACGAGATAGGGCAGGGTGGTGCCCCAGGCGTCGGCGCTGGACTGGGTCCAGCCGCCGTTGCTGTCCGAGGAGGCCGCCCGGATGATCTCGCCCCCAGATTTGGCCACCCGGCCCGTGCTCGCGGTGCCGCCGGCAGCGACCGCCCGGCGCCAGGCGGTCCAGGCGGGCTGGTCCTGCGGCGAGGGGTAGCCGCCGTAAACCTGGTCGGTACTGGTGTCCTCGACGTGGCAGGCGCACGCGGAGCGCAGACCACCGCGTACCCGCCACAGGGCGAAGGAGCGGGCGGCCACCGCCTGTGCCTCCAGCGCGGCGCCCGGCCATGACCAGGGCACCTCGGCCAGCCGGTCGAGGTACTCGCCGTGGACCTGCAGACGCAGCAGCACCTCGGTGGTGCCGGAGGTGTCGGCTGAGGGGACGAAGTTGAGGGTGCCCACGTCATACCGGCCCCCGGCGACGGAGGCGAGGGTGGCGCCGTCGGCGAAACGCAGCGTCACCGACGGACCGCTGACCGAGGTCCCGGCGGCGCAGGAGGGGCAAGTCGCGGTGACCCCGGAGGCCGAGCGGGTCACGGTGACCGCAACCCCGGCGCCGCCGGAGATGGTCCGACCGTCGGCGGAGACGGTGAACGTACCGCCGCCGCTGCTCAGGGCCGAGGTGGTCACCACGCTGGAACTCTGGTCCCCGGCGAGATTGACCACGATCGGCAGATCGTCATTGGCCATCCCGAGGGTGGTGCCCGGATAGTAGAACTTCGTGATCTGCGCCGCGCTCTGACCGGCCTTGGCCATGGCCAGGGCGCCGTACTGGCTCAGCCCGACCCCATGCCCGGAGCCGGCACCGGAGATCGTCCAACTGGCCGGGGCGCTCTGGGCGGCAGCGGCGGAGACAGCGGAGCCCAGGTTCGCGGCCGAACTCGGAGCAGTGGCGGCCGCGGGCAGGCCGGACAGGGTCAGCGCGGCGGACCCGGCCAGCGCCGAGGCCAGAGCGGCGGTGCGGGCGCGGTGCGTCCTCATAGCGATCCTTCAGTGCGGGTCTCGGCAGCAGTGCCGCCGGTGGCGGGGTGATCGGGGGTGCGCCGATCGGCGGGGCGCGGATTGGTGGGGCGCGGATTGGTGGCGCGCCGATCCGCCAGGGCCCGGGGCGAGGTGAGATAGCCGAGCCCCCAGGCCCAGTGCATCACCGCCAGGGCCACGGGGGTCAGCGCGCGAACCGGCAGGGGCTCGGAGCGCGCCGCGAGCACGCCGCCTACGCCGATCGCCCCGGCATAGCCGGCCGGCACCAGCCAGGCGGGGCGCCATACCAGCCCGACGAGCGCGGCCGCCGCGGTGCCCACGACCATTGTCGGCGGCGCGAGATAGCGCGGGTTGATCGTGCCCTCGTGGTGACGGGCGATGACATGGCGCCATTGGCCGTAATGGAAATACTGCCGAGCGAGCGCCGCCGGGGTGTTGCGCGGGCGGTAGGTGACCAGCAGTTCGGGGGTGAACCAGATCCGCCCGCCCAGGCCGCGAATGCGGTGGTTCATCTCCCAGTCCTGGGCGCGCTGGTAGTGCTCGTCGAAGCCGCCGACGCGTTCCAACATCGCGCGCCGGAACACCCCGAGATAGACGGTCTGGGCCTCGCCGGCTGCCCCACCGGTATGGAATGCGGCATTGCCCACCCCGATCCGGCTGCGCATCGCGGTGGCCACCGCCCGTTGGAATGGGGTGCGCCCCTGCGCATACATGATCCCGCCGACATTGTCCGCGTCCTGCTCCTGCAGGATCCGTACGGCGACGCTCAGGTAGTCCACGGGAATCTCGGCATGACCATCGACCCGGGCGATGATCTCGCCACGGGAGGCGGCGATCGCGGCATTGAGCCCCGCCGGCGTGCGCCCGGTTGGGTTGTCTACCAAGCAAATTCGCGGATCGGCCAGGGCCAGCCCGGCCGCTACCGCGTCGGTGTTATCGCTGGACGGGCCGAGCGCCAGCACGATTTCGATCTCACCGGGATAGTCCTGACCCTGGATCATCGCGACCGCGTCGGCCAGATGGCGCTCCTCGTTCAGCACCGGCACGACGACCGAGACCACCGGCGGGGTGGATTGCAGTGGCTTGGTCTGCGGGGAGGGCACGCTCACGGCTCCCAGTATCCCGGTTCGTTCAGCCGCGCCACGTACCCTCTGCGGTATGACCGACCGATCCGAGGGCCGGCGCGACCACTCCGACGACGTGCAGCCCATCCCCCAGGGCCGCCGCGATCTTCGTGACCCCGCGCGCCGCCCCGCCTCCCCCGGATCGGTTGGACGGGGCGGGTCCGCGTCCGCTGGGAGTGCGGACTGGACGCGGCCGTTGGCAGGCCATGCGGACGACCCGGCTCCTGCTCACGAACCGGACGATTGGGACGATTGGGCCGCCCGGCAGCCGGCGCGAGCCCGGCGCGAGGTCCCGCCAGCGCGGCCCACAGCGCCGCAGACCACAGCGTCCCAGCCCAGAACGTCGCAGCCCACGCCGCGGCGGGCCGCCGGGGATGTCGACCCGGAGCGGGACTCTCGGCGTTCGAGCGAGCCCTATCGCTCGGCCCCGGGCAGCCGCGAGTGGACAAATCCACCCACGCGGGCGATCCCCCAGGAGGCCCGGCAACCGCTGGCGCCGGATTACCGGCGGCCCAACCCCGACCGACCCGACCCCGGCCGAACCGACCCCCGCCGACCCGGGCCCGGACGCCCGGGGCCGCCCACGGCATACCGGGGCAATGGAGCGACGGCCATGCCCCGGCGCCGGCCCCGCCACGGACTGCGTCGGGCCGTGGCCCTGGTCATGCTGCTCGCAGTCCTCTGGGTGGCGGCGACCGGCTGGGCGGTGCGGTCGGCGTGGAGCAGCGTGGACCGGGTCGAGGCGACTCCGGTGGGCGGCCACATCGGCGACACCGCGGGCCGCAACTACCTCATGGTCGGCTCGGACGGACGCACCGACCTGACCCCGCAGGAGCGCCGCAAGCTGGGCACCGGGTTCACCGAGGGGGCCCGGACCGACTCGATCATGGTGCTGCATACCGGCACCGGCAAACCGACCCTGCTCTCGCTGCCCCGGGACTCGTACGTGGAAATCCCCGGCCACGGGATGAACAAGATCAACGCCGCCTTTGCGATCGGCGGTCCGCCGCTGCTCGGCGCAACCGTGGAGAAGGCAACGGGCCTGCACCTTGACGGCTATGTAGAGATCGGCTTCGGCGGCTTCGCCGAGCTTGTCGATTCCGTCGGCGGGGTGAAGATGTGCCTCAAGACGCCGATTGCGGACGAGAAGGCCCACATCAACCTGCCCGCGGGCTGCCAAACCCTGGACGGCAAGAACGCCCTCGGGTATGTCCGGGCCCGATATTTCGATCCCGAGGGCGACCTGGGCCGGGTGAAGCGGCAGCGGCAATTCCTTGGGGCGCTGATGGGCAAGATCGCCACCCCCGGGACCGCTCTGCTGCCCTGGCGACTGCATTCGACCGGCACGGCCGCCGCGAGCGCAGTCACGGTCGGGGCCGACGACGGGATGATCGGGACCGGCCGGGCCTTCCTCGGCCTGCGCGCCGTAGCCGGTGGGTCGGGCAATTCGGTCACGGTGCCGGTGTCCAACCCCAGCCTGCCCACGCCGGTCGGTGCGGCGGTCGAATGGGATTCCGCTGGCGCGCAACGGCTTTTTGCGGCATTGCGCGACGGCAAAGAGATCCCATCCGACCTGCTCACCCCACCGACCGGCTGAGGGCCTAGCGGGCTGGCGCCGGGCTCAGCAGGGGCCAGCCGGCGTCTTGCGCATCACCAGATCGATCTTGCCCTGGGCGCCGCTGAGCCAGACCACCGCCTTGCCCTCATCCACATGGAAGAGGTAGGCCCCGCCCTTGTCGCAAGTCACCGGCACGGCGGTGCCACCGGCTAGCGGCTTCTGGATCACCTCGCGGTGGAAGGTGAGCAGCGACTTGGGTCGGATCTGCGTCATCGCGCTCTCCGTGGCCTGCAGGGTGAGTTCGGCATACCAAGGGGTGGGTAGCGCGATCTCGTTGAGGACGCGCTTGCTGGTCAGGGTCCGCGGACTGACATATGCCGTGACCTTGGGCCCATCGGGCCAATCCCGGTGCCAATCGACGAACGTCCACACCACCTTGTCGTTCAAGGCGACCGGCCGCCACGTAGTATCCAGGTCCGAGTCCACCACCCGCTTACGGGCGACGACCTTCAAGGTCGCCGCATCCCGGACGACCAAGTCTTTCCTGGTGCGCGGGCCCTCGACATGCGCGAGAGTCCGCGCACTCAGACTCGGCAGGTGCGCCGCTGACTCGCCCGCGGACTCCAGTCGACGGATCTGCCCGCTCCCGATAGTCGCGACATTGATCATCGCGTCCGGACCGTCACTCGAATCATAGGAATCCTGCCAAGCCAACCGCCCGCCCGCCAAGCTGGGGTAGGCGTAGAAATGGGCCATATCGTCCTGGGCGACCCAGGCGCCCTTCTTGGTCGTGGTGTCGTACAGCCACAACCGCATGGTGACCCAGTCCGTGGTGGTCGCCGCGACATAGCGACCATCGGTTGCCAGTTCGATCACCCGCTGGCCGTCGGGAACCTCAACCCATTCCGCAGCAGTGCCATCAGTGCGCCCAGTGAAGAACGACCCGGTGACGGGGTCGAGCGTGTCGATGGCCCAGCGGCCGCCACCGGCGACCGGCGGATTCCAGTCGCTGAATGCGGGCAGGTCGGACATCAGGACCCGGTCGGCGTCCGTGGGCGCCTTCATCTCCCAACCCCGGACGATCCCGCGGACATCGAAGGCCTTGACGATCACCGCCTGCTGCGCCGCGGTGAGCTTCAACTCCTTAGCAGCCGCCAGGGTGGCCTCCCGGGCATCGGTGAAGGTCGCCCACGGACCCAGGTATGCGCTGAGCCCCCGATAGATAACCTTGTCCGCCAGCGTGGGGTCGAGCGCCTGCCGGATGTCCCACAGGGCGCCGCCAAAGATCGTGGCGTTGAGGTGGACGCCACCGAGGTCGACGAGGGTGCCCGTGTAGTCCTTCACGGTCCGGCCATCGTCCAGGTTGCGCAGCGCGCACTTGCCGGGGGCCAGGGTGCGGCACAGGTTCTCCCCCAGCAGGCCAGTGCCCGGTGTGCCCATCGCGGCCGCCGACTGGCCGTTGTCCACGGCGTTGCCGAAGTAGTCGGCATACGCCTCATGCATCGCCCCGGACTGGCTCTGGTAAATGAAGCCCGCTGTATGGTCGATCACCCCGTGGGTCATCTCGTGGCCGACCACGTCGACGTCCGCCGAGAGGGGCAGGTATTCGTCGTCGCCGAGGCCGATGACCATCTGGCCGCCGTCCCAATAGGCGTTGACCATCTGCTCGCCGGTGACATGGATGAGGTCGCCGCCCTGACCATCGATTCCGTTGCGGCCCAACACCTTCTGGTAATAGTCCGCGGTCGCCGCGACATCGAGGTGGGCATCGATGCTCCCCCGCTGGGTCTCGTCGGCACCAAACGGCAGCCGCGCCTGCGTGATCGGCACCCAGGCCCCGTCCTCCGTGACGCGCTTGCCCACGATCGCCGGACCGCGCGGCGCGCGGGTGACATCGGTCAACGCATACTGCCCGCCGGACTTGTCGGCGTGGACCCGGACCTGCGCGCCATGGAGCGTGCGCTCGGTGGAGGTGACGTCGATCTCCTTGCGCCGGGTCAGATCGAGGACGACCGAGCCGGTGCTCGCGCCGAGATACACATCCCGGACCTCGCCGCTGCGCCCAACCGTGAGCGACATCCGGCGGGTCAGCACCCCCGAACCGATCGGCACGATGACCAGTTCACCGGCCTTGACCGAGATCCGCTCGGCGGGGTAGCGCCGCTGCGCCATCTGGGTGAATACCCGCTCCAGCGTGGCTGTCGGCACCGTCGCACCGGCCGCGCCGGCCGGCGGCAGGGCCGTGGCGGTGCCATCGGTGGTGCCGCGCACCACATACGAGCCGGGCCGGCCGTCCAGGCGGACGACATACTGCCCACCGAGCACCGGTATGCCGTCGACCCGCTGCGCGAGCCGGACGACCGTGCCGAGTTCGTCGGTCGATTCGGAGAGAATCTGCAGGTCACCGCGGCCGCGATGGTTGCCGCTGGCGTATGCCAGTGCCGCCGCCCCTGCGGTGGCGCCCGGTGCGGGCACGGACAAGCCGGTGCGCACCGCGGCGGGCTCGGGCACGGTGGTGCGCGGGGTGGCCCGGGCGTCGCTGCCGGAGACCGGCTTGACCGTGGCCGATTCCCAGGCGCCGAAGGCGGAACCGGGCACCGGCGTCGCGGAATCCGCGGACGGCGCCGATGCTGCGGCCGGGGCCGGGCCGGCGAGCGCGGGCAGGCTGCCCAGCGCGATCGGGGCAGCCACCAGGGCCGCGAGGGCGGAACGACGACGAGCAGACATTCGAAATCCCCTTTGATTGACCGGCGCGAGCCGGGCGGTCGTGGGGACCGGTGCGGCCCCACGTCCCCTAGACGCCCGGGCCGGGTATGCGGTTGGCGGGATCTCGAATTACTTTCGCAATGATCACCCGTGAAAACCTCAGCGGCGCAACAGTGCCCGCGCCATCACCATTCGCTGAATCTGGTTCGTGCCCTCGTAGATCTGAGTGATCTTCGCCGCAAGCGCCCTACCAGCGCCTTCAGGAGCACGAGTCCGTCCAGGGTCCGTAGCCATGCGCAAAACAGCCTCTTCCGGGTACCCCTACGGGGTATCTTCCTAGCCGAGCACCGACAGAATCTGATCCTCGCCACTCTCCCAAGCGTGCGTGTAGACGCCGAGGGTGACCCCCGCGCTGCTGTGACCGAGCCGGTACTGGACAGCAGCGAGTGAGACCGCGCGAGAGCTCAGCAGGCGGCTCGCGTGATGGTGACGGAGCGAGTGCCAGCCGGGGAACGATACGCGGTCGAGGCCCGCACGATCCATCGCCCGCTGCCACACCTCGGTCAGCGACCGGGCCCCCATCGCTCGGCCGGCGAAGTGACTCGACTCGAACACGAAGGACTGCGTGGACCGCTCCCCCACCTGCTCACGCAGCACGCCAGCCAGCTCCGCCGTGATGCCGATGGTGCGGCTCGGGATGCTCTTCCCTTTGACGCCACCGAACGACGCCGGCGAGGACGACGCGCGACCGGGGAGAAGCTGGCGATCGATCGTCACCGTGGCAGGGGAAGCGTCCAGGTCGAGCCGGTCGATGGTGAGCGATCGACCTTCACCGAGCCGTATCCCGGTGCCGGCCAGCAGGTCGAGGAAGGCCCTGTGCTGGCCGGTCGGCATCGCAGCGCGGAGCTGCGCGACCTGCTCCATGGAGAGCACGGTGTGGCGCTTCGGCTGAGCAGCGCGACGCGCACGAACCTCGGACGCGGGCGACGTCGCCAGGACGTCCTCATCGACCGCCACAGCGAAGACGGAGCGCAGCAGGGAAACACATGCTCGGAGCGTCGAGTGGCTCATCGTGGAGCGCTCCCAGGAGCGGATGAGCCGCTTCACATCTTGGGTCGAGACCTCACTCAGGAGGTAGTGGCCGAGCGCCGGCGAGATGTGTAGCGAGTACCGCGAGCGCTGCTGCAGGACCGTCGATTCTCGCCAGCCTTGGAGGCCAACGAACTGCTCGAACCACTGGTCGAGAGTCTGGTGTGTCGGCTCGGAGACCTTCTCCCCCGAGCGCTTCGCCGTCTCCGCGTCGTGCAGGAAGCGCGACGCAGCGTCGCGGTTCGGAAAGGTCTTCGCGCGCTCCTTGCCGCGGGCGTCGATGTATCGGACTTGGTAGCGGAACGTGCGAGCGCCAGCGGTCGGGGGAAGCTTACGGATGTGTGCCATGGGTAGCCCTCCTAGATCACCGTGCTGGTGTGTCGAACTGGGCTAGCCGGGCGATGACGCGGTCCGGGTCGTAGCGGTAGGCGGGGCGACCGGGAAGGCCGGCGCGGAGGTTGATCGCGGGGATGATCCGCTGCCGGGTTCGCTTCCTGATGAGGTGCGGAGTGGTACCGAGAAGGGCCGCGAGCTGTGCTGCCGTAATGAGTTCTGTTCGCTGGGTAGGCATGGTGATCCTGTGCCAACCAGTGGACGGAGGAGCTGATCTACGCCCGTGACATGTGCCGATTCTGCGCGCCAACGTGAGAACGATTCTCATCACATGTCCCGGCAAGTTGATAACGGTTCTCACTGCGGGCCTATTGGACGTAATCAGGACGGGAACGAAGCCCACACACGCCATGACATGCTCCGATCCTGCGTGCCAAAGTGAGAACGATTCTCAGTGAGTGTCCCGGCAAGTTGAGAACGATTCTCACTGCGGGGAGTTTGGACGCAATCAGGACGAGGACGACGCGGCTGTGCGGGGGGTATGGGAACGACTCGGTGGCAGACTGGTAGCGAGTAGGGAACGTAGTGGGGTGAAGGCGCGCAGCGCATTGCGCCTCACGCGTTCAGCGCGTCGCACAGGACTACCAGAAACAGTCACCACCAGAGCATCACCACCCGTCCCTGTCGTGGGCCGGGTCCCGGTAGCGCCCTGATGGTGACCCACCGGATCTTCGTCCCCGCTACCGCGGCCCGGCTACCGCCTACAACGACAACGACCACGCCCCGACATGAAGCAGCCCTTGGCTGCCGCAGCTACACCAAGGGCCAACCCGCTCACCTACACGGAAGCGAAAGTCTTGCTCTAGCGAGCATAGGGTGAGGCCAGTGTGAGCGCAAAGCGGAAGCGCTCCGAAACGCTGACCACAGACATGGAACAGCCCCCGGCCAGTGCTCGCGACACTCCGGGGGCTGCCTGCTTGTGGTCAACCCTGTGACGAAAATGCCCGCAGAGTTGCGGTGATGAGGAGCTCGATCGAGCTCCTCGATAGGGTCCCCTGGATGTCGAGCTGGTAGTCCAGCTCGCCAGTCCTCGGGACCCATACCGGCTTCTGACTCACGACCTCAACCCAGCCACCAGCCTCGGCCGCCGCCCACTCCAGCAGCGGCAGCCACCCGGCAAGCTCGCTATACGAAACCAGCGCGTAAGCGGACTGGGCGCTGCTCCCGATGACCGCGCGAGAGATCGCATCATAGACGTGCTCCAGCACGTGGTCATCGCAGCGGGAGAGCAGCTCGGGCGGGCACTCGATCTCATCAAGCAGTGCGGTCATCGCGCACCTCGCATCGGCCCGTCATCACCCAGGTGACCAGGCCCACCGGGGCCCAGAGCTGGCCCCGGGAATGACGGCCCACCAGGTGGAATCGGTGGGCAGACTCGTCGTCATCGGGCGCGAAGGCGATCGGCTCCGCGATCGCCGGCATAGGCGGCCAGCCCGTCGCATAGCGAATGATCAGGCGCGCGATCAGCTCCGCGCTCATCGGCCCCGCCGTGAGAGCAGCTCCCGACTTGATGACCGCGCGATACCAGCTGCGCGAGTGGGTGAGGACGACGTCGTCGGCCGAGTGCTTCAGGTGCTG
>ERZ501016.410-NODE-410-length-12636-cov-3.323663_pt1 | contig 12636 bp, 13 predicted proteins | sample MGYA00248889_ERZ501016 | MGnify/ENA primary metagenome ERZ501016 (study PRJEB25958, sample SAMN03398594) | human skin metagenome | study: EMG produced TPA metagenomics assembly of the Human Skin Microbiome Metagenome (human skin metagenome) data set. | reverse complement strand
GCGCCTTCGACGGGCGCACCATCCATACCTTTCACACCGAGGGCGCGGGCGGCGGGCACGCGCCGGACATCATCCGCGTGGCGGGCCTGCCGAACGTGCTGCCCAGCAGCACCAACCCCACCATGCCGTTCACGGTGAACACCATTCACGAACACCTGGACATGCTGATGGTGTGTCATCACCTCTCGCCGCGCATTCCTGAGGACGTCAGTTTTGCCGAGTCGCGCATCCGCCCCGAGACGATTGCCGCCGAGGACGTGTTGCACGACCTGGGCATCTTCAGCATGATGAGCAGCGACTCGCAGGCGATGGGCCGCGTGGGAGAAGTCATTACCCGCACCTGGCAGACCGCGCACAAGATGAAAGTGCAGCGCGGGCCGCTGGGCAGCGACACGCGGGCCGACAACTTTCGCGCCAGACGCTTTATCGCCAAGTACACCATCAACCCGGCGGTGGCGCACGGCATCAGCCACGAGGTCGGCAGTATCGAGGTCGGTAAACTGGCTGACCTGGTGTTGTGGAAACCTGCCTTCTTCGGCGCGAAACCCGCGCTGATCCTCAAGGGCGGCTTCGTGGTCGCCGCGCAGATGGGTGACGCCAACGCCAGCATTCCCACGCCCCAGCCCGTGTACCCGCGCCCCATGTTCGCCGCGCACGGCGGCGGGCCGGACGCCACCTGCCTGCACTTCGTTTCCGCTGTCAGCCTGAAGGAAGGCAACCTGCCGGAACTGGGCCGCCGGTATGCCGCTGTGCAGAATACTCGCCGGATCGGCAAGAAGGACATGCTCCTGAACGCTGAAACACCCGACATCAACGTCAACCCCGAAACCTACGAGGTGCGCGTGAACGGCGAGATCGTCACCTGCGAACCCGCCGACACGCTGCCACTCGCGCAGAAGTACTTCCTGTTCTGAAGGTGGCTGAGTCTCATGCATGAAGCTTCGATTGCCCTTTCATTGATCGACGTGGCCTGCGAGGTGTTGCAGGAACACCGCGCCAGTCACGCCCTGGCCCTGACGGTGCGGGTGGGGCAGTGGTCGAGCGTGGTGCCCGAAGCCCTGCAAGCGGCCTTCCCCTCCTGTGCCGAGGGCACGCCGCTTCAGGGCGCGGCGCTGACCATCGAGCGCGTGCCGGGCGTGGCCCAGTGCCCGAATCACGGCCCGGTGGAGTTGCAACTGGCGCTGGGCCTGCGCTGTCCGCTGTGCGGCGCGCCCACGCCACAGCTTTTGCAGGGCGACGAACTGGAACTCGAAGCCCTGGAACTCCCTGAACCGAACGAGGTGACCGTATGAACCAGCCCCCTGCTCCCGTGCCGCCTGACCCTTCTCCGCCTGCCCCGCCGCCGCTGAGTCCGTCCGATCTGCGCCCGGAACCGATGCCCGAAATTCACCCGGAGGAACTGATCCTTGACTAGTACGACCACTGACCCAACCTTGCCGCGCATCGTGACGGTGCGCCGCAACATCCTGAAAGCCAACGACCATATCGCTGCCGAGAACCGGGGCCTGTTCCGGGCGGCGGGCGTGCGGGCCATCAACCTCGTGAGCAGCCCTGGCGCGGGCAAAACGGCGCTGCTGGAACGCACCCTGCGAGACCTGAGTGGCGCACTGCACATGGCGGTGGCGGTCGGTGACCTCGCCACCGAGAACGACGCCGCGAGGCTCAGGCAATGGGGCGCGCAGGCCGAGCAGATCGTGACCGGAACGGTCTGCCATCTGGACGCCAGCATGGTGCAACAGGTGCTGCCGCGCTTCGACCTCGACGAGCTGGAGGTGCTTTTCCTGGAGAACGTGGGCAATCTGGTGTGCCCCAGCAGTTACGACCTGGGCGAAGCCGCCCGCGCCGTCCTGATCAGCACCACCGAGGGCGAGGACAAGCCCCTGAAATACCCCACCATGTTCAACACGGCGGACATCGTGGTGATCACCAAAATGGACATCGCGCAGGCGGTGGGTTTCGACCGTGAGCTGTGCCGCGAGAACATCGACCGGGCGCGTCCGGGTGTGCCAGTCATTGAACTCAGCAGCAAAAGTGGGGCGGGGCTGGATGCCTGGTTCCGTTTCGTGCGGGGCGAAGTTTGACGAGGCTCACGAACCTGCGCCGCCCCCTGTCAGCCGTGCAGAGAGGGGCCGAAGCGCCGCGCGGCCCGCTGGTGGAAGTGCCCATGACCGCCGTGGATCGCCGCCGGGTGCGCCGCCGCCTGACCGCGCCGGACGGCGTGGAGTTGCGCCTGGCCTTTCCCACCGGAACAGTGCTGATGCCCGGTCACGTCCTGCACGAGGGCGATGGCGTGAGTTACGTGGTCACCGCCGCGCCCGAGGACGTGGCGGTGATCGAACCGCGCACCCTGGCCGAAGCGGCCAGCGTCGCGCACGCCATCGGTAACCTGCACCGCGATCTGGTGGAGGACGCCGGGGTCTTCCTGGCGCTGTGGGACGCCCCGCTGGAGCTGCTGCTGACCCGCCTGGGGGTACGCTTCAGGCGGGAGCTGCGGCCCTTTCACGGTCGGCCCGGCTGGGAGCATGAGTCGTGAACCTGCGCCTCCTGCAACTGGCCGACTCGGCCTTTCCCAGCGGAGCCTACGCCTTCAGTGACGGGCTGGAAACCCTGACCCAGCGCGGAGAGGTGCGCAGTGCAGACGACCTGACCCTGTTCCTGCGCGGGCAATTGCGCGGCGGGTGGGGTACGCAGGACGCGCCTGCCTGCGCCCTGGCCTGGCAGGCGGACACGCATATCAAGCAGTTGCAGGAACTCGACGCCCTGCTGGACGACCTGAAACTGGTGGAAGGGCCGAGAAAGGCCAGTGCGCGGATCGGGGCCAATCTCCGCAAAGCCGCGCTGAAACTGTGGCCCGACGAACTCGCCCACCTGCCTGAAACGCGGCATCAGGCGACCACCTTCGGCGCGGTGGCGCGTCGGCTGGGCGCTAGCCTGGAGGACACCGTGACCGCTTACCTGTCCGCCTGGCTGCTGGGCCGCGTTACCAGCGCCACACGCCTCATGAAACTGGGCGGGCTGGACGCCCAGCACTGCGCCGCCCGCTGCGAAACGGATGCCCGCTGGTGCGTCGATTTTGCAATGCGCGCCACCCCGGACGACCTGGGCGGCTTCACACCACTGCTGGACATCGCGGCCGCCGAGCAGGCCGAACTGCCCGAGAGGCTCTTCCAGACGTGAAAGGAACACCTGAATGACTCCCCTGAAAATCGGTGTGGGCGGCCCGGTCGGTAGCGGCAAGACCGCGCTGCTGGAAGTGCTGTGCCGCGAACTGCGAGGCCGTTACGAACTGGCCGTGATCACCAACGACATCTACACCTTCGAGGATCAGCGCATTCTGACGCGGGCCGCCGCGCTGCCCCCGGAACGCATTCGCGGCGTGCAGACGGGCGGCTGCCCGCATACCGCCATCCGCGAGGACAGTTCGCTGAACCAGGAGGCGGTGGACGCCCTGCAAGACGATTTCCCTGCTCTGGAACTGCTGTTCATCGAGTCGGGCGGGGATAACCTGGCCTCCAGCTTCTCGCCGGAACTGGTGGACGCGTGGCTGTTCGTGCTGGACGTGTCCGGCGGCGAGAAGGTGCCGCGCAAGGGCGGCCCCGGCATCCGGCACTCCGACCTGCTGGTGATCAACAAGACCGACCTGGCCCCGCTGGTGGGGGCCGACCTGCGCGTGATGGACGCCGACGCCAGGGCGCAGCGCACCGTACAAGGCGGCACCGTACAGGACAACACCGTACAGGGCGAGGTGCGGCCTTTCGTGTTCACCAACCTGAAAAGTGGGGAGGGTGTGCCGGACGTGATCGCGTGGATCGAACACGACCTGCTGTTCAGGGACACGCCGCCGCCCAGGGTTGGTCTCGTTTGAGCCTGCTGAGCCGCACCCGCTTCGGTCTGCTTGACCTGCATTTCGCGGTGCGGCGCGGAAAGACCGTGCTGCTGCGCGATGTGCAGAAGGCCCCGTTGATGATCGTGCGGCCTTTCACCTTGCCCTGCGGAACTCTGATGGTGTTCATCGTGAACCCCACCGGCGGCGTGCTGGGAGGTGACCACAGCGAAATCCGCGTGCAGGTGGACAGCGGCGCACGGGTGCTGCTGCTCACGCAGTCCGCCACGCGCCTGCAACCCTCGCCAGGTGGCGAGGTGGCCACTCAGGACATTCACTTCACCGTGCAGGAAGGGGCGCGGCTGGAATATTACCCGGAGCGCACCATCCCCTTCGCCAGGAGCCGCTTTCGCCAGACGCTCCAGGCCGAACTGGAGGACGGTGCCGAATTCGGCCTGACCGAAAGCCTCGCCACAGGCCGGGTACACATGGGCGAACGCCTGCAATTCGAGGAGTACCGCAGTCAGGTGCAGGTGTGGCAGGACGGAAGGCGCAGCTACCTGGATCGTCAGCATCTGCAACCGGGCGACTACACTCGCTCGCCGGGCATTCTGAGCGCAGCCGATTATGTGGCGAGCGGCGTCTGGGTGGCTCCCCGAATCACACCAGAGCAGATCACACTGGAACGGATCACACTGGAACGGATTACACCAGAGCGGATCGAGATTACAGCAGGACGGCCCCCCATGGCCGTGGGCATGAGCAGGGGAGGAGCCGTCTGGCTGCGTGCCGCCGCTCCAGCTGGTCTTGAACTCGACCAGGCCGTCAAGCAGACCACACAGCGGCTCAGGGCGCACCTGTTCCAGGCAACCCCCCTGCATATTCGGCGCTAGGGGCGGGATGGCGATCCTGTGGGCCAGAACGTCAGGGTTGGATCGTCACTGGCCGCACCACTGGCGGAACAAAACCATCTGATGAGCGATACTTCCCTGAGAGGCGCGGCGTGGTCATGAAGTTTCCCCTGACGAGAACCCAGGTGCTGGACAACCTCCCGATGTTCCTGGGCGCAGCCCTGGGACTGGCTGCCGTGTGGTGGTGGGGCCAGCCAGCTGACGTCCTGCCCGTGGTGCTGGGCGTGATCGCGGGCGGACTGGTGGATCAGGATCACCGCCTGACCGGGCGGCTGGTGAACGTGCTCTTCACCCTCCTGGCTTTCGCGCTGAGTTCCCTGGCGGTGCAGTGGAGCCTGGGCCTGAGCGGCAGGGTGTTCACGCTGGTCATGACCGCCCTGACCTTCGGCTTCACTGTGCTGGGCGCGGCGGGCGCGCGGTACCGCACCATTGCGTTCGGAGCGCTGGCGGTGGCCACATACACCTCGCTCACGCACCACGCGGGAGCCGACTGGTGGCTGAATTCGGCGCTGATCCTGGCGGGCACGCTGGGGTACAGCCTGATGGCCCTGCTGGTGCACGCCGTCTTTCCTTCACGCGGGGCGCAGCAGCAGTTGGCGCTGGCCTTCGCCGCCCTGGCCCGCTACGCTGACCTGAAGGCCCGTTTCTTTGATCCTGACCTGAGCGCACAGCATGGCGACGTCCAGCTTCAGTTCACCATGCAGAACGGCGCAGTGGTCGAGCATTTCAACGCCTGCCGCCGCGCCCTGTATTACCGCTTGACACGCGGCAGCCCACGGGAGCGCACCGGGGAACTGACGCGCATGTACTTCGCCGCTCAGGACATTCACGAGCGCCTCAGTGCGGAGCATTTCGATTACGCGGCCTTTCACCGCCGCTGGCAGCACACGGACATCCCGTTCCGGGTGGAACGCATGCTGGAAGCGCAGGCGCAATTCTGCCGCGACGTCGCTGCTTTCCTACTGCACGGCACTTCCCTGCACGGCCCGGCGGTGCGCCTGAACCGTGACGAGGCGCGGCTCCGGCAGTCCTGGACGTGGTTCGCGGCACGTGACCCAGAGCGCTTCTCGGCCCTGCCACGCGTGCTACAGAACCTGGAGGCGATCAACCTCCAGCTTGTGCAGTTGGGCGCGCACTTCCCAGACCGCCCTCCCCTTCAGGCGGACATGACCGAGATCGTCCCCACCGACCAGGAGAGTTTCCGCGCGGCACTGACGACCCTGCGTCAGAACCTGGGCGTACATTCCGCCGTTTTCCGACACGCGGTGCGGCTGGCGGTGGTGGTGGCGGTCAGTGGCGTGACCGTGCAAGTGTTCCGGCTGGAACTGGGGTACTGGATCCTTCTGACGGCGTTGTTCGTGTGCCAACCCAGTTACACCGCGACTCGCAGCCGCGCGAATCAGCGCGTGGTGGGCACCCTGCTGGGCATGGTGGTTGGGTCTGTGATACCGCTGGTGTTCCCGTCCTACGCGGCCAGACTCGCCGTGATTCTACTGACTACCACCCTGTTCTTCGCCTTTCGCTCGGTGAGGTACAGTTTCTCGACCGCGTTCATTACCATTGAGGCACTGACGGCGCTGTCCCTGACTGGGTTCGACGTGTACCAGGCCTTACCCACGCGCCTGCTAGACACGCTCGCGGGCGCGGCCCTGGCCTGGCTGGCCGTCAGCCTACTGTGGCCCGACTGGAAGTGGCTCAGCGTGGAGAAAAGCGCCGCCCAGGCCATCAAGGACGTGGCCAATTACCTGAAAATCATCCACGTTCAGCTCGGTCAGGGCCGGGCGGACGACGCGCCCTACCGCCTGGCCCGCCGACGCGCTTACGAAGGGGCCGCTCAACTGGGCGGCGTGGTGAACGAGATCACAGCCGCGGCCAGCCATTACGGAGCGCAGGTGCCGCAGGGGCAACGCCTGCTGGCCCTGACTTACGGACTGCTCGGCTACGTTTCCGCCCTGGGGTCAGCCCGCACCAGCAAAGACCAGGCTGGTCTGCCTGGTCTGCCTCCGGCGCTGCTGGACGTGACCGGGCAGCTGGCCGACTTCATGCTGGGCCTGCCCGACCTGCCGGAACACCAGTTCCGGGCAGACCAGCAGAACCTGGCAGGCCGCCTGGACTCGCTGCGCCCACCCGAAGGCAGCGCCGTGCCGGAAACCATTGTCTGGCAGCAACTGAACATGATCCTGGATCTGCTGGGCCACTTCCATGGGGCGCTGCGCCAATCTGAGGAAAGAGCGACAGAGCGGTTCATGCCGCTAGTCTGATCTGAACGGCAACAGGAATGGGGTGCCTGACCACTGATCCGTGCAAGCACATGAAAATCGATTTGTCGGCAACGCCATCCTTCAGGGCAGCACCACAGGACAGCGTGGAGTGCTGCCAAAAACAGAAGGAACGATGCATTTAACATCGTTCCCTGCTGGTGGGTCGCCCGGGACTCGAACCCGGAACCCGCTGATTAAAAGTCAGCTGCTCTACCAATTGAGCTAACAACCCTTTTATTTCGTGTGCTGCACGCTTTTTGCTTCTGAGCTTGCGGCAGCGACAAAGAAGATAACACTCCACTGTTCAGGATGCAAGAGGGGGTGAGGAACGGCAGGAATCCCGGACTTCACCCCCCCCCGGCCTGCTTTACATGTTGTGCAGGACGTTCATGATGTCGCCGTCTTTCATGACGTATTCCTTGCCTTCGGTGCGCACCCAGCCTTTGCTCTTGGCGTTGGCCCAGCCGCCGGCCTCCACCATCCTGTTCCACTCGATCACTTCGGCGCGAATGAAGCCGCGTTGCAGGTCACTGTGAATTTCCCCGGCGGCCTCGGGGGCGGTTTCGCCTTTGCGGATCGTCCAGGCGCGAACCTCCTTCTCGCCGCTGGTAATGAAGGTGATCAGGCCCAGGGTGTCGTAACCGACTTTCACCAACTGGTCGAGGCCGCTTTCCTGAACGCCCAGGTCGTGCAGGAACTCGCGGGCTTCCTCCTCGGGCATCTCGGCCAGTTCGCCCTCGATCTGGGCGCTGATCTTCACGACGGACGCGCCTTCTTTCGCGGCGTACTCGCGCACGGCCTTCACGTGCTCGTTGTCCTGCGTCAGGTCGTTCTCGCCGACGTTGGCGACATAGATGATGGGCTTGATGGTGATCAGCCCGAAGTCCTTGGGAATCTTGCCCTCGTACGTGCCGGCGCGGGCGGGCTTTCCTTCGCCCAGCACCTTGAGGATCTGCTCGGCCAGCTCGGCCTGCTCTCTGGCTTCCTTGTCGTTCCCTTTGGCTTTCTTCTGGAGGTTCTGGAGGCGTTTTTCCAAGCCCGCCATATCCGCCAGGATCAGCTCGGTGTTGATGGTCTCGATGTCGTCCAGCGGGTCGACTTTTCCAGCGACGTGAACGACGTTTCCGTCCTCGAAGCAGCGCACCACGTGGGCGATGGCGTCCACTTCGCGGATGTTCGCCAGGAACTGGTTACCCAGGCCCTCGCCCTGGCTCGCGCCTTTCACCAGGCCCGCGATGTCCACGAACTCCACGAAGGTCGGGATGATCGGCGGCACGCGGTCGCCTTTCGTGAACACTTTGCTCAGGGCGCTGAGGCGTTCGTCGGGCACGCTGACGCGGCCCACGTTGGGTTCGATGGTGGCGAAGGGGTAATTCGCGGCGAGCGCTCCGGCGCGAGTAATGGCGTTGAACAGCGTACTTTTTCCGACGTTCGGCAGACCGACGATTCCAATTCCGAGACCCATGATTCGACTCCTTTAATCCGCCGCTCTGCGGCAACCCTGACAGTTTAAAGGATGAGGATGGCGAATTGCCGATGGTTCAAGGGCTGGCGGGCGCGTCCGGTTTCAGGCGCGAGTGGGTGGGGAAACCGCTGAAGTGCGCCTGGATGACCACCTGTCCGTCCAGGGTGGTCAGATGGGCTGTGCAGTGCAGGCGCTTGCGGGTTTCGTCCTTCTCCAGCACCTCCACCACGCAGGTCACGGTGTTCCCGATGTACACGGGCCGCAGGAACTCGAAGTGCATTTCGGCGGCCAGGAACCCCAGCATTCCGCCGATGTGCGTGAGCATGCTGCCCGGCAGCAGGCCCGGCACGATGCGCCGCCCGAACGGGGAGTCGCGGCTGAATTCGTCGTCCTGGTGGAAGGGGTTGAAGTCCCCGGTCACACCGCAGAACGCACTCACGTCCCCGTCAGTAAAGGTGCGTCTGTACGTGTACGTCTGGCCGACCTGGGCCAGGTCGAAGGCGGCCTGGCGGCGCGCCCTGAAAGTGGCGGCGGTGTCGGTCATGCGTCACTGTAACGGAGCGGCATGAACTGGGGCAACGCCCGGTCAAGACATGAAAAACCCGCCCACCGGAGGACTGGACGGGCAGGCACGGGGAGGGCAGTTTAGTAGAACTTGGTGATGCGTTCGACGTTATGGCGGTGGTGGGGGAAGCCTTCCTCGGCGCGGTGGCCGATGGGGAGCATTCCGGCGAATTGCACGTGCTGCGGCAGGCCCAGGATTTCCCTGACCCTGTCGGGGTTGAAACCCAGCATGGGCACGGTGTCGTAGCCTTTGCCGCGTGCAGCGAGCATCAGGAACCCGAAGGCGATGTTGGCCTGGGTGAGGCCCCACTGGCCACGCTGGGTGACGTCCTGGCCCTCGAAGTTACCGCGCAGGTCAGCGGCGCGGGTCTTGACCTGTTCTTCGCCCATGTTGGGGTGAACGGTCTCCTCGGCGCTTTGCAGGAAGTCTTCCATGTCGCTGTAAACGACGATCACGGCGGGGGCGCTGGTGACCTGGCCCTGGTTGTAGGCGGCTTCCTGAAGTTGCGCCTGGAGTTCCTTGTTCTGAATAACGGCAAAGCGGGTGGGTTGCACGTTGTTGGCGGTGGGGGCCAGCGAGGCGAGGCGCAGGATGTCTTGCAGGTCGTCCTGGTTCATGGGTTCCTGCACAAACTTGCGGATGCTGCGGCGCGTTTCGATGGCTTCGGTCACGCTGATGGGGGTGGTTAGGGGCCGGGTGGCGGTTAACGTCATGCCGGGAGAATAGGTGAAGTGATTTAAATTGTCAACCGGTGTGATTTATGTCCTACTTTGTCTGCCAAAAGAGTGTAGGATGTCTTCATGACAGACCACTCCCTCTCCTTCTGCCCGGTGTTCCGGGCCATAGGTGTGCTGCAGGAAAAGTGGGTGCTGCACATCATCCGTTCCCTGCTGGACGGCGAGAAGGGCTTCAACGAACTGGCCCGCGCCGTCGGCGGCTGCAACAGCGCCACCCTGACCCAGCGCCTGGAGCACCTGGAAATGCAGGGCCTCATCCGGAAACGCACCGAGGACAGCCAGGGCAAACTGGCCCGCAGCGTGTACAGTCTCACGCCCGCCGGGCAGGAACTCCAGTCCGTCATTCAGGCCATCGACGGCTGGGCGAGAACCCACCTGACCACCCCCGACCCCACCCCTGCCTGACACCCACCCTGACAACTTTAACCATTGCCGGGCGCTTCACCCCCTACACTGCAAGGGTGAAGCGCCGCCTGCTTTCTGTCCTGCTCCTGACCACGCTGTGCGGTCACGGGCAGGCCAGTCCTGCCACCGACCTGTTCAAAGCGGCGACCAGTGTCGTGCAGCAGGATTACTACGGCTGGGCCACCGCCGACCTGAACGACCTGATCAGCCGGGCTGCCCGCACCCTGGACAGCGAGTGCGCCCCGCAGGCCGACACCTGCCCCTATGAAACGGGCCGCGCCGTCCTGAAGAACCTGTTCGAGACGTACGGGGACGCGCACACCAACGTCCGCGACCCGGAAGCTGCCGAGAGACTGCGCGAAGTGATGGAAGACCGCGCCGTTCCCCGCACCGGCGCACGCACCGTACGCGTCGACGGCGGCCTGCTGGTGGTGTCCATCATGCCCGGCAGCCCCGCCGAGGAGGCCGGACTGCGCCGTTTCGACCTGCTGCCCACCGTGAACGGTGAAGAGGCTGGCAAAAGGGCCGACAGCAACGCCCCCGTCGGCCCGAACGAGTTCATCCGGCTGGAACGCGCCGCGCAGTCCATCACGGTCACGCGCCGCCGCGCCGGGCAGCCCGACGACACCCTGCAACTGAATACCGCCCCCCTGAAAGCCAGGGACGAACCCACCCTGCTCTGGACAGGCGAGAAGCAGGACATTGCCCTGATCGACCTGCCGTCCTTCCTGCCCAGCGGAACCGCCCGGCGTTTCCTGAGTGTGGTGCGGCAGGCCAGGCAGCGCGGCGCACAGCAGCTCGTCATCGACCTGCGCTTCAACGGGGGCGGCAGCCTCAGCGAGTGCGTCACGGCCGCCAGCGTGTTCGGCCCGGTCATCTACCACGCCCAGGAACGGTGGGGAAAATTCACTTACTACGGCCTGAAAGGCCTGCGCGGCGACCCCGCCACCACCGAACTGGCCGTCACCATGCCCGCGACCGTGCCCGACCGCGCCGTGTGGAGTGGCCCGGCTGCCGTGCTGGTCGGCCCGAACACTGCCTCGTGCGCCGAGGTGTTCAGTCACTACGCCCGCCAGGCCGGCGTGAAAATCTTCGGAGAGACCACCAAGGGCGTGGGGAATTCCGGCGTGCAGTTCCACGACCTGCCCGACGGCGGCATCGTGGCCGTCACGGTACTCAAAGCCTTCGACGCGGCCCAGCGCCCCCTGCCGGATCACATCACGCCCGACCACAACGTCCCGCTGAGCATCCCGGCCCTGACCACCCTGGGCCGCGACACCACGCTGGAGGCCGCCCTGAAAGGCCTCACCGCGCCCATCGGCGACACCCAGCAGCCCTGAGCGAAGGCCGGGAGTCACCGCCTCATCCCGTCGTGGCGGTGCGGGGCCTGTCTCGCGCACCTGTCGAAATCGTAACTTCCAGTCAGTCAGGCGTAACGCGGAACGCTATTCTGAGGGTGGTCAAGCCCTACAGACCACGATCACACCCACCAAGCGCCGCCCCGGCGCACTTCGCCCCAAAGGGGGTTTCCCTGCATGACCAACCGTTACGATGACCGCGCCCGACTCGTGTTCCACTACGCACGCGAGGAAGGCAACCGCCTGGGCCATGCCATGGTTGGCCCGGAGCACCTCCTGCTGGGCCTGATGCGCGAAGGGGGCACCGCCGCCGGAATCCTCGCGGAGTTCGGCGCTTCGCTGGACGGCCTGCGCCGCCGCGTCGAGGAAATCATCGGGCGGGGCGAGGGCAGCCGCCTGAACGACGCCCCCAGCATCACCCCCCGCGCCCGCCGCGTGATGGAACTGGCCAGCAGCGAGGCCCGCAGCCTGGGTGCCCAGGTGACCTCCACCGAGCACATCCTGCTGGGCATCATCCGCGAGGGCGACGGCGTGGCCTTCCGCATCCTTCAGGAACTCACCAAGGACGTGGACACGATTCGCTGGCGCATCCTGGCGCAGGGCGACACCAGCAGCGGCGGTAAGGCCAACAAGCCCGTTCCCACTCCCTTCCTGGACGAGTACGGACGCGACCTGACCAAGTGGGCCAGGGAAGGCAAACTCGACCCGGTGATCGGGCGCAGCGAGGAAATCCGCCGCGTGACGCAGATCCTTACCCGCCGCACCAAGAACAACCCGGTGCTAATCGGTGACCCCGGCGTGGGCAAAACCGCCATCGTGGAGGGGCTGGCGCTGGCCATTCACGAACAGCGCACCCCGCCCAACCTGCAAGGCGTGCGCCTGGTCAGCCTCGACCTGAGCGGCGTGGTGGCAGGCACCAAGTACCGCGGCGAGTTCGAGGAACGCCTGCGTCAGATCATCGAGGAACTCCGCAACGCCAAGGTCATCGCCTTCATCGACGAGCTGCACACCCTGGTCGGCGCGGGCGGCGCGGAAGGCACGCTGGACGCCGCCAACATCCTCAAGCCCGCCCTCTCGCGCGGGGAGATCCAGGTGATCGGCGCGACCACCG
>ERZ501016.408-NODE-408-length-12662-cov-18.406520_pt1 | contig 12662 bp, 10 predicted proteins | sample MGYA00248889_ERZ501016 | MGnify/ENA primary metagenome ERZ501016 (study PRJEB25958, sample SAMN03398594) | human skin metagenome | study: EMG produced TPA metagenomics assembly of the Human Skin Microbiome Metagenome (human skin metagenome) data set. | reverse complement strand
GGGGGGGGCCGCCCCCCGCCGGGGGGGAGTCCTTTGGGTCGGGCCCCCGCCTGTGGCGCGGGGGCGACCTGACCTGACCCGCCGTCCCCCGCCCCCCACCACGCCCCATCCCGGATCGTGAGGGTGTGGTCCAACTTTGTTGCATCAGAGCCTCACCATCCGGGGGCGTTACAATGGTGGGGCGCCGGGCCGCGGTAGCCCCGGGTCCCAAATTCAGCCGCTACGAGCGGCCGCGTGCCGAGAGGCGCTCCCGGTCCGGCGCCCTCACCTCTCGGGCTGACCCGGGGTCGACCGAGGCAGGCCGGCGGCCCGTGGCACCCACCGTGTCAGGCGATGACGGCGGCCGCCATCGTCAGCGGCAGCGACACGATCGACGCGATGGTCGTCACGGTGGTCATCGTCTTGAGGCTTCCCTGCGTCGAGAGACCCAGCAGCGACTTGAACATCCAGAAGAAGTTGCTGTTGACCTGCAGCGCGAACAACGACCCCGAGGCGATGGCGAGCCCGACCACCACCGGCGCCACCTGGATCGACCCGAGGATCGGAGCCACGATGCCGGCCGCCGTGATGGCGGCCACGGACACCGAGCCGATCGCCAGGTGCAGCACCGCCGCGATGACCCAGGCCAGCAGGATGCTGAGGACGATGGGGGCGGAGTGGTTGACCGAGAACAACCCTCCGAGCACCTTGGCCAGACCGGTCGCCTTGATGACCGCGCCGAGCGACCCGCCGATGCCGGTGACCAGGAGGATCTCACCGGTGGTGTGCAGGCCGTCCGCGAAGGCGTCGTTGGTGGCCGCCGTCCCGATGAACCGCCGCGCCATGACATAGGCGCCTACCAGGCCGAGAAAGAGCGCGACGTTGGCGTCCCCGATGAAGGCGATCAGGTCGTTGGAGAAGTCCAGCAGCTCGGCGAACGCACCGAAGGCGATCATCAGCAGCGGCACGACGATCGGCAGCAGGGACAGCAGCAGGGAGGGGCGCCGCTCGGCCGGGACCTGCTCGTCGGCCTGCTCGGACTCCACGAGCGCCTCGGACTGCTCCTCGTCGCGCTCCGCCTTCCACCAGCCCATCGCCAGCAGCCGACCGAACAACCACACCGTGACCAGGGCGGTCAGGGGGCCGATCACGATGCCGTACAGCAGGTAGGTGCCAAGGGGGACCTTGAGCAGACCGGCGACGGAGATCGCCGCCAGCCCCGGGATCACGAAGACATAGCCGCAGAAGATGCCGGTGCCGAGCGCGCCCGCGAGGAACGGCAGCCCCCTCGTGCCGACGAACGGCGCCGAGGAGCGGGCCACGGGTGCCGCGAGGACCACCTGCACGTCGACGTAGATGGAGGGAAAGATCGTCGCCAGCGCCATGGCCAGGGCGTAGGGGAGGCGGCCCGGCGGCACCAGTCGGACCAGGGCCTCGACCATCGTCTTGAACGCCCCCATCGCGTGGAGCAGGGCGCCCATGAGCACACCGAAGCCGATGAGCAGACCGATCTTGGCCATGATGTCGCCGAAGCCGCCGGTGATGGCGTCCACCGCCTTGCCGAAGCCGATCCCGCTCGCCAGCCCGAGGTAGAGCGAGGCGAGCACCAGCGAGATGATCGGGTCCACCTTGAACCTGATGATCAGCAGGATCACCAGAACGATGGCGATGGTCGTGTGCAGGACGATCAGCATGGTCAGCCCCCTTGCTGCGGCGCGTCCTCACGAGGATGGCACTCTTCCCGCGCCTCGGCGCGTCGGGTGGTTCGCACCGAGCCCGTATGTCGAAGGCCGCCACCCACACGCGTGGGTGACGGCCTCCGACATACGAGCAGGCGATCAGGCGGTCTCCTCGAAGGCCCCCGCAGGGAACAGACTGCGCAGTTGCGTCTCGTCGCCGCACCCCGTCAGAGCGTGGAGCTCGGCGTCCTTGCGGGCACTGCCCCGCGAGCGGCGACCGGGGCCGTGCCAGCGGCACTCCAGGCACTCGCCGCGGCAGAAGCTGCCGTCCTCGACGACGTGCCAGGTCGGCTCGTGAGAGGGGTCCCGGGGCTCGGTCTCGATCATCGGCACGGAGGTCGCGGCTGCTTCGCGACGTGATGCCCAACGCGCAGTGAGGCTCATGACATCAGGATGCCCTAGCTAACCTCCGGTAGCCAAGATCAGATCAGAGATCGCTGCCGTGACCTAACCCATTGCCGCCCAACCATTCCGGACGGTGACGAAGGGGGCAGATGCCCCGACCTCGCTCGTGTCCTCGCAGGCCTGTCACTCACCCGTGCTGGATCGGGTTCGTTCCGCGGCCTGCTGCGGTCCTCGCTCGTTCCTCGCTCGTGTCCTCGCAGGCCTGTCACTCACCCGAAGCGGCCGGAGATGTAGTCCTCCGTCGCCCGCTCCTTGGGGTTGTTGAAGATCCTGGTCGTGTCGTCGATCTCGATCAGGCGGCCCGGCTTGCCCTGCGCCTCGAGGTTGAAGAAGGCCGTCCGGTCCGCCACGCGCGCCGCCTGCTGCATGTTGTGGGTCACGATCACGATGGTGTACTTCGGCTTCAGCTCGGTGATGAGGTCCTCGATCGCGAGCGTCGAGATCGGGTCGAGGGCCGAGCAGGGCTCGTCCATCAGCAGGACCTGCGGCTCGACCGCGATCGCGCGAGCGATGCACAGGCGTTGCTGCTGGCCACCGGACAGGCCGGCGCCGGGCTTGTCGAGGCGGTCCTTGACCTCGTTCCAGAGGTTCGCGCCCCGCAGCGACTTCTCCACCACCTCGTCGACGCGCTTCTTGTCCTTGATCCCGTTGAGCCGCAGCCCGGCCGCGACGTTGTCGCGGATCGTCATGGTGGGGAAGGGGTTCGGGCGCTGAAAGACCATGCCCACGGAGCGGCGCACGCCCACCGGGTCGACGCCGGGGGCGTACAGGTCCTGGCCGTCGAGGAGCACCTTGCCCTCCACGCGGCCACCGGGGATCACCTCGTGCATGCGGTTGAGCGTGCGCAGGACGGTGGACTTCCCGCACCCCGACGACCCGATGAACGCCGTGCAGGACCGCGGCTCGATGGTCAAGGTCACGTCCTGCACCGCGTGGAACTTGCTGTAGTAGATGTTGACGTTCTCGACGTCGATGCGCTTGGCCATGTCAGTTCGTTCGCTTTCTGGGGTGGGTCAGCTCTTGACCGCGCCGAAGCGCGCGATGACGCGGCCCAGCAGGTTGAGCAGGAGGACGAGGAGGATGAGGGTGAGGGCTGCGGCCCACACGCGGTCGTGGGCGGCGTCCAGGGTGAGGAACTGACGCTCCTCGTTGATCATCGTGGGCAGCGTGGCCATGTTGCCGCCGAACAGGTCCCAGTGGATGTTCTTGGTGTAGGGGCCGAGGATCAGCAGGGGGGCCGTCTCGCCCATCACCCGGGCCAGGCCGAGCAGGACGCCGGTGACGATGCCGGACAGCGCGGTGGGGAGCACCACCGAGGCGATGGTCTTCCACTTCGGCACGCCCAGCGCGTATGACGCCTCCCGGAGCTCGTTCGGGACGAGCTTGAGCATCTCCTCGGTGGAGCGCACGATCGTCGGGATCATGAGCAGCACCAGCGACAGGGACACCGCGAACCCGACGCGGTTGAAGCCCATCACCGTCACCCACAGGGCGTAGACGAACAGGGCGGCCACGATGGACGGCACCCCGGTCAGGATGTCGACCATGAAGCTGACGGCGCGGGCCAGCCTGCCCCGGCCGTACTCCACGAGGTAGATCGCGGTGAAGATGCCGATCGGGACCGAGATCGCCGCGGTGACCAGACCCTGCAGCAGGGTGCCCATGATGGCGTGGTAGGCGCCGCCGCCCTCTCGGCGCACCGAGATGCCGCGCTGGGAGTTGGTCCACCAGGTGCTGGAGAGCAGGTTGTCGAGGCCGTTGGACAGGACCTCGTAGAGGATCCAGGCGAGCGGGGCCAGGGCGACCAGGAAGGCCAGCCACATGATGACCCGAGCCAGCTGGTCCTTGGCCTTGCGGCCCCCGGAGGCATTGTCGATGCTGGTCGACTCGTTGGCGGTGACGGCGGTGCTCATTCGGTGAAGGCCTTCCGACGCTCGATCACGACGCGCGCGATCGCGTTCACGACGAACGTGAGGATGAACAGGACCAGACCCGCCGCGATGAAGGCGCCGGCCTTCTGCGGGGAGTCGAACTCCGAGGCGTTGTTGGCGATGCGTGACGCGAAGGTCTCGCCGCCGTTGAAGATCGACGGGTCGAACGGGGTCCCCGCCGCGAGCGTGCTCAGGATCATCATGACGGCGACGGTCTCGCCGAGCGCGCGTCCGAGCGCCAGCATCGCGGCGGAGATGACGCCGGGCTTGCCGTAGGGGAGCACGGCCGTCTTGATCATCTCCCACTTGGTGGCGCCCAGCGCGAGCGCGCCCTCCTTGTGGGGGGACGGCGTCTGGGCGAAGACCTCGCGCGACAGCGAGGTGACGATCGGCAGGATCATGATCGCGAGCACGAGGCTGATCACGAAGATCGTGGCCGTGATGCTGGTCTCGCCGAAGAGCGGGAACCACCCGAGCCACTGCTGCAGCCATTGCTGGAGCGGGTCGATGAAGGGCGTGAACTGGGCGACGCCCCACAGGCCGTAGACGATCGAGGGCACAGCCGCGAGCAGGTCGATGAGCTGCGCGGCCGGCTTGCGGAGCCAGGCCGGGGCGTACTGGGTGATGAACAGGGCGACGCACACACCGAGAGGCACGGCGATGGCCATGGCCAGGATCGAGCTGACGACGGTCGTCCACAGCAGGTCCGCGATGCCGAAGCGGGGGTGGTCACCCGAGACGCTCCACTCGCGCGACGTGAGGAAGTTGGCCTGGTTCTTGGCGAGGGCCGGGATGGCCTGCCAGAGCAAGAAGACCCCGACCAGGGTGACCAGGGCGATGACGAGGATGCCCGCGCCGGTGGCGAGGCCACCGAAGAGCCGGTCGCCGAGGCGCCCGGTCGAGGCCTGGTCGCCCAGCAGGGGCGGACGACCCTGGTCGTCTGGCGTGGAGTCGACGGCGGAGACGCCGGTCACGGAGGACACGAGTGCTACCTAACTGTCCGGGGTGAGACGAGGGGGAGCCGGCCGGGACGGGGTCCTGGACAGGCGGAGAGCCGGGCGGCCCAGGGACGTCCCTGGACCACCCGGCTCCGTCGGATCACTGGAGGGCGTCGATGGCGGTCGAGACCTTGCCCTGCACCTCGGTGGGCAGGGGGGCGAAGCCGATCTCCTCGAAGGACTTCTGCACGTCGGCAGAGGCCATGTGCTTGAGGAAGGCCTTGACGTTCTTGCCCTTCTCGGCGTCGGCGTTCTTGGAGCAGACGATCTCGTAGGTCACCAGGACGATCGGGTAGGCCCCGGCCTCCTTGGTGGCGTAGTCGAGCTTGAGCGCGAGGTTGTTGCCCTCGCCGGCGACCTTGGCGGCGGCCACGGCCTTGCCCGCAGACTCACCGGTGAGCTCCACGGCGCCCGCGCCGGTGTCGACCTTGGCGATGCCCAGCTTGTTGTCCTTGGCGTAGGACCACTCGGCGTAGGTGATGCCGCCCTCGGTGGAGGCGACTGCGCCGGCGACGCCGGCCGACTTCTCCTTGCCCTCGCCCTTGCCGGTCCACTTCTTGCCGGGCTCGGCGGTCCACTTGGACGGGGCGGCGGCCTGGAGGTACTTGGTGAAGTTCTCGGTGGTGCCCGACTCGTCCGACCGGAAGAAGACCTTGATGTCCTTGTCCGGGAGCGAGGCGCCGGAGTTGAGCTTGGCGATCGCCGGGTCGTTCCACTTCGTGATCTTGCCGTTGAAGATGTCGGCCATCACGTCGGCGTTGAGGACGAGGCCGTCGACGCCCTTGAGGTTGTAGCCGACCGCGATGGGGCCGGTGACCATGGGGAGGTTCCAGGCGGGGGACGCGCAGGCCTTGTCGGCCTCGGTCTGCTCGATCTTGCCGTCCTTCTCCTTGGTCTTGAGCGCGGAGTCGGAGCCGGCGAAGTCGGCCTGCTTGGCGATGAACTGCTTGATGCCGGCGCCGGAGCCCGTCGCGTTGTAGTTGACGGTCGTGCCCGAGCACTTCTCCTGGTAGCTGTTGGCGGCCTCCTCGAAGGCGGCCTTCTGGGCGGAGGAGCCCTCCGCGTTGAGGGTGCCCTTGCCGCAGTCGGCGTCGCCACCGGCGGCGGACGAGGATGCGCCGGACGAGGACGCACCGGACGAGGACGCACCGGACGACGAGTTGTTGTCGGAACCGCACGCGGTCAGCGCGAGGGCGCCAGCCAGGGCGATCGTCGACAGACCGGCAAGACGCTGAGTCTTCACGTTAGAAGTACCTTCCACAGCAGGAGATGTGACCAGGCGCAGGTGCGCCGTCGATGTCAAGGTAGGGACGCAGGGTGACCAGGTGGCTGGCCGACGATGAACGTCACGTGAACGCCGGACGTCCACCAGGCCGCCGTGGCGGCCCAGCCCCCGCTCGTGCCCCCGGATGAGCTAAGGGAGGCGCCGCCAGCTCGACACTCGCTGTGACGATGTCGTGTTGGGGCACCGTCGGCCCCGGTGGCACCTCAGGGCAGGTGCCGCTCCACGGCGACGATCCGGGCAGCCTCGCCGGTGCCGGTGACGTGGCAGACGAGCAGCTCGCCCTTGGCCATGCCGAGGTCCGCCGCCTCGAGCAGGGTGCTCACGACCGCCTCCCCCTCGGGCTGGTCGACCGAGCCCAGGACCGACAGCTCCTCCAGCAGCAGCGGCAGCACCGGGCCGTGCGAGCACAGGGCGGCGGGCACGCCGCGCTGCAGGGCCTTGAGCAGGTGCTTGACCGCGCGGTCCGGGTCCTCGACGAAGGCCTCCTCGGTGAGCCCCTCCTTGCGCTTGAGCTCGAGACCCGCGGAGCTCGCGTATGGCGCCAGCGTGTCCACGCATCGTGTCGAGGACGAGGTCACCAACCGCGTCACGCCGAAGGCCGCCAGCATCGGGACGATCGCCTGCGCGCGGCCCTCGCCCCGTGCGTCCAGCGGTCGCAGCCGGTCGTCCTCGCGCCACCGGTTGCGGGGCCGGGCCTTGGCGTGGCGCACGAGGACCAGCGGCCAGGTCGTGAGGGCGCCCTGGCCGGCATACCGCACGACCGCGCGCAGCTGCTCACGGTCGCGGGCGTAGTCCAGCCGGGCCATCGCGTCCGATACGGGCAACCAGGCGACCTCGTCGATCTCGTTGAGCAGGTCGCCGGAGCCGCCGACGACCTCGGCGGTCCAGTAGCGGACCTGCTTGCGGGCGACCTCGCCCCTGCGGTCGACGAAGGAGTAGGACGACAGCGGGAGGGGCCGGCCGAGCCGCACCTGCAGGCCGGTCTCCTCCTCGACCTCGCGGACGGCGGCCGAGGGCCAGTCCTCGCCCGCGTCGAGCTTGCCCTTGGCCCAGGCCCAGTCGTCGTAGGCGGGGCGGTGCACCATGGCGACCTCGAGCGTGCCTCGACGTCGTCGCCAGGGGACCGCACCCGCGGCCGCGATGATCGGGGCGTCGGCGCCCACGCCCCCACCCGCTCCCGCACCCGCTCCCGCTCCCGGGGCCTGGACTGTCATCGCGCTCCTTGTCGGTCCTGTCTGCTGGTCGGGCCGGGTCGCCGTCAGACCCGGGTGCGCTTGCGCCGCTGCTTGAGGTGCATCTCGATCAGCGCCGCCTGGTGGTCGAGCAGCGGCTGACCGTCGGCGTCCCGGTGGTGGCGCACCCAGCGGTCGTCCTGCAGGTGCCAGCTCGAGGTCGTGTCGGCCATGCCCTGCTCCATGAGCTCCTCGAGCTGCTTGACGTGCTCGGGCCGGGTGATCCGCACCAGCGACTCGACGCGCCGGTCGAGGTTGCGGTGCATCATGTCGGCGCTGCCGATGTAGACGGCGGGGTCGCCGTCGTTGCCGAAGACGAAGATCCGCGAGTGCTCCAGGAACCGCCCGAGGATCGAGCGGACGCGGATGGTGTCGGACAGCCCGGGCACGCCGGGCCGCAGCGCGCAGATCCCCCGGACGAGGACGTCGACCTGCACGCCGGCCTGCGACGCGCGGTAGAGGGCGTCGATGATGGCCTCGTCGACGATGGAGTTGGCCTTGAGGGCCACGCGGGCGGGACGCCCGGCGCGGGCCAGCTCCGCCTCGTGCTCGATGAGCTCGATGAGGCCGGACCGCAGCGAGCGTGGCGCCACGAGCAGACGCTTGAACTTGCTGCGCGGGGCCCAGCCGGAGAGCTGGTTGAACAGGCGCGTGAGGTCCTCGCCGACCTGGGCGTCGCAGGTCAGCACGCCGAGGTCCTCGTAGAGGCGGGCCGTCTTGGGGTTGTAGTTGCCGGTCCCGACGTGGCAATAGCGGCGCAGGCCGTCGGGCTCCTGCCGCACGACGAGCGACAGCTTGGCGTGGGTCTTGAGCCCCACGATGCCGTAGACGACGTGGACGCCGTAGTGCTCGAGACGGCGGGCCCAGGCGATGTTGTTGGACTCGTCGAAGCGGGCCTTGATCTCCACCACCGCGACGACCTGCTTGCCGGCCTCGGCGGCCGCGATGAGGGCGTCGATGATCGGGGAGTCGCCCGAGGTGCGGTAGAGCGTCTGCTTGATCGCGAGCACCTTGGGGTCGGCGGCCGCCTGCTCGAGGAAGGCCTGCACCGAGGTGCTGAAGGAGTTGTAGGGGTGGTGGAGCAGGATGTCCTTGCGCCGGATCGCGCCGAACACGTCGCTGGCCTCGGAGCGCTCGCGCGGTGCCAGGTCCGGGTGGGTGCGGGCGCGGAACGCCGGGTAGTGCAGGGACGTGCGCTGCAGGTCGGCGACGGTGTTGAGGCTGCGCAGGTCGAGCGGGTTGGGCAGGCGGTAGACCTCGTGCTGCTCGACGCCGAGCTCGCGGACCAGGAGCTCCAGGACGTGCGCGTCCATGCCCTCCTCCACCTCGAGGCGCACCGGAGGCCCGAAGCGGCGACGGGTCAGCTCCTTCTCAAGGGCCTTGAGGAGGTTCTCGGCGTCGTCCTCCTCGACCTCCAGGTCCTCGTTGCGGGTGACGCGGAACAGGAAGTGCTGCTGGACCTGCATGCCGGGAAAGAGCAGGTCCAGGTGCGCGGCGATGATGTCCTCGAGCGGCACGAAGCGCACGTGGTAGAGGTCGACCTCGCCCGACGCGGACACCTGGTGCAGGCGCGGGAGCAGGTCCGGGACCTTGATGCGCGCGAAGTGCTCGGCCTGCGTGCGGGGGTTGGTCAGCGTGACGGCGAGGTTGAGGGAGAGACCGGAGATGTAGGGGAAGGGGTGCGCCGGGTCGACGGCCAGCGGCGTGAGGACGGGAAAGATCTCGCTGCGGTAGACCGCGGACAGGTGGGTCTGCTCGTCGGCCGTCAGCTCGTGCCACCGCACGATCCGGATGCCGTTGCTCTCGAGCTCGGGCTCGACCTGGTCCCGGAGCAGGCCGTGGGCCCGCAGCATCAGCTCGTGCGCGACCCGGCTGATCTCGTCCTGGAGCTCGTCGGGCTCCAGCCCGGACGCCGACCGGATGGCCAGCCCGGTCGCGATGCGGCGCTTGAGGCCGGCGACGCGCACCATGAAGAACTCGTCGAGGTTGCTGGCAAAGATCGCGAGGAAGCGCGCCCGCTCGAGCAGCGGCACGTCGGGGTCGGCGGCGAGCTGCAGCACGCGCTCGTTGAACTGCAGCCAGGACAGCTCGCGGTCCAGGAAACGGTCGTCGGGCAGCTCGTCGGTGGGCTCCTGGGCGTCGGCGGCCACCCGCACGAACCTGCCGTCGGAGGACCGCGGGCGGGCCGCCGTCGTGCGGTTGGGGTCCGCGGCGGGGGACGGCTCGGGTGGGCTGGCCGGGCTGGACGGGCTGGCGGGGGAGGCCTGCGCCGCCTCGGCGGTGGTGGTCGAAGCGGTCACGTCGTCAGCCTGCATGGCGACATCGTCGCACTCCCCAGACGGACGGCGCGAGTACTGCACGTCCGTGGACACCGTGGTGAAACCCTGACGGGTGTACGTCGCCATGGCCGGGGCGTTGTCGGCCTCGACGTAGAGGACGACCTGCTCGAGGCCGCGGTCGCGCAGGTGGTCCAGCCCCAGCCGGGTGACCAGGGCGCCGAGCCCACGGCCCTGGTATGCCGGGTCCACCCCCACGACGTAGACCTCCCCGGTGCCCGGGCCGGCGTCCTCGGGGTCGACCTTGGTCCAGTGGAAGGCCGCGAGCCTCGGGTGCTCGCCCGCGACGTCCTCCACGAGGATCAGCCCTTCGGGCTCGAACCACCGGCTCGCCATGCGCTCCTGCAGCCCGGTCAGGTCCAGCGAGCCCTGCTCGGGGTGGTGGGCGAAGGCGGCGGCGTTGACCGCCAGCACCGCCGCCTCGTCACCGGGGCGGTAGGTGCGGACGGCGAACCCGTCGGGCACGGCGACCGGCGAGCGCTCGTCGTCGCGGGGCTCGAGCGGGCGGCCCAGCTTGCGCAGGTCACGCGTCGCGGCGAGGCCTCGCGATCGCAGCAGCGCCCGGGCCGCCGGGAGGTCGCCGTGCGCCCAGACCTGCACGTCGCGGCCGTCCTCGGGGAGCACGGCGTCGAGCAGCTCCCCGCCGACGCCGCGGCCGCGTGCGGCGGGGGCGACCACCAGCTCGAGGGCGTGCGGCGGGCCCCCGGCATACCCCACGACCTCCCCATCGGCCAGGGCGAGGACGTGGTGGCCGGGTCGCGTCAGGTCGAGGCGGGCCTGCTCCGACAGCGGGCCGACGCCGTCCGTCTGCGTCGCCGCGCCGACGACCTCCGCGACGGCCTGGACCTCGTGGGGGGACAGCTCGGTGCGGGATTCGACGCTCATGGGGCACATTGCACCACGGACCGCTGACCGGGCTCAGTCGGTGCGCGACCTCGAGGAGGCCCCCGCGTCGGTCGGTGCCGGGCCGGTCGCCGGGTTGGTCGTCCGGTCGGTCGCCGGGGCCTGCGCAGCGGCGGGGGCCGGGGCGGGGGCACGGACCTCGTCGAACCGGTAGCCCACGTTGCGGACCGTGCCGATGACCGCGTCGTGCTCGGGGCCGAGCTTGGCCCGCAGGCGGCGGACGTGGACGTCGACGGTGCGGGTGCCGCCGAAGAAGTCGTAGCCCCACACCTCCTGCAGCAGTTGGGCGCGCGTGAAGACCCGCCCCGGGTGCTGCGCGAGGTGCTTGAGCAGCTCGAACTCCTTGTAGGTCAGGTCGAGCACCCGCTCGCCGAGGCGGGCGGTGTAGGCGGCCTCGTCGATGGTGAGGGCGCCGGAGGTGATGGCACGGTCGGCGGGCTCGGCGAGGTCGGTGCGCCGGCTGGACACCAGCCTCAGGCGGGCCTCCAGCTCGGCCGGCCCGGTCGTGTCCAGCAGGATGTCGTCGAGGCCCCACTCGGCGTTGACGGCCACGAGACCACCCTCGGTCAGCACCGCGAGCAGCGGGGCCTCGATGCCCGTGGCCCGCAGGACGCGGCACAGCGACTTGGCCACGGCCAGCTCGCGCCGGGCATCGACGAGGACGGCGTCGGCGCGGGGGGCGTCGATCAGGGCCGCGGCCTCGGCGGGCAGCACCCGCACGTGGTGGGGCAGCAGGCCGAGCGCAGGCAGGACCTCCGCGCTCGCGGCGAGGGCGTTGGTGAGCAGGAGCAGCTGGGCCATCGACCGTCAGCGTAGGCGGTGGGGTCCGCGCGGCGGCGGATGCGACCATGGGTCGAGAAGACGTCGACCTATGGAGGGACCGCGATGGATCAGCCGACCGACCGCCCCACGCCCGCGCAGGGGGTCGCCCTGCAGGAGGTCCAGGTGCGCCTGCGCTACTGGGCCGGGGCGCGGGCCGCGGCGGGGGTCGAGGAGGACGTGGTGAGCGCGTCGTCGGTGAGCCAGGCGCTGGCCGCCGCGGCCCTCCTGCGGCCGGCCCTGGTGCCCGTCCTGCCCGCCTGCAGCGTGCTCGTGGACGGTCGGACCGTGCCGCGTGACGCGTCGCTCGCGGGGGCCACGCTCGTCGAGGTGCTTCCGCCCTTCGCCGGCGGGTGATGCAAGGATGCTGACGTGCCCGGACCCGAGCCCTCGACCCCCCGCCCTGCCGACGGCAGCGACGCGGAGCGGATGGCCGACGACCCGAGGGGCAGACGGTCGTATGCGGGGGCGGTCCGGCAGGACCTGGCGCAGCGTGCCCGCCGCCGCCTCGAGATCGTCCGCCCCACGACGGTCCGCCAGCTGCCGCCGCGCACGCCCGTGACGCTGACGGTGGTCACCTACGCCACCCTGCTCGTGGTGGCCGTCGCGGCGAGGGGGGCGGCGACCGGCGTCACGGTGATAGCCGTGGCCCTGGCCTCCGCAGTCGTCGCCGTCGGCTGGACGCGCCTCGTGGGGCTGCCCAGCCGCCGCGGCACCCTCATCACGGTCAGCCTGTCGGCCGTGCTGCTCCTGGCCTCCGTGGTCCTGCCGGACGACGGGGGGTCGCTGCGCTGGGTGCCGGCCGCGCTCGCCGTCGGGGTCGTCGTGGCCTTCTTGCACCAGCTCGTGCGCCGCGACGGGCGTCCCCGCGTGGTGGTGAGCCTGTCCGGCACCCTCCTGGCCCTCGGCATCCTCGCGGCCGGGGTCACCTGGGTGGCGCTGCCGTCGATGGCCGGCGGCCGCGACGCCGCCGTCGCGGCCTGGGCGGCCCTGGCGGTCCGGGAGGTGCGGATGACGCAGGTTGCCCGGGTGGGC
>ERZ501016.406-NODE-406-length-12699-cov-17.201835_pt1 | contig 12699 bp, 13 predicted proteins | sample MGYA00248889_ERZ501016 | MGnify/ENA primary metagenome ERZ501016 (study PRJEB25958, sample SAMN03398594) | human skin metagenome | study: EMG produced TPA metagenomics assembly of the Human Skin Microbiome Metagenome (human skin metagenome) data set. | reverse complement strand
GCCGCCGCGATCGCGGTCTGCGGGGCGAGGGCGTCGAGCGCGCGGCGGGCCGAGTGGCTCCCGGAGCTCGCGTCGTTCCCGACCCGGCCGAGCTCGTCCACGGCGCGCGCGGCAAGCCGGTCGAGCGCGCCGTCGTCCTGCCGCGCGAGCGCGTCGACGAGCTGCTCGCGCAGGGCGGCCGCCCGAGCCCGGACCGCCCGGCCGTCACGGGGCCGGGCGATCGGCTCCAGGGGTGGCACCCCCGTCCGGGCCCCGACCGCGGCGGGGAAGTGGATGTCGAAGACCTGGTCGAACGTCTCCCGCTGCCCCTCGCGGTGCAGGGTCGCGGCGGCGATCCCGGAGCGCAGGCGCTCGCGGTCGTCCAGGCCGAGGACGGTGATCACGGCCGCGGCGTCGGCGAGCTCGCTCGGCCCGGCATCGATCCCGTGCAGCCGCAGCGCCCGGCCGAGTGCGACGAGCCGCCCCGCGAGCGGGTCCGTGCTGCTCGCCGCGTCAGGCGCCATCGAGCGGGCGGTCGAGGTCAAGGGTCCGCACGGCGGTCTCGACGTCCTCCCGGTGCTTGAGGAGGACCCCGAGGGTGCGTCGCACGGTGGCGGGATCGAGGTCGGGCGAGTCCGCCCCGAGCGCGATGAGCGTGCGGGCCCAGTCGACCGTCTCGGACACCGACGGCGACTTCCGCAGCCGCATCCGGCGCAGGGCCGCGACGAGGCGGACGACCGATGCCGCGAGGGCATCGTCGATGCCCGGGACCGACAGCCGGACGATCCGCTCCTCGAGGCCCGCTTCGGGGTAGTCGATGTGGAGGTAGAGGCAACGACGGCGCAGCGCCTCGGACAGCTCCCGGGTCGCGTTCGAGGTGAGGACGACGAACGGGCGGTGCGCGGCGCGGATCGTCCCGAGCTCGGGGACGGTCACCTGGAAGTCCCCGAGGACCTCCAGCAGCAGCCCCTCGATCTCGACGTCGGCCTTGTCGAGCTCGTCGATGAGCAGCACGGTGGGCCGCGGGGAGCGGATGGCCTTGAGCAGCGGGCGGTCCAGGAGGAACTCGTCGGTGAAGAGGTCGTCGCGCACGGTCGACCAGTCGGCCTCGTCGGCGCCGCGCGCGTCGTGGTGGGCCCCGGCGGCGGTGATCCGCAGCAGCTGCTTGGCGTGGTTCCACTCGTACAGCGCGCGGGCCTCGTCGATGCCCTCGTAGCACTGGAGCCGGACGAGCTCTGCCTCCGTCGCCCGCGCGACCGCCGTGCTCAGTGCGGTCTTCCCGACGCCCGCCGGCCCCTCGACGAGCAGCGGCTTGCCGAGCGCGTCCGCCAGGAGAACCGTCGTCGCGATCTCCTCGCTCGCGAGGTAACCCACCCCCGCGAGGGCATCGGTCACGGCCTCGACGGAGGCGAAGCGGCGGTCGGTCGTCGGTCGGTCCACGGCTGCGACCCTATGCGGGACGCGACGGACCGCGCTGATCGATACCGTGTGGTCAACCGGGCCGAGGAGAGGAACCGACGTGGCAGACGAGGGCGAGCTGCGGCAGCGGATCGACCGCCTGCGGGCGATGGTCGCCGATCGCGATCGCAAGATCGCCCGCATGGACAACCAGCTCCGCGAGACGACCGACTGGGTCCGAGACCCCGAGCCGGTCGTCGCCCTCCCTGACGACGTCGAGGAGACGATCCGGCGGGTCCGCGAGGAGCGGCTGACGTACCTGCCCGAGGCCGAGCTGCGGGCCCTGGCCCGTCTGGCCGCCGCGCTGCCGGTGGGCGGCCGCGGCTGCGTCATCGAGGCCGGCGCCGCGCTGGGCGGGTCCTCGATCGTCCTCGGCTCCGCGCTGCGGGGGTCACGTCCGCTGTACGTCCACGACGTCTTCGGTCTCATCCCGCCGCCGTCCGAGCGTGACGGGACGGACGTGCAGGCGCGCTACGCGTCGATCGCCGCGGGGGAGTCGAAGGGGCTCGGTGGTGACACGTACTACGGCTACCGCGAGGACCTCCTCGGCGAGGTGCGGGACGCCTTCGCCCGGCTGGGCGTGCCGGTCGAGGAGAACGACGTGCACCTCGTGCAGGGGCTCTTCGAGGACACAGTCACCGGCGACGAACCGGTGGCGCTGGCCCATCTGGACGGCGACTGGTACGACTCGACGATGGTCTGCCTCGAGCGGATCACCCCACGCCTCGTCCCGGGCGGCCGCATCGTCGTCGACGACTACTGGTTCTGGTCGGGGGCGCGGGAGGCCGTCCGTGACTTCCTCGCTCGGGACCCGGGTCTCACGCCGGAGTACCGCGCGCGCGTCCACCTCGTCCGGGAGGGCTGAGCGACGGCGTTCGTCAACCCGTCGCGGGAGCACGCCCGACGGTTCGCCGAGCGTGCGGCGACCCGCGGCGCCGACCGCTCGTTCCGGGTGCTCGACGCCGGCGCCGGGTCGGCACCGTACGCGGACCTCTTCGCCCACGTCACGTACGAGACGGCCGACGTCTGCCTTACGGCGGGCAAGGACTGCTCGCACATCACGTACCGGGCGGACGTCGCCGACCTTCCCGTGCCGGACGCGTCCTACGACCTCGTGCGGTGCTCGCAGACCCTCGAGCACGTGCGCGAGCCGGACGCCGATCGTCGAGTTCCGCCGGGCGCTGCGCCCCGGGGGCGAAGCCTGGCTGACGGCGCCGTTCTTCTACGAGGAGCACGAGAAGCCGTGGGACTTCTGGCGCTTCAGCCGCTACGGCTGGGCCGAGATCGCGCGGCGCGCCGACCTCGAGGTCGTCGAGATCGAGCCCATGGAGGGCTTCTACGGGATGCTCGCCTACGCCCTGCTCATGGGCGGTCGCCAGCTGCCGGACGAGCTCGCCGAGGACCGGCGGGCGATGACCCGGATGTCGAAGCGGTTCGCCGAGCTCGACGTCACCGACAAGCGCACCGACATCGGGATGTGCAAGAACTACCAAGTGATCCTGCGCCGCTCGGTCGACCGCGCCCGCTGATCACCCGGCGTCGCCGGTGACGACGTCGAACCATCCGACGCCGATCTCCGCGAGCAGCTCGCGCAGCAGGGGGAGGGAGAGTCCGACGACGGTGCTGGGGTCGCCCTCGACGCCCCGGACGAAGGGCGCACCGAGCCCGTCGAGGGTGAACGCCCCGGCGACGCGCAGCGGCTCGCCCGTGGCGACGTAGGCGTCGATCTCGGCGTCCGTGGGCTCGGCGAAGTGCACGGTCGTCGAGGACGTCGCGCCGAAGGTCGCGCCGGTGCCACCAGCGTCATTGCCGCGCTCGTCGACGATCCAGTGGCCGGTGTGCAGCACACCCTCCCGTCCGCGCATCGTGCGCCAGCGCTCCACCGCCTCCGCGGCGTCGGCGGGCTTGCCGTGGATCTCACCGTCGATCTCGAGGACGGAGTCGCAGCCGAGGACCACCGCGTCCTCCTCGACGTGCGCCGCGACGTCCTCGCACTTGGCTCGGGCGAGCAGGAGCGCGACGTCGGCCGGCTCGAGATCGCCGAAGCGCGCACGGGCGTCGGCCTCCACCGCGGGCTCGTCGACGTCGCTGACGCGGACGTCGGGCGCGACCCCGACCTGTCGGAGGAGGCTCGCCCGGGCGGGGGAGGCGGAGGCAAGGACGATGGTCATGGGGCCCACGCGGCGACGGTACCCCGGTGACGCGGGGACGCTCGCGCACCGGCCCGGGGATTTGACCGCGGTGAAAGGTGACCGCCAGGTAACCAAGCGATCTACGATCGGGACACCGCGGTGTCCGCCGGGCCCGCCACTTCAACGACGAAGAGGAATCCCACGATGCGCCATTCCACCCGCACCCTGCCCGCACTCGCCGCCGGTCTCGCCGCGCTCGGCCTCGTCGCCGTCAGCGGGGCGGCCGCCCACGCCGGCGTCGCCGACGTCGAGGGGACGGCGGGTGCCCAGTCGATCCTCGGCCAGCCCGAGGCGCCCCGCCCGGCGTTCTACGAGCCGCCCGCGGACATCTCGGGCACCCCCGGCCAGATCATCCGATCCGCGGACGCGCCGCTGCTGCTCGACCCGCTCAAGCTGTCCGCGAGCACGGTGAGCGCCACCCGCGTCATGTACTCCTCGACCGACCGCCTCGGACGGCCGATCGCGGTCACCGGGACGATCTTCGTGCCGAAGACGGCGTGGACCGGTCCCGGCAAGCGCCCGGTCATCTCCTACGCCCCGGGTACGCAGGGCATGGCGGACCGCTGCGCGCCCTCGCGTCAGATGGCCGAGGGTTTCGAGTACGAGGGCATCTTCGCCGCAGGCCTCATCGCCGCCGGGTACGCCGTCGCGATGACGGACTACCAGGGCCTCGGGACCGACGGCTCGCACACGTACATGAACCGTGAGGTCCAGGGCCGGGTCGTGCTCGACATGGCGCGCGCCGCGAAGAGCGTCCCCGGCGCCGGCCTGTCCGACAGCCCCGTCGGGATCACCGGGTACTCCCAGGGCGGCGGGGCCGCTGCCTCGGCGGCCGAGCTGACCTCCACCTACGCCCCTGACCTGAACGTCAAGGGTGTCGTCGCCGGCGCCGTGCCCGCCGACCTCGGCCCGGTCGGGGCCAACCTCGACGGGTCGTTCTTCGTCGGCTTCCTCGGGTACGCGCTCATCGGGCTCGCCGCCGGGTACGACATCGACATGGCGCCGTACCTCAACGAGGCCGGGGCGACGACGCTCAAGGGCATCGAGAACACCTGCGTGCTCGAGGTGACGAAGTACGCGGGGACGAAGTCGTCGACCCTCACGGCGGACGGTCGCCCGCTCACGGCGTACTTCGACGAGGAGCCCTTCAAGTCCGTCCTCGCGGACAACAAGATCGGCAACCGCAAGCCGGTGCCGCCGGTCCTCGTCACGCACTCGCTCGCCGACGACGTCATCCCGTACTCGGTCGGCCGCGCGATGGCCACGAGCTGGTGCGAGAAGGGCGCGAACGTCCGGTTCCGCCCGATCCTCGCCCCGACGCACATCGGCGGCGCGCTCCCGACGTCCACGGATGCGCTCCTGTTCTTCAAGGCGCGCTTCGCCGGGGTCAAGCAGCTGAGCAACTGCTGGGCGCTGAGCTGACGCACGCGCGGTGACGACACCGGCCCCGGTCCCGCGAGTGCGGGGCCGGGGCCGGTGTCGTGAGGTCAGCGGGGCAGGCCGGAGGCCCACCACCCGCCCGGACCGGGGTGGACCGGCTGGCGGACGAGGCGGGCCCGGTCGGTCCATCGGGACGGGCGGGGAGCCTCCTGCGGCTCCCCGCCGCCGAGTCCGGCGAGGATCGCCGTGAGCACGGCGATCTCCTCCGCGCTCGCGTTCCCGAGGACCTGGAGGACGGGGCCGGCCTGGTCGGCCGCAGTGTCGTTCGGGGCGGCGGTCACAGCGGGATGTTCCCGTGCTTCTTGGCCGGGAGCGTCGCCCGCTTCGTCCGCAGCGCCCGCAGCGCACGCGTGACGTTCATCCGGGTGTTGCTCGGCGTGATGACCGTGTCGATGTACCCGCGCTCGGCCGCGACGTACGGGTTGGCCAGGGCGTCCTCGTACTCGGTGATGAACGCCTGGCGCGCGGCCTCGACGTCCTCGCCCTTCTCCTGAGCCTCCGCGAGCTGCTTGCGGTAGAGGATGTTCACCGCGCCCTGCGCGCCCATGACGGCGATCTGCGCGGTCGGCCACGCGAGGTTGATGTCCGCCCCGAGGTGCTTGGAGCCCATGACGTCGTAGGCGCCGCCGTACGCCTTGCGCGTGATGACGGTGACGAGCGGGACCGTCGCCTCGGAGTAGGCGTAGATGAGCTTCGCGCCGCGGCGGATGATGCCGTCCCACTCCTGGTCGGTGCCCGGGAGGAAGCCCGGCACGTCGACGAAGGTGAGGACCGGCACGTTGAACGCGTCGCACGTCCGCACGAAGCGGGCGGCCTTCTCGGAGGCGTCGATGTCGAGCGTCCCGGCGAACTGCATCGGGTTGTTTGCGACGACGCCGACGCTGCGGCCCTCGACCCGGCCGAAACCGATGATGAGGTTCGGGGCGAAGAGCGGCTGGACCTCGAGGAACTCGCCGTCGTCGAGCACCTTCTCGATGACGGTGTGCATGTCGTACGGGGTGTTCGGGCTGTCCGGGATGAGCGTGTCGAGCTCGAGGTCCTCGGCCGTGACGGTGAGGTCCTGCTCCTCGCCGAAGACCGGCGGCTCCTCCATGTTGTTGCTCGGCAGGTACGACAGGAGCGCCTTGACGTACTCGATGGCGTCGTCCTCGTCGGTGCCCATGTAGTGCGCGACGCCCGACTTCGTGTTGTGCGTGCGCGCCCCGCCGAGATCCTCGAAGGCGACGTCCTCGCCGGTGACGGTCTTGATGACGTCCGGGCCCGTGATGAACATGTGCGAGGTCTGGTCGACCATGACCGTGAAGTCGGTGACGGCCGGCGAGTACACGGCGCCGCCCGCGCACGGGCCCATGATGAGCGAGATCTGGGGGATGACGCCCGAGGCGTGGACGTTCCGGCGGAAGATCTCGCCGTAGAGGCCGAGGGAGGCGACGCCCTCCTGGATCCGGGCGCCACCGGAGTCGTTGAGGCCGATGACCGGGCAGCCGGTCTTCATCGCCAGGTCCATGACCTTGCAGATCTTCTCGCCGAAGACCTCGCCGAGCGAGCCGCCGAAGACGGTGAAGTCCTGGGCGAAGACGCAGACGGGGCGGCCGTCGACCGTGCCGTAGCCGGTGACGACGCCGTCGCCGTACGGGCGGTTCTTCTCCTGCCCGAACGCGGTGCTGCGGTGGCGGGCGTACTTGTCGAGCTCGATGAACGAGCCCCCGTCGAGGAGCTTCTCGATGCGCTCGCGGGCCGTCATCTTGCCCTTGGCGTGCTGCTTCTCGACCGCACGCTCGGAGCCGGCGTTCGCGACCTCCGCCACGCGGCGCTTGAGGTCAGCCAGCTTGCCCGCGGTGGTGTGGGTGTCGATGTCCTGCGGGACGTCGGTCCCCCCGATCGCCGTGGCGTCGGTCGTCTGCACGTCGGTGGTCTCGGCCATGGGGGTGAGCCTATCGTCGGAAGGGTGGACGATCGCCTCGACCTCTCCCACGTGAGACGCCGGTTCGGAGCCGAGGGGGACGGTCCGATCGGCGCGTGGACGTCCGTGACGGTCCTCGAGCGGGTCGGGTCGAGCAACGTCTGGTTGCGGGAGCACGGACGGGTCGGTGACGTCGTCGTCGCGCTCGAGCAGACCGCCGGGCGGGGACGGCTCGGGCGGGTCTGGGACCACGTCCCGGGTGCGGGCCTGGCGGTCTCGGCGATGCTGCCGCGGCCGGTCGGCGCCGACGACCTGCCCGTCGTCCCGCTGCGGGTCGGGCTCGCGCTGCATCGGGCGGTCGGCGCCCTCGGCCTGCGCACGACCGCGCTCAAGTGGCCCAACGACCTCCTCGCCGCCGACGGCCGCAAGCTCGCCGGTGTCCTGTGCGAGCTGACGCCTGCGGGGGTCGTCGCCGGATGGGGGCTCAACGTCGCCCACGAGGCCGACCAGCTGCCCGTCCCGGAGGCGACCTCCCTCCGGCTCGCGGGCCTGAGCACCACCCGGGAGGAGGTCCTGGCCGCCTGGCTCGCCGAGACCGAGGTCCTGCTGACGATGCCGCGCACGGCGGTGCTCGAGGAGTACCGCCGGGCGTGCGCGACGGTGGGCTCGCAGGTCGCGGTGACCCTGCCCGGTGGAGAGGTCCTCGCGGGGGTCGCTGGCGGGCTCGACGAGATCGGGCGCCTTCGCGTTCGGGTCGGGGAGCGGTGGGTTACGGTGGGCTCTGGTGACGTGGTTCACACCAGGATGACCCGGCGACCGGAGGAGAGGCCCGAGGATGACGGCCCAGCCCCGCCCGCCGCAGACCCCGGCTGAGCGACCCAGGGTCGAGCTGGACCGCGACTCGATCGAGCTCGCCCTCCTCGGGCCGCCGACGACCATGGGGCGCCGCGACGTGTCCCGGGCCACCGGGGCCAGCATCCTCACCGCTCGACGCTTCTGGCACGCGATGGGGTTCCCGCTCGTCCAGGACGAGGACGCGCTCTTCACCGAGGCCGACCGCACGGCCCTGGCCGACGTCGGTGCGCTCGTGCGCGCGGGCGCCGTCGACGAGGAGCTCGCCCTCGCGATGACGCGGGCGCTCGCCCGCACGATGGACCGGCTCGCCCTGTGGCAGACCCAGCTGACGGCCGAGTACGTCGCCGGGGCGGACCCGGTGGACGACGAGGCCGCCTCGGCGACGCGTGGTCCCGCGGGGCTCGACCCCGAGACGGCGGCGGACGCGGCGGTGCTCATCACCTCGCTCGCCGACGACATCGAGCCGCTCGTCACCTACGTCTGGCGCCGCCAGCTCGCCCAGGCGGTCTCGCGCATGCTCTCGGACGCCGCCCCGGAGGCCGAGTCCGGAGGCATGGTGCGGGCGGTCGGGTTCGCCGACCTCGTCGGGTTCACGGCGATCGTCAACCGCCTGAGCGAGCGTGAGCTCGGTGTCCTCGTCCAGCGCTTCGAGGTGCTGTGCTCGGACGTCGTCACGGCCCACGGGGGCCGGGTCGTCAAGACCGTGGGCGACGAGGTGATGTTCCAGACGACGACGGTCGGGACGGCGGCCGCGATCGCCACGGACCTCGTCGCGGCGATCGGCGAGGACGACCTCCTGCCCCCGGTGCGCCTGGGGATGGCGCTGGGTGCGGTGCTGCCGCGCCTGGGGGACGTGTTCGGGACGACGGTCAACCGGGCGAGCCGGCTGACGGCGGTCGCCGAGCCCGGCATGATCCTCGTCGACGACGCCTTCGCCGGGGAGATCGGCAACGTCTCGGGATTCGTCGCGGTGACGGACCGGCCCCGAGAGCTGCGCGGGATCGGCGAGGTCGTCCCCTCGCGGCTCACGCGCTCGCGCGGCGCCCGGGCCGAGGACGGTCCCGCGCGTTTTCCGCTGGGCGCCCCGCACTGACGACCTCGCCCCGAGCTCACCCGCCCCGGGCCGGCGCGGGCCGGGCCTGTCCGTCCTGACGGATATCCTCGCGGCCGTGACGTCCCCCGAGCCCAGGACCACCGCCCGGCGCGCCCCCGGTGGCTTCCCCGTCGTCGGCATCGTCGGTGGTGGCCAGCTCGCCCGGATGTGCGCCGGGCCGGCCGCCGAGCTCGGCATCACCCTCTCCGTCCTGTCCGAGTCGCCGGCCGCGGCGGCGGCGCTCGTCGTCCCGCACGCGCCGGTGGGTGACCACACCGACGTCGAGACGGTCCGTGCCTGGGCCCGAGGCTGCGACGTCGTCACCTTCGACCACGAGCACGTCCCGCTGGAGGTCCTCGCCGCCCTCGTCTCCGACGGGGTCGCGGTGCATCCGGGGCCGGAGGCCCTGCGGCACGCCCAGGACAAGCTCGTCATGCGCGAGGCGCTGACCGCCCTCGGCCTGCCCTGCCCGCGGTGGACCCGCGCAAGGGACCTGGCGACCGCCGACGCGTTCGCGGCGCAGGTCGGCGACGTCGTCGTCAAGACCCCGACCGGGGGGTACGACGGCAAGGGCGTGCTCCTCGTCCGCCGGGACGACGCCCGCGCGCGCGCCACCTTGGAGGACTGGGTCGCCCGGGCGGACGGCGCCGACCTGCTCGTCGAGGAGGCCGTCGCGTTCGAGCGCGAGCTCGCCGTCCTCGTCGCCCGGAGCCCGAGCGGGCAGGCCTCCGCGTGGCCGGTCGTGGAGACGGTCCAGACCGACGGCATCTGCACCGAGGTCCTCGCACCGGCGCCCGGGGTCACCGAGGACGAGGCCGCGCAGGCCATGGCGATCGGTCTCCAGGTGGCCGGCGCGCTCGAGGTCACCGGCGTGCTCGCCGTCGAGCTCTTCGAGGTCGTCATCGACGGGGAGCGCCGGCTGCTCGTCAACGAGCTCGCGATGCGCCCGCACAACTCGGGCCACTGGACGATGGACGGCGCGGTGACGGGGCAGTTCGAGCAGCACCTGCGCGCCGTCCTCGACCTGCCGCTCGGCGACCCGTCGGCGCGCGCGGCGTGGACGGTCATGGCGAACGTCCTCGGGGGCGAGCCGACCGACCTCTACCCGACGTACCGCCACCTCATGGCCCGCGATCCCGGGCTGCGCCTGCACCTCTACGGCAAGGGCGTCCGTCCCGGCCGGAAGATCGGCCACGCGACGGTCTTCGGGGACGACCTGGCCTCCTTGCGCGACCGGGCCCGCCATGCGGCCGACTACATCGAAGGAGTCATCGATGAGTGACACCCAGCCCCTGGTCGGGATCGTCATGGGCAGCGACAGCGACTGGCCGACGATGGAGGCCGCGGCCCGGGCGCTGACCGAGCTCGACGTACCGCACGAGGTCGACGTCGTCTCCGCGCACCGGATGCCGACGGAGATGATCGACTACGGCCGCACCTCGGCCGATCGCGGTCTGCGGGTCATCATCGCCGGCGCGGGGGGCGCGGCCCACCTGCCGGGGATGCTCGCCTCCGTGACGCCCCTGCCGGTCATCGGCGTGCCCGTGCCGCTCAAGCATCTCGACGGGCTCGACTCGCTCCTGTCGATCGTCCAGATGCCGGCGGGGGTGCCCGTCGCCACCGTCTCCGTCGGCGGCGCGCGCAACGCCGGGCTGCTCGCGGCCCGGATCCTCGGGGCCGGCGAAGGCCCCGAGGCGCACCGCCTTCGTACCGCGATGCTCGAGCTGCAGGACGACCTGCGCGCCCAGGCGACCGAGAAGGGACGGCGCCTGCGGGCCTCCCTCGGCCGCGACTGAGGGGTCCTGCTCAGCCGCGGGTCGCCACCCGGGGCCACTCGATCCGCGGGCAGGTGTCCATGACGACCTCGAGCCCGGCCTCGGCGGCGCGGGCGGCGGCCGCCTCGTCGACGACCCCGAGCTGGAGCCAGACCGCGCCGATCCCCAGCCGGTCGCGCTGCGCGATCACCTCGTCGACGACGGCACCGACCCGCTCGCTCGCGACGAAGCAGTCGACGACGTCGATCCGGGTGCCCTCGGGAATGTCGGAGAGCGAGGCGTACGCCGGGTCGCCGTCGACCGCCTCGGCCGCGGGGTGGATCGGAACGATGGTCGCCCCCCGCTCGTGCTTGAGCCAGCGTGCGACCCCGTGCGCCGGTCGCGCGGTGTTCCGGCTCAGCCCCACGACCGCCCAGGTGCCCGGATCGGTGAGCCGCCGGCGGATGACGGCCGGGTCGTTCACGTGCGGGGTGCGGGTCTCGTTCGTCACCACCCCAGTGAACGCTCCGCCACGGTGTCGGCGCAACGCGCCGGGGCGAGCGGTGGGCAGGGTCGCCCCGGCCCCTTCGGCATAATGCGGCGGAGCACTGCACGGTGGCGGCCCTCCCCGGAGCCGGGGGAGACCCCGCCCGGGTCGGGCGCGGACCGTGCTCCACCGCTGAGAGGTCAGGCAACAGTGAAGATCGCAGTCGTCGGAACGGGGTACGTGGGGCTGTCGATGGCCGTCCTGCTCTCGCAGCACCACGAGGTCGTCTCGCTCGACATCGTCCCCGAGCGGGTCGCGATGCTCAACGACCGACGCAGCCCGATCACCGACGCCGAGATCAGCGACTTCCTCGCCAACCGTGACCTGAACCTGCGCGCGACCCTCGACCCGTCCGAGGCCTACGAGGGTGCGCAGTACGTCGTCATCGCCACCCCGACGAACTACGACCCCGACACGAACGCGTTCGACACCTCGACCGTCGAGGGGGTCGTCGCGGACGTCACACGGATCAACCCCGACGCGGTCATGGTCATCAAGTCGACGATCCCCGTCGGCTTCACCGCCGGCCTGCGCGAGCGCACCGGCTGCGAGAACGTCATCTTCAGCCCGGAGTTCCTCCGCGAGGGCAAGGCGCTGCAGGACAACCTCGAGCCGAGCCGCATCGTCGTCGGCGAGGTCTCCGACCGGGCTCGGCGTTTCGCGGACCTGCTCCTCGAGGGAGCGACGAAGAAGGACGTCCCCGTGCTGCTCACCGACTCGACGGAGGCCGAGGCGATCAAGCTCTTCGCCAACACGTACCTCGCGATGCGCGTCGCGTACTTCAACGAGCTCGACACGTTCGCGGCGACGCACGGGCTCGACACCCGCCAGATCATCGACGGCGTCGGTCTCGACCCCCGCATCGGGGCGCACTACAACAACCCGAGCTTCGGCTACGGCGGCTACTGCCTGCCCAAGGACACGAAGCAGATGCTCGCGAACTACCGCGACATCCCGCAGAACCTCATCGGTGCGATCGTCGACTCCAACGCCACCCGGATGGACTTCGTCGCCAACGACATCCTCCGCCGGGAGCCCAGGACCGTCGGGGTGCACCGCCTGATCATGAAGGCGGGCTCCGACAACTTCCGGGCGAGCAGCATCCAGGGCGTCATGGAGCGCCTGCAGCAGGGCGGGGTCGAGCTCCTCGTCTTCGAGCCCGAGCTCGACGCGGCGGACTTCATGGGCGCGCGCGTGGTGCGGGACCTCCGGGAGTTCATCGACGCGTCCGACGTCATCATCGCCAACCGGATGACGGAGGAGCTCGACCCGGTTGCCGACAAGGTCTACACGCGGGATCTCTTCGGCCGCGACAGCTGACGCGGCGGGGATCCCGCGCGTACTCGTCGATCGCCTCGACTGGGGTCGCATCGCCGGGGAGTTCTTGGCCGACCCCTTGCGCATTCGAACAGGTGTTCGATAACGTTGGGGCATGGCCATCGCGGCGCTGGATCTGCAGGCCCCGGGCGGGGGGATGC
>ERZ501016.403-NODE-403-length-12788-cov-3.775622_pt1 | contig 12788 bp, 11 predicted proteins | sample MGYA00248889_ERZ501016 | MGnify/ENA primary metagenome ERZ501016 (study PRJEB25958, sample SAMN03398594) | human skin metagenome | study: EMG produced TPA metagenomics assembly of the Human Skin Microbiome Metagenome (human skin metagenome) data set. | reverse complement strand
TCTTTCCCTACACGACGCTCTTCCGATCTCGAAGGTCGCGCCGTCCTTGCTGTACCGGAAGGGGCCTCCCCTGCCGATCAGGGCGTACACCTGCCGCCCCTCGCGCGGGAGTTCAGCCACACTGACCCACTTCAGGCCACTGACGGGGTCTTTCGTAACTTGCTGCTGTACCTGCGCCGGGGGCGAGGTCGTTTGCGTGCCCTGTTTCCCCGTATTGGGTTCACACGCGACCAGGAAAGTCAGCAGCAGGGAAGCGAGAGGAAACGCGAACTTCACCCGCAGAGTCTAATCCTCACCATGTCCGGTTCCAAACGACTTCAGGAAAACACAGGGGTCGTTTTCCACCTCCCACATTGAGGATTCATTGCTACTCGTTCCACTCGGGTTAAATCGCCAGACCAACAGCGATTTAACCGCAATTTTTTTCAGCCCGTGTATCCAGCCACGTCAGCAGGTCTTCCCCGATCACGCTTAACCCTTTGTACTGCACCTGCGCGGGCGTCATGGTGCGCAGGGCCGCCGCGAGTGACCGGGCGTCCTGTGGTTTCTTCACGGCTTCACGCAGCGGGTAAGTGTAAGGGCGAATGGTGAACAGTGCGCCGTCCACACCGGGAAATCCCGTGAGGGTCTGGCGTTCCACCCGCAGGAAAGCGCCGTCCGGGTCGAAGGGCGTGGCCTGTGCCCTGTCCTGGTCGGCGGGCGCGTTGGGGTGGTGATCCAGCCGGTCGCCCATACTGACGCCCCACGCGAACCGCACGAACGGCCCGCGCGAAATCACGGCGTCCACCAGCCGGGGCGCGGTGCGGTTCATGGGTTCACTGCCCGCCACGGGTTCATGCACCGCCACGAAATCCCGCCCCAGCTTGTCCAGCGGGTTCCAGTGCTGCGGTGACAGCACGTGAACGGCAGCCAGCCAGTCCCGCGAGTCGTTCCGCGCCACGATTGCCAGGTCTTCCGGCACGTTCAGGCCCAGGAAATCCAGCGCGTTCAAGGGTTGAACATCAGCCATCAGAGACGAGAAAGGCGCGTCGAAGCGTTCCACGACCTCCACCCCACCCCAGCGCGGTTCCAGCCGGGCCGCCCAGCCCAGGCGTGAATTGCGCAGCACCACGCCGTCCCAGGTGATGAATCCGCCGCTGTCCCGCACCAGCGTCTGCGCCGTGAAGTTGGTGACCTGCTCACGCAATTCCGGCGTGAGGCCCGCCTCGCCCGCGTACTCGTGCAGGGCACGGCGGTGCGACTTCACCTTGCTGGCAATAAACCGCCCGTACTCGCCGTCGAACGCGAACACGTGATGTTCACCCGCCCCGTCTACGCGCCACGGGATCGCCTGACGGAACCGGAACAATCCCGCCGACACCGCGTACACGCCACTCAGGAAAGGCCGGTAAACCTGCACCATGCCCCCCCATTCTGGCAAAAGAAAAAGCCGCCCGCAGGCGGCCCGAAGGGAACAAGGCGATCAGGCCAGGTTCGTGTTGTGCAGCACGCCTGTGGCGATCAGGGCCAGGATGATGATCCCGGCAAGGATGCGGTAAATGGCGAACGGTTTGAAATCGTTGGTGGACACGAACTTCAGCAGCCACCCGATCGAGGCGTAAGCCACCACGAAACTGACGCCGATGCCCAGCGCCAAGTTCACCGCGCCGATCTGCCCCAGCACGTGACGGCTCTTGATCAGGTCGAGCAGGGACGCGCCGCCCAGCGTGATCAGGCCCAGGTAGAAACTGAACTTCGTGGCGGTGGGCCTGTCCAGGCCCAGTAGCATCCCGCCCAGAATGCTGCTGGCACTGCGCGAGAACCCCGGCCAGACCATCGCCAGGCACTGCACCAGCCCGATCAGCAGGGCCTTGCCAGGCTTGATGTTCTCGATGGCATGAACATCCTGCTTGATGTGGCGACTCTCGACGATCCAGATGAGAATGCCGCCCACGATCAGCGCCCAGGCCACGACCACCGGGGTAAACAGGTAGTGCTTGATGGTGGATCCCAGCGCCAGGCCGATCAGCACGGCGGGAATGCAGGCGATCAGCACGCTCGTCCACAGGTTCTGCTGGGTTTTGTCCGTGGCGATGTGCCTGATCTGCGCGATGTCCCTGAAGTAATACACAAGCACCGACAGGATCGCGCCACCCTGAATGATGACCTCGAAGGCGTTCTTCATTTCCTTCGTCCAGGGCGTACCCTGCAAGCCCTTGAACAGTTCCCCGGCCACAATCAGGTGCCCGGTACTGCTGATGGGAAGGAATTCCGTGATGCCTTCAACAATGCCAAGAAGAGTCGAGTACAGGGCGTCCATGCGCCCTAAAGCCTAACACCCGAAAGGAACGCTGACATCAAACGAAAGCACGACTTAAACTGCGTGGGTGTTCGGACGATACCTGAACCGCTGGAACCTCGTGCCGGACGGGGAAGCCATTCACACGCACAGCAGCGACCTTCTCCCCGTCCAATTCGAGGGGAAACCCGCCATGCTGAAGGTGGCCCGCAGTGATGAGGAAGCCACCGGGAACAACCTGATGGTGTGGCTGAACGGGCGCGGTGCCGCCCACGTGTACGCGCACGAGGGCGAAGCGATGGTACTGGAACGCCTGAATACAGAACCGGCATTAACGGACATGGTGAACGCCGGGCAGGACGACGAGGCCACACGCCTTCTGTGCCGCGCTGCCGCTGAACTCCACCGCGTTTCAGGAACAGAAACTGAACTGCCGGACTTGCCGACCCTGCGCCGCTGGTTCCGGGCGCTGGAGAAAACAGCCACGCAGGGCGGGTTGTACGCGGCAACGTGGGAGATCACACAGGAACTTTTAAACGCCCCACAGGATTTAACCGTGCTGCACGGCGATATTCACCACGGGAACGTCATGCACAGTCCTGAGCGCGGCTGGCTGCTCATTGACCCGAAGGGACTGTTGGGCGAACGCGGGTTCGATTACGCCAACATCTTCTACAACCCCACCACCGCCCACGCCGCCACGCTGGGGCGAATGGCACAGCAAGTTCAAGTCGCCTGCGAAGAAAGCGGGCTGGCAAGGACGCGCCTGCTGAAATGGATTGCCGCTTACGGTGGATTAAGTGCCGCCTGGTGGCTGGAAGACGACGACCACGACGAAGCCCGGAAGGTACTGGAAATCGTGGAAATCGCGCTGGCAGAACTCAGCGTTTCGGATTGATTTCCGCTTTGGTGCAGGTGTACCCACCAGCAGCATTCAAGGTGCACCCCGTGAGCTTGATGTCGAAGGCATTCAGGTTGATGGTCGCAGGCTGCTGCGCTGCCGGAACCGCTTGAGCAGCTTGCGCGGCTGGCGCGGCGGGTTTAGGGGCTGCGGGTTGCGGGGCTGGCACAGCGGCGGCCTGGCCCCTGATCGGCACTTCCTTCAGGATGCCACTGTCCATGAACAGCATGGTGATCTTGTCGAACTGCGCCGGGTAATCGATGGTGTACACCACCGTCACGGGTTTAGCCTTGCTGACGTTCACGTTGGCATTCGTGACATCCCGCCCGTCGATGGTGGTGCGCGAGGCGATGTACCGCTTGCGATCCGGGGCGTAAGCCGCCGTGTCCCGCGCAAAATACGTCGCGCCGTAGTACGTCGAGCCGCTGCCGATGTACGTGGACTTCATGCTGCACTGCACCTGCCCCGTGCCCACGCGCTGGCAGCCCAGCATCTCATCCCGGAACGGCCCCTCCACCGTCCAGGACTGCGCGCAAGCCATTGAAAAGGTCAGGAACACCAGGGGCAGGAACTTCTTCATGCCAAACAGTGTAAACGCCTCATCCGTGAGGAAAACCCCGTTCCTAGCGCAAGATTCTCATTTTCAGACCCACTGGCCTGTGCCCTGTGATGCTTCCCAGAGTCAACTTGGCGAATAACCCCAGCGCGGCGGTCTGCCCGTCGCCTTCCTGAAAGGGTCAGAAGAAACGGGCGGTCAGGCAGCCATACCTCCAGCCTTTTTACCGCGAGCCGAAGCCGGTCAGAATCGTCTGGATGGTTTTCCAGACGATCAGGGCGTCCAGGCTCAGTGAGCAGTGCTTGACGTAGAAAAAATCGTACTGGAGTTTCTCGGTGGTTTGCCCCACGCTGTCGGTGTATCCCTGATTGACCTGCGCCCAGCCGGTAATGCCGGGTCTGACCCAGTGCCGGGTGGTGTAAAGGGGAATACTTTCCTCGAATTCGGCCACGAAAGCCCACTGTTCGGGCCGCGGGCCGATGATGCTCATTTCGCCGCGCAGGACGTTCCAGAATTGCGGCAGTTCGTCCAGGCGGAATTTACGCAGGAAGGCGCCCACCGGGGTGACGCGCTGGTCGCCGGACTTGGCGAAGGCCGGGCCGGAACGCTCGGAGTCGCGGGTCATGGTGCGGAACTTCACCAGTTGAAAGGCCTGGCCGTCCTGACCGACCCGTTCCTTCCAGAACAGCACGGGCCGCCCGCTGTTGAAGTACACCACCGCCGCGACCACGGCCATCAGGGGCAGCAGCAGCGGCAGGGCCAGCAGCGTCGCCGTGACGTCCAGGAAGCGCTTGACCTGCTGGTACGTCGACTGAAAGGCGGAGCGTTGCAGCCAGCCCTCGTCGATGCTGTCCAGCGACACCTTGCCCAGCAGCTCTTCCTCCAATGTCCGCTGCGTGATGATGGGAATATTCATGAGCTGGGCGTGCGCCAGTGCCCTGGTTTGCAGCGGGCGCGGTTCGTCGGGCGCAATGATGAGGGCATCGATCTGGTGCAGGCTCTGCGGTTCATGGGGGGTGATCGGCACGTACTGGAGGCGGTGGGGCGGCAGGTGCCGCAGAAGGTCATCGGTGGGGCGCGAGGTCATGCCCAGGCGCAGAGGTGGGGTGAGCCGCCGGGCCACCGACTGACGCAGGGCCGCCAGCCCCAGCCACAGCAGGTGCAGCGGCAACATGGCCCAGACAGACGCAAATTTTCCAATGCCCCCCAGTAGCAGGGCCAGCAGCAGGAAGGAAGCGACCGGAACCAGCACGGATCCAGCGGGGCGCTGAAAGAAGTAGCGCCCGACGCTGACCTGAAAGGCCAACAGATAGGCCAGCAGGCTGGCGATGAACCACAGCCGCATCTGAATAATCTGGGCCGCCGTGGCCGGGGAATCCTCAACTCGGCCGAAGGTCAGCCAGGCCAGCAGAGCCACCACGGCATAAATCAGCGCGTCCCAGACCCAGAACGGCCTGACGCTGAGTCTAATTCCAGTAAGGGAAGGCAGGTTTGAGTGGGGCACCATAAGACCTCTGTGAAGCGTGATGACACTTTGTGGAGAAGGTCACAACCGACTTTCCCGGACATCATAAGGGGTGAGTGGCGAAGGCGAATCAAGGCTGTCCTGGCCCCTGAAGAAGGTGGGGAGGCCAGTTTTCCTTTTCCAGGTGCGCAAGGTTTGGCCATCTCCGGCCACCTCGCGCGGCGCCGTGCTTCGTGCCTGTGCCGCGCCGCTGAAGTTCAACGCCGCTGGCCTGAGGGCAGACACGACCACACCATAGCCAGGAAACTCTTTCAGCCACCTGTCAAGGCGGGTGAAGTGGCGCCCGTTCACTCCAAACTCCTCTTCACTCTGAATAGCCGCTCACTCCGAACTCTGCGCCGCCTGCACGTAAGGCCAGGCCAGGCCGTAGTCGGGGTGGTAGTCGCCGCGCCAGATCAGGGCCCACCCGCCGTCCTCGGCTTCGCCACGCTGCACCGCCCGCCGCGCTTCGGAGGCGGTCAGCCACGCCGCGTGCCGCAGTCCCTGGCGAGGCAACCAGCCTTCTTGCCGGTAACGCGCGATGACCTGCTCACTGGCCTGGTCACGCGCGATCAGCACGGGCACCGAGGCTTCCGACTGGGCATTCAGTTCGCTGGCCAGCGAGGCGTACTGCATGTTTCGGCGCAGTTCCAGCCAGTAAGGTGCGCGCTGGTGACGTTCCAGGGCCCGCAGCTCATCGAAGTACAGCCGCTGCAATTCCGGGTCGTTCAGGGCGTCACCCTGATCCAGCAGGGCGTGCGTGACCTGAAGCTGGCGCGTCCACAGCTGCGGCAACGCTACATCCAGCAGGTCGAGAATCCGGAAGGTGCCCCGACTGAGTTGCGCCGCTTCGATCAGGTACGGCAGCGGGGCACTGATGTGAGAGACCTGATCGAAAAAGCCGACAGCAGTGGAGGGAAGCGTGGTGGCAACCACGGTCAAGGACGGACTGGCCGCCTGCTGCTCCGCCAGTTCGGACATGCGCTCTGCCAGGTGCAGGCGGCTCAGACTGCTGGACAGCAGCACACTGCCGGGCAACATTCCCGCCAGCCGGGCCGCGCTCGACCGGGAGTACAGCACCACCAGCGAACGCCCAGGCTGCCCCCGCACTTCTGTGGCGAGTTGACGCAGCGAAATGGGACGCTGACGCGGCAGCACTAGCACCTGACGGGTCACAGGCGCCGGAGGATCGTCCTGACCTCCGGCGCCACTTTGCTGGGGCAGCGGCAGCAACTGGTACGCGTCCGGCCAGGGCACCTCAAACCCCGGCAGGGCGACCACCGGCCAGTCGAACAGGCGACTGGCATCCGCCAGCAGGCTGGTCAGCGTGTCCAGGCGATCCGGGGCCAGGGTTTCGAGCCCCTCGATCAGCAGCGGGCCGCTCAGCAACTGGGCCAGTTCCGGCAGATCCCAGCGCCAGGCCGCGTTGAGCGCCGTCATGACGTATTCCAGCGAGACGACTTCCACCTGCCTCAGGCCGGCCGCATTCACCTGGCGTTGCAAGCCGAAACGCCCCCCCCACGAAGCAGTGGCCCAGCGCAGTGGCCCCTGGAGTTCGCGGGCCAGGTGCAGGCCGGCCTCCCAGCGCTGCTGCTCGGGACAGGGGGACAAACGCCGTAGCCCGCCGGCCCAGCCGGGACGACCCCCGCCCAGCCTGGCCGCGTCCGGCGGCGCGTCCGACACCAGCACGCTAGCCAGCACCCGCACGTACATCTCCATTTCCGTCTCGGTCCATGCCGGCATGGCCACGCGCCCGGGCAGCACCTGGGCCGCCTGCACCAGCAGTGCTTCGGGGCAGGGGTCGTTCAGGAGCCGCCGGCTTTCCTCCAGGTCGAACAGGCCGCCGGTGCGGGCCAGCAGGGCGCGGGCCAGTTCCGGTTCTCCCAGCCGGAAGGCCAGCCGGGCCGCCACCAGTGGGCCGCCCCCCACCCGGCTGAGCACCTCGGCCCGCTCCAGGTGAAGCAGCAACAACTGCTGGGCCGCCGTCATAGCGCTCCAGGGGTAGGCCACAGGTTCGGCCACGCCTGATCCTGGAGGCCCCACCTGCGAACCGAAGTGGAAGCCCTGCCGGGTCGTCCTCTGTGCGTTGTATTCAGCTGCTGCCGCTTCATTCGAGACTCCTGAGCTGCCGCCGACCGATTCTCCACTTCAGGAGGCTGGCGGGGCGGTGATGAGCGTTCCCTCAACCGTGAATGTTGATCTCTTGATCTGTCAAAGCTGACCGGTACTTATAGTAACTGTTGCCCACGTCCCGGTAACGGTTCAGCACAAACCCCAGGGTGTTCACCCCCAGGCGGGTGGTTTCGTCCACCAGGCGCTCGACCTGCTCGACGCCGGTATTGACGTCCACCACCAGCAGCAGACCGTCCATCAGCCGCGCAAATGGCCCGGTATCCGCGATTTTCAGAATGGGCGGCGTGTCCACCAGCACAAGGTCGTAGTGGTTGGACATGGCCCGGATGGCCTGGTGCGATTTGGCCGGTTCGATGCGGGAATCCAGCAGGGTCAGCAGGTCGATGTTCGGCTGAACCTGCATCCAGGCCTCGTGATCACCGACCTGATGGCGCGTCACCGCCTTCTCTGGGCGATTCAGCAGCAGGTCTTTCTGGCGCTGGCGGTAGATATCGGCGTCCACCACCAGCACCTTCAGGCCGCGCTGGGCGCAGATCAGGGCCAGGCTCGCCGTCAGGGTACTTTTGCCCTCGTCCATGTTGGCGCTGCTCAGGGCCACCAGCGGCGTCTTAGCGCTGCGTGGCCCCGCGGCCGCCACATCGGTCAATCCCAGTCGGGACAGCATACCCACCCGCACGAATTCCAGTTGCTCCCGGAAACTCCCGCTGGCCAGCAGAGCCAGCGCCCCGCGCGGATTATGGCGGCGCAGGGTCACAGGCGGCAGTAGCCCCAGGACGGGAAGCCCGAAGCTGCGCAGAATATCGGGATCCTGCACGCGCTTGCCCAGTCGGTCACGCAACAGGGCCAGCAGCACCCCGAAGAACAGCGCGGCTCCGAACGTCAGGACAGCGTTACGCAGCGGCTTGGGTGCCACAGGATCGACCGGCAGGGCGGCGCTGGCAATGGGGGACAGCGTGCCGCTCACGGTCTGGCGCAGCACCTCCACCTGCTGCAGCTGCTGCACCACTTCGCTGCGCATCTGTTCCAGCGTGCGTTCGCCCACCGCCTGACCGCCGGCGCTGAGCTGCCCACCGAGCAGGTCGCGCTGGGTGATCAGGTTGGTGCGCGCGCGGTTGATGCCGTCCAGCGCCCGCGCCCGGTCCCATTGCAGCAGTGCCGCCGTGAAAGCGTCCGCCGTGGCCCGGGCGACTTCCGGCGTGCCGGCCAGGGCCGAGATTTCGTAGGTGCCGATCAGGTTCTGGTCGATTTCGGCCGCCAGCCCGATGGTGCGGTAATTCTCGGAACGCAGTTCGGCTGCGATGTTCGCCAGCGTCTGACGGCGGGCCGCAGAGTCCGGTACGCTAGCGCGCAGGCGTTTGACTCCGTCGCGGGTCACGTCCGGGCTCCGCAGGGCGCGGCCGACCACCCCGGCAGGCAGCGCCGGAGCCGACACCAGCGTGTTGTTGATCACGGAATTGCCCGAGCTGGTGGGCAGGGCCGCCAGGCTGGCGGTGGCGCGGTAGACCGGCGGGCGCGACCTGGAGTAAACGAACGCCAGCGCCGCCAGGGCCAGGGCGCCGAGCAAAATCGGCACCATCGCCCCGCGCAGAACCCGCAGGTAGGTGCCGACATCCAGATCCTGCACCCTGGAGGGCAGGGTCATGCCCCGTGCCCCACAAGGGTGCGGCAAGAAGACCAAAAGGCTGGTTCGCTCCGGCTCAGGAAGTCCATGGTGAGAACTATTATAGTCAGCGTATGAAAGTTCTTGTCACCGGCGGAGCGGGGTATATCGGCAGCACCACCTGTTCTGCCCTGGAGGATGCCGGTCACACCCCTATCGTGCTGGATTCGCTGGTCAGCGGCCCCCAGGAGTTCACGCGCGGCCGCGTGTTCTACCAGGGCGATGTGGCGGATCAGGGCCTGGTTCAGCGCATTTTTGCCGAGCATCCCGACATCGAAGCCACCCTGCACTTCGCGGCGCGGATCGTCGTGCCGGAGTCGGTGGAGCACCCGGCGCTGTATTACCGCGAGAACGTGCTGGGCAGCCTGACCCTATTCGAGACCCTGGCCGAACTGGGGCAGCGCCGCGTGATCTTCAGCTCCAGCGCCAGCGTGTACGACAGCCCCCAGGACTTTCAGGTCAACGAGAACAGCCCGCTGAAACCGCTGAGTCCCTACGCCCGCAGCAAACGCATGACCGAAGAGATGCTCGAAGACCTGTGCGTGGCCTCGGCGCAGCAGGGCCGGGGCCTACGCGGCATTGCGCTGCGCTACTTCAATCCCATTGGGGCTGACCCGCAGATGCGCAGCGGGCCTTATGTGGCAGAGCCCTCGCACCTGCTGGGCCGCCTGGTCAGCGCCGCGCGCGGCGGCGGGGAATTCAGTATTACCGGCACGGATTACCCCACGCGCGACGGCAGCGGCCTGCGTGACTACATTCACGTGTGGGATCTGGCGCAGGCGCACGTGGCGGCGCTGGAGCACTTCGAGCAGGCGTTCGAGCGGGCCAATGCTGAGCGGATGAGTACCGAGCGAGCCGAGGCCGGGATGCCCGTTCCCTTTCTGATCATCAACGTCGGCACCGGGAACGGCGTGACGGTGCGCGAGCTGGTCGAGGCTTTCCAGCAGGTTTCCCCGCAACCCCTGGCAGTCAGGGAAGCGCCGCGCCGCCCCGGGGACAGTGCCGGCGCATATGCCGACATCGGCCGCGCCCGCCGCTGGCTCGACTGGGCGCCGCAGTGTTCCACGTCAGAGGGCCTGAGTTCGGCGCTGAACTGGGCAGCGCGCTGGACAGACCGCCAGCCCACTTGACCCAGGTGACCTTCAGCGCCTGCGGCGCGTCAGCGCCAGCGCCAGGATGGCGGCTCCCACCGCCCAGGGGCGCAGGTCAGCCCTGGCACGGCGACGCTGCTTTTCCCAGGCCTGGGCGTAAAATTCGTCCCACAGCGCCCAGAGCCTCTCCTGCGCGAAGTGCTGCTTGACCCACGCCTGCGCCTGCTGGCCCAGTTTGTCCCGCAGCGGCTGGTCGGTCAGCAGTTGAACCAGTGCGTCGGCCAGGGCCTCAACGTCCCCGCTGGGCACCTGCAGGCAGGTCACGCCCGGCACGCCCGCATCGCGCACGCCGGACGCGTCCGTAATGACGCTGGGGACGCCGTTGGCCGCCGCTTCCAGCACCACCATGCCCAGACCCTCGTGGCGACTGGGAAGGGTGTGCACGGTCATCAACGGGTAGAGGCGGCTCATGTCGGCCTCGAATCTCACTTGAATGAGGTTCGGGGCGGTCTCGAAGGCCTGCTGGGCTTTCTCGGAGAGGGGGTTGGCGGGGTCAGGCGTGCCGACCAGCAGGAACTTAGCGTTGGGAACACGCTGGTGAACCAGGGGCCAGGCCAGCAACAGTTCCTCGATGCCTTTCTGCGGGGCCATGCGCGCCACGAAGCCCACGACGGGCGTCCCCTCCGGTAAATTCAGTTCCTGGCGCGCCGCCGCCACCGCTTGCGGGTTAGGGTGCTGATACCGCTCGAAGGGAATTCCGGCGGGACTGCCTGCGCCCAGCACGCGAATTTTCTGGTCAGGAACCATGCCCAGTTTCACGGCCTCGTCGCGGTTCGATGGACTGACGCACAGTACCTCATGGGCGCACCAGCAGGTGAGGCGTTCCATTTGCAGCAGCACCGGGCGTAGCAGGGCCAGTTTCCCGGTGGCGGCGGTTTCGCTTCGCAGTCCATGAATGAAGTACACGCGCAGCGGCGTGCCAAGCAGCGCACTGGCTATGCCGCCCAGCAGTCCGGCCTTGGGCGTGGAGAAATTGATCACGTCGGGACGCACCTTCCAGACAATACGGATCATTTCCAGCAGGGAACGCAGGTCGTGCCGGGGTGAGATTTCACGGGCGAAATTCAGGGTGTGGTGCGTGGCCCCACTCGCCTGAATGGCCCGCTTGACCTGATCGGACGGTTCGGCGGGCGTGATGAAGTGAACGTCCCAGCCTTCGCGGCGCAGGTGACCCAGTTGCTCGGAAAAGAAGGCCAGTGCGGCAATGGCGGTGGTGGTGGTGTACAGGATGGTCTTGGGTTTCTTCATGCGGTGGCCCTCCGGGAGGCCGTGGCAAGCCGCACGACGCGTTGAAAGGCCGTACGCTGACCGTCCAGCACGTGATCGGCGTACTCCTGGGCGGCGTGGTGGTTGCGGGCGCTTTCGCGGGTCAGGGCGGCCGTGTCAAGCGCCAGCGCCTGCCAGGCCCGCGCCAGGTCTTCCACACTGCCGGGTTGCACCAGGTACGGTGCAGCGAGCAGTTCGGGAATGCCGCCCACGTCCGACCCGATGGCCGGTAGACCCTGCGCCAGGGCTTCCAGCAGCACGCGGGGCATACCTTCAGTGCGGGATGGAATGAGGAACAGGTCAGCTTCCCGTAAGTCACCCCTTACCTCGGCGGGCGTGCTGCGTTGGCCCACGAACTCCACGAACGGCGCGATGCCCAGCGCGGCAGCTTGAGCTTCCAGTTCGGAACGCAGTGGGCCATCCCCGACAATTCGCAGGTGCAGGTCGTGTCCCTGCCCGCGCAGTTTCGCCAGGGCGGCAATGGCAATGTCGGCGGCCTTGTGGCGTTGCTCCAGCATGCCGACCAGCACCGCCAGCCGGGCCGGGCGGTCGTACTGACGCGGCCCGCTGAACGCCTCCGGGGGTAAATGCACGTCCGACACGCCAAACGACACGTTCTCATGGCGTGTCGGGTAAAGGCGTTGCAGGGCCTGGCGGGTCACGTACTGCACCGCGACTGCCTGACGGCACTGCCAGCGCGTCAGGTTGGTCAGCACCCAGCGGAACACGGGCCGCAGGGGGTGTTGCGTACCGTCCGGGCCGTACCCCATAAACGGGTCGTTGACGACCTCCACCGCGAAGGGTTGCCGTTGCCAGTACCGCAAGCCTGCTGCCAGGTGGCCCAGCACCCCGGAAAGCCGCACGATGACGGCCTCCTGCGGTTCAAGGCCGCGCAGCAGTGCAGCAGAGACCTGCGGTAAGCGTTTCAGCAGGCCCACGGGCCCCTGGTAGTACGGAACGTGCAACACCGTGACCGCCGGGCCGTCCACGCGCCTGTACCCGTCCGGGACGACCTGCACCAGTTGCGAACGGCCCACCACCTGCACTTCCTCGAAAGTGTTCAGGTAACGTTGCCAGTGCGTGTACGTGGCGTGACCGTTATCGAAGGTCGCCCCGTCAGCGGTGTGAATGAATCTCTGTTCCAGTACGACACTTAGCCTCAACAGTCAGTCCTCCCATTCAACGATACGGGGGCCAGGTACCGGGGTCACGGGTTCCTGAAGGGTTTCGGAATGTGCCGGGGTCAGGGCCACCACCAGCACCAGTGCCAGCATCGGCAGGAACGAACCGAAGGCCGAATTGGGGTACAGGGTCTCGGCCGCAAACGATGTGGCCCACA
>ERZ501016.402-NODE-402-length-12796-cov-4.286163_pt1 | contig 12796 bp, 15 predicted proteins | sample MGYA00248889_ERZ501016 | MGnify/ENA primary metagenome ERZ501016 (study PRJEB25958, sample SAMN03398594) | human skin metagenome | study: EMG produced TPA metagenomics assembly of the Human Skin Microbiome Metagenome (human skin metagenome) data set. | reverse complement strand
AGATCTCGGCGTAGAGACCGAGGGCGACGACGCCCTCCTGGATGCGGGCGCCACCGGAGTCGTTGATGCCGATCACGGGGCAGCCGATCTTCATCGCGAGGTCCATGACCTTGACGATCTTCTCGCCGAAGACCTCACCCAGGCTGCCGCCGAAGACGGTGAAATCCTGGGCGAAGACCGCCACCGTGCGTCCGTCGACCTGGCCGTATCCGGTGACCACGCCATCGCCATACGGCCGGTGCCGGTCCTGTCCGAAAGCACTCGAACGGTGCCGGGCGTATTTGTCGAGTTCGACGAAGGTGCCCTCGTCCAGGAGCATCGCGATGCGCTCTCGCGCAGTCGATTTGCCCTTGGCGTGCTGCTTGGCCACCGCGTCCTCGGACCCGGCCTGGGCGACCTGGGCCACCCGGCGCTTGAGATCGGCCAATTTGCCTGCGGTGGTATGCAGATCCACTTCCCCGGCGGGATTCGCGGCAGCGGGGCCTGGGCCGGCAGCGGGCGCGTCGTCGGCGGGAAGCGTGGCGGACATGGCACCGCAGCCTAGCCTTGCCGGTATGCGCTCCCCCCTGAACTCCACGCGGCTGGTGACGGCGCTGGCGGGTACGCCCGTGCTGGGGGTGGAGGTGCACGAACGGATCGGCTCCACGAATGCCCGCGCGGCGCAACTCGGGCAACCATGGGTGCTCGTGCTGGCGGAGCTGCAGGACGCCGGGCGCGGCCGTCTGGGCCGGCGCTGGGAGGAGAGCCCGTATGCCGGTTTGGCCATGTCGGTGCTCGTGCCCGCTGGTGCGCAGCCCGAATGGCTGCCCCTGGTGACCGGCCTGGCACTGCGCGCCGCGGTCGCCGAGGTCACCGGGCTGCGCCCCGATCTCAAATGGCCCAACGATCTGCTCGATCCGGCCACTGGTCGCAAGCTGGCCGGGATCCTGTGCGAGCGGACCGAGGCGGGTGTGGTCATCGGCGCCGGCCTCAATGTCGACCACACGGAAGCCGACCTGCCACTCCCACAGGCGATTTCGGTGGCCCTTGCGCTCGGGGCCGGGGTCGGCGAGATCGACCGGGAGGCCTTGGTGACGGCATACCTGAGACACCTGGCATCCCGGCACCGCCGGTTGGGTGAGGGAGCCGGGGTGAGCGCCATCCGTGACGAATATGTTGCGGGCTGCGCGACGCTGGGCCGCGAAATCACGGTCGAGGATGCGGCCGGTGGGTGGCGCCGCGCCCAGGCCATCGGTATCGATGAGACCGGCCGGCTGAGCGTGAAATGGGCGGACGGGGGCACCGCTGTCCTGGCCGCAGGTGACGTGCATCACGTGCGCATGCGAGATTAAATACACCAGGGGGGAGGTGAGAGCGGTCGAATCGCCGGAGAGCAGTGTCCTTGCCGAGCTTCAGCAACGCCTGCTGGGCGACGTCATCGGCACTGGGCGGGCGGAATTTGCCGCGGCTGCGAACCTCGATGTCGACCTGGTCGCCTCCTTCTTGCATGCCTTGGGATTCCTTGTCGCCCAATCGGATTCGGCGCAATACTTTGAGGCCGACCTGGCGGCGATCACCGCGGTGACGGGGCTGATCGAGCAGGGCCGGCTGGATCAGGATCTCGCGCTGGCGATGACTCGGGCCGTGGCCCGCACCACCGACCGCCTCACCGTCTGGCAGACCGACCTGGTGGCCGAATCGCTCCTGACGCATGGCGCGGCTCAGGCCGACGGTGGCCTGGACGCCACCACCGCGCTGCGGGTGGCGGAGCAACTGACGGAGTCCGCGGCGGCATTCGAGCCATTGCTCATCTTTGCCTGGCGGCGCCACCTGCTCGCCTCGCTGACCCGTCTGGTCAGCGATGCCTCGCCCGAGGATGGGGCGAGTGGGCCGACCCGGGTTGTCGGCTTCGCGGACCTGGTCAATTTCAGCGCCATGGTGCGCCGGGCCACCCAAAAGGAGCTGGCGGCGATGGTGATGCGTTTCGAGCAACTCGCCTCGGACATCGTCACCGCGCACGGTGGGCGGGTGATCAAGACCGTCGGCGATGAGGTGCTCTTCGCCAACACCGATCCGCTCGCGGGGTCGGCGACCGCCCTGGACCTGGTAGCCGCCATGGCCGAGGAGAAGGTGCTCCCCCAGGTGCGGGTGGGGCTGGCATACGGCCCGGTGCTCTCCCGGCTCGGCGACGTCTTCGGCACCACGGTCAACCGGGCGGCCCGGCTGACCGGGCTGGCCCAGGCGGGTGGGGTGCTCGCCGACGAAGCGCTCGCGGCACGCCTGACGGAGGTCTCCGGTTTCCAGGTCACCCCGACCCGGCGGCGCCACCTGCGCGGTGTGGGCATGGTGACTCCTGCGGTGATCACCCGCCTGGTCGGCGAGCGCCGCGGTTGAGCGACACGGCCGGCAGGGCGGCTGAGCTGGGCAGATCCGTTAGGGCTGACGCGAAGGTGAGGTGCGCCATACGATGGGCGCCATGACCCGGGTCTTGCTCGCGGAGGACGATGTCGCCATCGCCGAACCTCTGGCGCGCGCCCTGGACCGTGAGGGCTACGAGGTCGAAGTCTGCACCGACGGTGCCGACGCGCTCGCCGCGGCCATCAAGGGAGTCGACCTCGTCGTCCTCGATCTCGGGCTGCCGACACTGGACGGCCTGGAAGTCTGCCGTCGCCTGCGCAACACCGGCTCGGCCGTGCCCGTGCTGATCCTCACCGCCCGTGCCGACGAAGTGGACACGGTCGTCGGCCTGGACGCCGGGGCCGACGACTATGTGACCAAGCCCTTCCGCCTGGCCGAATTGCTGGCCCGGACCCGGGCGTTGTTGCGCCGGGGCGCGCCGGAGCCGGAGTCGACCACGGCGATCCTGCACATCGACCCGGACTCGCGCCGCGCCTTCTTCCATGACGTCGAGCTCAACCTGACCGGGAAGGAGTACGCCCTGCTCAGCGTGCTCTATCGCGAGCGCGGCAAGGTGGTCTCCCGGGAACGGCTGATGTCCGAGGTCTGGGACACCGCCTGGTACGGCTCGACTAAGACCCTGGACATGCATATCTCCGTCCTGCGTCGCAAACTCGGTGAGGACGCGGGCCAGCCCCGCCACCTGAACACCGTGCGCGGCGTCGGCTTCCGGCTCGACCTCGATACCCCCTGATCCCGGCGCCCGCGGCGATGCGCTCCCGGTATGTGCGCTCGGCGATGTCGGTGGCGGCCGCCGTCCTCGCCCTGGTCTTGGTGCCGCTCGCCGCGGCCTTGGTGGTGATGGCATTGCAGGAAGCGCAGGCACGCCCGCTCGGTATGCCGGCCGCCAACCTGGTGGCGTGGGCGCTCGTCGCCATCGTGCTGCTGACTCTGCTCGCCGGGGGACTGGGCGTCTTCGTCGCCCGCCGCCAGGCCGACCTGGTGACTGAACCCCTGGAGGCGCTGGCCCAACAGGCCGAGCGGCTCGGTGCGGGTGACGCCTCGGTGTCTGCGCTGGCCACCGGGATCAGCGAGATCGACCGGGTCAGTGCGGTGCTGGCCGCCAGCAGCCAGGACATCCGCAGCGCCCTGGCAGCGGAGCGAGACTTCGCCTCCGACGCCAGCCATCAGTTGCGCACCCCGCTGGCCGCGCTGCTGCTGCGGCTGGAGGAGATCGCCGGCACCGAGGATCCGGTGGTGGTCAAGGAAGAAGCGGGGATCGCGATCGACCAGGTCGAGCGGCTGACCGGGGTGGTCGAGGACCTGATGTATCGCGCCAAGCGCCGGCCCGCCGAGGCCTCCGCGGTGTCCTTGGACTCGGTGATCGCTGCGCTGCAACGGGAATGGCAGCCGGCATTCGAGCAGGCCCGGCGCAGTATGCGGGTGCACGGCGAGCGCGGGCTGGAGGTCATGATCGCCCGCTCCGCGCTCTCCCAGATCCTCTCCACGCTGATCGAGAACTCGCTCGCCCACGGCCGGGGCACGGTCTCGGTGCTGGCCCGGCGCAGCGGTCCCACCGTGGTGCTGGAAGTGACCGACGAGGGCGAAGGAGTGGCCCCGGGACTCGCCCCGCACATCTTCGAGCGCTCGGTCTCCTCCGGCGGCAGTGGCCTCGGGCTGGCCCTGGCGCGGGATCTGGCGGAAAAAAACTACGGCAGGCTGGAGCTGCTGCGCGCGACCCCGGCGGTGTTCGCGCTATTCCTCTCCGAGGCCGGTTCCAGTTCCTTGGCGAAGACGAAGGTGCGATAGGCCCAGAATCTAAAGAGCGTGCCCAGCCCGATTCCCACGATATTGGCGACATTGTCGGCCAGCAAGGAGTCCAGGCCGAGCACATAGTGGGAGAAGGCAATCGCGCCGGCGCCGATGACCAGGGCCACCACATTCGTCAGCGCGAAGAGGCCGAACTCATGCGCGGCGGCGCGGTTGCGCCGATGCCGGAAAGTCCACTGCCGGTTGCCGATCCAGGCGACCACGGTCGCCACCGAGGCGGAGATGATCTTGGCGGTGGTCGGCTTGTCCTCCATCACCGTGGCCCGCAACAGGTTCATCAACCCGACGTCGACCACGAACGAGATGGCACCGACGATGCCGAACTTGATGACCTCGCGCCAGAGCGCATCCACCGTCGCCCGCAGCCAATTGGTCGGACGGGGCGCGGGCATTGGACCAGCCTAACTTGCGCGCGTGGGCAGGCCCGGTAGTTTCCCGCCCAGTGCCCCTTTGTCTCTCTTTGGGAAAGAAGATTTCCGTTGCGAAGGCGCACTTTCCCTCCCAAAGTGCGCGGCGGGGCACGTATGGCGTCCGCCCGGCATCCGTGTGCCGGGCGCGCGGCAGGCCCGATGCGCGGCCGGATATCCTCGGCCCCGTGGACGCCAGCGCACCCAGCCCCTTGCGTGCCCCGGGCGGCTTCCCGGTCGTCGGCATCATCGGCGGCGGGCAGTTGGCGCGGATGTGCGCCGGCCCGGCGGCCGAACTCGGCATCACCCTCACTGTCCTCGCGGAGAGCGCGGATGCCGCGGCGGCGCAGGTCGTGCGCTCGGCGCCGGTGGGCGACCATACGGATATCGACACGGTGCTGGAGTTCGCGCGCGACTGCGATGTGGTCACCTTCGATCACGAACATGTCCCCGCCGCGGTCCTGGCGGCGCTGACCGACGCCGGGGTCGCCCTGCACCCGCAACCGGCCGCGTTGCACTACGCCCAGGACAAGCTCGCGATGCGCGAGCGGCTGAGCGCCCTCGGCATACCGTGCCCGGTATGGCGCGCAGCGCGCACCGAGGCCGAGATCGCCGACTTCGGGGCGCAGGTCGGCTGGCCGCTGATTGCCAAGGCCCCGGTCGGCGGCTATGACGGCAAGGGCGTGCTGGTCGCCAACTCCGCCACCGAGGTGCTCGAGTGGAGCGGCGGCGCCCAGGTGTTGCTGGAGGAGAAGGTGGACTTCCGGCGCGAGGTGGCGGTGCTGCTCGCGCGCTCGCCCTCGGGCCAGGCAGCCGCGTGGCCGGTGGTCGAGACGGTGCAGTCCGACGGCATCTGCGTGCAGGTGATCGCGCCGGCTCCCAACCTCGATGAGGAGTTCGCCGCCCGGGCCACCGAGGCCGGATTGCGGATCGCCGGCGAACTCGGGGTGACCGGGGTGCTTGCCGTCGAACTCTTCGACCTGGACGGCGTGCGCTTCGTCGTCAACGAACTCGCCATGCGCCCCCACAACAGCGGTCACTGGAGTATGGATGGGGCGGTCACCGGCCAGTTCGAGCAGCATCTGCGGGCGGTGCTCGACCTGCCGCTGGGCTCGCCGGCCCCCCGGGCCGAACTCACCGTGATGGCGAATGTCCTTGGCGGAGAGGACGAATCCCTCTATCCCACCTACCGGCATCTGATGGCCCGCGATCCCGGCCTCAAGGTCCATCTCTATGGCAAGGGCGTGCGCCCCGGCCGCAAGGTCGGCCACGTCAATGTCAGCGGCGCGGACCTGGCCGACCTGCGCGAGCGGGCCCAGCATGCCGCCGACTATCTCCAGGGAGTGATCCGCGAATGACCGACCCGCGCGTGGGCATCGTCATGGGCAGCGATAGCGATTGGCCGACCATGGAGGCGGCGGCAATCGCGTTGCAGGAGTTCGAGATCCGGTATGACGCGGACGTCGTTTCCGCGCACCGGATGCCCGAGGACATGGTCAGCTATGGCCGGGAGGCCGCCGGGCGCGGCTTGCGGGTAATCATCGCCGGGGCCGGGGGTGCGGCGCACTTGCCGGGGATGCTGGCCGCGCTCACCCCGCTGCCGGTGATCGGGGTGCCGGTACCGCTGAAGCATCTGGACGGTATGGACTCGCTGCTCTCGATCGTGCAGATGCCGGCCGGGGTGCCGGTGGCCACGGTGTCGATCGGCGGGGCGCGCAATGCCGGCCTGCTGGCCGCCCGCATCCTGGCCACGGGTACCGATGCGGAGGCGGAACGTCTGCGCCAGGCGATGCTGGACTTCCAAGAATCGTTGCGGCAGAACGCATACGACAAGGGCGCCGCGCTGCGCGCCCAACTCGGCTAGGCCCGGCGCGCCCAGCTCCGCTAGGCCCGCCGCGCCGAATCGTCCGCCCGCCGCGATCTCCTCCGGTGTCGCCGAGCGGCACCGAACGGCTGGCTGAGTCCCGTCGCTCGGGTGCCGGTTCAGCGCCCGGAGCGCAGCCTTGGGTATTCGATCTTGGGGCAGGCGTCCATGACGACGCCCAGGCCGGCCTGGTGCGCACGCCGCGCCGCATCGGCATCCATCACGCCGAGCTGCATCCAGATCGCCCGGATCCCGAGGCGCTCGGCCTGCGCGATCGCATCGTCCACGACCGCGCCGACCCGGCCGGAGTTGACGAAACAGTCGACGACCGCGACTTGGGTGTCGTCCGGGATGTCGGCGAGTGCGGCATACCCGGGTTCGCCGTGCACGCTCACCGCGGACGGGTGGACCGGAACGATGGTCTTGCCCAGTTCGGCCTGTAGGAAGCGACTGACCGGCCACGCGGTGCGCGAGCGGTCGTCGCTCAGCCCGACAACGGCCCAGGTGCCGGGCGCCTCAAGCAGGTCGCGGATAAGTTCGGGGTCATTGCGGTGCGCGGCCGAAGCGTGGTGCGTCGTCATCCGCGCAGTCTGACAGTTTCCCGAAGCCGCCAGTCGCGGGACTCGATCCCGGGCACCACCGCCCTGGCCCCCCGCGAGTGCCGCATCCGGCACACTGGCGCCCATGGAGCGCGCCGACCTGATCCGGCTGCGGCAGGCGCGAGATCGGATCGACCGCGACTATGCCCAGCCGCTCGACGTGCCCCAGTTGGCGCGGGAGAGCCTGATGTCCGTGGGCCATTTCCAGCGCTCGTTCAAAGACGCCTTTGGGGAAACTCCCTACTCCTGGTTGATGACTCGGCGCATCGAGCGGGCAATGTCGTTGCTGCGCAATACGGATCAGTCGGTGACCGAGGTCTGTATGGCGGTCGGCTGTACCTCCCTGGGGTCGTTCTCCAGCCGATTCACCGAATTGGTCGGGGAGACCCCGAGCGCCTATCGGGCGCGTCCCCACGACGAACTGCGCGGCGTGCCCGGGTGCATCGCCAAGGCGGTCACCCGCCCGCGCCGCTAGCGCCGCTGGCTCGGCGAACCGGTCAGGATCGAAGAAGCGCGCGGCATACCGAGGCGGTTAACTTCGCTGACATGACCACCTCATCATCCGCACCGTCCACCGCGACCCTGGCCATCTCCAGTGTCTTCGTCTTCACCAATGACACCGAGGCGTCGCTCGGCTTCTATCGCGACACCCTCGGCCTGGCCGTGCATACCGATGTCCAGAACGGGGACTTCCGCTGGGTCACGCTGAGCACCCCCAAGCAGCCCGACATCGAGATCGTCCTGCACAATTACACCGGCGGCGGGCTGCCGCTGAGCAATAGCGACGCCGACGCCATGCACGACCTGCTGGCCAAGGGCCTGCTCTCGGCCGTGATGTTCACTGTCGACGATGTCGATGCGCTCTTCGAGCACGTCCGCGGCAGCGGCGCGGAGGTGCTCCAGGAGCCGCAAGACCAGTTCTATGGGGTGCGCGACTGCGCCTTCCGCGATCCGGTCGGCAATATGGTCCGCTTCAACCGGCCGCTACCGGCCGGCCAGGTTCCGGCCCCGCCGAGCGATTGGCAGGAATGAGTCCCGGTGTGCCGTCCCGGTTGGCCCGCCGGCTGGGACGGCATACCTGCGCCGGTATGCCGCGCCACCCGGGGTACCGGTGAGCCCGGCTCAGTCGCTGCCGAACAGATCCCGGGTATAGATCTTGTCCGCGACATCGGCCAGCTCGGGGGTGCGGCGGTTGGCCACGATGAGGTCGGCCCGCTCCTTGAGTTCCGCCAGGCCGACGACCTCGGAGCCGTAGAAGCTGTCCTCACCGAACTCGGGCTCGTAGACGATGACCTCGATCCCCTTGGCCTTGATCCGCTTCATGATCCCCTGCACCGATGAGGAGCGGAAGTTGTCGGACCCGGCCTTCATGATCAGCCGATAGATGCCCACCACCTGCGGCGCCTTGGCGACGATGTCGTCGGCGACGAAGTCCTTGCGGGTGGTGTTGGCCGCCACGATCGCCGAGATCAGCGTTTGCGGCACATTCCGGTAGTTGGCCAGCAACTGCTTGGTGTCCTTGGGCAGGCAGTAGCCGCCATAACCGAAGCTCGGGTTGTTGTAGTGCGCCCCGATCCGCGGGTCCAGCGCCACACCATCGATGATCTGACGGGTGTCCAGCCCGTGTGTCGAGGCGAAGGTGTCCAGTTCGTTGAAGTAGGCCACGCGCATCGCCAGGTAGGTATTGGCAAAGAGCTTGATCGCCTCGGCCTCGGTGCTGCCGGTGAGCAGGATCGGCGCCTGCGGCTCCTCGCTGGCGTCGCGCAGCAAGTCGGCGAAACGCTGTCCCCGCTCGCTCACCTCGCCGACGACGATCCGGCTGGGGTGGAGATTGTCGTGCAGCGCGCGACCCTCGCGCAGGAACTCGGGGGAGAAGATCACATTCTCGGTCCCCAGCCGCTCGCGGATACCCGCGGTGAAACCGACCGGGATCGTCGACTTGATGACCATCACCGCGTCCGGATTGATGCGCTGCACGTCGCGGATCACCGACTCCACCGAGCGGGTGTCGAAGTAGTTCGTCACCTCGTCGTAATTGGTCGGGGTGGCGATGACGACGAACTCGGCCCCGGCATACGCCTCCTCGGGAGAGGTCGTATAGGTGATGTCCAGATCCTCGTGAGCAAGGAAACGCTCGATGTCGGGATCGGTGATCGGGCTGCGACCGGCACGCAGCAGGTCGATCTTGCGCTCGTCGATGTCGTGCGCCCGCACATGGTTGTGTCGACCCAGCAGCATCGCCAGGGAGAGGCCGACATAGGAAGTGCCGACAATGGCGACGGTCGCGGGAGCGGTGGGGGACATGATCGGGAAGTCTAGGCCGTAGGCCGTAGGCCGTTGCCCGCCCCGCCGCCGGTGGCCCGTCGGGATGCGCGGTAACGTCGAAAGCATGAGATTCGGCATCTTCATCCCGCAGGGCTGGCGCACGGATCTGGCCGGGATCGACCCGGCGATGCACTGGGGCGTGATGGCCGGCCTGGCCCGGCGCGCCGATGCGGAACCGGCCTGGGAGTCGATCTGGGTCTACGACCACTTCCATACGGTGCCGGAGCCGACCGCGGACGCGACTCACGAGGCGTGGACGCTGATGTCGGCCTTCGCCGCGGTCACCGGTCGGGTGCGCCTGGGGCAGATGTGCACGTGCATGAGCTACCGCAACCCCGCCTATCTGGCCAAGGTCGCGGCCACCGTCGATGTGATCTCCGAGGGCCGCCTCGAGATGGGCATCGGTGCCGGCTGGTATGAGCACGAATGGCGCGCCTACGGGTATGGCTTCCCGGGCGCCGGGGAGCGCTTGGCCCGGCTGCGCGAGGGCGTGGAGATCATGCGCCAGGCGTGGACCACCGGCTCGGCGACCCTGGCCGGGCAGCATTACCAGGTGGACGGCGCGCTGTGCGCCCCGCGGCCGCTGCAGGGCACCTCGCAGCCGGGGTCGGCGGCCAACGGCATACCGCTGTGGATCGCCGGCGGCGGCGAGCGCAAGACCCTGCGCATCGCCGCCGAGTATGCCGATTACACCAACTTCGACGGCACGCCCGAGGGCTTCGTGCGCAAGTCGCAGATCCTGCGCGAGCACTGCGCCGACCTGGGCCGCGACTTCGAGACCATCGTGCGCAGCGCCAACTACAACGTGGTCATCGGGGCCGATGAGCGCGAGGTCGAGGACCGGTTGAGCTGGTATGCCGATCACCTCACCCGCGCGGGCATCTCGGCGGGCGAGGTCGACAAGGCGGTGGGCACCCTGCGCACCCAGCCGGCGGTGGGCACGCCGGAGCAGATCCTGGAACGGCTCACCGGCCTGCAGGCCCAGGGGCTGGCCTACGCCATCACCTATTTCGCGGAATCGGCATACGACCTGTCCGGGGTGGAGCTCTTTGAGCGTGAGGTCATGCCGCAACTGCTCCCGGCGGCGCCGGAGCACGGTCACCACCACCGACCCCACCTCTTCCGCGGCTGAGCGCGCGGGCGATCGGATGGGGCTGGCCTAAGCTGCGCTGGTGACGAATCCGGACTTCGACAGCTACCGCCTCAGCGAGGACCACGAGGCCATCCGTGAGGCCGTGCGGGATGTGGCGCGCGCCAAGATCGCGCCCTACGCCGCCGAGGTGGACGAACATTCCCGCTATCCGCGGGAGGCGCACGAGGCGCTGGTCGCCAGCGACTTCTTCGCCCCGCATATCGCCGAGGAGTATGGCGGCGTCGGTGCCGACGCCCTGGCCACCTGCATCGTCATCGAGGAGGTCGCCCGCGCCTGTGCCTCGTCGTCGCTGATCCCCGCGGTCAACAAGCTCGGCAGTATGCCGGTCATCCTCGCCGGCAGCGAGGAGCTCAAGCAGCGCTATCTGTCCCCGGTGGCCGCCGGTGAGGCGAGTTTCTCGTACGGGCTTTCCGAGCGTGAGGCCGGCAGCGACACCGCGTCGATGACCTGCCGGGCGCTCGACAATGGCGATGGCACCTTCACCCTCAACGGACAGAAGGCGTGGATCACCAATGCTGGGGAGTCGCAGTACTACACGGTGATGGCGGTGACCGACCCCGACGGCGAACGCGGCCGCAATATCAGCGCCTTCGTCGTGGAGAAGGACGACCCCGGGTTCACCTTCGGCGAGCCGGAGCGCAAGCTCGGCATCAAGGGCAGCCCCACCCGCGAATTGATCTTCAGCGGGTGCACCATCCCGGCGGATCGGATGGTGGGCGGGCGCGGCGAGGGTCTGCGGATCGCCCTGCGCACCTTGGACCACACGCGCATCACCATCGGCGCCCAGGCGGTGGGTATCGCCCAGGGTGCCCTGGACCTGGCGCTCTCCTATGTCAAGGAGCGCAAGCAGTTCGGCAAGGCGATCGGCGAGTTCCAGGGCGTGCAGTTCATGCTCGCCGATATGGCGATGGAGCTCGAAGCCGCCCGCCAACTGGTGTATGTCGCGGCCGCCAAGTCCGAGCGTGACGAGGCCGACCTGGGCTTCTTTGGCGCCGCGGCCAAGTGTTTTGCCTCCGACGTGGCGATGAAGGTCACCACCGATGCGGTCCAGTTGCTTGGCGGCTCGGGCTACGTCAAGGACTTCCCGGCGGAGCGGCTGATGCGCGACGCCAAGATCACTCAGATCTACGAGGGCACCAACCAGATCCAGCGCATCGTCATGGCCCGCCAGCTATTGCGCGGGATGTGACCCCCTGTCGGTGGTCTCTGAGATACTCCCGCGTGCTGCGACGGACGGACTGCGTGACGGACTTTTAGGGTAGGGGTACCCCGTATGGGTACCGCTCCTGAAGCACGAAAGAAGCCCCCACACCGATCACGGTGTGGGGGCTTCAGTGCCTGCCTTCATCAGGCAGAAGTGAGGCTCAGCGCTTCACTCGTGGAGCTGGTGCTGCCGGTTCGATCGCGTGTTGAGGACGGCGAGGATGCCACTCCCGCCGGCCAGATACGCGTAGACGGAGGTCGCCACGGTGAGCCAGCTCGGCTGCTCCGTGGTGATGCTGGAATAGCCGACCTGTGTGGCCCCGAGGCCGAGCCCCGCGATAGCGAGCATCAAGTAGATGATGCGTCGAATGGTCGGTGTGATCAAGCTTTCGTCCATGGTCACCCCTTCGTGTCGATGGTGCGGTAGATGAAGCGCGCGAGGTCTCCGGGCGCGGTGTCCCCCGGCTCCTTCTCCGCGATGCTGAGATGCCCGCCGAGTGCAGCAGCGAGGACGACTGCCTCGCTGCAGAACAGCCTTCGCTCACCGCGGCCGACAGCGAACACACCGCCAGCCCGACCAGCAACCGACCACTCGTCCTTCGCGCTGGAATCGCGCGCCAGGGATAGGCCGAACTCAGGATGCGCCTCGATCGCGTTGCGGATCATTCCGCCGTTACGGGTCGCCAGCTTCTGCCCGTAGGTGCCGATGATCACCCTGCAGTCAGGGTTCTGAGCCAAAGCCCACACGACGAAATCTCGCAGAGCCCGCGTCGTCTTCCCCTCCTGCGGCGGCATCGAGATAGCCAACCGGCCGTTCGGCGTCGACCACACGCCCACCAGGGCCTCGGTGATCAATGCCAACGCCGGCGTCTCAACCGTGCGCGGATCGATGACCTTCGCAACATCGGCAGGCGACCCGATCCGAGGGCCCGCTGGAGAAAGCTGAGCTAGGACCTCGTCCCAGAGAGCAGTGCCCAAGTCAGCCTCCTAGAGCCTGAGCGCGCACCGCCTCGATGATAACCAGATCAGCCACCTCAGG
>ERZ501016.401-NODE-401-length-12814-cov-4.720825_pt1 | contig 12814 bp, 8 predicted proteins | sample MGYA00248889_ERZ501016 | MGnify/ENA primary metagenome ERZ501016 (study PRJEB25958, sample SAMN03398594) | human skin metagenome | study: EMG produced TPA metagenomics assembly of the Human Skin Microbiome Metagenome (human skin metagenome) data set. | reverse complement strand
TCGGCCTCGACGGGCCGCTCGAGCCGCACCAGTACGGCCGCGCGCTACACCATCTGTTCAAACGGCGAGGATACGCCGCGCGCATCGGCGCGGTAACCGCCGAAGACAACGCCAAGACCGACGATGATCCCGGCAAGATCGACGAGGGAATCCGGCGCCTCGAGGACGCCATGGAAGCCAGCGGTGCGCGAACCGTCGGCGAGCATCTTCACCGACTGCGCCAAGACCGGGACGCCGATCACCGGACGCCCGGCGTAAGAATTCGCCCCGTCCCCATGATGCGCAACGTCAAGCTGAGCAAGGACGAGAAGGCGCGACAGAAGGCCGGCGCCACGGTCACCGTGCGCCAACGACTCGAAAACGGCTACGAGCGCTACGCCAGCCGCGCTCAAAGCGAGGCCGAGTTCGAGGCCCTGTGGACCGCGCAGGCGCCGTACCACCCGCATCTGACCGACGACGACCGCGCGATCCTCAAACGAATCGCTTACTGGCAGCGCGATCTCAAACCCGTCAAGGCAGGCCAATGCCGCTACCGCACCGGCGAGCGACTTCACCGGGCATTGCCACTCGCCCAAGCACACGCGCTCGAAACGCGTCTCGCCAACCTGGAGATCGTCGGCCCTTACGGCGACAAGCGGCGCCTATATCCCGAAGAGCAGAGCGCCTTGCGCGAACATCTCAACACCCGCACCGCCGCCTCCCTTGCAGGCCTGCGCAAGGTGCTCGGTCTCAAGAGCGATCAGGAACTCAAGGGCGTGCCAGGCAAGGACAAAAAAAGCCCAGAAATGCCCGGGCACAAGACTAACGCCGTGCTCGCCGACGAGAAGCGCTGGGGGCCCGGATGGTATGAAATCGACGAGGCCGTACAGGAGCGCATCGTGAGCGCCATCCTCGGCGTCAAGAACGCTCACGAGCGCGAGGCTCTGATCACCAACCTCGTCAACAGCCACGGCCTGTCACGCCTTGCCGCCGAGGCCGTCGCCGGCGCGCCGATCGACCGAATGCGCGCGCGGCTCGGTCGCCCGGCAATGGAACGGCAGCTGGCCGCGTTGCAAACGCCGCTCGGCGATGGCACCCTTCCCAATACCTACCAGTCGCTGGTGCACGCAGGCTTGCTCGATGAGGATGAAGGCCGCGACGGGATCGATGAGCTACCCTATTACGGCGCGGTGCTCGAAGACCATGTGCTACCCGGCAGTAACGAACCCACCGATCACCCCGAACGACGTTATGGCGCCATCCCCAACCCAACCGTCCACATCGCGCTCGGCCAGCTACGGCGTATCGTCAACGGACTGATCCGGCAGCATGGCAAGCCCCATAGCATCGCGCTTCAAATCGCGCGCGATCTGACACTCAACGTCCAGCAAAAAACGACCATCGCCGAAGACCAGAAAAAGCGCGAAAAGGCCAACGCGCTCTACGCCACGCGGATCGCCGATGCGGGCTTCCTCGCTACCACCAGCAACATCGAACGTGCCAAGCTGTTCGATGAACTGTGCGCAAAACCCAAAAACAATGCTGGGCAAAGCTCCGGGCAGATAGTCGTCGCAACTTGTCCCTACAGCGGCAAGACTTTCACCTTTGCCCAGGCGCTGGGCAAGGATGTCGAGGAAGACCATATCCTTCCCTACGCACTGACACTCGACAACAGCCTCGCAAATCGCACGCTAAGCCTCGCCAGTGCCAACGCGCTCAAGGCCAAGCGCGCGCCGGCCGAGGCAGTCGCGGACTTCGCCGCCGAGTACGGTGAGAACGGCACGCTCAAAGCCATGCAGGCGCGCGCCAAGAACCTGCCCGCCAACAAATCATGGCGCTTCGGCGCGCAAGCGGTCGAGCGGGCACGCAAAGGAGAGTTTCTCGATCGTCATCTTAACGATACACAGTACGCCGGGCGAGTGGCACAAGCCTACCTGGAAACGCTCTACGACCGGAAAGGCGCCAACAGCGGCCGGGTGCTGACCACATCGGGACGTATGACCGCCATCCTGCGCCGTGCGCTCAAGCTCGACGCGCTGTTCGCCGAATTAAGCCGGTCCGAAGAAATGGCAGACACACCCGCCACGCTGTTCGACCAGATGGACGTCATCGCGGGCAATGGCACCCAGAACGGCCAAACAGAAAAGCCCCGGCCGAAGCTCGGCATGCGCTATGCCAAGAACCGCGATGATCTGCGCCATCATGCGCTCGACGCCATCGTCGTCGGGATCGTAACGCGTCGCCTGATCACCATCGCGACCAAGCAGGCGCAGGCGCTGGGTCACGGCAAGGTACTGACCTATCTGCCTGAACCCTGGACCGGATATAAGAATGAGATCCGGGAGGTGTTGGAAAAGACGGAGGTCTCCTGGAGGCCCGACAAGGGCTCCAGAACCAAGGCCGACGGGACGTCAACCACCACCGGCGCCTTGCACGAGGAAACCGTCAGGGGCCGCTCGAAGCACCAAGACAACAACGCCGAAGCGGCAAAGACCGGCAAGATCGCCGTGCGGCAGCGCGTGCTCCTCTCCAGCCTCTACGACCCATTGGCAAAGAAATTCCGGATGGAGCGGGTAGCGAAGATCACCAATACCCACGTACGAACGGCGCTCGAGGCGCATCTGTTGGCCTACCCCGGAAAGACGAGCGACGCAGCGGAGGTCAGCCAATGGATCGCGGCCTTCAGCGAACAACGCGAGAAAAACCCCTTCGCCGGCATGCGCCACTGCACGATCAATGAAATCGTCGATCCCAAGGTCTATGTTCCTGTCGGCGAAGGACTCGCCAAGCGCGGCGACAACGACCGGATCATTCTGTGGCAACTCCCGGACGGCAAGCACCGCACCACGATCGTCAGCGTTTGGGACGCGCACCGGCCGGGACACGATCCGCGGCCGCGCAACCCTGACGGGACGGTCATCGAGGCACGGAAAACACTTGCGCTGCGCAAGGGTGAAATCGTCGATGTGCGGCAAGGAAAGAACGCCGGACGCTGGCGGGTGATAACCGTGCGAGAAGACGGCGTTATCGGGTTAGGCCATACAAAACAGCCCAAAAGCAAACCGCGTTATGCCACCCTCACGACGCTTGCGGGAAACATCGTCAAGACGCAGATCACCGAAACCGGCGTTATGCGCTGATGCTCCACCGTGTCCTCGACATCACCCGTGATGGCTTGACGATCAAGACGCGCCGCGGGTCGCTTGCGGTCCTCGAAAGCGGCCAACTGCAAGCGTCCTCAACGGCAATGCTTCGGTGGAGCGAGTCATCGCGCGCTTGCGCCAGAACGCCCCGCCGGAAGGGACCATTCAGTGCTTCAAGGTGACCGACAAGCAGATGGCGGATTCCGTGATCATCATGGATTCGGGCCGGCAAAAACCCACATCTCCAGATCAGTTTCTGTTGTTTTGACAAGCAATTTTTGCGCGCGCGTCATCACAAAAGCCTCTTGTATCAAGGGCTTATATGATGAGCGGATCTAGTCGAATCGATTTTGTGGTCAAGCCAAGACCTCGCACAGCGCGAACCACACCCTGCGATGAGATCTAGTCGAATCGATTTTGCGGTCAAGCCGAGGCATCTGGAGAGCACAGATAAGATCGCAGGAGATCTAGTCGAATCGATTTTGTGGTCAAGCCGAGACATGCGGATGCGCGCTCGCCTGGCGGAATTGGATCTAGTCGAATCGATTTTGTGGTCAAGCCGAGACAACGCCGGCGGCGAAGGCAAGACCGCCCTCGATCTAGTCGAATTAATTTTGGCACGCCAGCCTAATTGATAAGGACATGACGTTTGTTCAGACGTATGGCCCGGATATGTCGACAGCTGGCCGCAATCAGAAACATCACCAATCTAGCCAAACGCCGAGCCTGGCTGGCTGAACAGACACAAACAAGGGGGTATCCATGACGTCCATCGGCACATCCATAGCCTACCCGTCACCACGCCGGGCCAACATCGTCGACGCGCTCGGAATGCGACCAATGCAGACACGCGTCTACGCGCAGCGCCACGAGCGCTACCTGCTGATCAAGTCACCACCCGCGTCCGGCAAAAGCCGCGCCCTGATGTACGTCGCGCTCGACAAGCTCCTCCACCAGGGCCTGGAGCGGGTCATCATCGCGGTGCCGGAGAAATCGATCGGCGCATCGTTCCGTTCTAACCCACTCAGCAACACCGGCTTCGAAGCAGACTGGGTGCTGCTGCCCGAAAATGACCTGTGCGGCGGTGCAGCCAACGACAAGAGCAATGCCGAAGCCTTCAAGCGCTTCCTCAGCGCACCCATCGACCCCAACAATCACGCCGGCCGCGTACTCCTTTGCACACACGCGACGCTCCGCAACGCATGGTCGGCGCTCTCCAACGACGAAAAAATCGGCTGGCTGGACAATCCCTACCATCGCAACGACGAATATGCGCGCGCGCTCGAACGCTCGCTGATCGCGATCGACGAATTCCACCACGGATCGGCCGATGAAGGATCGCAGCTGGGGCGCCTGGTGCGCGACATTGTCGCCAACAGGGAAACGCACCTCGTCGCAATGACCGGGAGCTACTTCCGCGGCGACAGCGTGCCAGTCATGCGGCCGGAAGACGAAGCGCGCATGGCGCACGTCACCTACAGCTACTACGAGCAGCTATCGAGCTATGAGCACCTCAAGAACCTCGACATCGACTATCGTTTCTATGACGGCCACTGGATCGACCGCATCGAGGAGGTGATCGACACTACCCGCAAGACCATCATCCACATCCCGTCGGTGAACTCGGCGGCCGCCGGCGGCACCGACAAGCATGCAGCGGTCAACGGCCTCATCGATCGGATCGGCGTCAATCGACCCGAGATCCAGGAAGCCGACAGCCCTTACATCGTCGTCGAAACGATGGATGGACGGCGCTTGCGTATCGCCGACCTGGTGACACCCGCCTCGCAGGAAGCGACCCTCGCTGCGCTGCGCTCGATCAAGGACAAAAACGACGTCGACATAGTGATCGCGCTCGGCATGGCCAAGGAAGGCTTCGACTGGGTCTGGTGCGAGCACGCCATCACTATCGGTGCACGGGGCTCGCTTACCGAGATCGTCCAGATCATCGGCCGCACCACGCGCGATGCACCCGGCAAGCGCTGTGCCTATTTCACCAACGTCATCGCCGAACCGGATCAGGCGCTGTCGACCGTCAAAAGCGCCATCAACGACTATCTCAAGGCGATCGCCGGCGCGCTGCTCATGGAGCAGGTCATGGCGCCACAGCTCAACTTCCGCGTCGCGCCCACCAACAGCGCCATAATCAAGAATGATGGCGACGGGGTCGACCTCACCACCATCGATTCACCGATCGGCGAAATCCGCGTCCGCAATCTCGAAAAGCCGCAGACGTCCATCGGTCTTACCGCCATCCAGCAGATCGACGATATCCACGTCGCCGCGCTGGCCAATCCACATGTCCAGGCCGAACTGCTCCAGCCAGGGCTGTTTCCCGACGGCTACATCGCCTCGACCATCATCCCCAACATCATCCGGCAAAAATACCCAGCCATCGCCGACAATGACGACGAAATCGGTCGGGTGCGAGACCATGTACTGCTCGACCAGCATGTGCGCGAAGAGGTGCTGCGACAGAGCGCGCAGGCCAACACGCCCAGCCCGACAACCGCCGGCGAACCGCGCGACAACGAAGATGCGGGCGCAGCAGCCGGCCGGGTGCTGATCGATCTCGCCAGCGCCATCAATGTCGGCGATCTCGATATCGAGCTGGTCCGCAAGATCGAACCATGGCGCACCAGCTACGCGCTCCTCTCCAAGTCGTTCGACCAATCGATGCTCGAGGAGGTGCGCAACGCCATCCGCGGCCGCAACATCGAAATGACCGACGAGGAAGCCCTGCAGCACGTCCCCGGCATTCGCGCTTTCCGCGATGCCAACGGCCGGCCGCCGTCGATCGATGCCGAATCACCACGCGAACGACGCATGGCCGAGGCCATGATCCTCATTCAGCGACGGACGGCTGAAAGACAGCGCGAACGCGAGGCCGAAGCCAATCCCGCTAACAGTGCCGAGGCCGACCTCGCCAAGCGGATCGTGCCGTGAGCAAACGCGACGACGACATCAGGGCGCAGATGAACGCGCTCGTCGACGGCCTGCTCGATGGGCACGACGACCTAGTCGAACTGCCACCCAAGACACGAGCACCATCGCAGCGCGCCAGCGACCATCGAGCCGAACGCTATGCACAGATCATCGGGTTCATCGAGGAACACGGAAGGGAGCCTTCGAAAGAGGCCAAGGGCCTGGAGGAAAAGCTCCTGGCATCAAGCCTCGACGGCATGCGCCAGCAGCCGACCGCCGAGTTGATTGCGATCGACACGCGTGGGCTGCTCCAGGGTCAACCGTCCGAAGACCAAGCAATCACACTCGACGACCTTATCGACGATCCACTGTTCAGCAATCCGCTGACAGCCCCCACCACCATACCCGAGGAGCTAGCTCGCTTCGAAGAACGAGGTGCCAGAAGGGTCGCGGAGGAAATCGCCGAGCGCAGGCCCGTGATCGCCTTTGCCTCATGGCGGCCGATCTTCGATCTCATTCGCGCCGAAATCAACGACGGACGACGACGCACCAGTCGCACCAACGCCACCTCGCGAATCAACGAAGGTGACGTGTTCATCGTCGAGGGTCACCTGCACCTGGTCGCCCGGGTACGCGAGGAGATCGACGAGACCGGACAACGGCGTCAGCGCGTGCGCGTCATCATCGACAACGCCACCGAATATGAACCCTATCTCGAATCCTTCGGCAAGGCGCTGTGGCGCGACGAACATGCCCGCGTCGTCTCAAGGCCCGACGGATCGATGGCGAGCGACGGACTGTTCGGGAATCAAACCGATCAGAACAGCCCCGATAACGCCCTAGCCACCCCGCCCGCCCAGGTCAGCCAACCGGCGCCCTCCAGCGGATGCGTGTATGTCGCACGCACGCTGGGCGCCAAGCCCGACGGCCTGGCCCGGCGAATCATCAAGATCGGACGCACCACCGGCGAACCGGAGCGTCGCATTGCCGGCGCGGCGGAAGACGAAACCTTTCTGCGCCAGCCGGCAACGCTGGTCGACGTCTACCGCCTCACCGGCGTCAGCCCGGTCGATCTCGAACGCGCGCTCCACGCCTTCTTCGCGGCCGCCCATATCCCGATGAGCATCGTCGACGGCTACGGCAAGGAGCGCAACATCCGCGAGTGGTTCGAGCTCGACCCGGAACTCGTCGCGCAGGCCGTCAATCTGATCAACGAACGTCGGCTCAGCGAGCACCGCTATGATAAGGCTGCGCAAAGAATCGTCAGCAAATAGTCCGAATGGAAGCGCATTGGCCGCATGCCAGCACGCGTCCAGAAAACAACGCAACCAGCCATACAAGAGGGATAGCCGTCATGAACGAAGACGAGATCTACGCCATCAGCGAGGCCAACGCCCAGAGCATCTTCGAGCAACTACCCGAGGATCAACTCGAAGCACTCGATGACGACGCGCGGCAGGACCTGTTGGTCGCGCTGCAGGACGCCATCACCGACACGCTGCGCAACGCGTTCACGGCGGCAAGCGCCACCTGATCAGGGAAACCGAGGGTCTCAACCAAGAGAGGGGGAAAAATGAAATATCTGATTCTCATGCTCGCCGCGCTGCTCATCGGCACGCCCGCGGCGGCCGGCGTCCAGTACGGCACCATCGGCGGCTTCATGATCTGGATGGACGACGACGATCCGAAAGCGCCCGAATGCCTGATGGCCAGGCAGTACGACGGCCCCGGTGACAGCCGGCTGCTGATCAGCACGCTCTACGACGAGGCCAGCGGGCTTTCCAACGATGGCCTCATCGTCGGGGTCATGAACCGGGACTGGAGTATCGTCGACGGGCGTACCTACCCCGACCTCCGCATGCTCACGGATAATATCAGCTACGGGGGTGAAGGCGGACGAGGCATCATCAGCGATGACCTCAAAGGCTTCTCGATGCAGTTCAACATCGACGCGCTGACCCAGATCGCTCGCACCACCAGCCTAATGTTCATGCGCGGCAATACGGTCGTCGACCATTTCAATATGACCGGCTCGGCGGCCGCCGTCGCAAGCTTCCGACGCTGCATGCGCGATCGCGCCGCACGCATCACCCGCGACCGCGCCAGCAACCCCTACAGCCACATCGAACGGGATCCGTTCAGCAGGTGACGAGCTACCGGCTGCCGGCAAGAACCGATCAACCGAAGCAGGATTGATAGAAACCCGTCGTCATCCTAAAACCGGCGTTTACCAAGTCGGGATGGGATCGTGACAACTATCATTCTTACGATCATCGGCATCTTGCTGGCAGCCGCGGCCGCCATCATGGTGCTGTACTATGGCGGGGCCAGTGCCCAGCAGGGGCGACTTACCGCCAGTGCCAACACGTTGATCAACGTCGGCGAAAACATCATCAATGCCGAAATCGGGCATTACAACCAGGTCGGTGCGCCGGCCCAGGGCGTGAACGATCTGGTCGAGAGCCGGTACCTCGCCGATGCCAATCTGCAGGTCGAACGCGGCACGCTCGAGGAACGCTTCCAGCAGCTGGCCGACGCCGAAGGCAAACAGCATCAGGTGTTCCTGGTGCGCAATGTGCCAAACGACATCTGCCTGCAGGTCGAACGCAAGCTGCGCCGCGACGACAGCGTCAGCACGGTTCCAGCGCATGTCAGCCGGGTGATGGGCTGCGTCCAGCAGAACGGCAAGACCCACTTCTACACCCGGGTCAACCGAGGCTCGAGTGTCGCCCCGGCCGCGCCGCCAGCCCCAGTGATGCCAGCGCAAAACTCGACGCCGGCCGAGAAGGGGGCCTACATCGCGTCCTTTATGGCCGACTATGAAGCAGCCGGCCGCGCGTGGAAGGCCGCCGGCGGGCAGGGCACACCCTCCAACAGTGCGCTGATCAGCGGCGGATACCTCAAGTCGCCGGTGCCCAACTGGTGGGGTGTGACGACGGCCGAATATACCAGATTCTGGTACACGAGCCCGGATGGCAGCGGCCGTGCGCCCTACGCCATCGTCAAATTCCCCGATGCCAGCGGCGCCGGCATCAACCTGTTCGGCGGTGTCGCCGAGGTTCAGGCGTTCTGCGCGGCAGTGAGCAGTGGATCGGGCGGCAAATATCGTTGCGACAATTCGTACAATCTGCACATCCGCGGGGCGAGCTACCTCTAAGATCTGCAAGCTCCAGGCAAACATCGAGCGGGCGGGCAGAGCAATCTGCCCGCCCGCTTTTTTGATGACTAATAGCCAAGGAACAACCAATGAGCGCAGTCGACGCATATCCACGCATCACCAGCGAAGACGACTGGCTCGAGCTCGCCGACGGCGAACGCGCCATCGTGTGCGGCCGCATCGAACACAGCGGTCCAAACGGCACCCTGATCGGCTTTCGAGACTGGACGCGCCTCCTCATCGACGGCGAAGCGCCAGAACTCACCAAGCAGATCGGCGAAGACGTGACGATCGAGGTCGAACGACATGATGATGGCGTTCGATTCGTCCAGGCCGCCGGCGCCGCCAACGAGACCGAGGCCGCGTGACCCACAAATACGCGGAGACCGTCAAACGCTCGATCGACAATTACGAACGGCAATACATGGTCGACTTCACGCCCAAGCGCGATGCGCTGACCAACTACATCCTGCACCGAAAGAAGGGCGAGCAGCCGATCGACTCCATCAAGAAATATTACGGCCTGAATAACCAGGCATGGAAAAAACAAGGCGCAGAGCGGATACGCGAGGAGCTTAGGCGCCAGGGCGTCAAACTCCTCAAGGACCGTATCCTCGTGCCGACCGCGCGACGCAACTACAAGATCCTGGTCGGTACCACCCCTCAGCTCAGCGGTCGTCTATCAATGCCGCTCGAGGAGATCGAGAAGGATAAGACACTCCGACAAGATTTCGCCCAATGGCTGGCGGACACCACAACCCATTGGGAACAGCATGCCAGCGAGATCGAGGCCGAGGTAGCCAAAGCACTCCAGCGACTGCCGCGGCCAATGAGCTACACCATCGAGCTCAAAGTGACGGGAGATAAATGGCGCGAAGCGCTCGCAACCGAGATCGAGCAGGAGTGCCAGCGGCAGCGCCTAGAGATCGAACGCGAGCGCAATCAGCGCGATATGTACATCGATCAGTTGCGCCAGTTGTACACCGATCTCGATCTCAAGCCACGCCGCATCATCGCCCGCCTGGGGCCAACCAACAGCGGCAAGACCCACGACGCCATGGCGGCGCTCGCCAACGCCAAAAGCGGCGCCTACCTCGCACCCTTGAGGCTGCTCGCCCTCGAGGGACGTGACAAGCTCAACGAACTGGGCGTACCCTGCGATCTCGTCACCGGTGAAGAAATCGAACGCGACGAAAGCGCACAACACGTCGCCTGCACCACCGAAATGCATGACCTCGATCGACACTATGAGGTCGTCGTCATCGACGAGATCCAATTGCTCGGCAACCGCGAACGCGGATGGGCCTGGACACGAGCGCTGCTTGCGAGCCATGCCGACACGATCATCGTCACCGGCGGGCAAGAAGCAGCGTGGCACATCAAAACGATCGCCGAACTCGGTGGCGATCATCTCGAGGTAATCGACCACGACCGCAAGAAGCCGCTCATCCTCGAAGAGCAATCGTCACGCATCAGCGACCTGAAACAAGGCGACGCGATCATTGCTTTCAGCCGGCGCGAGATCATCGCCTGGAAACAAAGACTGGAAAATGCCGGCATCAGCGCCGCAGTCATTTACGGTGCGCTCAATCCCGAGGTACGACGCGAGCAAGCGCGAATCTACCGCTCGGGTGAGGCGCAGATCGTTGTGGCAAGCGATGCGATCGGCATGGGGCTCAACCTGCCCATCGAACGCGTCATCTTCAGCACCACCTACAAATGGAACGGCCAGGAAGAACGACGTATCACCGCCTCGGAGGTCAAGCAGATCGCCGGCCGTGCCGGGCGAGGACCGGAAGCGCAGGGGCGCGTCGGCTACTTCTACGAACGTGATCGACAACACATCCACAAGCAACTCAAGGCGACGGTGCGGCTTGCACAAACGATCTACGTTGCACCCGAATGGAAGGTGCTGGCCAAACGCCGCGAGGAAGGGGACACGCAAAGCGTCCGCCAGATGCTCGATGAGATCGCCCACAACTTCCAGAGCAAGGGCCGATACGTCTACTGGCTGAGCGAAGAAACCAGAACCATGCTGCTCAGGGCCGAAAGACAAGGCATCTCCTTCAAAGACCAATACCAGTTGATCGGTCTGCCACTCAACGCCGACAAGAAGCAGGACCAGTCCCAGATGGATATCTGGTTCAGCAACCACAGCGCCGGAAAACCATCCTTTCCGCCTATCGTCGCAGCCTACCAGGGCGATATTCGGCAAGCGGGCGATGACGACCTCGTCGACCAGGAAAAGCGCGCACGACACGCCGGCGCCTACCTCTGGTTGGCACGGAAATATCCGGAGCTCTATCCCCACCGCGACCAGGCAATCAAAGCGCGCAGCATCGCGAGCGCCAACATCACCCAAATCCTGCGTCACGGCCATCTCAAGCAGCGAACGAGGCGCGAATGGGGCTAGACCACAAGCAACATGACTGGGTCCAACTGCATAAAAGAGCCCATCCTCAAAAATTTGTGGCTAACGAGGTTTACGAGCCGTTAACTCCTCCATAAGCTTGCACCTGTCCGACATTCGTCGGGTGCAAAACATGGAGAAAGCCATGAAGAAGGTTCTCGACACCGCGGCTGCGGAACAGGTCGTCGGCGGCAGCGGCCGCGAAGGCTCGACCGGCGTCAAGGGCTAACAGCCCGGACCAACAAGGCCCGGGCGCGCATCCAGCGGCCCGGGCCGCTTTTTCATACCAAACAGACCCGACCGCCATGACCTTATTCCGCCAGGCTGTTATCGATCGCACCTACGGCATCAGCGGCGACGCAGTAAAATGGTATCGTCGTCCATGGATCGAATGGACCGGCGGACTGCTTACCCTTCTGGCGCTGATCGGGCTCTACCTCCTCGCCAATGGCGCGCGCAGCGTCAGCCAGATCGAACTGGTCGGCGAAACCGTGGCTACCAATCAGGGCGTGCAAGCCCGCTTCATGGTGCCGGCTCATGCCTATCGCAAAGCCGCCGGACAGCGAGCGCGCCTGACCCTTGAAAACAATCGCGGCATGAACCTCGGACAAATCGAGGGCGTGGTGAGCAGCGGCGAGCGTGTCGACAACGATATGGCCAGCTACCAACTGATGATCACCCCCGCACGCGACTATATCGAGCAGAACAGCCGTATCGTCACCATCCGGCCGGGCATGAGCGTTACCGCGCAAATCACGCAATAAAGCCGGCGCCAACACCAACCAGCGAAAGATCCATCCATGACCGTAACGGACCCGCACGCCCACGCCACTGCGGGTCTGATGGATTGGTCGCTGAAACGACGCGTCAAGCCGATCATCCAGGGCGAAGCCGCCGAGTGCGGACTCGCCTCGTTGGCCATGATCGCCGAATATCACGATATCGACGCCAGCCTCCCCGACATGCGGACGCGCTATGGCGCAAGCATCCGCGGCATGACGCTGCGACAACTCATGCAAGTCGCCGACGAAACCGGCCTCAGCCCGCGACCCGTCGGCGTCGACATCGACCATATCGACGAACTCGATCTGCCCGCGATCCTTCATTGGGATCTCAACCACTTCGTGGTCCTCGAGCGCATCAAGGGCAAATACGCCACCATCATCGATCCCGCGATCGGTATCCGCGCCAAGATCGATC
>ERZ501016.400-NODE-400-length-12823-cov-4.342105_pt1 | contig 12823 bp, 10 predicted proteins | sample MGYA00248889_ERZ501016 | MGnify/ENA primary metagenome ERZ501016 (study PRJEB25958, sample SAMN03398594) | human skin metagenome | study: EMG produced TPA metagenomics assembly of the Human Skin Microbiome Metagenome (human skin metagenome) data set. | reverse complement strand
GGCGCGGCCACATCGCTCGGTCGCCAAGCAAGGCGATCGCCCCGGGGACCAACAGGGTGCGCACCACGAAGGTGTCGACCACCACGCCGAGCCCGACGATCAGGCCGAGCTGACCGAGCACCACCAGCGGCAGCACCCCGAGGGCGGCGAAGACCCCGGCCAGCACGATGCCCGCGCTGGTGATCACCGCGCCGGTATGCCCGACCGCCCGCGCCATCCCTTCCCGGATGCCGTGGCGCGCGGCCTCGGCGTCGGCGCGGTGCACCAGGAAGATCGTGTAGTCCACCCCAAGGGCGACCAGGAAGAGGAAGGCGATCAGCGGCACCTGGACATCGAGCGCCGGGAAGTCGAAGAGCGTGCGCCCCACCCACGCCCCGGCACCGATCGTGGCCAGCGCGGAGAGCACATTGATGGCCAGCAGCACCAGCGGCGCGAGCACGGCCCGCAGCAGCACCATGAGCACCAGGACGGTCACCCCGAGGACTAGCGGCACGACCCGACGCAGGTCCCGGTCGGCGGCCGTATGCGCGTCTACCGCCACCGCTGGTGAGCCGCCGACGATCGCCTGCGCCCCCGGTATGCCGTGTGCCGCCGCCCGGACCTCGCGCACCAGGTCGGTGGACGCGGTGCTGCCCGGGGCGGCATCCCCGATCACGGTGAGCACGGCCCGCCCCGCCTCGGCCTGTCCTGCCTCGGCCCGGCCCAACGGCGACACCGTGGCCACCCCGTCCACCGCGCGCACGGCGGCGGCGACCGCGTCGGCCGCGGGAGCATCGGTGATCACGGTCAGCGGCGCGGCGATGCCGGCCGGGAAGTGGTCGGCGACGACTTCGAGTCCACGCTGGGAGTCCGAGGCGACCCGGAATTGCTGCGCCTGGGTCAACCCCAGGTGGGTGCCCACCAGGCCGGTGGCCAGTCCGCCGAGCACCAGCACGCCCGCGGCGACCACGAGCGCGGGGCGACGCACCACGGCATGCCCGAGGCGACTCCATCCGCCCTGCTGTGTCTGCGGCATACCGGCACGGGGGATGACCGGCCAGAAGACCCGGCGACCAACCAGCGAGAGGACGGCCGGCAGCGGCAGCAGGGCGGCGAGCGCGGCGATCACCAGTCCGGCGGCACCGGCCAGGCCCAGGCCGCGGGTGCCCGGGACCACCGCGAGCAGCAGGGTGAGCAGCGCCAGGACGACGGTGGCATTGCTGGCCAGGATCGCCGGGAGCACCGTGCGGCGAGCGGTCTGCAGGGCGACGCGGTGGTCGGCTTCCCGGCGCAGTTCCTCGCGGTAGCGGGAGATGAGCAGCAGCGCGTAGTTCGTGCCCGCGCCGAAGACCAGGACGCTGACGATGCCGGCGTCGAAGGTCAGCCCGCTGGCCGCTCCGAGTGCCTTGGTGACCACGGCCGCGAGTTGGTCAGCCAGGGCGACCACGCTCAGCGGGATCAGCCACAAGATCGGGGAGCGGTAGGTCAGCAGCAGGAGCACGCCAACGATCGCCACGGTGACCATGAGCAGCCGGAAATCCGCGCCGGAGAAGGCATTTGCGATGTCCGCGCCGAATGCTGGCCCGCCGGTGACCAGGATTTGCAGGTCCGCCGGCGTGGCCTTGCCGACCGCCTCGCGCAGGTTCGTGATGGTGTCGATGTTGTCGCTGTTCTGTGCCGCGGAGCGCACCGGCACCAGGGTGTATGCCGCCACCCCGTCCCCCGCCACACTCGGCTGCGGCGGGCCGACCGGGGGCAGATCGCTCGGGGTGACCCGGCCCGTGATTCCGGCCAGGGCCTGCGTGTCGGCGGCGGTAAGCGCCGCGCCGTCCCGACGGGTGGCGACCAGCAACATCGGTGCGATATCCGAACCCGGGCGGGTGGCGAGCTCCGCCGCCACCCGCGCCGATTCCGCGCTGGCCGGGATAGCCTCGCCGCGGGCGGGGATCTGCGCCGAGCGAAACAGTCCCATGGCGGCGATCAGGACCAACAGGAAGAGTCCCAGCGTGGCCCACGCCTTACCGCGGCGGAAGGGCACCGAAGTGCGGACGGCGGGTGCGGAATCGGGTGCGGAGGCGCCCCGAGACGCGCGGGTGGCGAGCGTGGACGGCATACCTCGACGGTAGGAACGGCGCGCGCGCCGATCGAGCCGCCGACGTCATCCCTTCGGATGATCCTGCCTGGGTCGGCGATCTAGGCCTGCTATGCCCCCTCGGACCAGTCCCACTCGAATCCGCATAGTTCCGATTTACCGTGGTTGTTCTTGCACTCGGCCGCGGAGGCGGAGGTCGGGGCAGCGAGCCCGAGGGCGAGCAGGGAGACGAGCGAGACGGCGAGGGCGGCCAGACGGCGTGCGGAACGGGACATCGGATTCTCCTTGGGTAGCTGAGGGCGGGGCTTGGTGGGGGTTCGAGATCAGTGGATCGGGGCGCTGGGTCACCGGTCAACGGGGTGTGCGGATATCCGCACACCCCGCCGGCCGGACGGCCGTGAGGGGGCCGTCAGGCGAACCGGTGGTAAGTCTTGGTGCCGCCCGCATAGAAGTTGTCGACGTCGGTCATGGTGGTGAACGAGACGCCGTTCAGCGAGCCGTTGATGCTGTGCACGATTTTGCTGTCGCCGGCATAGATGGCCACGTGCCCGGCGCTGTTGTACCGGTTGCGCCAGACGATCATGTCTCCGGGCTTCAAGTCACTGATCCGCGGGGCGTTCACCCGGATACCTGCGGTGCTCCAGTTCCCGTGCGGGTTGGTCCTGTTGGAGTAGCCGAAGGCCAGTGAGTGCACCCATCGGCTGAACCCCGAGCAGTCGAGGTAGCCGTAGTTGGGGTCGGGCGCCAATCCCATCGTGCTCGGACCGGGACGGGTACCGTGGCCCGCGCCCATGGTGTTCCCATCGGAGGCGTACTTGATCTTGCCGCCGTTCCACTGCCCCTTGGCGGAGTCGCCCAAGGCCTCTTGGTTATAGGCCTTGAAGGCATAGGTCAGGAGACGGTGGCGCATCGTCCCAGTGGCGAACTCCAGCTTCAGCTTGGTCTGCGGCCCGATCAGACCGGAGTCCGAGAGCCCCACGGTCGGCTTCCACTTCTTGATGACGGCCTCGGTCTTTGCGTCGTAGGCGCCGGTCACCGGCAATGTGGCGTCGACCTTCAGCCGGAGAATCTCTTGGATGCGGGTGACACAACCGTCCTGCATCACCGGTGTCGTGACGTAGTACTGAGCCTTACAGCTGGGGTGGAACAGGTTCGAGAGTGCCGTCGGCGCGGCATGCGCCGCCGGGGCGACGATGGCGCCGGCGGCCAGTGGCGCCGCACAGACTGCCGCGAGGGCGAAGCGAGTGAGCGCGCGGCGGGCGATGGGGGTCGAGCTGGGGTGGGACACGGTGCCTCCTGTGGGTTGACCGGTGGGTTGATCGGTGCAGTCCAGGTCCGGTCTGCTGCTGACCGACCGGCTCCTCGGCTGACACCAGAGAACTCCCCCGAGGCGCAGCCAACCCAGGGATGTGCAGATCTGCGCACGGCCGGTGCGGATGTCCGCACGATCCTTGCGGCGGGTGCCGTACGAATTGCACGCACCGCAGCCGTGTCACCAGCCACGCATTGGGGCACACTGACCGGTATCACCGACGTCTGTGAGGGAGACTTCGATGAGCGCACTTCCCAGCGCCCGCCTGCCGCAGCCTCCGGGCGAATTCGCCCATCCGCAATACCCCCCGGCCGCCGACCTCGCCGATCTAGCAGACCGCGGTGAGGAGATTCGTGCACAGCTCCTTCGCCTGACCTCGGTCCCCGCGGACACCAGAACGCGTCAGGTCACCCTGGTGGCCCGCGGTCGCGCCCAGGCCGAGGCCGCCCTGGCGAGCTTGGCGCGCGGCACGCGTACTTCGGTCGTCAATGCCACCCCCCGCGACCGCTTCGACGCCACCGGGCAGACCACCGCTCTCAATGCCCTGGCTTATCGACGCGGTGTCGTCATGGACCGCATCGTCAACGAGGTGACCTGCCAGCAGTACCCCTTGCTGCCCCTGACCAGCATGCACACTCGCCAGCTCGTCGTCGCACCCGTGCGGATGGGAATGATCGTGACTGACCACAGCCGCCTCGTCTTCCCCGGGCCGCGCCTGGAGACCGGTGAAGGCACGATGTGGACAACCCGAGACCGCGAGATCCTCGAGACGGTCACGCAGTTGCTCCGTGGGTTGCTGAAGGCGGGTCGCCGCATTCCGACTCTGCCGGTCAACGACACCAACACCCGATTACTCGAGGTGCTGACCTGCATGGTCAACGGACTCACCGACACCGCCATCGCTGCGCGACTATCGGTCTCGGTCCGCTTGGTTCAGAAGGACATTCACGCGCTGAAGGAACTGGCCGGGGTCGGGAGCCGCATCGAGCTCGCCCGGGCACTCGGCTGACATTCGGGACTTCTGTGTCAGGCCCTCGGCGTCATCGCCCCGGTGACCCGGTGACGCCCCGGGGTTGAGAGGAGGGGTTGGCGATGCCGACCTGGTGGCGGATCAGGTCCATCACTCGCAGCAACTCCACCGAGTCGGCCAGCGGGCGCAGCGGCGAGTCGAGTTCACCGGCGGTGATGCGGCGGGCCACCTCGGCCGCTTCGAAACAGAGGCCGCCCTCGTGGGCGGAGGTGGGTTCGTCATACCGCAGGCGCTGTCCCGCCCGGGTGGTCACGGTGAACCCGCCGGGTTGATAGAAGGGCCCGTCGAGACGCAGCGTGGCGTCCGGCCCCGCGAGCGTGGCGGTGGTCGGGGTCTCGCCAAGGATCGAACAGTGCAGCGCCGCCAGGCCGCGCTCGGCCTGCAGGGTGATGGCCAACTGACCGTTGATGCCATTCGCAGCGGGGGTGCCGGCCGCGGCCACCGCCGTCGCTGACCCGAGCGCCCACAGCGCCAGGCTCAGCGGATAGGCGCCCAGGTCGAAGAGCGGGCCGCCCGCCAGCTCGGCGTCGAAGATCCGGTGCTCGGGCGCGAAATATTCGCCCATGTCGGCGAGCACGGTCTCCACCTCGAGGCGCGGCAGCAGCTGGCGGATCACGTCGTACTTGGGGGTGAAGAGCGTCCACAGCGCCTCCATCGCAAAGACCCCCGCGCGCTGCGCCGTCGCGGCGATCTCCTGCGCCTCGCGATGCGAGACCGCGATCGGCTTCTCGATGAGCACATGCTTGCCCGCCTCGATCGCCAACAACGCGTGCGCGTGGTGCAGGTGGTGCGGGGTGGCGATATAGATGACGTCGATATCCGGGGCGGCCACCAGGGCCTCATACGAGCCGTATGCCGCGTCCGCCCCCACCTCACGCGCGAAGCGGTCGGCGCTCTCCTGGTTGCGGGAGCCGACGGCCACGATGCGCTGGGCGGTATGCGCGGTCAGCGACGCCGCGAACTTGGCGGCGATCCAGCCCGTGCCGAGCAGTCCCCAGCGCAGCACCGGGGCGTCCGCGGGGTCGGGGATTCGGGAGGTGGGCAGTTCCATCATGTGCCCGACCGTAGCCGGGGTGGAATGTTGTACCGGGTTACCACCAGCACTGGCGCGGCCCACGTGGTCGCTGTCCCCGGCAGCAGCGAATGCCAGCGGAAGAGCTCGGTCAGCCCGTGGCGCACATCTGCCTCGACATCGTGATGCAGCACCGCGCTCAGGGCTCCGCTGCGGAGCAGGTCTTCGGTTTCTGGGTCCAGACCGTGGGCGAGGAAGGCGCGCGGTGCCACTCCGGCGGCCGCGAGCGCCGCGAGAATCTTGCGGTGGCCGCCAGCGGTCGCGTAGACGCCACCGACATCGGTCCGGGTCGCCAGCAGGTCGGCGACCGACGCCGACGTAGACGCATCCGGTTCGCCAGCGTCGGCATCCGGCCCATCCGTGGCGGCATCCGATCCGGCGACATTCGATCCGGCGGCCTTGGGGGTCTCGATGCCGCTGATCTCCACGACCTCCCGGGCCGGGTCCAGGTGCGCCAGCGTCTCCCAGAATGCCGCGAGCCGCTCGCGTTCCGCGCTAGCCGGATCACGATCCGTCGCCACCAGCACCGCCCCCGGCGTCGCCTCCAGCCAGCCGGCGAGCAGGTATGCCGCACTCGCCCCCGCCGACACCTCATCCGGCCCGACGTATGCCGTGCGCCCGCACCCGCGGATGTCGCTACCGAGGGTGATCACCGGGACGCGCCGTTCCACCAACCGGCCCACCGCGTCCGCGATCTCGGGCGCATCCGGGCCGGTGAGCAGGACCCCATGGCTCGGACGGCCCCGGCGGCCAATGCCATCCAGGATGCCGGCGAGTTCAGTCGTGGTTGCGTTCTCCCGCAAGTGAAAGCGGGTCCGGACGGTTGCCAGATGCAGCTCGGCCAGGTGCGCCTCCAGAGCCTCCCGGACCACCCCACTGACGTGCTTCGGGGCGGACATCACCAGGTCGATCAGCAGGGTGCGCGCTCCCAGTCGCGATTGCGTCGCCTGCCGGTCGAGGTCGCGGATCGCCTCCTCCACCTGCCGGATCGCCCGCGCGCTGACGCCCGCACGGGCATGCACCACCCGGTCGACGGTGGTTTCGCTCAGACCAGCCTGCTCCGCGATATCGCGGATGCGATGGCTGCTACCGGCCCGCAGGCTCGGGATGGGCGCCTGAGCCGAAGTCACCGGATCAGCCTAGGACGCCAAACCGCCGCCGACCCCACGCACGTGGCGCGGGAGCGGCGGCGGCCAGCAAGCAGCGACGCGGGCTCAGGTGTTCTGCGGGAACCCGAGGTTCAGGCCGCCGTGGCTGGGGTCCAGCCAGCGGGAGGTGACGACCTTGCCGCGCGTGAAGAAGTGGACACCCTCCATACCGTGGGCGTGGCTGTCGCCGAAGAGGCTGTTCTTCCAGCCGCCGAAGCTGAAGTACGCCATCGGCACCGGGATGGGCACATTGATGCCGACCATGCCCACCTCGACCTCGTTCTGGAAGCGCCGGGCGGCGCCGCCGTCGTTGGTGAAGATCGCGGTGCCATTGCCATAGGGGTTGGCGTTGATCATTGCCAGTCCCTTGTCGTAGGACTCCACCCGCACCACCGAGAGCACCGGGCCGAAGATCTCCTCGTCGTAGATCGACATACCGGGGGTGACCTTGTCGAAGAGTGTCGGCTTGAGGAAGAAGCCCTCGCCGTCCGCGTCCACATCGCCCTCGCGGCCGTCCACGACCAGGTCGGCACCCTCCTGGGCGCCCTGGTCGACGAAAGAGATGACCTTGTCGGCGTGCGCACGGGTGACCAGCGGGCCCATGTCCGCGCCGCGGGTACCGTCGCCGGTGACCAGCTTGCCCATCCGGTCCTTGATCTTCTCGATCAGCTCGTCGGCGATGGGCTCGACGGCCAGCAGCGCCGAGATCGCCATACAGCGCTCACCGGCCGAGCCGAAGCCCGCGTTGACCGCGGCGTCCGCGGCCAGATCGAGGTCGGCGTCGGGGAGCACGAGCATGTGGTTCTTCGCGCCGCCGAGCGCCTGGACGCGCTTGCCATTGGCGGTCCCGGTCTCATAGACGTACTTGGCGATCGGGGTCGAGCCGACGAAGCTGACCGCCTTCACGTCGGGGTGAGTGAGCAGCGCGTCGACGGCCTCCTTGTCCCCGTGCACGACATTGATCACGCCATCGGGCAGGCCGGCCTCGCGCCACATCTGCGCCACCGCGTTCACCGCCGAGGGGTCCTTCTCCGACGGCTTGATCACCACCGTATTGCCGCAGGCAACCGCGATCGGCACGAACCACAGCGGCACCATGGCCGGGAAGTTGAACGGGCTGATCACCGCGACCACGCCGAGGCTCTGACGAATCGAGTAGACGTCCACCTTGGTCGAGGCATTCTCGGTATACCCGCCCTTGAGCAAATGCGGTATGCCGCAAGCAAACTCGACGACCTCAAGGCCGCGGGTCACCTCGCCGAGGGCGTCGGAGAGGACCTTGCCGTGCTCCGCGGTGATCAGCGCGGCGACCTCCTCCTTGCGCCGGTTGAGGATCTCGCGGAAGGCGAAGAGCACCTGCGAGCGCTTGGCAAGCGAGACATTGCCCCACTCCTGCTCCCACGCCTGCTTGGCCGTCGCGACCGCCTCGCCCACCAGGTCCGCCGAGGCCAGGTCGAGTTCCCCGGTCTGCTCGCCGGTGGCCGGGTTGTAGACCGGGCTGGTGCGCTCGGCGCTGCCCTCCCAGGAGTCGCCGCCGATCAGGTGGGTGATGCGGGTCGGTGTGCTCACGAACTGCTCCTTGCTAGTGGGTATGGACATTGTGGCGGTATGGGGCCAGGCGAGGGGGGGTCAAGCGAGTCAGGGTCAAGCGAGGCGCGGATCGACGGGCAGGTCCGGCCAGGCCTGGCGGACCCAGGCGTGCGCCGGGTCGTCACAAATAAGCCAGGCGCGCTCCGGCCCGGGGCCGGCCATGACATTCAGGTAGTACAGGTCGGCGTCCGGGGCGGCCATCGCCGGGCCGTGCCAGCCGTGCGGCACCAGGACCACATCGTCGGTGCGGACCTCGGCGAGCACATCGATCGGACGCTCGTCGCTGCCATAAACCCGTTGGTAGCCAACGGGATCGCTGACCTGCGGCGCCACCGAGCGCGTCTGGAAGTAGTAGATCTCCTCCAGCTCGGTTTCCACCCCGGGCCGTTCCTGGTCGTGCTTGTGCGGCGGCCAGGAGGACCAGTTGCCGGCGGGGGTAATCACCTCGCAGGCGATGATCCGGTCGGCGTCCAGCACGCCCGGGACGCCGAAATTGCGCACCAGGCGCGAGGCGATCCCGGCGCCACGGCGTTCCACGGGCACCTCCGCCGCGGGCAGGCGAGTCAGCGACCGCGCCGCGGCAGCGGTCGACTCGGCGCCGGCAGCCAGGCAGACGGCCACCCGGCATACCTGCGCCTCGGCGCGCAGGGTGAGGCGCGAACGCGCCGGGACATAGGCGACATCGGTGGCCCCCGTCCATACCGACTCCCGGCCCGCCAGCCGCACCGAATGGTCCGTGCCGTCCGGCGCCGCGGCGCTGACCCGGACGCCGCCGGAGAGTGGCACCACCACGGCTTCCCGGTCGGCCAAGTCGAGCGTGCGTTCCGCGCCCGCCTCGAGGCTGGCCACCAGCAACCCGGTATGCCGCCAGTTCGCCTCCGGGCCGATCGCCACGTCCCAGCCGTCGGCGCCGCTGCGACCGGCCAGTCGGACCCAGGCGGTGTTGTCTGCGCCGATGCTCATCGGGCCGCTCCTTCGCTCTCGCTGCGCTGCCGGTCCGCCGCCAGGAATCGCTCCACACTCGCCTCGTCGGGCATTGCCCCCGAGCATTCCAGGTGACCGGCCACCACGGCTCCAGCCGCACACGCGAAGCGCAGGATGCGCTCCAAGGGCCACCCGGCGAGCAGCCCGTGGCAGACCGCGCCGCCGAAGGCATCGCCGGCGCCGAGGCCGTTGACCACCGGTGCCGCGAACCCGGGCACCTCCACCCGCTCCTGGGCCGTCACCGCCAGCGCCCCCCGTGGGCCCCGCTTGATGATGGCCAGGTCCACGCCGCGATCCAGCAGCGCGCGGGCCGCTCGGTCCGGGTCGCTTTCGCCTACGGCCACTTCGCATTCGAGCAAATTGCCGATGGCAACGGAACTGGCGGCGAGCGCCTCACCGGCCGCCCGGGTCGCCTCGTCCTGAGTGCGCCAGAACATCGGCCGGTAGTCGAGATCGATCACGGTATGGGGCGTGCGTCCCCGCTGCTGCCACGCGCTCAGGTGCGCACTGCGGCTCGGCTCCCCGGAAAGCCCGGTGAGCGTCGCCCAAAAGAGGCGGCTCTGGGTGGTGGCCACCGGTGGGATCTCCTCCAGGCCAACGCGCAGGTCCGGGGCCGTGGGATAGCGATAGAAGTAGAGCGGGAAATTGTCCGGCGGGAAGATCTCGCAAAAGGTGACCGGGGTGGGCAGCGTGGGGTCGGTGGCCAGGTATGTGGTGTCCACGCCATACGTCTGCAGGCTGGCGCGCACGAACCGACCAAAGGGGTCATCCCCGGTGCGCGAGATCAGGGCGGCCGAGTGCCCGAACCGGGCGGCGGCGACGGCGACATTCGCGGCGCTGCCGCCCAGGAATTTCGCGAAACTCGCCACGTCCTCCAGGCCGACGCCGGACTGCTCCGGATAGAGGTCGACGCCCACCCGGCCGATCGCCAACACATCGAACGAACGCGGGGCCACGATCGTGTGCTCCTTCTGCGGCGGGGGGTTACCGTCAGGCTGCCGCACCGCCCTGGGCCTGTCAATCTTTGTTCTGACATTCGGATCAACGCCGTCGCGCGAGGCCCATACACTCCGTCGGGTGAAGCCGCTGCCCATCTTCATCGACCGCGCGAGCCCGGTCCCGGTCTATCACCAGCTCTCCGAACAGCTCACCGCGGCGATCACCGAGGGCCAACTCAAGCCGGGCGACGCCTTCGAGAACGAGCTCGACCTCGCCGCTCGCCTCTCCCTGTCCCGCCCGACCGTGCGCCGGGCGATCGGCGAGCTCGTGGACCGCGGGCTGCTGGTGCGCCGCCGGGGCGTGGGGACCACCGTCGCCAGCCAGATGGTGCACCGACGCGACGAGCTGACCAGCCTGCACGAGGACCTGCTGCGCAAGGGGCGGCAGCCGACGACCCGCGTCCTGGCCACCGACCCCGCTCGCCCGAATCCCGTTGCCGCAGAAGCGCTCGGCCTGCCCGCCGACACCCCGTTGGTGTATGTCGAGCGTGTGCGCTTCGCCGATGACACCCCGACCGCGATCCTGGCGAACTGGTTGCCACCCGAGTTCGCCGGCATCCTCGAGGACGACCTGGCCGAGGAGGGACTGTATGCCCTGCTGCGCCTGCGGGGCGTCAAACCGGTGATCGCGCACCAGACCATCGGGGCTCGCCGTCCCACGCCGCGGGAACGCAAACTGCTCGGCCTGGGCGCCGGGGATCCTTTGCTCACCATGAGCCGGCGCGCCTTCGCCGCTGACGGATCCCCGGTGGAGTTCGGCGACCACTGCTATCGCTTCGACCAGTACGCCTTCGATGTGACGGTGCACGAGCGCTGACGGCGGGCGCTCTCGGGAGACTCTGGCCTCGGTTGACGATCCTCGCTATAGTCCTTATGTCCTTACAAAGTCACGTTTCGGGAGAACTGGATGAGCGCCTCGCCGCTGGAGCAGATGACATCCGCCGAGCCCACGGTGCTCTGGAACGACTCCGCGGACCCGCGGGAGCTCACGCAGTCCATCGCCTGGGGCGCGGTTGGCGCCACCTGCAATCCGGTCATCGCGGTGCAGTGCATCAAGAACGACCTGCCCCGCTGGAGCGCGCGGATGACGCAGATCGCCGCCGAGCGGCCTACCGCGAGCGAGTCGGAGATCGGCTGGCAGGTGGTGCAGGAGATCTCGCTGGAGGCCGCCAAGCTGCTGGAGCCGGCCTTCGAGCGGTATGGCGGGCGCAACGGCCGTCTCTCGATGCAGACCGACCCGCGGCTGGCCCGGGACGCCCAGGCACTGGCCAACCAGGCGGAGCATTTCTCCGCGTTGGCGGACAACATCATCGTCAAGATCCCGGCCACCCAGACGGGTCTGCGCGCCATCGAGGATGCCGTCCGCCGGGGCGTGAACGTCAATGTCACGGTCTCTTTCACCGTGGCGCAGGCGGTTGCCGCCGCGGAGGCGATCGAGCGTGGCCTCGACGCCCGTACCGCCGCGGGGATGGCCAATGACAGCACCGGCAATGTGGTGACGATCATGGTGGGCCGCCTGGATGACTGGCTCAAGGATCTCGCCGGCCGGGGGGAGCTCGCCGAGGGCGCGGAACTGGCCGACGGCGACCTGGAATGGGCGGGCATCGCCGCCGCCAAACGGGCATACCGGATCTTCCAAGAGCGCGGCTTCCGCTCTCGCCTGCTGGTCGCCGCCTTCCGCAGCACCCAGCAGTGGAGCGAGTTCATCGGCGGCGATGTGGTTATCTCGCCGCCGTTTGCCTGGCAAGAAAAGATCCAGGCGAGCGGCATCGTGCCGGCGGATCGGATGGACGTGCCGGTCGATGCGGCGATCATCGAGCGGCTCACCGCGGCTTTCCCGGACTTCGTCCGCGCCTACGAGCCCGATGGAATGACGCCCGCCGAGTTCGACAGCTTCGGGGCCACCCGCAAGACGATGAGACAGTTTCTCGAGGCCGATGAGGAGCTGGACCGCCTCGTGCGCGACATCCTTTGGCCCGCACCCTGATTCGCTCGCGAAGGAGCTGCCGTCATGAGTGAGACCGTCCGGCTCACCGTTGCCCAGGCCGTGGTCCGTTTCCTGGGCGCCCAGTACTCCGAGCGCGATGGGCAGCGTCAGCGCCTGGTCACCGGGATGTTCGGCATCTTCGGGCACGGCAATGTATGCGGGGTCGGCCAGGCGCTGCTGCAGGATCAGGTCACCTTCGAGGATGCGCTCGCCGAGCCTGAGGATGGCGCGCAGGGCGCCACCGCCGACCCGCTCGCCCATGGACACCTGCCCTACTACCTGGTGCGCAATGAGCAGAGCGGGGTGCACGCGGCGACCGCCTTCGCCCGCACCCGCAATCGCCTTCAGGTCATGGCGGTGACCACCTCCATCGGCCCGGGGGCGACCAATATGGTCACCGGCGCCGCACTGGCGACCACCAACCGGATCCCGGTGCTCCTGCTGCCCTCCGATCAGTTCGCCAGCCGAATCCCGGATCCCGTTCTGCAACAACTGGAATCGCCGCAGACCCTGGACACCGCGGTCACCGACTGCTTCCGCCCGGTCTCCCGCTTCTTCGACCGGGTCAACCGGCCCGAGCAGCTCATCCCGAGATCGGAAGAGCACACGTCTGAACTCCAGTCACACTTGC
>ERZ501016.399-NODE-399-length-12872-cov-4.379496_pt1 | contig 12872 bp, 17 predicted proteins | sample MGYA00248889_ERZ501016 | MGnify/ENA primary metagenome ERZ501016 (study PRJEB25958, sample SAMN03398594) | human skin metagenome | study: EMG produced TPA metagenomics assembly of the Human Skin Microbiome Metagenome (human skin metagenome) data set. | reverse complement strand
ACCCCCCACCCCCGGGGAAAACCGAACCGCCGGCCTCAGTTCCAGCCCCCGCCACAAGGGCTGGCTCTACGTCGTCACGCACCGCATCGATGACGAAACCCGCGCCAAGCTCGACGATGCCGCCAACACGGGCCGCGAGCTCGAGTTCATGATCATCGGCAACCTCGGCAAGCACCCGCGGGGGCTCACCATCGACCTGGTCACCGACGACTATGAACTGGTCAAGCACAGCGGCTTCGAATGCGCCGGCACGATGTGCCGTACGACCGCCTATGTCGAACCGCGGCCGTTGCAGCAGACGGCCGGAATGATCACCCCCGGTCGGGTCGAACAGATCCTCAATATCGCGCACAACGTCAACGCCAAGGTCGGCGCCGAGAAGCCGCGTCACCCCGGCTACATCTATGTGCGCAAGGGCGAGGCACGTGGAGCAGGCGTCCCCGATCTCGATCATGTCGACAACAAGGCACACGCCGCCAACGCGGCGCATGCCGCGCGGCTCGCCGAATATCGCAACGCCGACCGAGCGGCCGCCTGAACCCGAACGCGAGAGGGAAAAAACCATGGACACCATCACGCTCAAGACCGAACTGCCCGCGGTGCTGCCGACCGAACATCAGGAACTGATGAACGTCTTCTACAATGAATGGCGGGAGCAGGGAGACGCTGTCCGCCAGCACCAGATCGCCGCGCTGATGCCCTCCAAGGTCAACATGGCGGTGGCGCTCGGCAACTGGAACTACCAGGTGCACAACGGCGGATACGCGCAGTGGCACGACAATGGCTACTCCACCGCCGGCGCCGCCATCCTCGACTACCTCCAGCGCGCGCGCCAGGCCGGAGTCGAAGGTCTCGATCCGCTGATCGAGAGTCTCGAAAAGGGCATGAACGAGATCCGAGACTATGAAAAACGCGCCCAGGACGAGCGCGAGTACGATTGGTACAACGCGGATTCGGACGACGAATACAGCGAAGACTGCATCGATGACGACGAGGCCAATCGCCTGCTGTGGGATAACAATCCCGAACCCAAGCTGCAGGCCGCGCTCGACGCATTCGATCAGATCGAATCGATCGGCAAATACGCCGACGCCTTCGCCCTGGCCGCCTGAACCGGCACAACCCAACAACAAACTACAAAAGAGCATGGGCAGCAACAAGCTGCCCATGCTATAATCACGACCGCCTGAATGCCGGAAAAGGATCAGGAAGCACCGGCAGGAAGGAAAAAACGATGGCCAAGATCAGCAAGAAGCGCGAGCAAAAGCCGCTGATCGCCACGCGCAATCCCTATGCGACGATGCTCGCTCTAGGCGGCTACAGCCACCGCGCCGAGCTCAACGGCAAGCGCAAGGAAGCGACCCGTCGCCGTCCCAAGCACGTCGGCCGCATGCGCCATGAGCTGACCGACCACTGCTGAGCAAAGGCTCATCCAGAGATATCGAGCCGGGCCAGTCCGACGGATGGAAAAATCCAGGCCGGAGGCTGGTCACCAAACGAACTCGGAAGGACAGCCATGAGCCGCTATGTCACCAGCCGCCACGGCATCATCATCGGCTCGGGCAACAATTTCTTCTACTGGGATGAAGACGGCAACATCCACGACTACCCCTGCATCCTCAGCGTGCAGGGCTATAATTTCGACCAGATCAACAGCGTGACGGTCAACCTGCGGACGCCGGCGCAGCAGCTGCTGATCACCAAGGTGACCCAGCCCGAACCCGATCGCTTTCGGCCCGAATATATCATCGACCACAAGGTCGAAGCGCCGAGCGCCTTCCTCGCCGGTTGGCTGGAGCGCAATGTTGCCGAAGGCCGATGGAGCTATCATGTCGATCGGCAAACTCGCCGCATGACGCTGTACTTCGAGCGGCGCCGAGACGCCGTCGCCCTGTCACGGGCCGTCGACAAACAGCTGAAGGGCATCGCCATCGATCGCTAAGAAGCGAAGAGAATCGAGGGAGAGGAAAAAATGCGCTTCATCGGCGATGTGCACGGCAAGATGGATCGCTACCTCTCCCTCGTGGTCGGCGCCGATCAGTCGATCCAGGTGGGCGACTTCGGGGCGGGTTTCGTTCCCCTGCCGCAAGCCCACGACAGCGCAATGGACCCGGCGCGTCACCGCTTCATCCGCGGCAATCACGACAATCCCGCGGTCTGCGCCGAGCATCCTGCCTGGATTCCTGACGGCACCGCCGAGACGCTACCATCAGGCACGCGGATCTTCTACCTCGGCGGCGCCACCTCGGTCGACCGTCACTCGCGCGTCGAAGGCGTAGAATGGTGGCCGGACGAGGAACTGTCGATCGCCGCTGGCTACGCCGCGCTCGACACCTACGAGGCCGAGGTGGCAAGCGCCGGACGTCCGTTCGACGTCGTCGTCACCCATGAATGCCCCGAGTCGATCGCACGCGTGATCTTCAAGACGCGCCGGGACAAGCTCACCGACTGCTCGCGCACCCGCCAGCTGCTCGACGGGATGCTGGCCAGCAGCGCGCCCAAGACGTGGATCTTCGGGCACTGGCACACCGACATCGACACGGTCATCGACGGCACGCGCTATATCTGCCTTGCCGAACTCAGCCATATCGATCTAGCGCTCTAAGGCGTCACAACAAAAGGGGCGCGGGGATCATCCCCGCGCCCCTTTTTGTATTTTTCACCAATCACCGACCAACATCTGCAACCAAGGATACATCGATGCGCAAGCTGATCATCGCCAGGGGCGCACCAGGTTCGGGCAAGAGCACGCTCACCGACGCGCTCGGTCTTGCCAACCATCGCCTCAGCGCCGACCAATTCCGCACCGCACTGGCTGGCACGATGCTCAACAGCGATGGCGAATGGCGTATCGACCAGAGCGTCAGCAAGCGCGCCTGGGAGCTGACAATGGAGGCGTTTGAACTGCGCATCGGGCGAGGCGAGACCATCGCGCTCGAAGGCAAGTTCACGGCCGTCGGCGAGATGACCGCGTTCATCGAGCGGGCCCACCAGCGCGGCTACCAGATCATGATCGTCGACCTGTGGGCGGTGGGCGTCACCGAACTGATCATCAACAACGACCGGCGACCCACCAGCCAACGCACACGGCCCGAAAGCTATGCGGCCGAGCGCGAAAAGGCGCTGATGGTCAATATGCCCGCGTGGATCGAGGAACAGCATCCCGGCAAATCGATCGAGTACACCCCGGTCGAGCGGCGCGACGATGCCATTCCGGCCGCCCGGCGGTTCCTCGAACAAGGGACCGAGCCGATCGAACTCGGCCACTTCAAGAAGGTCGTGCACATCGGTGATCTGCAGGGCGTCGCACAAGCGCTGCACGGCCATGCCATCACCGCCGATGGCACCGTCATCGAGAGCCCGGTCCCGCCGAGGCTCGACGATGCCGTCGCCTACATCTTTGTCGGCGATGCGCTCGATCGCGGTATCGAGAACGGCAAGCTGATGCGCTGGCTGATCGACGAGGTGACGCCGCGTCTGGGCCGCAACGTCTGGTGGATCCGCGGCAACCACGAGCTCCATCTCGAACGCTGGATCAACGGCGAGGAACCGATCAGCCGCGAATTCGCGGCCCGCACGCTGCCCGATCTCGAAGCGCACTGCATCACACCCGAGATGGTCAAGCCATTCGTCGAGCAGATGCTCGAGGTGATGGTCTACTACTGGCACAGCGAGAAGGTCATCGTGACCCACGGCGGCCTCCCCAAGGCGGTCGAGGACCTCCACCTCGTTGCCAGCGACCAGCTCATGAAGGGAACCGGCCACCATTCGGACATGGTCGACGCCGCCTTCAACGCGTGGGCCCAAGACCCCGCCAACCAGACATGGTCGCACTATGGCCAGACCAGCTGGACGCAGGTGCACGGCCACCGCAATGCGCAGGAAATCGCCATCGACGCCTATCCGCGCAGCTACAATCTCGAAGGCAAACCCGACGCCGGCGGTGCGATCCGCATCGTCGTGCTCGATGAAAAGGGCTGGATTCCGGCCAATCTATACAACCGGATCTTCATGCACCCCACCGAGCGCGCGGCAATCGACAAGTCCGAGGGGCGCCAGCACTACAGCCCGCCGCTGCCAATGCCGGCCTGGCTTGACCAGCCGGCCTGACACAGGCGCCGGCTTGGCTTGACCAGCCGGCCTGACACAGGCGCCGGCCTGGCTCGACCAGCCGGCCTGACGGGCACACCGGACCACAATAACAAAGCCCCGATCGACACAAGGACGATCGGGGCTTTGCGTTCACCCAGGCTTGCGGCGCAAACCGGGGCTAAAGGACGATCGAACCCGAGAGGTGAATCACAGATTCGATCGAGGCGGCTAGGCCACCCAGGAGGATCGTCATGAAGCGCTCCACCTCCATCGGAAAACCAACGAAGAGAGCGCCCGAGGCAGTTCCGGCACGCAGACCGAAAACTACAACGGCAAGCCCATGACGACCCACCTGGGTGAGGCAATGTCCGGAAGACCGAGACGCTGGTATCGACGCGGGAACCCTGAGTGCCAAAGCAAACCATCCCGGCGAGACCAAGCGAGAAGCGTCCAAACCAGAGGCCAAAACCTCAAATCTGGATCAACCGCCATGCGACTCGATCCGAACTGCGACATCCGTTTCCGGTCATCGCCTCGCCCTTAGGAATATGCATGGGCTCACCATCTGGCAAGCCTAAAAAACACCATCCTCAATTTTTTTTCCTGAGCACTCTCGATGTGCGCGCAAGGAGCGGAAAAATGGCTAATCTCTCACGCAAACGCTACGACGAGATGGTCGCCCACGACTATGTCAATGTGACCGCCAGCGCGAGCCAGCCGCACATCGCCTCGATCAGCTTCACCAAGAGCGCCTTCCACAAGCAGCACTGGGACGAGGTCACCACCCGCGCCCGCGGGCTGTTCGTCAACCGTGACAGCCTCGAAATCGTCGCGCGCGGATACGACAAGTTCTTCAACATGGGCGAACGGCCCGAAACCCAGCTGGAAACCGCACTCGACCGTTTCAGTTACCCGGTTCAGATCTGGGTAAAATACAACGGCTTTCTCGGCATCACCGGCTATGATGCCGAGAAGGATCAGCTGCTGATCGGCTCCAAGAGCCGCCTCGAAGGTCCGTTCGCCGATATGTTCCGCGAGATCCTCACCGATCAGATCGGCGCGGCCGGCCTCGAACGCCTGCGCCGGGCGCTACGCGATCTCGGTGCCAGCGCGACCTTCGAGGTAATCGATCCGGTGCGCGATCCGCACATCGTCGCTTATGACCACGCACAGGTCATCCTGCTGGACGTCATCCGACGGCATGCGCCCGAAACGGGTTCGCCCGATCGTCTCAACTACGAAGAACTGAAGGCATTCGCAGCACACGTTATGGGATCCAAATCACGGGCGCTCCCGGTCAAGGAACGACTCGCAACCATCGAAAATGCCGACGCCATGCGGCATTATATCGAACGCTATCTCAGCCCGGCGCGCGAACGCCACGGCGAGGGACTGGTGCTCGAGGATGCCAGCGGCTGGGCGATCAAGATCAAGTCGCCCTGGTACAGCCACTGGAAGCGCGCACGCAGTCACGTCAACCGCGTCGTCGAACTGACCAGCAAGGGCAAACCTCTCCCCGATAGTTACGAACCCGAGCATCAGGCGTTCATGGACTGGGCCCGCCGTCAGCCGATCGAAACGCTGCGCAGCGCCTCAATCATCGAACTGCGCGATGCATGGCAGGGCAAGACGCCGCTCGACATCAACCACTCGCCCAACAGCGATGAGATGCGAGCACTGCAGGTTGCCCAGGCCGATGAGAACAAGCGCCTCAAGGTGCTGAGCGGCATCGAGCGCGGACTCGATCAGTTGACGCAGGCCATCGAACAGGGCCGGGCCAACCCTGCCAGCATCGGGCGAATGCTCCAGCGGGGCCGGGAAGATCCAGTCATCCAGCAGGCCATCGATGCGCATCCCAAGGCGCATCTGCTGGTCGAGCCGGGGGAAGCATGAGCATGGGGCGCCGCCATTACAGCACGATGTTCGCCAGAATCAGCATGGCGACGCTCCTCATGGCACAAGGTATCCCCGATGCGACCACCGGTCACCACGGCACAAGCGAAAACGATGGGACGCGACGACCCGCCGCACGTCCCACTACTAGCGGCCAAGCGCGCGCACGCATCATCAGTAGTGCCAAATTGATCGATGGCCGGATCCAGACCAGCAGCCAGGTGCAGCGCAACCGCATCCGACGCTGCACCTCGTCACCACCACAAGGCCAGCCGGCATCATGCGACATCATCGAAACGCGCGATTTCGAATAGCCAGGCGAAGATGAGAAAGGCGAATTGAATCAAGGAGCGGAAAAAATGATCGATCACAGCATGCAGGCGCTTTGCCGCGCGCACAGCCAGAGCACCAACCTCGGCAAGAACGACGTCGTCGTCCTGATCTGCACCAACAACCAGGGCGGCTCGCAGCGTTACGCGTGCATCAGCATCCTCAGTCCAGCCCTCATCGCGACGCTGATCGATGATGGCTTCGCCTACTTCGTCACCAACGCAACCGACTATGATCGCATGATCGACCATCTCAAGCACGATCTCGAAGGCGAAAGGCTGCTCGACGTCGAGGTCTATGCCTATCGCCGCGGCGAACGATGCAACCGCTTCATGCACATCGACGGCCACTCCACCGAAGGCTGAGGTCCAGCGACAGCGCCCGAGCGAACATCAGCGGCTCAAAAACGACAACCGATCAATGCATCGGCTAACCCCACGGGCGTATCCGCCCGTGGGGTTTTTCATTACGAACCCGATGGAAAACAAACAAAGCAGAGCAATGAAGGGAAAAAGGCGATGGCGCACCTCTACCTCATCCGGCACGGCGTCTCCGAAGCCAACCTCGACCAGAGCGTCAATCGCCGCGAGCCCGATCACAACATCGCGCTCGCGCCCGACGGCCATACCCAGGCGCAGCGCGCCGGCGAGGTGCTCGCAGCCCATATCCTCGCCGTCGACAACGATACGACAACGCGAGTGCGGCTGCTGGTATCGCCCTATCGGCGCACCCAGCAAACCGCCGACAATCTGCTGATCGGCATGAACGCGGCCGGGTTCGATACGACGCTGGTCGAACGGCGTGAGATCAACGAACTGCGTGAGCAGAGCTTCGGGCTGTTCGACGGTCTGTCGGACGAGGAGCTGATCGAGCAGTATCCGCGCGAACATGCCTATTACGAGAAGCACACCGCGTTTCAGGGCGAGTATTTCGCCCCGATGCCGATGGGCGAAAGCCGGGCGATGGTGTGCGATCGCGTGCGGGGGACCTTTGGTGCGATCCTGCGCAACATGGAGTGCGCGCGGCCGGTCGAACACACCATCGTCGTCAGCCACGGCGTCACCATTCGCGCCTTCCGCCAGGCCTGGTTCTACCGGCCGTGGCAGTGGACGGAAGCCCAGCCCAACCCGAACAACTGCTCGATCATGCGGATCTACGGCAGTCGCGGCCAATGGGAGGAGAGCGAGCTTTTCGAAGGCTTTGCTCCGATGCACAGCCGCCAGGAAGAGCGTGAAGCGGGCCACGTCGAATAACTCGTTCGCGGCAAGCCGAGAACACGCAAGCGGAAGGAAAAAAACGATGCTCGTCAACGACAGCGCGCAGGGCAACGATCAGGGCATGGCGCCCGAGGATGCCCTGACGGCGCGCGAAACGCTGCTCGCCAAGGCGCTCCAGGATGTGCTGGTCGCCGCCGGCATGCTCGATCCCAACGTGCCGGTCTCGCCGGTCGAACTGCTCGCCGCCAGCGAGGCGTATGTGGAATACGCCTCGCACGCCGACGTCCCGCAAAATCGCAACGAACCGGAGCAGGGCGGCGCATGATCGACCGAGCGATCATCCACGACGAACGATCAGCCGGGTAAACCCGCCCGGCTGATCGGGAGTCGAACCACATGGCCCAAGGCCAAAATGCTCAGAAGAACGGTCACATCGACCGCGAATACAACTCGCGCCGCTACGGGCGCTGCCCTTCTCTGTGCCATGGCAAGATCGGCCGCTGGATCACCCGGCGGCACGAGCGCGCCATTCGCCGGCGGATCGAGCACCAGATCATGCGTGACGTCTATGAATAGGCGTCACGCAATCAACCGTCGCAATAACGAGAAAAGTCCATCGAATGATGGGCACGCGGAGGAAAAAATGACCGACATGTACAAGACTTTCGCCAGCAAGCTCGAGGAAACGATCCGGCGGACCGGCCGCACCATCATCGGCACCTGGGGCGGCGAGGAAGGAAGCGAAACCGCGTTCGCCTACACGATCGGCCATGCCGACCGCGATCTCCCCGAGCTCATCGTCACCGGCATGAACGGGGATAGTGCCCAGTATCTGCTCAACAACGTCGGCGACATGCTGTTCGCGCAGGCCGACCGCCAGGTCGGTGATACGGCCGACCGTGGCGCGATGCCGCGCGAATATGATCTCGGCCATATCAAGGTGCGCATCGTCGACGCGCCGAGCGCGCCCGGCACCCATGCGCTGCAGGCGCTCTACCGGGCGGAACGCAAGGGCGTTGCGCTCAAGGGCTGCAAGCAGATCGTCTGGCCCGATCGGGAAGGAAACTTCCCGGGTGACGCCAGCTACGACGCCGCTCGATTCCCCCAGCCGATCATCCACTGATCGGTAGGCGGGCCCGTCGGTCAGTCACTGAAACCATCAGGCAAGTCCGGCCACTGCGGCCGGATGTATGAAAGGCAGATCATGACCGTCACCGTTACGCCTTATACGCTCACCGCCGCGGCAATGAACACATTCGCCGCCCACGATGCGATCGCAGGCCTCACCGAACTGCTCGGAAACAATGACCCGATGATCACCGCGACGGAGACGCAGCGCATCGATCTCAGCCACTACGAGCCGCGGCCGAGCATCGAGATCGACGATCCCGCGCGCAGCGATGAAGAATGCGCCGAGGATGCATTCGTCACCTACCAGAATATCAGCCGCGATCGCGTGACGCCCGATGGCAAGCGGTCGATGATGGTCGGCGACCTGGTGGCGATCGACCGCGACCAGACGCGCAGCTGGTACAAGACGATGGCCATGGGCTTCAAAAAGATCGAGGTGGCCGACGCCTGACCGGCCGCCTCGAGTGCAAATACCACCGGGGAATCGATCGACAAAAAACGGAGACGGAAAAATGGACGAGCTCAAGATCCGTGCGCTCCGGTTGATCACCGCAATCGCGCAAGCCCCCGAAGGATATACCACCGAGTGGTGGCCGCAGGGACCGCGACACGAAAGCCGCACCAAGCTCCACATCGACCGCACAACCCGCATGCAGACAATGACCGGTGACCCCGCGACCTTTGCGATCACGACGTCGTTGCGCCAAGCAGCATCGACCGACGGGGATGCCGGTGCGATCCACGACAGCCCCAGTATGCCCTGCAACTGGGGCATGGACGACTTGCTTGACTTCATCGATCAGCTCGATGCGACAGACGACGAAAGATTGCCGCAGATCAACCGCGATCTGGAAGCGGTCAGGCGCATGGAGCACCTGTTCGATCAGCGAACCCTCAAGCTCGGGCACATCAACTACCGGATCGAAGACGACACCGGCGAGGAGGGGTCAAACAATCCACCTCGGGTGATGGTCGGCAATGAGATCGCCGACAGCACCCATGACGAATGGGGCGCAGCCAACCTGTTCTAGATCGCCCGTGCGCTACCTGGATGAGGAAGACGAAGAATGAGCGATCTCGACAAGACTGCCATCAGCGAGAACCGCGAGTCCGACACCCAGGCGACCAAGATGTACTGCATCTTCGCGAGGGAAAGCCTCGCCAAGATGAACGGCATCCGCGGCAAGATCGCGACCCAGGCCGGGCACGCCTATGTCCACGCCTACCTCGACGGAGCAGAGCGCTTCCCCGAACATGGCCGGCGCTACCTCGATTCGGGCCGTGCCTACAAAATCACGCTCGTGGTCGATACGGTCGAAAAACTGAAAGAGCTCGAGGCCGCCTATCAGTCCCGCTGCGGGGTCTCGCTGGTGATCGACGCCGGCTTCACGGTGTTCAAGGACGCCGACGGTCGGCCCTGCCCGACCGTCACCTGCCTCGGAATCGGGCCGTTGCCGGATGAACACAAGGGCGACGACCTCAAGGCGCTGAGGCCCCTCACCTGAACGAAAGCGCCAACCGCTGCCCCACCAGGCACATGACGGCAGTCAGTCACCGGACGGAGGAAAAATGAGCGGCGAGCAAGCCATGGCGGTCGAGCGCCTCATCAAACCGGCGCATGGCATCCGCGCGGACATGGACCCGCATATGGCGGCAATGATCGCCGAAATCGGCGATCGCTACCCCCGCAAAATCGTCACCGATGCCGGCGGGATCGGCGGCCAGCTTGGTCGCTATGGCTTCGCCCTGACGACGCCCTACAAGCTGAGGCAAGAGCGCGACATCGTGCTGCTCGGCTGGTACTCGACCAACCAGCAGCCCAAGTGGCGGCCGGCGCTGACGCCCAATCTCGAAATCGAACTACCGGTGATGGCGATCCATATCGGCAGGACCGATGACAACGATGGCCAGCGCGATGGCAAGGCGCCGGAATGGATCGAGGAGCGCATCGCTGCGGCCAGGCTGATCATGGCGCTGGCGTTGCGTTTCGGGCCCGAGCGCATCGGTCTTTCGGCGGCCGCCAAACGGGTCATGGCCATCAGATCCGACATCGGCATCCACCACAACCATGCCGTCGAATTCTTCTACCTGCAGGAGGTCGCGCGGCCAAAGCTCGCACCGATCGCCTTCAGCGACGGGCAGCATGACCAAATCATCCACCAGCGCCTGCTCAAGCAAGCGGTGGTCATCGATCAAACGGCGCACGCGCTTGCGCCAAATGGACACGCACCTGCGTCAAATGAACCAACCGATGAGGACCAGGGTCTCGCCCGGCGCCGCGCCGATCCAATGCTGCGGGACGTTGAATATCAGCGTGGCGAACCACTGAGCGAGGAAATGTTGCCCAGCGAGAGCGGACTCACGCTCACAATAGATGGCATGACTTCGCGCTATCAAAGCGAGAACATCAGCTTCGCGGCGACCAAGAAGACAAGCCGCCGTAGCACGATAAGCATCAAGGGACTGCCCCAGAGCATCAGCCATGCCCTCGAGCAGCGACATAGGGAAGCGACCGAGGCATATTTGCAGAACAAGGGCGAGCGACTGAAACTCGGCGAGATCGTCGAACTGCCCGAAATGCTGCAAGACCATTTCGCGCAGAGCCCGATCGTCGACGTCACCAACAGCGATAGCGCAGGCATCGGCCTTCGCGACACCATCAGTATCGAGGCCGAATTACCGGTCAGCGACGATCAGGGCCGCCCGCTCGGCTGGCGACCCTATGAGCCCGAATGGGACGTCCAGCGCTGGCGCAGCTACTGAGCGCCAGCCCGATTCGATGATCCGACCGGACACGACAAAGCGACCGGTGAGAAGGAAAAAAACCATGGGCAAAGCCAAGCGTCGCACCGAGTCGGAGGTGCAGAACAATATCCATCCGCCGGCCGAAAACTGCGAACTACGAGCCGCGCAGGATGCCTCGATCGAACGCTACAAGGCGCGCGCCACCGAGGCCGTCGCCGCCTTACTGGTCGAGATGGGGAAAACCGGGACCCGTCCCCAGAACCCCGACCCCGACACCACCTGCGAGGAGAGCGCCAACGCCGAGAACGCCACCGATGAGACGCGAGCCGCCATCGCACAAATGGCGAGGAACGCCACGGTAACGAGCTACGACCTCGCCAATCCCTATCTGGAATACCGGAGCGGGAATCCCCAGCAGCAGGCGACGAAACGCTTCAAGGGCTATTTTCGAATTCGCATCGAACATGGCGATCCCAACTATGATATGAACGAATCGGTGTTCAGTCACGACATCGCCGATGACCAGAGTGTCGCGATGTTCAATGCCGGCGTTCCGCTCGACGAACCGGCGATCGAACGCCTGGTCGAGACGGTGGTGGCGCAGGTCGCACGGACCGCCCAGGTCGCGCTCGAAACGGATCACAGGAGATACGGCTATTATACCGCGGTCCGCGACGGCATCACCGAGGAAATGCGCGCCAACCTCCCCGAACTCAGCGTCAAGGCCAGCGCATTCGGCCGCATAACGGTGCGCTATCGTCACTGCATGGGGAGCAGCGTCAGCAGCACCTTCTCCATCTACATGGCCAGCCAATATGTGCTGACCCGACTCGAGAAAGAGGCAAGCGAACACGCCAAGATGATGCGGCGCAAGCAAAGCAGCGAGCCGCTGATCGATGCGCTGCTGGCGCACCTCAACCTCAGCCGAGAGAATTACGAGCGCCAGATCAACACATCGCAAAGACGCGAATTCAAGCTCAAGCTGCCGGGGGATCGATTCTATGCGGGCACCGGTCCCTATGTGAAGCGCAAGGGGCGGGACATCGGCCGGGTCGCAATCCTCATCGGCCAGATCGAAAAGATGGAAATCTGGCTCAAGGGCAACCACCTCGTCATCGACGATTCAACGCTGCCGAGCGCGATGGTGCACGGCGCGCGTGGCCGGCCGATCAACCAGATCGTCGCCCACCCGATCTTCGAGGGCTACGTCGTCGCGGGCGTCTCGGTCAGCCAAAAGTTCAGTTACAGCATCTCCAGAAACGACGAGAAAATCGAGGTCGTCACCTTCGCGCTCAAGCACGACCCGGCTGCCTGCGGCCTCGTCAACCAACCGACGATCGACAACGATAATCACTGCGACAACCACGGCGACAAGGAATCGGCCGAGCCAGCAAGCGCTATGGGCTGAACTCGAAACGGGCCGAACGAGAGACTGCGCTGGCGACCATATCAGGAGAGACGAGC
>ERZ501016.398-NODE-398-length-12888-cov-4.358996_pt1 | contig 12888 bp, 12 predicted proteins | sample MGYA00248889_ERZ501016 | MGnify/ENA primary metagenome ERZ501016 (study PRJEB25958, sample SAMN03398594) | human skin metagenome | study: EMG produced TPA metagenomics assembly of the Human Skin Microbiome Metagenome (human skin metagenome) data set. | reverse complement strand
CGCTGGCTCAGGCTGTATGCCGCGCCCTTGGCCGTCGGGATGACCTTGCCGGCCCCGGCGATGAGCTGGCGGCTGACGAGGAAGGGGATCAGCACCTCGGAGAAGTCCTGGAAATCCCCGTGCCGGCCGATCAAGTAGTTCTCGTGGCAGCCGTAGGAGTTACCCGCCGAGTCGGTGTTGTTCTTGAAGACATAGATCTCGCCGCGAATGGAATCCTCCGCCAGCCGCTCCTGCGCATCGAGCACCAGGTCGTGCAGGACCGCCTCGCCGGCCTTGTCGTGCGCGATCAGTTCGGTGATCTCGTCGCACTCGGCGGTGGCATATTCGGGGTGCGAGCCGACGTCGAGATAGAGCCGAGAGCCGTTGCCCAGGAAGACATTCGAACTGCGGCCCCAGGAGACGACCTTGCGGAAGAGATAACGTGCCACCTCATCCGGGGTCAGCGTCCGCTGGCCCCCGGCGACGCAGGTGATCCCGAATTCGGTCTCGATGCCATAGATCCGTCGCTGCATGGGTCGGGCGCCTCAGTCGCCGTCGGGGTGCGGCGAGACGCCGCCGGCGGTGGCGGCGTCGGCGGGTCGCTGGGTCTGCGGGTTGGTGCTGGTATGCCGTGGGCTGCTCCCCGCCGCATCCTGGTGCGGTTCCCCGGTGAGGACGTCCCGGTGGCCCGGGTGGGCCTCGTCCGTCGGCGCATCGCGGGTGGGGTCGGTCTCGCTGAGCAGCGCCTCGAGCAGCGGCCCAGCGATCCGCCGGAAGGTGCGCCGCGGCCGGGTCCGGTCGAGTACGGCAACCTCGAGCTCGCCCGCGTCGAGTTCACGCGCCGCTCCCCCGGCCGGGTCCTGAGCCAGCGCCCGCACGGCCAGGGCGAGGGCGTCGCCGAGCGGCATACCGGCCTGCCAGTGCTCGCGCAGGCTCGTCTCGATACTGTCCGCCGCCCCGCCCATGGCGACGAAACCGTTCTCGTCGGCGACCGAGCCGTCATACGTCAATCGGTAGATCTGGTCGGCCTCGGGCGACAGACCGACCTCGGCGACGACGATCTCCACCTCATACGGCTTGGACTCCTGGGTGAAGACGCTTCCCAGGGTCTGGGCATAGGCATTGGCCAGGCCGCGCGCGCTGACATCAGACCGGTCGTAGGAGTAGCCGCGCAGATCGGCATACCGGACACCGGCCACGCGCAGGTTCTCGAACTCGTTGTATTTGCCGACCGCGGCGAAGCCGATGCGGTCGTAGATCTCGGAGATCTTGTGCAGGGTGCGGGAGTGGTTCTCGGCGACGAAGGCGATGCCCTTGTCATAGCCGAGGACGACCACCGAGCGGCCGCGGGCGATGCCCTTGCGCGCGAAGTCCGCCCGGTCCTTCATCAGTTGCTCGGGCGAGACGTAAAAGGGTGGCTGGTTCATCGGGCACCTCCCGGGTTGCCGAAGCGGGCCGCGACCACGGCTTCCACCGCCGCGGAGACCTGGGCGTTGTCAATGAACCGCGCGCCCTCGGCGTTCACCAGCGCGACGGTCGGGAAGATGCGCCGGGTTAGGTCGGGGCCGCCGGTGGCCGAGTCGTCGTCGGCCGCGTCATACAGGGCCTCGACGGCGACGGCGAGCGCCTGCTCGGCGTCCATGCCGGGGCGCCACAGTTTCTTCAGCGCACCGCGGGCAAAGAGGGAGCCGGAGCCCACGCCGTGGTGGTCGTGCTCCTCATAGCAACCGCCGGTGACGTCATAGGAAAAGATGCGCCCGAGACGCGAGTCCAGGTCGAAGCCACCGAAGACCGGCACCACCGACAGACCTTGCATCGCCATGCCGAGGTTGCCGCGGATCATCGTGGCCAGGCGATTTGCCTTGCCCTCCAAGGACATCAGCGCGCCCTCGATCTTTTCGTAATGCTCCAGTTCGACCTGGAAGAGCTTGACCAGCTCCACCGCCAGCCCGGCGGTGCCGGCGATGCCGACCACCGAGAATTCGTCGGTGGCGAAGACCTTCTCCATGTCCCGGTTGGCGATGAGGTTGCCCATGGTGGCCCGCCGGTCGCCGGCCATCAGCAGGCCACCGGCATACGTCAGGGTGACGATCGTGGTGCCATGCGGCGCCTCCACCGGCCGGGGCGGCACGGCGCGCCGGGCCGGCAGCAGGTGTGGGGCATGGCCGTCGAGGAAGTCGGTGAACGAGGAGGAACCCGCGACCCGGTAGCTGTCGGGGAGTCGTCCGGAATCCCCGAGGCTCACTGCCCGCCCTTCTGGACGAAGCTGCGCACGAACTCCTCGGCGTTGGTCTCCAGCACGCCGTCGATCTCGTCGAGCATCGAGTCCACGTCGGCGTCGACGCTCTCCTTGCGGGCGGTGACCTGGCCGGCGTCGGCCTCCGGTCCCTCGTCCTGGCCTCCGCGCCGAGTCGGGCGCACCTGCTCCTGTCCGGGCATGGGGATTCTCCCTTCGTTGCGGCCGAGCCTATGTCACGCGTGCCCGGCTCTTGGGGAAGTCCGCTGGGAGCGTTGGCCAGGACTGTCAGTCCTCGGGCTCGCCGCACTCTCAGTCCTCGGGCTCGCCGCGCAGCCGGTCCAGGAAGTCGGCGACATCCCGGCTCTGGTCGAAGAGTGCGCCCACGCTGGGCCGGTCCCCGCGCAGCGGCTCCATCATCGGGATCCGGTGCAACTGCCGCACCCCGGGGACCTCGAGGATCACCGAGTCCCATGACGCCGCCATCACATGCTCGCCGAAGCGTTCGAGAACCCGGCCGCGGAAGTAGGCGCGGGTGTCCGCCGGCGGGGTGTGCACGGCCGCGCGGACCTCGTGCTCGGGGATGAGTTCGGTGAACCGACCGGCGGCCCGGAGCTTGGCGAAGATCCCCTTGTCCGGGCGCACATCCGACCACTGGATGTCGATCGCCTTAAGCCGCGGGTCATCCCACTCCATCCCATCGCGCTCGCGATAGGCCTGCAGCACTTTGAGTTTCGCGACCCAGTCGACCTCCCCGGCGGCGCTCATCGGGTCATCCTCGAGGCGGGTGAGCACGTGTTGCCACCAGTGCATGACCTCGGCCGTATGCGGTTCGCTCCCCTCCCCCGTGTCCGCCAGCCAAGCCGCGGCCAGGTTGTGGTACTCCCACAGCAGTTGCAGGGCGGTGAGGCTGCGCCCGTCCTCGAGCTCCACCAGCTGGGTCAGGGTCGGGTCGTGCGAAACCGCCTGCAGGGTGGCGACCGGATTGCGGACGGTCAGTGGGGTCCGCAGCACCCCGGCCTCGATCATGCCGAGGACCAGCGAAGTCGCCCCCACCTTGAGCAGATTGGCCACATCGCAGTGATTCGCGTCGCCGAGGATGACGTGCAGGCGGCGGTATTTGTCCGCCAGGGCGTGCGGCTCATCGCGGGTGTTGATGAGCGGGCGCTTGAGCGTGGTCTCCAGGCCGACCTCGACCTCGAAGAAGTCGCTGCGCTGGGCGAGCTGGTAGCCCGGGCGCCGGGAGTCCACCCCCAGGCCGACCCGGCCAGAGCCGCACATCACTTGGCGCGCAACGAAAAAGGGCGTCAGATGGGTGACGATCTGAGCGAACGGCGTGGACCGGCGCATGAGGTAGTTCTCGTGGGTGCCATAGGAGGCGCCCTTGCCGTCGGTGTTGTTCTTGTAGAGGTTGATGCCGGGCGGCGAGGCAGCAAGCAGCCGGACCGCCTCGGCCATGACCAGTTCGCCGGCCCGGTCCCAGGTGATCAGGTCGCGCGGGGTGGTGACCTCGGGCGAGCTGTACTCGGGGTGGGCGTGATCGACATACAGACGGGCGCCGTTGGTGAGAACGACATTGGCCAGGGCCGGGTCGTCGCTCTCGGCGGCCGCCCATTCGTCGGTGAGCTGGCTCGGGTGGGCCACCGCGCGCGGCATCTCGAAACCGCGCGCATCGCGCAGCGGCGCCTCATCGGCGTAGTCCCAGGAGGCGCGGGCCGCGCGGATCCCCTGCGCATTGGCGTACGCGGTGACCACCTGCCCGGACAGGATCACCGGGTTGGCGTTCGGCGCACCGGCCAAGGCGATTCCGTATTCGGTCTCGATGCCCATGACCCGGCGCACGCTCATACGTTCGAGCCTATGCCAGCCGTCGTCGCGGTCCGCGGCCAGCGAGCGGGTGGTGACATGCTGAGCGCCATGGATGCTGTCGCGACCCCGTCCGAACTGGCCGAGTTGATGAACGCCAAGGGCGGCGCGCTCTGTGAGCGCTTGCAGATCCACTTCGTCGAGGTCTCCGCGCAGCGGGTGGTGGCCACGATGCCGGTCGAGGGCAACACCCAGCCGTATGGCTTGCTTCACGGCGGGGCGTCCGCCGCCCTCGCGGAGAGCGTCGGCTCGGTACAGGCGGTCGTCGCGGCGGGCCCGGGGCGCGCCGCGGTCGGGGTGAGCATCACCGCCACCCACCACCGCGCCGTCACCTCCGGCACCGTGACCGCTATTGGCTCGGTGCTCGCCGCGGGCCGCACCATGGCCACGATCCTCATCGAGATCACCGACGACGAGGACCGCCGGGTCTGCACCTCCACCCTGGTATGCCAGCTGCGCGACGCCCCGCCCGCCCGCACCTCCTGACCCCGCACCTCCTGACTCGGCCCTCCCGTGCCGCCGCGCAAGCTCGTGGTGCGGGGTCCGGCCTGGTGGTGCGGGGTCCGGCCCGGTCGTGCGGGGGTATAGGTCCGCACGACCAGGCTTAACCCCGCCCGCGTGGGCCGATCCCCGCACGAGAGCACTTAGCGAGAGTCCACAAGCCGATCGCCTCATCGACGTTGTCCACAGGCGGGGCCTGGGCTCAAGCGCAGACAGACTGCGTGGGCCCAGAGTTGACATATGTTCGGCCCTCCGGCGCCCCGGCCCTTCGACCCCGGGCACTTGCGTCTCGGGACCGATCTGCGTCGCGCGGGCATTGACCCCGGCGTGGCGGGCTGGCACCGCGTTCGTCGGGGAGTATGGATCGAGCGCGACGTATGGCTGGGGCTCTCCTCCGAGCAATGTCATGCCGCCGTCGTCCACGCGGCCGCGCTGACCTTTACCTCCGAGGTGCCTGCCGTCTTTTGCGCGACATCGGCGGCGGCCCTCTTGGGATTGCCCAGAATCACGCCATGGCCGACGGGAGTCGAGATCCTGGCCGATGCGGATCCAGACCGCCGGCGTCGGAGCCGGGGAGGTTCACATTCAGTATGCCGTCGCCACCACCCCTGTGCTGTGACGACGTCCGTGGCGGGGCTGAACCTGACACCAGCAGCGCGCGTCGTTGTCGATCTCGCCAGGTTCGACCTGCCCGAGAATGCTCTTGCTGCCGCGGACCAGACCCTCCGCCTGGAACTGTGCACACGGGCGGACCTGGCCCGGGAGGTGGCGGCCCTCGATACGCGTGCCCGGGGTGTCTCGGCGGCCAGGCTCATCCTTGACCTGGCTGACGGCCGTGCCATGTCAGCCGGCGAGAGCCTCTCGCGACTGCAAATGTTCCGGCTGAACCTGCCCCGACCAGAGTTGCAGATCGAATTCCGTGACTCGGCAGGGCGGATTGGATTCACGGACTTTTGCTGGCGCCACCGCCCTAGCCGACCACTGGTCGGTGAGTTCGACGGCAGGCTCAAGTACAAGGTCGCGGACGGTGCGTCACCGGGCGAAGCCGGTGAGACGGTGTGGCAGGAAAAGCGTCGCGAGGACAGGCTGCGCAAGCAAGCCGATGTAGTCCGCTGGACATACGACGTGGCGCGCGACGAATTCAGGCTAGGTGCCCATCTCGCCGAATACGGCATTCGTCCGGTTGCCCGTAACTTGTGGTTCGACCTCGCCTCCGCCTGAGCTCACGCCCCAACCGCCCGGTCCCCGGGGTCACAACACCCTCTCGGCGCCGGGCGTCGTGCGGGGTTGCGCCTGGTGGTGCGGGGATAACTCTTGTGGTGCGGGCCTATATCCCCGCACGAGGAGCCCGGACCCCGCACCACGAGCCGCGACCCCGCACGAGGAGCGCGGACCCCGCACCACGAGCCGCGACCCCGCACGAGGAGCGCGGACCCCGCACGACGAGCCGGGGCGGCATACGGTTGGGGCGTGGCCAGCAAGGGGAAGTTCGGCGAACCGGTGATTCTCGACGTCGACGGATTCGACGTGCGCATCAGCAACCCCGAGCGGCCCTATTTTTCCGAGCGCGGGGAGACCAAGCTCGACCTGGCCCGCTACTACCAGGCGGTAGGCCCGGGGATCGTCAACGCCCTGCGCGAGCGCCCGTGCATGCTGCACCGGTTCCCCGATGGCGTGGACGGGGAGAAGGTGCACCAGAAGCGCATCCCGCGCGGCGCGCCGGAGTGGGTGGAGACGGTGCGCCTGCACTTTCCGCGCTACGGCCTGCACGCCGACGAACTGTACGTCACCAAGCTCGCGGATGTCATCTGGGCGGTTCAGATGAGCACGGTCGAGTTCCATCCGTGGAACAGCCGGCGCGCGGACACCGAGAAGCCCGACGAATGGCGCATCGACCTCGACCCGATGCCGGACTGCCCGTTCTCGCGCGTGCGCACCGCCGCCGCCGTATGCCGTGAGCTCCTCGCCGAGCTCGGAGCGACCGGCTATCCCAAGACCTCTGGCGGGCATGGCCTGCACATCTATGTCCGCATCCTGCCCGAGCATGGGTTCGCTGACGTACGCCGCGCGGCGCTGGCCTTCGCACGCGAGGTTGAACGGCGGCTGCCGCAGGATGTCACCACGACCTGGTGGCGCAAGGACCGCGACCCGTCGGCCGTCTTCGTCGACTACAACCAAAACGCCCGCGACCACACCATTGCCGCCGCCTATTCGGTGCGCGGAAACGGCCGCGGCACCGTCTCCGCGCCGCTGACCTGGGCGGAGGTCCCCGATGTCGAGCCGGACGATTTCACGATCGCGACCATGCCCGCCCGCTTTGCCGAGCTCGGCGACTTGCACGCGAACATCGACGCCACGCCATACGACATTCGCCCGCTCCTGGAGTGGGCCGCGCGTGACGAGCGCGCCGGCGCCGAGTTGCCGCCCGAGGACGAACCGGCCGGTTGATGCCGCCTGCTCCGCCCTCTACAGCAGGTGACGCGAAAGTGAACAACTTTCCTATCTGCCCAGATCATTGCGGTGTCAACGACGCGACATACCGTCGGGGAGACCTTGGGGTGACTACGTTCACACCGGTTGTCGTGCCCCGGACGGCGCGCGACGGACTCTATGGAGCGGGGGCTCGGGTATGACCGCAGCACTGGGTAGGAATCGGGCGCGACGGGCCGGTGCGGTAGTGCTTGCCGGTGCGGTTGTTATGGGTGTGGGGACGGGGTGGCGTCCGAGGCTTCGGTAGGTGGAAACAAGGCTTCCTTCGCACCGGACGTCTCGGCCACCGGCCGGTATGTCGTATTCGCCAGCGACGCCACCAACCTCGTCGCCGGGGACACCAACGGCAAGCGGGATGTGTTCCTGCGCGACCTGCAAACCGGCACCACCCGGCTGGTGTCACGCGGAATCAACGGCGCTAAGGGCAACGGGCCCAGCTACTTCCCGTCCGTCTCCAACGACGGACGGTATGTCGCGTTCATGTCCGACGCCACCAACCTGGTCCCCGGCGACACCAACGGCGTCACCGACGCCTTCCGCACCGACCTGAGCACCGGCAAGACGATCCGCGTCTCGGTCGCCACCAGCGGCCAACGGGCCAACGGCGCCTCCGAAGGCGTGCGCATGAGCGCCAACGGCGACGCCCTCGTTTTCGGCTCCGCCGCCACCAACCTCGCCCCCCGCGACACCAACAATGTCAACGACGTCTTCCTCCGCGACCACCACCCGGGTGTCCATGTCGCCTCAGGGAATCAGAATGTGCACAAGTCCGAAATGCCCAGCATTGCCCCGGACGGGAAGATCGTGGGATTCGTCGGCCCGGTCGGGCTGCACGACGCCGTCTATTCGTGGACCGTAGGCACCCGCACCCCCACCATGATCGACGACGATCTCGACGCCAGCTTCGAGACGGTCGCCGCGAGCAATGGCGGAGTGAGCTATGGCGCGATCATCGACTATGAGGGCCTTAATCAGAGTTCATGGCTCAATGTGGTCGCTCAGCCTGCGACGCTGAGTTTCCAGTAATACGGAAATGACGACGAGTTCCTGGATGATGTCCCCAGGTGGGGGGCAATGGCCCTGATCAACGGGAACACCCTCATCGATACCAGTCACAACCCCAGCGACAATGAGCCAGCCTTGGCCACCGCCCCCGCGAAGGCCGGCGACCAGGACAGCCTGTCGGGTGACGGCGCGCGCGCCGTCGGGGTCAACCGCGATACCGGCCAGATCACCCTCTGGCAGACCGCGACCGGCGCGGTCACGATCGTCAGCCAGCGCTGAGCCACTGGGGGGCCGGGCCACACCCCATACGGGGTCGGGCCCGGCACCCGGCCCGGCTCAGGCTTTCCAGTCCAGCGGAATGGCGTTCGGGATCAGCTTGCGGTGGCTGCGGCCGTTGGCGTCGGTAATCCACGTGTCGAAGAACGCCACGGAGTAGACGACCCAGCGGCCATCCGGTGACCAAATGGGCGTCGACGCGGAGTGCCGGTAGTCCTGCGGGCCCTCCACGGAGGTCAAGGCCACGGAGTTCTCCCCCTTGGGGCCCGTTCGGATGATCGTGGTCGCCTGTTCGACATTGGTGGCGTCCACCCAGACCAGCCGGTCCCCCGACGGCGACCAATCCGGATTAGACAGGCGGCCGGCAGCCTTGGTGACAACCCGCCCGTTCGAGGCGTTGAGCACCCGCGGCAGCACGCGCGAGGGGGAATCGGCATACCGGCAGGCGTGCTGCAAGGCCAAACGATCAAGCCGAGGATGCCAGGAGGGTGCCAGGTAGGCGTCGCTCGCCGCGCCGGCGCATTCCCCCGTGCTGGGGTTGACCACGCCGAGCGCAAGGAAGTGAGGTCCGCTATACGGGCCTGTGGCGCTTGTGGTGGCCACCCCGCACCGGGAGTAATCCGGCGCACAGCTCTGGTATGCCAGCCGCTTGCCGTCCGGTGACCAGGTCGGCGACTCATCGTTCCAGGTCCCGAAGGACACCCGACGCCGGTTGCCGCCACGGGTCGCATGGCCAGCAGGGCGCCATCGCGCACGACCAGCAGCGTGCCAGGCAACGTGGGCACGGCCGCCTCGGCGTGCGCGGCACCGGGAAGGGCGCCCAGGGCGCCAGCCAGGATGGCGGTCGCGCTCAGCACCGCGATGGCGGTGGCCGTGGATGTGATCTTTGTCGGCGTGACCACATCGTTTCGTGGCCAGGGCGTCTCGACAAGCGCAGTGGCCCGCCGCCACGGGGACGACGGGCCACTGCGACCATGCACGAGGGTGCGCCTGGGTCAGAGCACCTTGTTCAGGTAGATCTGCAGGGCGCGGGTGGTGGAGCTACCCCATACCCCGTTGACGGTGGCGCCGACCTTGCGCTGCAGCGCGCGCACGGTGATCGGGCCGATCACGCCATCGGCGGTGACGCCGAGCTTGGTCTGCAGGGCCTTCTTGTCGCTGGTGCCGAACGAGCGATCGACCGGACGGCCGAGCCACTGCTCCATCGCGCCATAGGTCTGCGGGCCGAGGATGCCGTCGACGGCGATGTCACCGCTGGTGGAACCGCCGCCGCCCCCGCCCGAGCCGATGCCCGTGTCATAGGCGAGACCATTGGACACGGTCAGGCCGGCGCGGACACTACATACCGGCCAGGCGCCGGGGCCCTGGACCTTGAGCACCTGCTGAGCGGTGTAGATTTGCTCGTTCTTGCTGGCGTAGTGGGCGTAGCTGGCGAACCGCTGGCCACCGAAGCCGACCCAGGTGGACTGGGAGAACTGCAGCCCGCCGTAGTAGCCATTGCCGGTGTTGATGGACCAGTTGCCGCTGCTCTCGCACTCGGCAACCTCGTCCCAGACGGAGGCATTGGCCATCGCCGGGGCGGCGACGAGAGTCGCCAGGGCGCCCGCGGCGCTGACGGTGAAACGACGACGCTGGCTGGGGGCCTTGCGCCGGGCATGCTTGGCGAGGTACGCCATGGGGGAAATCCTTCCTGACTGGCGCCTCTGAGGTGAGCTGTCGGGTTAGGGAGATCAGGTTCCCCGCCGGCGTCGCCGGCTGCACCCCAAGACCGCCGCAGCGGTCGAATGTGGGTCCCCCAGCCTGTCCGTAGCCGCCGGGTGAGGGCCCGGATCGCATCCCCGCCGGACAGGCTCGGCGCGCGGGGATAGCCGACATTCATCGTGGCTATGTGCAGTTGTGGCGGCTTGAGGGCCGAGCCAGACCGTAGGGGACCATCGGGCGACTGTGCAAACCCTGTCCGCCCGCGGTGGCCGTATGGAGCGTGGTCAGCGCGTCCAATCCAGCGGCAGTATGTCACGCGCCACGCGGTGGCGGGAACTGCCGGTTGCATTGGTCACCCACAGATCCGTGGGCTCACCCGAGGGCGGGTGACCGGCCCGGGCATAGGCGACCTGCCGGCCGTCGGGAGACCACACCGGCCGATCGGCATTGTTGGCCTTGTCGATATTGCTGCGCAGCGGGGTGAGTTGGCGCAGGCCACTGCCGTTTGGACGCACGACATAGATCGCCGCCTCGTCCAGGTCGGCATCTCCGCTGGCGTCGCGGAAGGCGAGCCACCGCCCGTCTGGTGACCAGTCGGGCGAGCCGAAGGCGAGGGATGGGAAGGTCTTGGTCAGTTGTCCGCCCTTGGCGGCCAGCAGCCCGCCGGTCCACGTCCAGTAGGTCTCATCGTCCAGCGAACGGCAATGAATGGCCACCGCGATTGCGTCCCCGCGCGGTGACCAGGCCGGGGACCAGAAGCCGGCAGCAGCCTCGCACGGAGTCGCCGCATCCAGGCTGTCGTCGGTGAGCCGGACCACGGAGCCGGCCGGCTTGGCCACCGTCACCCGGAAGATGTCGCACTCCGCGGTCTGCGGCACGCAACTGGAGTAGGCGATATACCGCCCGTCGGGGGACCAGCTCGGGCTGCTGCTCGCATACGTCCCGCCCACGATCCGGCGGGCGGCGCCCCCGCCGCTGGGCATGACATAGATGTCCCCCGCCACCGAATAGGCGACCTGGCGTCCATCCGGCGAGAATTCCGCGGCGGGCGCGAGCCCACCGATGGGTTGGCTCGGGATCAGAACCCGGCGCCCGCTGCCGTCGGCGCGCATCGAGATCAGCGCCACCCGCCCGGCGGTATGGATGTCTAGGCCCAGCAGCGTGCCACCGCGGGCCGCATTCGCCTGCGGCTCGGCAGGTCTGGCTGGGGCGGGTGCGGCCTGCGCGGACGAAGCGAGGGCGCCAGCGGCGATCAGGGGCGCGGCCAGTAGCGCGGCGGTGCGACGAAGCAGTCCCATGGCCGGACGATACGCCCGGCCGAGTCACCGCACCAGAGTTCTCGAGATATTGGCGTTCTAGAGGTACTGGCCGGTGTTGCTCACCGTGTCGATCGTGCGACCCGGCTCGGTGCCGGATTTGGTGGAGACCAGGGTGCGGACATAGATGATCCGCTCGCCCTTCTTGCCCGAGATCCGCGCCCAGTCGTCCGGGTTGGTGGTGTTGGGCAGATCCTCGTTCTCCTTGAACTCATCCACGCAACTGGCCAGCAGATGTTCCACCCGCAGGCCGCGCTGGCCGGTGGTGAGGAAGTCCTTGATCGCGGATTTCTTGGCCCGGTCGACGATATTTTGGATCATCGCCCCCGAGTTGAAGTCCTTGAAGTAGAGGATCTCTTTATCTCCGCCGGCATAGGTGACCTCGAGGAAACGGTTCTCGTCCTGCTCCGAATACATCCGGGCTACGGCAGCCTCGATCATCGCCGCCACCGCGGCCTGCGCGGAGCCGCCATGCTCGGCCAGATCGTCCGGGTGCAGCGGCAAATCCGGCGTCAGGTACTTGGCGAAGATGTCCCGGGCCGCCTCGGCATCGGGGCGTTCGATCTTGATCTTCACATCCAGACGACCGGGGCGCAGGATCGCCGGGTCGATCATGTCCTCGCGGTTGGTGGCCCCGATGACGATGACATTCTCCAGGCCCTCGACGCCGTCGATCTCCGCGAGCAATTGCGGCACGATCGTGGTTTCCACATCGCTGGAAACGCCCGAGCCGCGGGTGCGGAAAAGCGAATCCATCTCGTCGAAGAAAACCACAACGGGGGTGCCGTCATTCGACTTCTCCCGAGCCCGGTGGAAGATGAGCCGAATATGCCGCTCGGTCTCCCCGACATACTTGTTGAGCAGCTCCGGGCCCTTGATATTGAGGAAGTAGGACTTCGCCAGCGGCTTGCCCTCCTTCTCGGCGACCTTGCGGGCCAGCGAGGCGGCGACCGCCTTGGCGATCATCGTCTTGCCGCAGCCGGGCGGGCCATAGAGCAGCACGCCCTTCGGCGGCTTGAGCTGGTGCTCGGTGAAGAGGTCGGGATGCAGATAGGGCAACTCGACCGAATCGCGGATGCTCTCGATCTGTCCGCTGAGCCCGCCGATGTCCTCATACGACAGATCGGGCACCTCTTCCAGGACCAAGTCGGCGACCTCGGCCTTGTCGATGCGCTCTAGGACGAACCCCGAGCGGGTCTCCAGCAGCAGGGCATCCCCCACGCGCACGGGCGCGTCGAGCAGGGAGTCGGCCAGGCGACATACTCGTTCCTCGTCGGCATTGGCGACCACGAGCACCCGGTCGGGCTCGATCACTTCCTTGACCAACACCACCTCGCCCACCCGCTCGAAGCCGCAAGCCTGGACGATATTGAGCGCCTCATTGAGCCGGACCTCCCGGCCCTGGCGCAGGTCCGCGCGCTCCACCGTGGGGCTCACCGCGACATGCATCTTGCGGCCGCCGGTGAGGATGTCCGCCGTCCCGTCCTCGTGGACCTCGAGCACCAGTCCGTATGCCGA
>ERZ501016.396-NODE-396-length-12935-cov-3.368323_pt1 | contig 12935 bp, 9 predicted proteins | sample MGYA00248889_ERZ501016 | MGnify/ENA primary metagenome ERZ501016 (study PRJEB25958, sample SAMN03398594) | human skin metagenome | study: EMG produced TPA metagenomics assembly of the Human Skin Microbiome Metagenome (human skin metagenome) data set. | reverse complement strand
TTATGCCGAGGGGACATTGTTCCCGTGGACGGTATGTGATTTCTCTCTGATGGATGCGATTGAATGCGGCATTGTAAAATTGCCGCGCGTACCGGTGGCGGATAACATTCCGGGAGGTGATGCGCCGCGAGGGGCTGACGCGGGTCAAGGAGCTGGAGGGGTACTTCATTGGCCGGATCGCGCAGTACCTGACCGGCAAGGGCGTGCGCGTGATCGGCTGGGACGAGATCACCGAGGGGCCACTGCCGCCCGGCGTGACCGTGATGTCCTGGCGCGGCTTCGAGGGCGGCATCGACGCAGCCCGGCGCGGGTTCGACGTGATCATGTCGCCGCAGTCCCACGTGTACCTCGATCACTACCAGGGGGACAGGGAGACGGAACCGCTCGCCATCGGCGGGTTCAGCGACCTGCACAAGACGTACAGTTTCGAGCCGATTCCGCCGGAACTCACGCCGGGGGAGGCGCGGCACATCCTGGGCGGGCAGGCGAACCTGTGGCGCGAGTACATCCCCGACACGGCGCACGTGCAGTACATGGCCTTTCCGAGGCTGCATGCGGTGGCCGAGGCACTGTGGACACCCCGTGAAGGGCGGGATTGGAACGACTTTCAGCGCCGCCTGCCCGCCGTGCTGGGCGGTCTGCCCGGCCGGGGCGTGAATTTCCGTGCTCTTGACCAGGCAGATGACCGGGAAGCTGAAGACCACTCCAGCCTCCCTTGACGGGGCTTTTTTCCCCTGCTTGGGGGTACAATCAGGTGACCCACAACTCAAGCGCATCTGGCGACGTTCCTTCTCCTCCCGTTGCCCGGTGTTTTCAGGAGGAACCATCATGAAAAAAGGTTTGACCCTCACCGCCCTGTTTGCCGCGCTCGCGCTGGGTTCCGCCCAGGCTCAGAAGACCTTCACCGTGGTGCGGGCCGCCCAGTGGGGCGCACAGAACTTCAACCCCTTCGTGCCGGGCGACCAGCACCTGCTGCCGACCAACTCCACCATTTACGAGTCGCTGTTCTACGTCAACACCCTGAACGGCAAGACCACCCCGGTACTGGGCACCAAGTACGCCTGGAGCAACGGGAACAAAACCCTGACGGTCACGACCCAGGGCGGCGTGAAGTGGCACGACGGCACCGCCATGACCGCCAAGGACGTGGCCTTCACGTACAACTACCTGAAGAAATTCCCGGCGCTGGACGTGGCGGGCCTGTGGAAGAACGGCCTGAGCAGCGTGACCGCCAGGGACGCCAACACCGTGGTGTTCAACTTCAGCCAGGTGAATACGCCCATGTTCCCGGATCTGGTGCAGGCCATGATCGTGCCCGAGCACATCTGGAGCAAGATCACCGACCCCATGACCGAACCGAACGCTAAACCGGTGGGGACGGGGCCGTTTACCTTCGACACGTACAGTCAGCAGGCCCTGCGCGTGGTGAAAAACCCGAATTACTGGATCAAGGGCAAACCCGAGGTGGACGCCATCGTGTGGCTGGCCACCAACAGCAACGACGCCGCCATGCTGAAACTTCTGAAGGGCGAGGCGGATTACGGGTACATCGGCCTGACCGACCCCCTGGGCTTCTCCAAGAAACCGAACGCCGCGATCTACTGGCCGGTGGACAACTACAATTACATGTACTTCAACACCGCCAAGAAACCCCTGGATGACGCGGCGCTGCGCCGGGGCATGTCGATGGCCATCAACACCGCCAACGTGGCCCAGAAAGCCTACGCCGGGATTGCCAAGGCGGCGCACACCAGTGGGATTATTCCGGGGCAGCAGGCCGATTGGCTGGCGAAAGGCACCACCGGCATGAAGTACGACCCGGTCGCTGCCGATAAGACGCTGACTGCCGCCGGGTACAGGAAGGACGCCAAGGGCAACCGCCTGGGCAAAGACGGCAAGCCGCTGCCCACCTTCAAGATCCTGGTCGGGGCGGGCTGGACGGACTTCATTACCATGGCCACGGTGATCGGGCAGGACTTGAAGAAGGTCGGCATCAACACCAGCATCGACCAGCAGGCCTGGAGCAGTTACGCGGGCGGCCTGCAAACCGGCACCTACGACCTGGGCATCAGTTGGGGCTGGGGCTTCGGCCCGACGCCGTACTACATGTACGACAAGACCCTCTCACCCGAGTACAGCGCCCCCATCGGCAAGACCGCCGCTTCCAACCTGTCGCGGTACACCAACCCCGAGGTCACCAGGAACCTGCAAACGTACAGCGGCACCAGTGACCTGGCCGCGCAGAAGAAGGCCATTGCGGCGATTACCAAGGTCGTCATGCGCGACATGCCCTACCTGGCCCTGACCGACCGCTCGGAGTTCTCCAATTTCAATACCAGCCGCTTCACGGGCTTCCCCAGCAACCAGAACCCCTACAACCACGGCACGGCGGACGACACCATCGGCGCTCGACTGATGTACCTGAACATCAAAGCCAAGTAAGTCTTGCCTAGTGCGGGTGAACTGATGGGGCCAGTCACAGCGTGCCCTGCGGTTCACCCGCACGCCTTCATAGGGGAGGTTGAATGCTGTACCTGCTGAAAAAACTGGGGATTCTGCTGTTCACCCTGTGGGTGGCGGCCACCCTGAACTTCATCCTGCCGCGCCTGGTGCCGGGCGACCCTATCGGGGCGATGCTGGCGAAGTACCAGGGCAAACTGGACACCAACGCTATCGAGGCGCTAAAGGTCGCGTACGGCCTGAACGACCAGGGGAACGCCTTCACGCAGTACGTCAATTACCTGGGCGACTTGCTGCGCGGGGATTTCGGGCGTTCCATCGGGCAGTTCCCCACGCCCGTCATTGACATCGTGAAGCAGGCCGCGCCGTGGACGATCGGGCTGGTGGGCGTGTGTACCGTCCTGGCTTTCCTGATCGGCAGTGCGCTGGGGCTGTACAGCGCCTGGAGGCGCGGGCGGCCCCTGGCGGACGCGCTGCCGCCGCTGGCGCTGTTCCTGAACTCCATGCCGTACTTCTGGTTCGCCATGCTGCTCTTGTACCTGCTGGCCTTCAAGAAAAGCTGGTTTCCGCTGAGCGGTGCCCTCGATCCCTTCGTGAAAACGTGGTCGCCCGAGTGGTGGAGCAGCATGCTCAGGCACGCCATTCTGCCCGCGCTGAGCATTATCGTCACGTCGGCGGGCGGATGGCTGATCACCATGCGCAACAACGTGATGGGCGTCATGGCCGAGGATTACATCGCCTTTGCGCGGGCCAAGGGCCTGTCGGAAGGGCGGCTCCTCAACCGTTACGTGCTGCGCAATGCGCTGTTACCCAGTTTCACGGCCTTCGGCATGGCGATGGGCTTCGTGGTGGGCGGCGCGATCCTGACCGAGACGGTGTTTTCTTACCCTGGCCTGGGCCTGCAACTGTACAACGCGGTGGTCAACCTGGATTACCCGCTGATGCAGGCGCTTTTCCTGTTTATCGCGGCGGCGGTGTTGCTGGCCAACTTCATCGTCGACCTGCTGTACGCCTTTCTTGACCCGCGTGTGCGCGACGGGAAGGCCGAATGAACGGGCTGCTGACCATCCTGCGCCGCTCGCCCCGCGCCGCGACGGGCGTGATCATCCTGCTCTTGATGCTTCTGATGGCGATCTTCGCGCCGCTGCTCACGCCGCATTCACCGCAGTCGCAGGACTTCACGCCCTGGCTGAAAGTGGGCAGCCCCGGTCATCCCCTCGGCACCACCGCGCTGGGGCAGGACGTGTGGGCGCAACTGCTGTACGGCGCCCGCCTGACGCTGCTGATCGGCTTTTCGGTCGCCATCGTGTCGACATTTATCGGCACGGCGGTGGGCATCGCCTCGGCCTACTTCGGCGGGAGGTTCGGGGAATTCCTGAACGTCCTCACCAACGTCTTCCTGGTACTGCCGGGCCTGCCGCTCTTGATCATCGCAGCGGCCTTCCTGCGCGGCGGGGGCGTGTGGACGATCATCCTGGTGATCGCCCTGACCGGCTGGGCCTGGGGTGCCCGCGTGATCCGTTCGCAAGCGCTAGCGCTGCGCAACCGCGACTTCGTGCAGGCCGCGGTGGTGTCGGGCGAGTCGCCGGGGCGCATCATCTTCGCGGAGATGCTGCCCAACCTGGCGGGCCTCATCGCCGCCAACTTCTTCGGGTCGGCGGTGTACGCGGTGCTGTCGGAGGCAGGTCTGTCCTTCCTGGGCATGGGCGACGTGTCGAAGGTCACCTGGGGCACCATGCTGTTCTGGGCCAACGCCCGCGGCGCACTGATGCAGGACGCCTGGGCCTGGATCGCCGCGCCCGGCCTGGGGATCGCGCTGCTGGGTACCGCTTTTGCCCTGCTGAATTTCGGCATCGACGAGATCACCAACCCGAAGATCGTGCATTCCAGCCGGGCCACCCGCGTGCTGCGCCGGGGCCGCAAGGTGCCCGCAACGCCCGCGCCCACCAGCACCACCGCCCAGCCGCTGCTGCGGATTGCCGACATGGACGCCGGGTACGTCACGCCGGGCGGGAATGTCCGGGCGGTGCGGGACGTGAGCCTGGAGGTCGCGCCGGGCGAATTCGTGGGCCTGGCCGGCGAGTCCGGCTGTGGGAAGTCCACCCTGGCCTTCGCCGCCACCCGCCTGCTGGACGCGCCAGGCGCGGTGTTCGGCGGGGAGTCGGTGCTGGACGGGCGCGACCTGCTGAGCCTCTCCAGCGAGGAACTGCGCCGGGTGCGCTGGAAGGAGTACTCGATGGTGTTCCAGGCCAGCATGAACATCCTGAATCCCGTCATCAAGATCCGCGAGCAGGTGTACGACGCCATGCAGGCCCACGGCGTGACCGACCCCGCGAAACTGGACGCCCGCGCCCGCGAGCTGTTCAAGCTGGTAGGCATCCGCGAGGGTTACCTGGACGCCTACCCGCACCAGTTGTCCGGCGGGATGAAGCAGCGCGTGGTGATTGCCATCGCGCTGGCGCTGGAACCCAAACTGGTGGTGATGGACGAACCCACCACCGCGCTGGATGTGGTGGTGCAGCGCCAGATCTTGCAGGAGATCGACGCGGTGCGCCGCCGCCTGGGGATTTCCATCATCTTCATCACGCACGACCTGTCGCTGCTGGTCGAGATGAGCGACCGCATCGCCATCATGTACGCGGGTGAGATCATCGAGGAAGCCCCGTCGAAGGAACTGTACGGGGCACCGCTGCACCCCTACACCCTGAAGCTGATGAACTCCTTCCCGCCACTGGACGGCCCCAGCGAAAGGCGCGAGGGGATTCCCGGTCGGCCCCCGCCACTCACGCTGGAATTGGCGGGCTGTCCCTTCTTCGAGCGTTGTCCCAGCCGCATGCCGGGCACCTGCGACATTCACAAGCCAGCCAATGTGGAAGTCAAACCTGGTCATCGCGTGGCATGCTTCCTGCACTCGCCTTTGACCAAGGACAACAAGGAGGTCGCGCATGCCGCCGATTGACCAGAGCGGAGTCCCCGCATTGGAGCTGGAGCACCTCAGCAAAGTGTTCACGGTGGGCCGCAGCGGCACGAAGGTGCCCGCCGTGACGGACGTGACCCTCAGCATCGCGCGGGGCGAGGTGCTGGGGCTGGTAGGCGAGTCGGGCAGCGGCAAGAGCACCGTCGCCCGCCTGATTACCCGGTTGCACGACCCCACCGCGGGCACCATGCGCATGGACGGCCAGGAAATCCCGCTGACCCTGAGGGGCGCGGGGCTGCGGAAGTTCCGGCGCAACGTGCAGATGATCTTTCAAGACCCCTTCGCCAGCCTGAACCCGCTGCACACCGTCGGGTACATCGTGGGCAGACCATTGCAAGTTCACGGCCTGGCCCGCGGCGCGGACGTGAAGGCAAGAGTGAATGCGCTGCTCGACCGGGTGGGCCTCTCCCCTGGCGCGGATTACGCCGCGAAGAAACCGCACGAACTGTCCGGCGGGCAGCGTCAGCGCGTGGTCGTTGCCCGCGCCCTGGCGGCCCAGCCGACGCTGATCATGGCGGACGAACCCACCAGCGCCCTGGACGTGTCCATCCGGCTGGACATCATGAACCTGCTGCTCGACCTGACTGATCAGGAAGGGCTGTCCATGCTGTTCATCACGCACGACCTGGCCGGGGCGCGGTACATGAGTGACCGCATCGCCGTGATGTACGCCGGGCACCTCGTCGAAATCGGCCCCGCCGCAGACGTGATCGGCAACCCGCAGATGCCGTACACGCAACTGCTCAAGAGCGCCGCGCCGAAACCCGAGGGAAACCTCGCCAGCGGTCCGCTCGACGCACGCGGCGAAGTGCCGGATCTGAAGAACCTCCCGCCCGGTTGCCCTTTCGAGCCGCGTTGCCCGCACGCCCGCCCGGTCTGCCGTGAAGGACTGCCTGCCATGTATGAGGTCGGCCCACAACACCTGGCCCGCTGCATCCTGCACGACCCCGCGCTGGCCGCCCAACCGCCCATTCACCCGCAACCGAAGGTCACGCCGCTGGGAACGCCTGTTTAACCCTTTCCACGCGGCGTGAGTTGGTATCTGGTGTCATGCCTCCCGCCTGGCCCCTAACCTTAATCCACTCAGAAAGGACTTGTTTCATGCTCAATCCCCTAGACCAAGAAGGCCAGCAGTTCATTGAAAACCTCCTGTCGCGCATGACGCTGGCGGAGAAGATCGGGCAGATGACGCAACCGGAGAAGAACAGTGTGAAACCCGGCGATGTGGCTCGCCTGAGCCTGGGTTCGGTGCTGAGTGGCGGGGGTGGAAACCCCGAGCCGAACACCCCGCAGACCTGGCGGGCGATGGTCACGGCGTTCATTGAGGAGTCGCAGCAGTCCCGCCTGAGCATTCCGCTGATTTACGGTTCGGATGCCGTTCACGGGCATAACAACGTCGTTGGAGCGACGATTTTCCCGCACAATATCGGGCTGGGGTGTACGCGGGACACGGATTTGCTGCGGCGCATCGGGCGGGCCACGGCGCTGGAAGCGTGCGCCACGAACGTGCGCTGGTCGTTCGCGCCTGCCGTGAGTATTCCGCAGGACATCCGCTGGGGCCGCAGTTTCGAGGGCTACAGCCAGGACACTCAGGTCGTGACGGAACTGGCAGAGGCGCTGGTGGAAGGCCTGAAGGGCGAGGCGTGGAACAACCCGACCTCGGTGCTGCCTTCGGTCAAGCATTACATCGCGGACGCCGCGACCCTGTGGGGCAGCAGCCAGCGCGTGAACCGCGCCGAACTGGAACGGGATCGCACGCTGGCCATCGCCAACATGGGCGAGGATTTCGTGACGCTGCTGGACAGGGGCGCGTGGCAGATCGACCAGGGTGACACCGAAGTGGACGAGCAGACGCTACGGGACGTTCACCTGCCGCCGTACCGGGCCGCCATCGAGGCCGGGGCGCTCAACGTCATGGCGTCCTACAGTAGCTGGCAGGGCCTGAAAATGCACGCGCACAGGTATCTGCTGACCGAGGTGCTGAAGGGTGAACTGGGCTTCCAGGGCTTCATCGTGTCCGACTGGGAGGGTGTGCAGCAGGTCGACCCGGACTTCGACCAGGCGGTGGTGGTGTCCATTAACGCGGGCGTGGACATGGTGATGGTGCCGTTTGAGTACGAGCGCTTCATCGCCTCGCTGAAAAAAGCCGTGGAGGACGGGCAGGTCAGCCGGGAACGCATCGACGACGCGGTGCGCCGCATCCTGACCGCCAAGTATGCGCTGGGCCTGTTCGGACAGCCGCACACCGACCCGGCCCTGCTGGAAAGGGTCGGTTGCGCCGGGCACCGCGCCGTGGCCCGCGAGGCCGCCGCGAAATCGTGCGTGCTGCTGAAAAACGAGGGGAACCTGCTGCCGCTGCAACCGGGGGCCGGGAAAATCCTGGTGGCGGGGCAGGCGGCGAACGACGTGGGCCTGCAATGCGGCGGCTGGACGGTCACCTGGATGGGCAGCCCCGGCCCGGTCACGCCCGGCACCACCATCCTGGCGGGCTTGCAGCACCTTCACCCGGAGCTGTTCGAGTACGACGCGGACGGCTCGGGCAGCGACCCCTACGAGGTGGGCGTGGTGGTGCTGGCCGAGGAAACCTACGCCGAGGGCATGGGCGACCGCAGCGAACTGAAGCTGACCGATGAGCACCTGGCGCTGCTGGAGCGCGTGCGCCCCCGCTGCCGGCAACTGGTGGTGGTGCTGCTCAGCGGGCGTCCGCTGGTCGTCACCGAGCACCTCCCGCAGTGGGACGCCTTCGTGGCCGCGTGGCTGCCGGGCAGCGAGGGAAACGGCGTGGCGGACGTGCTGTGCGGCACACAGCCCTTCACCGGGCGCCTGTCGTTCGACTGGCCCGGTTCGCAGGCGGATTTGAGGCGCGGCCCACACACGGGCAGGCTGTTTCAAATCGGTGACGGACTGTAACGGACAGGACTTTTCTTTAGGTGCCCTGCATGACGGACACGCAAGTGAACATCGACGCGCTGCTGGATCAACTGATGCTGGAGGAACAGGTTTCGCTGCTCTCGGGCCTGGATGTCTGGCGCACGGTGCCCCCCCCATTCCGCGCCTGAACATCCCTTCCCTGAAAGTCTCGGACGGCCCCGCCGGGGTGCGGGGCGGCGGGCCGCTGATCGGCGGGAAGAAAACGGCAGCTTACCCGGTCGGCATCGCGCTGGGGGCCACCTGGAACCCGGAACTGGTGCATGAGATCGGGCAGTCGCTGGCCCGCGAGGCGCTGGACAAGGGCGCGGGGGTGCTGCTGGCCCCCACCATCAACCCCTTTCGCAGCAGCCTCAACGGGCGCAATTTCGAGAATTACGCCGTAGACCCGTTCCTGACCGGGACACTGCCGACCGCTGACGTGCAGGGCCTGCAAAGTCGGGGCGTGGCCGCCACGCCCAAGCACTTCGCCGGCAACGAGTCCGAGTACCAGCGCGGCACCATCTCCAGCGACATCCCCGAGCGGGCCTTGCGGGAACTGTACCCGCGACCCTTCGAGATGGTGGTTCGGGAGGCGCGGCCCTGGGCCATCATGACTGCCTACAACCGCCTGGACGTCACCTATTGCAGCGACAGCAAACGCCTGATGACCGACATCCCGCGGCGCGAGTGGGGCTTCGACGGTCTGGTCATGAGCGACTGGGGCGGCACGCACAGCGCCGCGAACAGCGTGAAGGCCGGCCCCGACCTGGAAATGCCCGGCCCGGCCAGAGCACGCGCCCCGCTGCTGGAAGAAGCGCGGAACGACCCGGAAGTGGCGGCGGTGCGTGAACGCGCCCTGAACGTCCTGCGCCTGCTCGAGCGCACGAACACCTTCACCGACCCGCGTGACGTGCGCGACGAGATGGAGAAAGACACCGAGTCCCCGGAAACCCGCGCCCTGATTCGCCGCGCCGGGGCCGAGGGCACCGTGCTGCTGAAAAACACCGGGATTCTGCCCCTGTCCAGGGACGCGAGGGTCGCCGTGATCGGCCCGAACGCCGCCACCGCGCAGGTCATGGGCGGCGGCAGCGCCCAGATGAACGCTTACCGGCGCGTGTCCCCGCTGACCGGCCTGCAGGACGCCCAGGGAAGCGAGAACGTCACTTACGCCCTGGGGTGCGAGAACGACAAACTGCTGCCCGTTCCCCTGGTGCAAGTGCTCATCCGAGTGAGGCTGAACTTTCGGCTGGCTTTACTGGGTCAGGCCGTGTCGCAGGACTTCGCTGAGTTGTTTGGTGATGAGGCCCTGGGCTTCCTCCAGTTCGGCGGTGGCGTTCTTGAGGGCGGTGCGGTACTCGTCGGCGTTGCGGCCCGCGTCGCCTTTGAGGGTGTGGACGACGGCCTGCACGGCGAAGTGCGCTTCGGGAAGGCGGGCCAGGGCGGAGGCCGCTCCGGCGTGGCGTGCGCCGAGGAGTGCGCCGAGCATCCCGACTTCCTCGCTGCGGCGCATCAGTTCGCGCTGGAAGGCGCGGTCTTTGATGCTGGTGATGACGTCCCAGGCGGCGTCGGAAAGGGCGGTCTGGGCCGAGACGGGGCGGTTGACCTCGATGTAAAGGGTGTCGCCCTTGCGCCAGAGGCGGTGGAAGACGCCGCCGCGCCCGGTCATCCAGTGCGTTTCGAAATCGCGGGCGTGTTCGATCAGGATTTTCAGGCTGCTGGCGGGCAGGTCGGCGGGGGCGCGGTAGCCGTCGCGGAGGGCGGGCCACTGGCTGAGGCCCTGCTCGTCGGTGGCTCGCATGGGTTCGTATGCGCCGGCGATAGCGCCGTATTCCTCGCTGATGCGGGCGGCTTCGTGGCCGTCGGTCAGTAGCAGGATGTCGGTGTTGTCATCGGTGACGCGGGCTTCATGCGTAAGGTGGTGCAGGCCCAGGCCCCAGCGCTGGTGGGCGCTGGTGAGGGCTTCGCTGAGGGCGGCGTTCAGGGTGTTGCGGTCGGGCTGGCTGTCGGCGAGGGCGCGAATCTGGCTGTCGACGGCGGCGGTGCTCATCAGGGTATCGAAGGCCTCGAAAGGACTGACGCTTGGCGCGGCTGGTGCGGGCGCTGTTTCGGTTTCAGTGGGTTTCGCTTTGACTCGTGCCATAACGAACTTATTATGTCATAAACAGAATGGATTGTGGGCGAGTCAGCCGGTATACTGGACAGCACAACCTTGCCCCCGTGGCGGGTTCCGGCGACCATACGCCGAACTGGAGGAGTCTGCTGCCCCGCAGGCTCCCGTTTTTTGTGCCTTCACTCACCTCAAGGAAACGCCATGCATGACACCGAAGCCACCCACTCCCTGCTGAACGCCCTGGGCCTGCACCTGAGTACCGCGCAGATCACGAATCTGGCCGTGGTGCTGTTTGTCCTGACTTACGTCTTGATCCTGCTGGAGCGGTACGTTCACCGTACTGTGGCGGCCCTGCTGGGTGCCTGCGCCGTGATGCTGCTGGGGCTGTTGACGCCCGCGCAGGCGTGGGGAGCCATTGATTTCAACACGCTTTTCCTATTGTTCGGCATGATGAATATCGTGAACGTGCTGAGCCACAGCGGATTTTTCGACCTGGTGGCCCGCCGCGCCATGACCCTGACACGCGGCGAACCGCTGCGCGTGCTGTGGATCTTCAGCGGGTTGACCGCCGTGTTCAGCGCCTTCCTGGACAACGTGACCACGGTGCTGTTCATGGCCCCGGTGGTGGTCACGGTCGCCAGCCGCCTGGGCCTGAAGCCCCTGCCGTACCTGATCGCGGTGATTCTGGCCAGCAACACGGGCGGCACCGCCACGCTGGTGGGTGACCCGCCCAACATCATCATCGGGTCGGTGGCCGGGAAGGGCTTCGGGGATTTCCTGGTGAATGTCGCCCCTTACGCCATCCTGGCGACCTTTATCGCCATTGGCCTGATGCACCTGCTGATGCGCCGGAACGGCTCGCTGAACGCGCATTTCAGCAGCGACCAGTTGCAGGCGGCCCTGCATGACCCCACGCCCCTCAAAACCGACCCGAAACTGATGAAAAAGGCGCTGTGGGTGTTCGCCGTGACCCTGCTGCTGTTCATGGTCGGCCACCCCCTCGGGCTGGAGGCGGGACTTATCGCCCTGACCACCAGCACCTTCCTGCTGCTGATCGCCCGCCTCGACCCGGCGGAACTGTTCGAGCGGGTCGAGTGGACGACCCTGCTGTTCTTCATGGGCCTGTTCGTGGTGGTGGGCGCACTGGAGCACGCTGGGGTGTTCACGCAGGCCGCGCAGGCCCTGACGAACGCCATTGGGAGCGACATGGGCAAGGGCATCCTGATGGTCGGCCTGGCCAGTGCGCTGATCAGCGGGTTCGTGGATAACATTCCCTTCACCATCAGCATGGCGAGCGTCCTGAAGGAACTCCAGGGCACGCTGGGGAGCGGCATGGATCCACTGTGGTGGGCCTTGAGCCTCGGCGCGTGCCTGGGCGGGAACCTCACCCTGATCGGCGCGTCCGCGAACATCGTGGTGTCCGACATCGCCCGCCGCGAGGGGCACCCCATGAGCTTCACGGACTTCCTGAAGTACGGTTTCCCGATTGCCACGATCACCACGCTGATAGCCGTGGGCCTCTACGCCCTAGTCTACTCGCTGCGCGGGTAACGGGAAAACGGGAAGCGGAAGACCGTCACTGGTCTTCCGCTTCTTTGTTTCTGGTGATGGTCGTTTCTGGTGATGGTCAGCCGCGTTCGTCCAGCACGCCTTTCCCTTCGTGGTGATCATCCAAATGAAGTTCGTCGAGTTTCATGGCGAAGCGCTTCTGGAAGTCCGTTTTCAGCGCTGCCAGATCACCTGTGCCGCGCACATGGATGCCGACCCGGTCGGCCCCGTTCTGACTCCAGATTCTCAGGGTGTGCTGCGTGTGATCCAGTCCGTGCCCCGCCAGCCAGAAGGCCACTTCGCGCGGGAACAATTTCACGCCCTTGACCTTCAGCATCCCGCCCACGTTCCCGAACACCCCGCCTGGCAGGAAAACCCCGTCCGGGCGGTGCTCGATGCGGGTCAGGTCGCCCGTGCGGAAGCGCAGCAGGGGCATGGCTTCCCTGGTCAGGTGGGTGACGACCAGTTCGCCGCGCTCCCCGTCCGGCAGTACCGCGCCCGTTTCCGGGTCGATGACCTCCAGGTACACCCAGTCGGACAGCACCCGCAGGCCGTTCTTGGCGGGTGTTTCCAGCGCCATCAACCCGGCCTCGCTGCTGGCGAAGCAGTCCAGCGCAGTGCAACCCAGCGCCGCCTCGACCTTCTCGCGGCGGCCCGCGATGCTGGTCAAGGGTTCACCGGACGAGATCAGCAGTTCTGGCCGCGCCCCGGCCTCACCGAGTTTCTGCGCGAAACTGGGGGCGGAGACCAGCACCCGCACGTTCAGCAGGCGCATGGTTTGCAGTTGCGCTTCCGACTCGCCGGGGCCGAAGGGAATGGTCTTCGCGCCCAGCGCCTCCAGGCCGTCCTGCATGATCCAGCCGCCCGCGAAGCGGTGATACCCGAAGGCAATCTGCGCGTGATCCTGCGGCCTGATACCCGCCAGCGAGC
>ERZ501016.395-NODE-395-length-12942-cov-9.529448_pt1 | contig 12942 bp, 18 predicted proteins | sample MGYA00248889_ERZ501016 | MGnify/ENA primary metagenome ERZ501016 (study PRJEB25958, sample SAMN03398594) | human skin metagenome | study: EMG produced TPA metagenomics assembly of the Human Skin Microbiome Metagenome (human skin metagenome) data set. | reverse complement strand
GGGTCGCGGACTTCCTCGAGCTCGGCGAGCTCATGTGCATCGACGCGCTGCACCGGCGCGAGTCGTGCGGTGGCCACTTCCGGGCCGAGTCGCAGACCGAGGACGGTGAGGCGCTGCGCCACGACGACGAGTACCTGTACGTCGCGGCCTGGGAGTTCGGCGGCGAGGACGGCCCCGTGCTCCACAAGGAACCCCTGGAGTACGAGTTCATCGAGCTGAAGCAGCGGAGCTACAAGTGAAGATCAGACTGCACATCTGGCGGCAGGAGAACGCGCAGAGCGGCGGCCGCATGGTCGACTACACGGTCGACGGCGTGTCGGAGGACATGAGCTTCCTCGAGATGCTCGACCTGCTCAACGAGCAGCTCACGGCACAGAACGAGGAGCCGGTCGCCTTCGACCACGACTGCCGCGAGGGCATCTGCGGTGCCTGCGGGGTCGTCATCAACGGCTCGCCGCACGGCCGCTACTCCTCACCCGTCCCCACCACGACGTGCCAGCTGCACATGCGCAGCTTCGCCGACGGCGCCGAGATCTACGTGGAGCCGTGGCGCGCCGGAGGGTTCCCCGTCATCAAGGACCTGGTCGTCGACCGGACCGCCTTCGACAAGATCATCCAGGCCGGCGGCTACATCTCGGTCAACACGGGCGCGGCGCCGGACGCGCACGCCACGCCAGCCCCGAAGCGGGAGGCCGACTCGGCGTTCGACAACGCCACGTGCATCGGCTGCGGCGCCTGCGTCGCCGCTTGCCCGAACGGCTCGGCGATGCTGTTCACGGCGGCCAAGATCACGCACCTGGCGATGCTGCCGCAGGGGCAGCCCGAGCGGTACACGCGGGTGAAGAACATGGTGGCCGCGCACGACGAGCTCGGCTTCGGCGGCTGCACCAACGTCGGCGAGTGCGCCTCCGTCTGCCCCAAGCAGATCCCGTTCGAGTCGATCTCGCAGCTGAACCGGGACCTGTTCAAGTCGATGTTCAGCAAGGACAGCTAGACCGTCAGACGACTGACGGGGCCGGTGGCGTGATGCCACCGGCCCCGTTCCGCGTCTCCCGTCTGCTCAGCAGCCGTCCCAGCCGAGGAACGTCGCGAACTTCTGGAGCACCACCGTCGTCACCACGTCTGTGTCCTTGACGGTGGTCGTGGCGTCCTTGGTCATGAACGCGATCTCCCTGTCCTCGACGACGACGGTGTACACGGCGAACTGCCCTCCGGGCCCGTCCTTGATGTCGACGAACCCGCGAGTCCCGTACAGCTGCTTCACCTGACCGACCGTCATACCCACCCGGGCGCCCGACAGGGTCGTATGCCGGGGGGTGGTGAGGTAGATCTGCGTGGGGGAGCCGTCGAGCGTCGCGATGAAGCCGATGCCACGGTCCTGCAGCGTCCTGGTCGGGCGCCACGTGCCTGGGCAGATGGTGCCCGCCGCGTCGCGTGTGGCGAACCCGTTGGCGGTCATCTGCTCGGCGGACATCCCCAGCGTGAGCGCCCCGATCCCGGCCGTCGTGAGCCGGTCGGCATCGGAGATCCCCGCGGGGGACGCCGCAGCCGAGGTGGACGCGGCCGTCGAGGGCGAGGTGCTCGACGTGGTCGGGGTCGCGCGACTGGTGGAGGGGCTCGCAGGCCTTGCGGAGCCTGACGTGCTGGGCGAGGGAGGAGTCGCGCTGACGGAGACCGACGGTGGTGCCGCCGTCTCCGACGGAGCCGGGGTGTCGCTGGTGGGGGGTGCCGTGACGGTCACCGACGGCGTCCCGGGGGGCGGCTTGGCGATGCTGGGGCCTGCGCCGTCGCGGGTCGCGGCGTATGTGGCGCCACTGGCGACCACGACAGCCATGACGGCGGCGACCAGACCGGTGGTGCGGCGTGTCCGTCGCTGCTGGCCGCGGCTGAGGATGTCCTCCACCGGTGGGCGGTGCGGGGCCTCGTACGCGCGGAGGTGGTCGAAGTGGGGGTCCAGGGGATCAGACATGGAGAGCCTCCTCGGGAAGCGTGTCAGTGAGGTGCGTGGCCAGGGCCGCCCGGCCGCGGGAGAGGCGCGCCTTGACGGTGCCCTCGGGGGAGCCCGTCTCCGCGGCGATCTCGGCTATCGAGAGATCGGCGAGGTGGAACAGCACCAGGGCTTGCCGCTGCTCGACCGGGAGCGTCTGCAGGGCGCGGACGACCGCGATCCGGTCGGGGTTCGGCTCGGCCGGGGCCGGGGGGGCGATGGACCGGTCGGCATGACGCCCGAACAGCTTCGAGCGTCGATAGCGTGAGATGAAGAGCCGGTACGCGCTGGTGCGGATCCAGGACTCCGCCTCGGGCCTCGATCGGAGCGAGCGGCGGTGGTCCCAGGCGCGGACGAAGGCCTCCTGCACGAAGTCCTCGGCCTCGCCGAAGCTGCCCGTCATGGCTCCGACCTGGCCGACCAGCCGGTCATAGCTCTCCTCGTAGAGGTCACGGAACGTCGACTCGTCCATGCTCCCTCCTCGGTGGTGGTGTCATGCCCTGAGAACGTCTCACCGCGCCCATCGGTTGCAGCAGCCCGGCGATCATGCGCATCCGTCGACCATGACGCTGTAGTCATCGTTGCTCTTCAGCCCGATGGCGGTCACCGCATCGGTGTCGGCGAGTGCCCAGGCATCGGTCAGAAGGACGATCATCGTCGGTCCGGAGCGGATCGTGAGGGCCTTTCGGCTCCCGCCCAGGTAGTTGACCGTCTCAGCCTTCAGGCCCACGCCGTAGATCTTCTTGACCCCGGCGACGGTCATGCCGTCCTTGGCACCCGACTGCGTGCCGTACGTCGGCCTGGTGAGCTGGATTCGCCAGACGCCGTTCTCGGACACGGTCACCCAGACGCCCTCGGCGCGCAGCTGGTCGTTCATCCTCCAGGTGGGGCACTCGCTCTTCGTCACGACGCCACGAGCCAGGACCGTCGCGAACGGGGTGCCGATCGTCACCTCGCCGAGCCCGCTCATGGTGAGCCGGTCGCCGGCCTTGATCATGGGGCCGCGTGAGGCGGAGACAGACGGTGTCGAGGCAGTCGGTGCCGGAGCAGACCCTGATGACGGCGAGGCCGAGGGCGACGCGGGAAGGCGACCAGACGTCGTGACCCGTGGGCTCGTGCTCGACATGGGGGCCGGCGTGGGCGGCATCGAAGGAGCTCGTGTCTTCCACGCCGTCGGTTCAGGTGCCCGGCTCGTCGCGACCGGAGGACTGCTCTGGCTGGTCTCTGGGGCCGACGGGGACGATGTCGGCGGGTTGGCCACCTGGACCACCGGGCGGTCGAGGAGAGCGACACCGCCCACCGCCACGACCAGGCCGCCGGCCACGCTGACCGCGACGGTACGCAGGGTGCGGCGCCGGGTGCCGAGGCGCCGGATCTCACGGGCCCTGAGGTGACCGTCGGTGCTGACATCGGTAAGAGGTCGCAACCAGGGAGTGGGGTCGAACTCGTTCTCAGGCATGGGTCGCTCCTTGCGGGAGGTCGGTCAGAAGGGTGGCCAGGGTGGCTCGGGCGCGGGACAGCCGCGCGCCTTCACGGTGCCCTCGGGGCTCCCGGTCTCGGCGGCGATGGCGGCGACGCTGAGGTCGGCCATGTGGAACAGGACGATCGCGCGACGCTGATCAGGGGGAGCTCCGCAAGGGCGCGGTCGATGGCGACCCGGTCGGGGCTAGGATCGGCGGGCTCCTTGGGCTGGATGCTCCGGTCGGAGGCCCGACAGCGAGCGAGCTGCGCCGCCACCGCGAGACCGCCAGCCGGGTCGCCGTGGTGCGTACTCAGGCCTCGGGGTGATCGTCGGCCCGGAGCCGCCTCCGGGGGTCCCAGGCCCTGACGAACGCTTCCTGCACGCAGTCCTGCGCCTCGCTCCGGTCGCCGCACATGGCGGCCACCTGCGCTACGAGCCGGTCAAAGCTCTCGTCGTACCAGGCGTCGAACGCTTGCTCGTCCATGGATGTCTGCCTCTCCCGTCACCCCGTCTACCATCCCCGAGGGAGTTCGGTTGCAGCACCCAGACGATTTCTCCGACCCGGCCCGATGTGGCAAACTGACTCGCTGTTGTCCGGTCCGCGACACCTGCCACAGGGGGACCGCTCGCCCCGGACGCTCCCGACCATCACCCAAGGTGACCCGTGGCACCTGGCGAGGAAGCAGACATGACGAACGTCATCCAGTCCATCGAGTCCGGCGCACTGCGCGACGACCTGCCCGACTTCCGTCCGGGCGACACCGTGAAGGTGCACGTGAAGGTGGTCGAGGGCAACCGCTCCCGCGTCCAGGTGTTCGCTGGCCCCGTGATCTCCCGCACCGGCGGCGGGATCCAGGAGGCCTTCACCGTCCGCAAGGTGAGCTTCGGCGTCGGCGTCGAGCGGACCTTCCCGCTGCACTCGCCGATCATCGACAAGATCGAGGTCGACCGCCAGGGCGATGTGCGCCGGGCGAAGCTGTACTACCTGCGTGGTCTGCGCGGCAAGGCTGCGAAGATCAAGGAGAAGCGGGACTTCTGAGGTGCCGACCCCCCGGCGCGAGTCGAGCACGCCTGCCGTGCGTGGTGGGGGATCGGGGCCGCGGCGGGCTGCCTCGCCTGAGCCGGAGGTCTCCGACGACCTGGAGCCGACGCCGGAGCGTTCGGCCGATGCGGTGGAGACCGACGACACCCTCGAGCCCGTGACCCCGGCCCGGCGCCGTGACCGGTCGGCGACGGCCGTGGAGAAGTCCCTGGGGCGCAAGGTCGTCGACGGTGTGCGCGAGTTCGTGGTGATCGTGGTCGTCGCGCTGCTGGTGGCGACGCTCATCAAGACGTTCCTGGCCCAGATGTTCGTCATCCCGTCGCAGTCGATGGAGCAGACGCTGCAGCGCGACGACAGGGTGATGGTGCTCAAGGTCGGGGGGTACGCCCGCGGCGACATCGTCGTCTTCCAGGACGACCTCGGGTGGCTGCCGCCGGAGGAGCCGCCGGGAGCCGGGCGGCGCGCGCTGGAGTTCATCGGCGTGCTGCCTGCATCGGGCAACCAGTACCTGATCAAGCGGCTCATCGGTCTGCCGGGCGACCATGTGGCGTGCTGCTCGGCCTCGGGCAAGGTGACCGTGAACGGGGTCGAGCTCGACGAGTCGGAGTACCTCTACCTGAATCCCGACGGCACCACCGTGAGGCCCTCCGAGATCGCGTTCGACGTCGTGGTGCCGGAGGGCCGGATCTTCGTGCTCGGTGATCACCGCAACGCCAGTGCGGACTCCCGCTACCACCTGTGCGACGTGAGCCGCGGCGCGAAGGGTTCGAGCGCCTTTCCCGCCCTGAAGTCCATCCAGGGCCCGGCGAAGGCCAACGTGTTCCCGTTCAACCGTTCCACGACGTTCTCGGTGCCCGACGTGTTCGCGGGGGTGCCCCCTCCGAGTCAGCCAGGGCCGGCCGTCGCCCAGGTGCAAGGGGGAGGGTGCTGACGCGTGGCCGTGGTCATGCGCAGGGGCGGGCTCTATGCGTACGAACGGGCGCTCGCCCGCGCTGGGCTGGCGCCAGTCGCCGGGGCTGACGAGGCTGGCCGGGGCGCCTGCGCCGGCCCCTTGGTCGCGGGGGCGGCGATCCTGTCGGACGCCCGCTCACGGCAGATCACAGGGCTGCGGGACTCGAAGCTGCTGACGCAGAAGCAGCGTGACGAGCTGTACGACGAGATCCTGGACAAGGCCGTGGCCGTCGCCTGGGTCGAGGTCTCCCCGGCCGAGTGCGACCGCCTCGGCATGCACGTGGCCAACATCTCGGCCCTGCGGCGCGCGCTGCTCCGCCTCGGCGAGCAGCCGGGGTTCGTGATGACCGACGGCTTCCCGGTCGACGGGGTGGGCGCCGCGGGCCTGGCGATGTGGAAGGGCGACCGGATGGCGGCGTGCATCGCCGCCGCCTCGATCGTCGCCAAGGTCACCCGTGACCGGATCATGGACGCCTACGACGAGGTCTACCCGGGGTACGACTTCGCCCAGCACAAGGGCTACTGCACCCCCTTGCACCAGTCGCGCCTCGACGAGCTGGGGCCGTGCGAGATCCACCGGCAGCGCTACGAGAACGTGCGACGAGCAACTAGAGTGAGGCAACCATGAGCGCCGAAGACCTGGAGCAGTACGAGAGCGATCTCGAGCTCGCCCTCTACCGCGAGTACAAGGACGTCGTCGGCATCTTCACCTACGCCGTCGAGACCGAGCGTCGCTTCTACCTGTGCAACACGGTCGACCTCAAGGTTCGGACCGAGGGCGGCGACGTGTACTACGAGGTGTCCATGGGCGACGCCTGGGTGTGGGACATGTACCGGCCGGCCCGGTTCGTGAAGTCGGCGAAGGTGCTGACCTTCCGTGACGTGTCCATCGAGGAGATCGCCCACTCCGAGCTGCAGGTGCCTGACAACAAGTAAGCCCCCCGGGTCAGCGGACACGCGACGCTTCTGGCGCCGCTCAGCGCCGACCTTAGCCTCCCGGACAACACCTGCCTCGGCCCGGACAACACGGGGCTACCCCCGGACAACACGAGCGCTCCGGTGGACAACAACGCTCGCCGAACGGGCAACACCCTGTGCGGCACGCAGACCCCTCCGGCGCCCAGTGTCGGTGGCGGAGGTGGTGCGTCGTGGACGACCGGAGGAGCACCGGCTCGACGGGGGAGGACCTGGCCGTCGAGCTGCTGCGGAACAAGGGGTACCAGGTGCTCGACCGCAACTGGCGGTCGGGCCGCCGCGGCGAGCTCGACATCGTGGCGGTGGACCCAGAACCCTCGCCTGAGGGCACCCTCGTCTTCTGCGAGGTGAAGTGCCGCCGGGGTCTCGGGTACGGCGACCCGTTCGAGGCGATCACGTACGCGAAGCTGAGACGTCTGCACGACCTGGGCTGGGACTGGATGAGGTCGCACGACCGCTGGTCGCCCCGGCACCGGGTGGACGGGGTAGGGGTTCTGCTGCTCCCCGGCGAACCGCCCCTGCTGGACCACCGGACGGGGCTCGGGCTGTGAGCGTCGGTACGGCACGGTCGGTCGCCCTGGCCGGGTTGGACGGCTCGGTGGTCGAGGTGGAGGTCGCGCTCGGCGGCGGACTGCCTCGCACGGTGATCGTCGGGCTGCCGGACACCTCTCTCTATGAGGCCCGCGATCGCGTGAAGGCGGCGATCGCCACGTCAGGGCTGGGCTGGCCGAACCAGCTGGTGACCATCAACCTGACCCCAGCGACGCTGCCCAAGGCCGGGTCCCACTACGACCTGGCCATCGCCGCCGCTGTGATGCACGCGGCAGACGTGGTGCCCGAGACGCTGGTCCGCGACACGGTGCTGCTCGGGGAGGTCGGCCTCGACGGCCGGGTGCACCGGGTCAGGGGTGTGCTGCCGGCGGTGATGGCGGCGAGCCGTGCCGGTCTCACCCGAGTGGTCGTGCCGGCTGCCCAGGTGGCGGAGGCTGAGCTGGTCGAGGGGATGACCGTCTGGGGGGTCACCACGCTCAACGACCTGGTGGAGGTGCTCCATGGGCGACCGGTGCTGCTGCCGCCGTCGCCCCGCACCGACGACGAGGGCCCGGTGCGGGCGAGCCTCGACATGGCTGACGTCGTCGGTCACAGCGAGGTGAAGTGGCTGCTCGAGGTGGCGGCCGCCGGGCGTCACCACGTCTTCCTCCACGGTGCGCCGGGCGTCGGCAAGACGATGCTGGCCGAGCGCCTGCCGACGATCCTTCCCGAGCTGACGCTGCCGGAGGCGATGGAGGTGACCGGTCTGTACTCCCTTGCCGGCGTGCCGGTCGGCGGTCGCCTCATGACACGCCCGCCGTTCGCCGATCCGCACCACTCGGCCACGATGACCTCGCTGGTGGGCGGCGGCCCCCGAGCGAGCGCGCCGGGCGCGATCTCCAAGGCCCACCTGGGAGTGCTGTTCCTCGACGAGGCCCCGGAGTTCCCGACCAAGGTGCTCGACGCCCTGCGGACGCCTCTGGAGTCGGGGTCGATCCTCGTCTCCCGGTCGGGGGGCCAGGTGCGTTACCCAGCCCGGTTCCAGCTCGTGCTGGCGGCGAACCCGTGCCCGTGCGGCAACCACGGCACACCGGGCCGCACCTGCGAGTGCCCACCCATGCTGGTCCGTCGCTACCACGCCCGGGTCTCCGGGCCGGTGCTCGACCGGATCGACCTGCAGCAGACCGTGCGCCCGTTGCGGCGCTCCCTGCTGGCGCATGCGCAGCCGGGGGAGAGCTCCGCCAGCATCCTCGGCCGCGTCACGGAGGCCCGGGAGCGGCAACGCTGGCGGCTCGACGGCACGGCGTGGCGCACGAACGGAGAGGTCAGCGGCACGCACCTGAGGATGTCTCTCCCGTTGCCCGACGGTATCGACATCGTGGACACCGCGGTGAGGCAGGGGCGGCTCTCCTCACGTGGGGTCGACCGGGTGCTGCGGGTTGCCTGGACGGTGGCAGATCTGAGCGGGGCCGACAAGCCCACCGCCGAGCACCTGCGGATCGCGCTGGCGATGCGCCGCGGGGAGCACGTGGGGGTGGCGGCATGAGCGCCGAGCGTGAGCGTCGTGCCCGGATGGCGCTGGCGTGCGTCCTCGAACCAGGGCGCCACCGTTGCTCCGGCCAGGTGCTGGAGGAGGGCGCGGAAGCGGTCTGGGCGCAGGCCCTCGCCGGGCAGGTGAAGGGTCTGCGAGCGTCGCCGGCGGAGCTGGACGTCGACGCCGTCATGACCCAGACGCAGCGGGCCGGAGCTCGGTTCGTCATCCCGGGCGACGACGAGTGGCCAGAACCTCTCGACGACCTGAGGCAGATCCAGGCTGTGGGGGAGACCGCCAGCGACACGCCGCTCGGGTTGTGGGTGACCGGTGCCCCGGACCTGGCGGCGATGGGATCGGGATCGGTCGCCATCGTGGGGTCGCGGGCCTCGACCGCGTACGGCGAGACGGTGGCGTCCGACCTGGCCGCCGGTCTGGCTGATCTGGGGCTGCCGGTCGTCTCAGGAGCCGCGTACGGGATCGACGCCGCCGCGCACCGCGGCTCGCTCTCGGCCGACGGCATCACGGTGGCCGTGCTGGCGTGCGGTGTCGACCGTGACTACCCGGCCGGCAACGCCGCGCTGCTGCGTCAGATCCGGCGTACGGGTCTGGTGGTCAGCGAGCACCCGCCCGGGGCGACGGTGAACCGGACCCGGTTCCTTGCCCGCAACCGCATCATCGCCGCCCTGACCAGTGGCACCGTGCTGGTCGAGTTCGCGCTCCGGAGCGGTGCGCGCAACACGATGTCCTGGGCGGGGGACCTGTCACGAAAGGTGCTGGCCGTGCCCGGGCCGGTGACCTCGGCGATGTCGGACGGCCCGAACTCGGCGATCCGTGACCGGGGGGCGTCACTGGTCACCTCGGCTCACGACGTGGTGCTGGCGCTGACAGACGCCGCGGTGCCTGACCCCGTGCACCAGAGCGAGCCGGCGACGCGGTTCGACCAGCTGACGGCCGATCAGCAGCGCGTGCGGGAGGCGCTGCCGTCGCGGGGTGGGATCACCGTCGGCGAGGTCTCGGCGCTGACCGGGCTCGTGGTGCCGCTGTGCCTGATGCGCCTCGCGGAGCTCGAGCAGCAGGGGTTCGCCTGGGCGGAGGCGGGACTGTGGCGGGCGCAGGGGGTGGTCTGAGGGGGAGAGGGTCAGCCAGGCCGGGTATGGTCACCGGCGAGGAGGTGGCCGGTGGTCCTGTACGCGCGCTCCGCCGGGCGGTTCGCCCGGCAGGTGCTGGCCGACGTGCTGACGGTCGTGTGGACAGTCGGGTGGTATCTGGCGGGCCGCGCTCTCGACGCGGCGGTCCGGGTGGTGGCGGACCCGGCGCGGGCGGCAGCCTCCGCGGTCGCGAAGGCACGGGACGGACTGGCCAGCGCGGCCGACGCCGCAGGCAAGGTCCCAGGTGTCGGGCCCGCGGTCCGGCACCCCCTCGACGACGCCGCTGGTGGGTTGTCCGACGTGGTGGCCTCGGCGAACGCGCAGGTCGTGGCCGTGGAGAACCTGGCCACCCTCGTCGGTTGGCTGGCCTTCCTGGTGCCCACCCTGCTGTGGTTGGTCATCTGGCTGCCCCGGCGGGTGCGATTCGTCCGCAACGCGACAGCGGCGCAGCGGTACATCGACTCTGCGGCCGACCTGGACCTCTTCGCTCTGCGAGCGATGGCTCTGCAGCCTCTCCACAAGGTGGCCCGGATCTCCGCCGATCCGGTGGCCGCGTGGCGCTCCGGTGACCGGGCCGTCATCGACCAGCTGGCCGGGCTCCAGCTCCGCAGCGACGGGCTGGCGCCGCCGCGACGTCCATCGATGGCCGGCACCACGGGCGGCAGCACCGCGATCACCAAGGACTGAGTGGCCCCGGCCGGCGGGTCATCGGGGGTGCGGCGGCGTCGTTGCTGTCAGGGCACGAGCGCAGCAGGTCTCGCACTTCGAGGGCGACGGAGACCGCAGACATTCTGGCCGCGGCCCGCGGAGGTCGTCGCACCGGCACCGGACGGGCCCCTCGTGACGAGGCCGAGGCGCCGAAGCTGCGGTCACCCCACGGGCGCACAGGCGCACGGGCGACGAGTGCCTGGGTGTCAGGCCGACGTCACCAGCGCGGGCCGTCGTCTGGACGGCCTGGGCGGTCTGTACGCTCGTCACGTCCCCAGGGCCAGGACTCGTCTGGTCGGGTCCCGGTCGCGTCGCGCACCCGCCCGGCCACCCACCCACCCACGGCGCCCATACCGTTGGCGATGTCGCCGAACGTGCGGCTGATCGTGTCCTCGGCGCGGGTGAACTGGTCCTGGTAGGAGGCGGCCGCGCCCATCACGTCGTCGGAGAGCCGGGCGTCGGCATCGTCCACGCGGCGCGGGTACGACCCCTGGAGGACCAGGTGGTACTCGCCGTTGCCGACCCACCGGCGCAGCTCGGCCGCGCGCACGACGGCGAATGGGTGGGTCATGTTCTCGACGAGCAGGACGCGCAGCACCAGGTCGCGAATGTCCTCGTCCTCGGCGTACTCCTCGGCCTGCTCGAGGAACGCATCGGTGTCTAGCTCGGCGATGTGACCGCCGCTCGCGAGCTTCATGTGCACGCGCAGCGCCGCATCGGTGTCCTGACAGGCGAGCAGGCCGGCGCGGTCGGCCGAGAGCTCGGACTTGCGCGACCACTCGCTCAGCGCCGCCAGCAGGGCACGGATGCCGAGGTAGCTGAACGGGATCGACAGGAAGGTGGAGGAGAGGCTGGTGAGCAGCAAGAACATCGTGCGGTAGAGCGCGTGACCGCTGCCCACATGACCGAGCTCGTGGCCGAGGACGAACCGCAGCTCGTCGTCGTCGAGCAGGTCGATCAGCCCGGAGTTGACCACGATCACGGGCCGGTCGAGCCCGACGGCCATCGCGTTGAGGAAGGGGTTGGCTGAGATGTACAGGTCGGGCAGATCCTCCACGTCGAGCGCCGTCGCGGCCTGCGTGTACACCCTGAACACCCGCGGGAACTGCCGGGTGTCGACCTTGACCGAAGAGCCCAGCAGCAGCAGCCTCAGCGAGCGCTCCGTCATGAACCCGCTGATCTTGCGCAGCACGGAGTCGAAGCCGCGGATCTTCCGCAGCGCCACCAGGGCCCCACGGTCGGCGGGGTGCTCCCAGGCGCGGGAGCTGATGCCGGTCAGGACGATGCGCTCGGACGCGTTCTCTGCCATGCGCCTCATTGTGCCTGCTGAGGGGTACGCTCCGGTGGCGCGCGGAGTTCCTTCGTCGGCGCCTGCTCGCTCGTCTCGAGACCCGCGCGCCAGGTGCCGTACGTCCCGGGCCGGCCGCCAGACCCCCAGAGGAACGCACAACCCCTGGTCGATGACGACCAGGGGTATGAGCTGTGTCCGAGAGAGGACTTGAACTTCTATCCGATGGGCTTCCGACAAGCGGAACTACACGGCTGTGATACCGATGTGCGCTCTACGTGCGCTACGTCTCGCATCACGCCGATCCCGCAGCACCCGGACCTGTCTCGGGTAGAGCGCGTACGCGTCCGGGTCGTCGAGCAGGGCCTCCAGGCGAAGCGCCAGCCGCACCGAGGGGATCCCCGTACGCCGCTCCAGGTCGAGCATCCCCCGCAGCGACATGCCGGCGTCGAGCACGTCGCCGATCGCCACGTCTTCCAGGTTCACCGACGCTCCTGGAGCGGGCGCACGCGCGCGGTCGTGCCGCTGTAGTCGCACGAGTACGAGTACGTGACCTTGCCGCCGAGGGAGTTCTCCGCCACCACCATCCCGGTGACCGTGGTGGTCGACCCGGAGCGGGCGAAGGACTCGTCGCTGAACTTCGCCGTGCTCGGGTTCTTGAGCTGGTCCTTTACGGCCCGTCGGCACGCCACCAGTGCGGCCCCATCGCCGTTGCTCTGGTCGCCCGACCTCGGGGTGCACGAGACGGCCACCAGGGCGATCAGTGCCACCGGCAGCAGCAGCACACCCCAGCATCCGCCGCCGGGCTTGGTGCGATCGGTCATGCGCTGTCCTCTCGGAGCGCGAGGCGCCGCACCAATGCGGCGCGCTCGGATGGGTGTAGATGGTCGAGTCGGGCCGCGAGGGTCTGGGAGTCCACCCAGAGCTCGTCGGCCGCCTCGTCGTGCGAGTGAGCCCAGGCTAGAGCCTCCGCGAGGTCTGCGAGCGGGATCAGCGCGCGAGCCACCAGCCGCTCGATAGCGACCTCCTCGCGTGCGACCGAGACCGGGTCGTCCGGGACGGGCCCACGCGTCACGTGCAGGTGCTCGTGCGCGATGGTGCACCGACGCTCGCGCTGCCGCAGGCGCCGGCTCAGCGTGACCGTACGCGCCTCCCAGTCGGTCACGCCCTTGATGCCCGGCGGCAGGTCGCCCCAGAGCAGGACCCACTCGACCTCGTCGCGGAACCGCCGCCACGGATGCTCCCCCATGAGCGGTGATCGTGGACTACGGGTCTGACAGTCCGTCGCCCTGGTCGTCGATCATCTGCCCGCGGCG
>ERZ501016.393-NODE-393-length-12978-cov-16.881916_pt1 | contig 12978 bp, 11 predicted proteins | sample MGYA00248889_ERZ501016 | MGnify/ENA primary metagenome ERZ501016 (study PRJEB25958, sample SAMN03398594) | human skin metagenome | study: EMG produced TPA metagenomics assembly of the Human Skin Microbiome Metagenome (human skin metagenome) data set. | reverse complement strand
GACCCGGGCGCACCCGGCGCCCCCGGGCGGCCGACCGCCCCCGGCGCCGCTGCCACCAGCCCGAGCGAGCCTGCCGAGCCGGTGGCGCCTCCCGAGCCGGAGAAGTCCGTCGACGAGCTGCTGGCCGAGCTCGATGCCCTGGTCGGGCTCGCCCGGGTCAAGCGCGAGGTGCACCGGCAGGTCGCCCTGCTGCAGATGGAGGCCAAGCGCGAGAAGGCCGGGCTGCGGTCCGCCACGCTGACCCGCCACCTCGTCTTCACCGGCAACCCGGGCACCGGCAAGACCACCGTCGCCCGCCTGGTCGGTGGGATCTATCGCGCGCTCGGTCTGCTGAGCAAGGGCCAGCTGGTCGAGGTCGACCGCTCCGAGCTGGTCGCGGGCTACCTCGGGCAGACCGCGACCAAGACCTCCGAGGTCGTCCGATCCGCGCTCGGCGGAGTCCTGTTCATCGACGAGGCCTACGCGCTCAACGGCGACCAGTACGGCAAGGAGGCCATCGACACCCTCGTCAAGGAGATGGAGGACCACCGCGCCGACCTCGTCGTCATCGTGGCCGGTTACCCCGAGCCGATGGCGGAGTTCATCCGCACCAACCCTGGGCTGCAGAGCCGGTTCAACACAGTCATCGAGTTCGAGGACTACACCGACGACGAGCTCGTGGGGATCATCAAGGACCTGTCGGCCAAGAACGACTACGACCTGTCCGAGGGCGCGATCACGCGCTTCCGCGAGATCCTGGCCGCGACGCCGCGTGGGGAGTCCTTCGGCAACGGGCGGTTCGCCCGCAACACCCTCGAGGGCGCCATCGGGCGGCACGCCTGGCGGTTGCGTGAGGAGGACGACCCCTCCGTCGAGCAGCTGCGCACCATCGAGGCCGAGGACCTGGACGATCGCGAAGGGGTCGATCTCACGGTCTGACCTCGGTCGGACTGGGTGTCCTGCCAGTGATGTCTGGTCACGCCCTCCCCCTCGGTGTGGCCGCCGCAGCCGGACCCGACGCACGCCCCGATCCACAAGGTCGTGACGTCCGGCGACTCGGTCGCCGAGAGGCCTGCGACCGGTGGCCGATCCTTCGGAGACATCGTCGGCGCGGCGGCGCTGAGCGCGGCCGTGCTGTGGGGGGGCCGGTGTGGCGGGGCTACCCCACCGAGTGGACGCGGGCCGACACGGTCCGCGCGGTCCTGTCGGTGGGCGGCGGCATCGCGCTGATCGTCAGCTCAGCGACCAACCCGTGAGCGGCGTTCAGCCGGTGACGGGACCCCGGTCGCGCTTGCGCCGGACATAGACCTGCTTGCGCACCCGGGCCACCACCGTGCCGTCGGTCCCGACGACCTCGTTGTCGAACCACACGAGGCACTTGTCGCCGCCCGCGGTCTCGTGGCGGATCTGCTCGAGATGGGCGTCGGTGAGCCGGAACTCGGTGGACACCTCGGTGCGGCCGGGCGAGACGAACTCGATCTCGGCGGCCCTGTCCCACACCACGTAGTCCGAGCCGAGGTTGCGCAGCACCAGCAGCATCCAGAAGGGGTCGGTCATGGAGTAGAGCGAGCCGCCGTACTGCGTCCCCACGTAGTTGGCCGTGAGCCGGTGCTTGCGCAGGCGCACGGCGACGTGGCGGAAGTCCTCGCTGATCGCCATGATGTGGATGCCGGAGCACAGGAACGGCGGCCAGAGGTTCATGAGTCTCCGCATGGCCTCGGCGGACCCGAGGAAGGCGGTCAGGTCGGCGTAGGTGCGGGGGAGGCGTCGGGGCAGCGGCATGAGCCGACCCTACCTACTCACCGGTAACGGAGCGAGGACGGACCACGTCGCGCCACGCCCCGGCCGCTCGAGCGGCACGGTCAGGCCGGCACGATCGAGGAGAGCACCTCGCGGCAGCGCTGCACGTCGTCTGCCATCACTTTCAGCAGCTCCTCGACGGAGTCGAACTTCAGCGTGGGACGCAGCCGCTCGACGAACTCGACCGCCACCTGCTCGCCATAGAGGTCGAGGTCGGTGCGGTCGAGGACATAGGCCTCGACGCGCCGCTGCGTGCCCTCGAAGGTCGGGTTGGTCCCCACAGAGATGGCGGCGGGCAGCACGCGTTCCTGGTCGTCGTCCAGGGCGACCCGCGTGAGCCACCCGGCATACACGCCGTCCGCCGGGATCATGCCCTCGGCGTCCTGGGTGAGGTTGGCGGTCGGGTAGCCGAGCTCGCGACCGCGGTGGTCGCCGTGCACGACGGTGCCCATCACCCGATGCGGGCGCCCCAGCACCGCTGCTGCCCCGGCCACGTCGCCGTCGCCCAGCCGTTGGCGGACCAGGCTCGAGGACCAGCGCTGCCCCTCCCCCAGGTCGGCGACGGTCAGCACCTCGAAGCCGTAGCGGGCGCCGAGCTCGCGCAGCGTCGCCGCGTCGCCGGAGTTCTTGTGGCCGAAGCGGGTGTCCTCGCCGACGACCACGGCGCACGCGTGCAACGCGTCGACGAAGACCGTGCGGGCGTAGTCCTCAGGCGACATCTGGGCGAGCTCACGGGTGAACTCCTGCACGAGGACCGCGTCGAGGCCGACGTGCTCGATGAGGTCGAGGCGGTGCTCGAGGGAGGTGACGGGGGCGGGCGCACGCTCCGGGTGCAGCACCGCGACGGGGTGGGGGTCGAAGGTCACGGCCACCGTCTGCGCACCGCGCTCGGACGCCAGCTGCAGGACCGCCTGCAGGACCGCCTTGTGCCCCCGGTGGACCCCGTCGAAGTTGCCCAGCGTCACGACCGTCGGGCCGAGGTCCGCGGGGATCTGGGACAGGTCATTCCATCGATGCACGTCCCAACTCTAGTCGCCCGGGCGACGGCGCCGGCCCACGTCGGCCAGCACCTGCGCCCGCCGCTGTGCCGCGGGCAGGGAGACCGCCTGCGTGTATGCCGCCGCCTCCTGCCTCCCCGACCCACGCAGCTCGGCGATCTCGGCCCATGCGTGACAAAGCTGCTGGGCCGACGCGCCAGCGCCACGCCCAGACCACCCACACGTGACCAAGCTGCTGGGCCGACGCGCCAGCGCCACGCTCGGACCGCCCACACGTGACCAAGCTGCTGGGCCGACGCGCCAGCGCCACGTCAGGTGCTGTAGTTGCTCTCGACCTGCTCGGCGAAGCGCTCGGAGACCACCTTGCGCTTGAGCTTGAGGCTCGGGGTCAGCTCCCCGTCCTCCACGGTGAGGTCGCGAGGCAGGATCGAGAAGCGCTTGACCGTCTCCCAGCGGTTGAGCCCGCTGTTGAGCCGGTCGACATACCCCTGGATCAGCTGCTCCGCCTCGGGCGAGGCGACCACCTCGGCGTAGGTCCTGCCGGCGAGGCCGTGCTCCTCGGCCCAGGGCATGATCATGGCCTCGTCCAGCGCCACCAGAGCTGTGACGTAGTTGCGCTCGCTGCCGTAGACGATGAACTGGCTCGCGTAGGGGCACAGGCCCTTGAACTGGATCTCGATCTGCGAGGGTGCGACGTACTTGCCGGCGGAGGTCTTGAAGACGTCCTTCTTGCGGTCGGTGATGCGGACGAAGCCGCGCTCGTCGATCTCGCCGATGTCACCGGTGTGGAACCACCCGTCGGTGAAGACCTGCTCGGTCAGCTCGGGGGCGTTGTGGTAGCCGCGCATGACGCCCGGGCCCTTCATCAGGATCTCGCCGTCCTCGCCGGTCTTGAACTGGGTCCCCGGCACCGGCCACCCCACCGTGCCGAAGGTGTAGCTCCCTGGGGTCGGCCGGTTGACAGAGGACGCGGAGCTCGTCTCGGACAGGCCGTAGCCCTCGATGATGAGCAGACCACAGGAGGCGAACCAGCGCGCGATCTCGGGGTCCAGCTTGGCCGAACCGGACACCATGGACTTGATCCGACCGCCGAAGCGCGCGCGAACCTTGCTGAGCACCAGACGGTCCGCCACGCGGTGCTGCAGCCGCAGCGGGACGGGGATCGGCTCGCCCCGCTCCTTCAGCTCGGCCACCCGACGCCCCACCCCGAGGGCCCAGGTCGCGATCTTGACCTTCTGCGGCGACCCCTCCATGAGGACGGTGTTGATGCGGGCGTAGGCCTTCTCGAAGATCCTGGGCGCCGCTCCCATGAAGGTGGGCTTCACGATCTCCATGTTCTCGACGATCTTGTCGATGCGGCCGTCGATGCAGGTGGGGAACCCCACCTGGAAGGACAGCGCGAGCAGCAGCTTGCCCATGACGTGCGAGAGGGGCAGCCAGAGGTACTGCAGGTCGTCCTGGGTGACGAGCTGCACCGCGTCGACGGCGGCGCCCTCGTAGACGATGCAGTCGTGGGTAAGGATCGCGCCCTTGGGCCGGCCCGTCGTGCCGGAGGTGTAGATGAGCGTGGCCATGTGGTCGCGGGAGATCCCGTCGATGCGCCGGTCGACCAGGTCGGGGTCCTCCGCGAGCGCCGCCCGCCCGAGCTCGGCGAGCTCGTCGAGGGTGATGACCCAGTCCCCGTCCGAGGTCCCGTCGAAGGTCACGACCTTGATCACGTCGGGGAGCTGGTCGCGCTGCTCGCGGACCTTGGCGACCTGGGTGTCGTCCTCGGCGAAGACGACCCTGCTGCCCGAGTCGGCGATGATGAACGCGACCTCGCTGGCGATGGTCGTCGGGTAGACGGTGCTCGTCGCGGTGCCGCTGCACATGATGGCCAGGTCCGCCAGGGCCCACTCCAGGCGGGTGGTCGACGCCACGGCCACCCGGTCCTCGTGCTGGACGCCGAGGACGATGAGCCCGGCGGCGAGGTCGTAGGCACGCTCCTTGACCTGCCTCCAGGTCAGCGTCTGCAGCTCGTCACCGCGGAAGTGCTGGAACCCGGCTCCGTCGGGCGTCCTGGCCGCCCGGTCACGGAAGACGTGCGCGACGCTCTCCATCCGGTTGTCGATGACGGCCCAGTCGACCTTCTCGTCCTTGGCGGACAGCAACGGCATGACTTCTCCTCCACGTCGAGGGTGGGTGCGGGGGTGACCCATGGGTAGCCTTGGGGCGAGTGTGCCTGGTCGCACCGATAAAAGGAAGGATGCATCTCACACTCTCCCCTGTTCGGAGCCTCGGCGTCCCCCGAGCCTGTGAGCAAGTCCGGGGGCAGGTCCGGGAGGACCGAGCCGTCCTCCGACCAGTCCGGGGGTGCGGCGAGGACGCTGGTCGGGGCCACGTGCAGCCGGTCCGGACGTCTTCCGCGACCGGGAGGTGCTCCTGCCGCGGCCCCAGATGCTCCTCGCAGGCCGTCAGCAGCAGGTCGGCCAAGCGGCGGTGGCCGACGTGGGCCGTAGCCCCGCGCTGAGGGCGACCACGCGGATCGTCATACGAGAGCCTCCAGGGGGTCGTGGGTGGGGCGGGTGACCGAACGTCGCTCCTCGTCACGCTCCCGCCGGCTGCGCAGGGCCCGGCGCGCCACGAGGTCCACGGCGAAGCCGATCGTGCCGATGACGACGATCAGCGCGGTGACGTGGTGGTAGGCGAGCTGGTCCTTGGAGTTGAGGATCTCGTAGCCGAGCCCCGAGGTGACCCCGAGCATCTCGGCGGGCACGAGCACCACCCAGGCGATGCCGATGGCGGCGCGCAGCCCCGAGAGCACGAAGGGCTGCACCGACGGCACGACCACCGAGCGCACCGTCTCGCGGCGCGAGGCCCCGAGGGTGCGGGCCACCTCCAGGTGCCCGGCGTCCACGCGCCCGACGCCCTCGACCGTGGCCATCAGGACGGGCCAGACGGCCGTGGCCGCGACCAGCGCGATGACGGGGACGTCCCCGATGCCGATCAGCGCGATGGCGACGGGGGCCCAGGACAGGGGGGACACCATGCGCAGGAAGAGCAGCACCGGCCGGGTCGCCGCGTCGATCCACGGGACCAGCCCGACGAGCGCGCCCACGAGGACACCCACCGTGGTGGCGATCGCGAGACCGCTAGCGAGCCGGAACACGCTGATGGAGGCGTCGGTGAGCAGCCGCCCGTCGCGGGCGAGCTCGACCAGCCCCTGCCAGGTGCGCACGGGCGAGAATTGCGGGATCAGTGGCCACCGCGCGAGCAGCACGTCGGTCACGAGCCACCACACCGCGACCGCGGCGAGGAGGCCGACCACGGCGGGCAGCGCCCGGTGACGGGGATCGGTCATGGGGCGACCTCCTCGGGAGTCGTGACGGGCAGCGGCAGGTGCAGGTCGCGGGCCGCCTGCCGCACGAACCGCTCGTCGACGAGACCGGCGTGCACGGTCCCCGGGTCGATCCCGCGGAGGAATCCCCGGTCGCCGTCGACGGTCGTGGCCTGCATGAGCGAGGCCAGCTCCGCCGTGTAGCCGGGCCGGGGGTAGGCGCTGAAGCCCAGCCGCTGGCCCTGCCAGCCGGGGTGGCGGGTGATCGTGGCCGGTGGCCGCCGCCCCGTGATCACCCGGGACACGGCTGCGGCGGGCTGGGGCAGGTAGCCGCCCTCGGCCCCGAGCACAGCCGCGGCGTCGGCGCGGTGACCCTCCAGCCACTGCTGGGCCTGGACGACACCGGTCGTGAGCGCCTGGGCCGCGGCCGGGTGGGCGTCGACGAGGTCGCCGCGGACCGCGATGCCGCAGCAGGCGTGGTCGTGCCAGACGTCACCGAGGAAGCGCAGCACGCGCCCGACCCCCTTGACCTCCGCCACGGAGCAGAACGGCTCGGCCACCACGAACCCACTGACCCGCCCTGACGCCAGCGCGGGCACCATCTCCGCCGGAGACATCACGACGAGCTGCACCGTGCCGGCGCTGACGGACGGTGCCTGGCGCACCACGGCTCGCAGCCCGGAGGCCGCGAGCAGCCGCTGCAGCAGCACGTTGTGCACGCTCCACCAGTAGGGGATGGCGACCGTCGTCCCGGCGAGCTGCTCGGTGCGGGTGATGGACCGGCCCACGGTCAGGGCCGAGCCGTTGGTGTGGCCCCAGGCCAGCACGCGCACGTCGGCATGCTGGGCGAGGCGCAGCTGCAGCGCAAAGGGCATCAGCAGGTGGACCACGTCGACGTCCCCGACCAAGAACGCCTGGGCCAGCGACTCCCAGCCGCGGAAGAGCACCGGGCGTGCAGCGGGCAGCCCCGCGTCGGCGAGGAAGCCACGCTGGTGGGCGGTCAGCAGCGCCGCGGCATCGGTGATGGGCAGGTAGCCGATGCGCAGCTCCCGGCCCAGCGCACCCGCGTCGTCGCGCCAGCCGGACACGGTTGGCGCCACGGCGATCCGGGCGCCGTTGGCGGTGAGGCCGGCCAGGCCGAGCGCCGCGCCGCCCCGCGCCGTGGCCAGCAGCAGCTCGCGACGGGTCGGCGTCGGACGGGCGTGGCGCTCAGACATGGATCCGGCGCCCGTGCCGCCCGCGGTCGCTGCCGGGCTCGGGCGCGCCGTTATCGTGGGCGGGTTCGTCGTATGCCGCGCGCACCTGCGCCCGCAGCGGGTGGCTGGCCGCCGTGACGTGGTTGGTCGCGGGGGTGATCGACCAGCGCCGCGCGACCGTGCCGCCGGCCCGCAGCACGACGACGTCGTCGGCGAGGACGAGCGCCTCGTCGATGTCGTGCGTGACGACGACGCTGCTGAGCCCCCGCTCCGTGAGGTGTCGGCGCAGCCAGCCCTGCAGCTCGCCGCGGGTCGCCGGGTCCAGGGCGCTGAACGGCTCGTCGAGCAGCAGCAGGTCAGGGCGCACCGCCAGGGCGCGCCCCAGCGCGACACGTTGCGCCTGGCCGCCGGAGAGCTGATCCGGGTAGGCGTCGGCGTGCGCGGTGAGGCCGAGCAGGTCCAACAGCTCGTCGACCAGCGGGGCGTCGCGCACGTCGGCGTTGGCCGCGTAGGCGTGGCCGAGCGCGAGGTTGTCCCGCACGGTGAGCCAGGGCATCAGCCGCGCCTGCTGGAAGACCATGCCGATGCGGGGCGTGCCCGGACGGTGCACCGCGCCGGCGCTCGGGTGCAGCTCCCCCGCGAGGAGGTGCAGCAGCGTGGACTTGCCGGCCCCGCTCGGGCCGAGCAGGGCCAGCTGGCGGCCATGCTCGACATCGAGGTCGACCCGGCGCACGGCGACCCGTGATCCGTAGGTCACGGCGACGTCCGTCAGCTGGACGAGGAGAGCTCCCACCGCAGGTGTCCTTCCGAGGGCGACTGGACGGGCAGGAAGGCGGCCTCCCGCAACCGGCGCGAGGCGGTGCTGGTCGCGACGTAGCCCCCGCCGCCCGCGAGGGTCGCCGCCAGCCGCGTCGCGTCCTGGCACACGTGGCTCGCGTCGAGCCGCAGGCGCAGCAGCTCGTGCCGGGTCACGGCCGCCGGGTCGGCGACGGCCTCCTGCCAGCGCCGCTCGACCTCGTCGGCGCGGGCCTGGAGCTCGTGCACCTCGCGGTCGAGGGCGCGGGTCTCCGGGCGTGCGACCCCGGCCAGGGCGTCGGCCACGCAGCATCGGGTCAGCCCCACGCAGAAGGCACTCTGCAGGAGCAGCAGCGTCGGCCGGAAGCCGGCGGCGTAGCTCGGCACGTCCTCGGACAGCACCGCCTCGACGGGGGTGCGGACACCCTGCAGCACCACGCGGCCGGAGGCGGTGCTCTCGAGCGCGAGCAGGCCCCGGGCGGGCTGCACCTGCACGCCCGCGCTGCCGACGGTGAACCACGTGACGACCGGCGGCTCCCCTGCCAGGTCCACCGCCGTCACCACGACGGCACCGGGGACCAGGTTGGAGGCCCAGGCAATCGACCCGTCCAGGACGATCTCGTCGCCTTCGCGCCGCCCGGTGACACCGAGGTCGCCGAGCCCGGAGGCCTGCTTCATGGCCGCCGCCATCGCGGAGCACCCGACGACCCGGCCGGCGCGCAGCTCGGCGAAGGCGTCCTCGGACAGCGCCGAGCGCCGCCCCCGGGCGAAGTACTCGATGGCCATGCGGTGGCCCCAGATGCTGAACGCCGAGCTGAGGCACTCCTCCGCCACGGCCGCGATGACGTCGCCCATGGCCCGCAGCGGCACGGCGGCCTTGGGGCCGGCGGCCGCGACGGCGGCGGCGGTGTCGTCTGCGCCCAGGTCGAGCAGGCCGTCGGCCGCCAGCAGCGCGACCGCCTCGGAGGCGGCCAGCTCCCCGCGGTCCACCTGCTCGGCCCGTTGCGCGGCCCAGGTCCGGACCGGGTCCACGGTCACTGTCGTCATGGGGCGACCCTCAGGCGAGCTGGTGCAGGCGGTCGATGGGGGTCTGGACAACCTCGCGGGCCCGGACCACGGTGTCCTGGTCGGGAGCGTCGTAGAAGCACAGGCACTTGAGCATGTCCTCGCGCACGTAGGTGCGGAGGAAGGCCACCTCGGGCACCTGCGCGTAGCGCGGGGACTTGGCCTTCTTGTTGGCCAGGTAGGTGTCCATGTCGAGAGTGGCCGGCAGGTCCCACTCGACGAGGTAGCCCGCGTGCGGACGGGCAGCCTTGATGTCGGCGAGCTCGGCGCCGACGAGCCGGACCTCCGCGGGAGCGGTCACCTCGGCGGCGCCGTCGACGCTCGCGAGGGGGGCGAGGGCCTCGGCCTCGTCCGCCTCGAGCACCGCGAAGACCCGGCCGGCGTCGGCGGTCACCTGAGACTCGATGAGCTCCGCCCCGGTGCCCGTGCTCTGCGAGGCCAGGGTCTCGATGAGCGCCTGGGCGCCCTCGCGGGTGGGGTCGGCGGGGACGAGCTCGATGAGGAACAGCGACATGGGGGTCTCCTGATCGGTGGAGGATGGGTGCCCACGCCAGGACAATGGCTTTGGACACCCATAACCATCACTTATGGATGACCTGTCCCGCAGACCGTCTCGACGGGCGGACGCGAGGTCGCAGGCGTCAGGTCGCGGCCGGCGCCAGCACGACCAGGCTGCGGGCCTGCGGCCGCGTCTCGTCCAGCAGCGCCACCAGGCGCCCGTCCGGCGCGAACCCCGCCACCACGCCCTGCCCCGAGCCCGACGTCGACGCAGCCGACGCGATCCGCTGGCCGTAGCCCAGCGCCGTGGCCTCCTCGGCGCTGAGCTCGTGCGCCGGGAACTGCGCGCGCGCCGCGGTGGCCAGGTCGAGCAGCGGCAGGCTCGGCAGGTCCGCGCGGTCGAGCCGGTCCACGCCGAGGCGGGTGCGCGCGGCGTCATACGCAGCCGTCAGGTCCATGAGGTCGGCCGCCACGTCCAGGGCGTAGCCGCCCACCCGGGTGCGGCGCAGCGCGGTGAGGTGACCACCGACGCCGAGGGCCGACCCGAGGTCGCGCGCGAGGGCGCGCACATAGGTGCCGGAGCTCACCTCGACGGTCACGTCCAGGTCGTAGGCCGTCTCCCCCGCCACGCGCTGGTCGTGGATGTCGAAGCGGGACACCGTGACCGGGCGCGCAGGCAGCTCGACGTCCTCGCCCGACCGGACCCGGGCGTAGGAGCGGCGACCGTCGACCTTGATCGCGGACACGGCGCTCGGGACCTGCTCGATGGCGCCGGTCAGGCCCGCGACCGCGGCCGCTACCCGCTCGGGCGTGACCCCCTCCACCGGTGTGGCCGCCGTCAGCTCGCCCTCGGCGTCATCCGTGACCGTCGCCTGCCCCAGCCGGATCGTGGCGTCGTAGGCCTTGTCGCAGCCGACGAGATGGGTCAGGAGCCTGGTCCCTCGCCCGAGCCCGAGGACCAGGACCCCGGTGGCCATGGGGTCGAGCGTGCCGGCGTGACCGACCTTGCGCGTGCCCGCCAGCCGGCGGACCCGCCCGACGACGTCGTGGCTGGTCCAGCCGGCCGGCTTGTCGACGACGAGCAGCCCGTCGGGGCCGTCGTCGGCGCCCCGGCTCCTAGCCATCGGCGCGCCCGGTGCCCTGGGCGGCGTCCTCCTCCTGGTCGGCCAGGTCCAGCGCCGCAACGTCCTCGAGCTGGGCCGCCTCCTCGGCGTCCACACCGCCGTCCCGGACCGATGGGGGCGGTGGGACCGGGGCATAACCGTCGTCGGTGTCGACTGAGTCGTCGCTGTCGTCGGTGGCATCGGTGGCGTCGGCGGGCTCCGAGGAGGCGTCGGCAGGCTTCTTGTAGGGGTCGGCGTCGCCGGCGTAGGCGGCCTGCTCACGCCGGCGGGCAAGCTCCTCGTCCCGCTCGCGCGCCTTGCGCAGGGCGTCCTCGATCTGCGAGGACGTCTCGGGGAGGGCATCGGCGATGAACTCCAGGCTCGGGGTGAGCCGGATGCCGAGCGCCTTGCCGACGTAGGACCGGATGCGGCCGAGGTTGTCCTGCAGCGCCGCGGCAGTGCCTTCTCGCTCCTCGTCGGAGCCGAAGACGGTGTAGAAGATCGAGGCGTGCTGCAGGTCACCGGTCACGCGGACGTCCGTGAGGGTGACGAAGCCGAGACGCTCGTCCTTGAGGCGGTACTCGAGGTACTCGGCCGCGACGACCTTGATGCGGTCGGCGATCTTGCGGGCGCGTGCCGGGTCTGCCATGAGAGTGCCCCTTCGTGATGGGTCGAGTCCCGCCGGCGTGGGTGCCGACGGGCTGGTCGTACGTGTGGTCAGCCCTTGCGGGCGACCACGATGTCGCGGTCGATGGAGGCGTCGACGCGGTGACGCAGTCCACCGTAGCCACCCGCCTCGACGACGGTGAGCCCGTGCCGCGCGAGCAGGTCGGTGACGGCAGCGCGCGCAGCGACGTGGCGGTTGACGGCGAGCCCCACCGCGCCCCCGGTGCGCAGCGCCCGGACCCAGCCGGGCAGCGCCGCGTCGAGGAGGTCGAGCGGGCTGCGGGCCAGGCGGTCCCCGTGGCTGCCGTGCTGCACGCCGTACGGCGTGTCGGCGACGACCACGTTGGTCTGGCCGGCGGGCAGGAGGCCCTGGAGCCGGGTCGTGTCGACCCCGAGGTAGGTCACGTGCTGCACGCGCCCCGCCTTGTAGTCGTCCTTGTCGGCCGCCAGCTCGACGTCGAAGCGGTGACCGAGGGTCTTGCCGCTGCGGCGGACGGCCCCGGACGTCAGCCGGTGCTTGATCCGGTGCTGGCGCAGGTAGGTGCTGAGGAAGGCCTGGTAGGCCTCGCGGTCCTTGGCGTCGAGGTCGATCCCGGTGACGTCCAGACCGAGGGTGATGGCGGTGCTGAGCGTGGTGCCGCGACCGCACATGGGGTCCAGGACGGTCATGGTGCCGTCGAGGTAGCGCTCGGGCCAGGCCGTCGCCATCGCGGTCACGGTGAGCAGCAGTCGGGTGAACTGCTCGTTGGTCTTGCCCTGGTACTTGAGGATGGTGACCAGGTCGCTCGGGAACCGGTCGGGCCGGTCCAGCGCGACCGGGCGGAGCAGCTCGCCATGCTCGTCGCCCGCACGCAGATACAGGGCCTGTATGCCGGACAGCACGCTCACCGCCCGGAGCGGGTCGCCGGTCAGCGGGGCCGCCGTCTCGAAGCCCAGGTAGGCCACGCCCGCCACCTCGACCGGCGCGATGTCCCCGACGCTGCCCGGCAGGAGCGCGTCCGCCACACAACGCAGCTCGGCCGCCATGAGGGCGGGCGCCTGGTCGGCATACACCCGGTTGTGCGACGGGGACACCAACGCAAGATAGGACGACAACTCACTTGCCTTTCAGCCGCACGAGGTGAGGCGCCCGGACCCGCTGGGGGCGCCAGGGAGCGGTGGCTGGGCCGTGGTGGGCCTGGCGGGAGCCGCGAGGGACGAGCGGCGGAGGATAGGCCCGGCCGCCGCACCCGGAGCCCCCCGAAGGAGGGGCTCCGGGTCGACCGACGATCAGTCGCGCGGCTTCTCGCGCATCTCGTACGTCGCGATGAGGTCACCGACCTGCAGGTCGTTGTACGACCCGAGGTTGATGCCGCACTCGAAGCCCTCGCGCACCTCGGTGACGTCGTCCTTGAACCGCCGCAGGCCGGCGACCTCGACGTTCTCGGAGACGACGACCCCGTCGCGCGTGATGCGGGCCTTGGCGCCGCGCCTGATCTCGCCGCTGCGGACGATCGATCCGGCGATGTTGCCGAACTTGCTGGAGCGGAAGATCTCGCGGATCTCGGCGGTGCCGAGCTCCA
>ERZ501016.392-NODE-392-length-12984-cov-4.510016_pt1 | contig 12984 bp, 11 predicted proteins | sample MGYA00248889_ERZ501016 | MGnify/ENA primary metagenome ERZ501016 (study PRJEB25958, sample SAMN03398594) | human skin metagenome | study: EMG produced TPA metagenomics assembly of the Human Skin Microbiome Metagenome (human skin metagenome) data set. | reverse complement strand
CGGTGGAGAAGCCGAACTCCCGCAGCTCGTACATCATCTGGTAGGTCAGCGTGCCGGACTTGGAGACCAGGCCGATGCGTCCGCCGCCGGAGATATTGGCCGGGATGATGCCGGCGTTGGACTTGCCGGGGCTGATCAGACCGGGGCAGTTGGGCCCCACGATCCGGGTGCTCTTACCGAGGCTGTAGTTGTAGAACTCCGCGGAGTCCTTGACCGCGACGCCCTCGGTGATGACCACCGCGAGCGGGATCTTGGCGTCGATCGCCTCGATCACGGCGGCCTTGGTGAAGGCCGCGGGGACGAAGATCACCGACACATTGGCGCCGGTGGCGTCGATCGCCTCCTGCACCGTCCCGAAGACCGGGATCGACTGGCCCTCAGGGAAGTCCACGCTGGTGCCGGCCTTGCGGGGGTTGACGCCGCCGACGATCTGGGTGCCCGAGGCCAGCATGCGCGTGGTGTGCTTCATACCTTCGCTGCCGGTCATGCCCTGGACGATGACCTTGGAGTTCTCGTCGAGAAAGATTGCCATGGTTCGTTTGCCGTTTCTGCCGTGAAGTCGGGTAGGGGTTGCTCGCGAGAGGGCCGGATCAGGCGGCCGAGGCGGCCAGCTCGGCAGCCTTCTTGGCCGCGCCGTCCATGGTGTCTTCCAGGGTGACCAGCGGGTGGGCGAAGTCGGCGAGGATGCGCCGACCTTCCTCGACGTTGTTGCCGTCGAGGCGGACCACCAGCGGCTTGGTCGCCTTGTCACCCAGGGCCTGCAGCGCGCCGACGATGCCATTGGCCACCGCATCGCACGCGGTGATGCCGCCGAAGACATTGACGAAGACCGACTTCACCTGCTCATCCCCGAGGATGATGTTCAAGCCATTGGTCATCACCTCGGCCGAAGCACCGCCACCGATGTCGAGGAAGTTCGCCGGCTTGGAGCCGAGCGACTCACCGGCATAAGCGACCACGTCGAGGGTGGACATGACCAGGCCGGCGCCATTGCCGATGATGCCGACATTGCCGTCCAGCTTGACGTAGTTAAGGCCCTTCTCCTTGGCCGCCGCCTCGAGCGGGTCGGTGGCCGAGCGGTCCTCGAGAGCCGCGTGGGCGGCCTGGCGGAAGTCGGCGTTGGCGTCCAGGGAGACCTTGCCGTCCAGGGCGATGATCTCCCCGTCCTCGCTCTTGACCAGCGGGTTGACCTCGACGAGCGTGGCGTCCTCGTCGCGGTAGACCTCCCACAGCTTCTGCAGGACGGGCACGATCTTGGCGCCGGTCTCCGCATCGAAGCCGGCCGCGTCGACGATCTCCTGGCCCTTGGCCTCGTCGATGCCGACGTTCGGGTCGACCGCGATCTTGGCCAGCGCCTCGGGGCGCTCGACAGCGAGGGTCTCGATGTCCATGCCGCCCTCCTTGGAGCACATGGCCAGATAGGTCCGGTTGGCCCGATCCAGCAGGAGGGAGAAGTAGTACTCCTCGGCGATCTTGGCGCCCTGGGCGATCATCACGGTGTTGACCGTGTGGCCCTTGATGTCCATGCCGAGGATCTGCTCGGCATACTGCTGCGCCTCATCGGCGTTCTTGGCGACCTTGACGCCACCGGCCTTACCGCGCCCGCCGGTCTTCACCTGGGCCTTGACGACGGTGACCCCGCCGCTCTTGGCGCCGATGGTCTCGGCGGCGGCACGGGCCTCCTGCGGGGTGGTCGCCGTGGCGCCCGCGAGCACGGGCACGCCGTGCTGCTCGAACAGGTCTCGGGCTTGGTATTCGAAAAGGTCCACGAGGTGCTTCCGTCCTTCGCTGCGTCGGTGCTGCCACGGGCCCCGCGACTGGGGCCCAGAGTCAAGTGCGACCCTATCGGCTCCGCATACCGCCCCGGGCCGGTATGCCGCTCCGACCGGCTCAGCCCATCCCCACCTGTGACCAGTTCGCCCCAAAGCCGGTCGCCTTGGTGAATCCGCGGGCGGGATCGACCGGCAAGAGGTAATACCAGGACGCGCCCGGCGCCCCGGCCCAGCGCCAACCGTGCTCGCCCGCACTCACTTCCGTGACCGGCTGCCACGTCATTCCGCCGTCCGCGGACGACCGCACGACGGGCTCGGTGGTGTCGCCGCCGGTGGCGACCACGAGATGCTGGTCATCGCCTGCCGCAAAGTTCACGAAGCTCGCCTGGGGCACCAGCAGTCCCTCGCCGGACTGGGTCGTCCACGTCGCGCCCTCGTCGTTGCTACGTCGGATTATGTAGTAGCGCTGCCCTTCGGTCGGCTCGCTCTCGCAGGCCGCGAACAGGGTGGATCCGGCGCCGGGCGCCGCGATCCGGCCGCGCTGCCCCTCATCGCAAACCCCGGTCAGCGCTCCGGCGGCGCCCCCGGGCGTGATGGCCACCGGTATGCCGCCGCCATCGGCGAGCACTGGGGTGGCATAGGCGCGCCCCTGCCACCAGGTCAGTTCGACCCCGGTAATATCGGACTCGCTGATGCGCACCGGCTCAGAGGTGGCGGCAAGCGCCTCCACGGGCATGACCTGAACCCAGGTGTCACCGCTGCAGCGATCGCCCTCGCAATCGCCATCGGTGGACGCGACCGCCACATTCGTGCCGTCGGTGGCGACCTCGAGGACGGTCTTGCCCTTGACCGGGTACTTGTGGAAGGTCAGGCCGCCGTCGGTGGTCTGCAGGATGCCCCCGCCATAGATCCAGCCGAACTGCTCATTGGCCATCCGAATGTCGCCGAAAGAGCCGGCGCTGGGCACCGGGTCCATCGAATCGGCCACCGCGGGAGTGGTGCCGGTGCCGTCGTCGGTGATCGTGGTGACCATTTCCCAGGATCCGCCATTGTCGACCGAGCGGACCACGACCGGGCAGCGGGTATCGGTGCACATGCCGGAGCCGAGGGCAAAGACCGTGCTGGCTCCCGCTTGAGAGACCGACAGGGTGTCGAAGGTGGCCGGCATCGGCTGGGGCTTATTGGGCGTCGTCTCGCTGGCCGTATCGCTAGGGCTAGCCGGCGGCGTGGTGGAGCTGGCCGGCGGCACGGATACGGACGGGGTGTCCGAGGTCGCGGAGGTAGCCTCGGTGGGCGCCGCCGTCGGATCCGCGGTCGGGCTGGTAGGCGGCGGGCTGCCGGCCGAGGTGGAGATGCTGGGCAGGCCCGTGCTGGCCGGGTCCACACCCTGCAGGTCGCCATCGGTGCCGGTACCGCGCAGCATCCAGCCCCCCAGGCCCGCGACGGTGGCGGCGGCGACCAGGCCCGCGGCATACCCCATCCACCGCGGCGGACCACTGCGACGAGACCGATTCGCCTGCGCGACAATCGATTCCCAGCGCTGCTCATCCCCGGGCATCGAGGTGATCGCGCCGCGTTCTCGCGCGAAGAACTCCTCGATCGGATCGTGCGGATTCATCGGACACCTTCCAAAATCTGCGCCAGCTTCTGGCGGGCATCCCACAAATCACGCTTGACCCCACCCTCGGACTTGCCGAGCTGGGAAGCCACCTGCGCGATCGTCAGATCGGCGTAATAGTGCAGCATGACCGCCATACGCAGGCGGTCGGGAAGCGCGAGCACGGCATCGCGCACGGTGAGATCGCGGGCCAAGTCACGCTCGACACCGGTGTCCAGGTCGTGACCCACCTTGCCGTAAGCCACCTGCTCGCGGCCCCGCTTGCGCCAGTGGTCACGGATGAGATTGCCGGTCGCGGTATAGAGCCAGGGGCGGGGTTCGGCGACCTCGCCCCAGTGGGACAACAGCTTGACGAAGGCCTCCGTCGCGAAGTCATGCGCCAGGTCTCGGTCCCCCACCAACCGAGCCGCCCACCCGGCGAGCTGACCATACTGGGCTCGGTAGACCTCGTTGACCGCGTGCTCGGCAGGGCTGATCACGGCGCCGCGCGACATGAAGCCCCCCTTCATCAGCCTCGGCGGTGCGGCGGCAATCGCGGTCATCCCCCTACGACGCCGCACCTGCCCCCATGGTTGGGGGTTTCGTTGCGTTATTTTTACCCGGCCGCCGCCGGGTGTCGGACACCGGCCATGGTTCGTGGGTCCGCATGCGGTCCGCGCCCGGGTCGTCCGTAACATACGGGCGACCCGCATACCGGCAAAGACCAGCAGAATTTTGGATAACGAAACGGTCACGCTACGGTATGACGATTCCGGAGCCACTCGTGGCTTGTGCCCTGCCCCCCGAAGGACCCAATCCGTGAGTCGTCATGCTCGCGCGCGCCTCCCCCTGCGCGTTCGCGCCAAGTCCGCCCTGCGTCATCCCGGTCTTGTCGCCCCCGTCGTCATCTCCGCCGGCATCCTCGGCTGCATGTCCGGGTCGGTGACCGGCGCCGCCTCCGCCTCACCGGTAACCGGCGGCCCCACCAACGACTCGGCGGTGTCCGAGTCGGTGGCTGCGGCGCTGGCCGCCCGCCCGGGTGGAACGACCAAGGCGAGCGCGCCCGCGGTGAGCGCCGCTGGACTGGCTCGCACCGATGCCCGCGAGCAGGGCCAGGCCCGCGCCCAGCGCACCCTGCACGAGCGCCAGGCTGTCGCCGAACGCCAGGCCCGGGCCAAGGCGAAGGCCCGCGCGGCCGCGAAGGCGCGCCAGGCCAAGGCCGCCGCCGCGCACCGCTGGGTCTCCCCCGTCGCCAACCCGGTGCTCACCTCGAGCTTCGGGGAGCGCTGGGGCCGCCTGCACGCCGGCCTGGACTTCGGCGCGGTCGTGGGCACTCCCCTGCGCGCCATGTCCACCGGTGTGGTCACCAAGGCCGAGTGGGCCGGCGGGTACGGCCAGAAGGTCGAGATCCGCTACTGGGACGGCACCATTTCGTACTTCGCGCATATGTCTGAGCTCGCGGTGAAGGCCGGTCAGCACGTCGCCCCCGGCACCTATGTCGGCAAGTCCGGCAACACCGGCCACTCCACCGGCCCCCACCTGCACCTGGAGATCCACCCCGAGGGCGGCGACCCCATCGACCCCAAGCCCTGGCTCACCGCCCGTCACGTCAAGTTCTGACGTTCCCCGGGCCTGGCCGCTGGCGGGTTAGAGCTTCTCGAGAGGGGCGTAGCGCAGCAGCAGGCGCTTGACGCCGGAGTCGCCGCCGAAGTCCACGTGGACCTGGGTGCGGTCGCCGGAGCCCTCCAGGCGGATCACCGAGCCGAGGCCGAAGGAGTCGTGGCTGACGCGGTCGCCGACCTTGAGCGCGAGCAGCGGGCGGGTGCCGGGGGACTTCACCCCCGGCCGAGCAGCCAACCGCGCGAGTGAAGGCGCCCGGGTGCCGCGGGAGGGGCCGTCGCCGAGGCGCTCCCAGTCCACGAGTTCCGCCGGGATCTCGTCCAGGAAGCGCGAGGCCGGGTTGTACTGCGGCGATCCCCAGGCCGAGCGCACCGTGGCGCGCGAGACGTGCAGGCGCTCCCGGGCGCGGGTGATCCCGACATACGCCAGACGACGCTCCTCCTCCAACTCCACCGGGTCACCCAGGCTGCGCAGGTGGGGGAAGGTGCCATCCTCCATACCGGTGAGGAAGACGACCGGGAACTCCAGCCCCTTGGCCGTATGCAGGGTCATCAGCGTGACCACGCCGCCGGCATCCTCGGCGTCCGGGATCTCGTCGGCATCGGCCACCAGCGAGACCTGTTCAAGGAAGTCGTCGAGCGAGATGACCTCGCCGGTCTCCACTCGGACCTCGTCGAATTCCTTTGCCACAGTGATGAGTTCGCGCAGATTCTCGAGGCGGGTCTCGTCCTGCGGGTCGTGGCTGGCGCGCAACTCCGCGACATAACCGGAGCGTTCGAGCACCGCCTCCAGCAGGTCGGCGACCCCGGACTCGGCGTCCTTGACCTCGCGCAGCCCCTCCAGCAGCCGGGTGAACCCCTCGATCGCAGTCACCGACCGGGTGGCGATGCCCGGGGCATCGGCGGCCCGGCCCAGCGCGGCGACAAACGGGATCCGTTCGCGTTCGGCGAGCGCGGCCACACACGCCTCGGCACGATCGCCGATCCCCCGCTTGGGCACATTGAGGATCCGGCGCAGGTTGATCGTGTCCTGCGGGTTGGCCAGCACGCGCAGATAGGCCAGCGCGTCCTTGATCTCCTTGCGCTCATAAAAGCGCGTCCCCCCGACCACCTTGTAGGGCAGCCCGACCCGGACGAACACCTCTTCGATCGCCCGCGACTGGGCATTGGTGCGATAGAAGACCGCGACATCCTTGGGTTGCACGCCGTGCTCGTCACTGAGGCTGTCGATGCGCTTGGCGACGAAGGCCGCCTCGTCGTGCTCAGAGTCGCCGACATACCCGTGAATGGGCGCGCCATCGCCGGCCTCGGACCAGAGATTCTTTTCCCGGCGGCTGGAGTTGCCGGCGATCACCGCATTCGCGGCCTTGAGGATGGTCTGCGTCGAGCGATAGTTCTGCTCCAGCAGGATCACCCGCGCCTGCGGATAGTCCTCCTCGAACTCCTCGATATTGCGGATCGTCGCGCCGCGGAAGGCATAGATCGACTGATCGGCGTCCCCGACAACGACCAGCTCGGCGGGCGGCACCCGCGGCTCACCGTTATCGCTGTCCGGGGTGCGACCGGTCGCCCCCGCGCCGCCGACGAGCTCGCGGACCAGCACATATTGGGCGTGGTTGGTGTCCTGATATTCGTCGACCAGCAGGTGCCGGAAGCGGCGACGGTAATGCTCGGCCACATCGGGGAAGGCCTGCAAGATGTTGACCGTGGTCATGATCAGGTCGTCGAAGTCCAGCGCATTCGCCTGCCGCAGCCGCCGCTGGTATGCCGTGTAAGCGTCCGCAACCAGCCGCTCCTGCTGGGTCCCGGTCTCCTCATTGCCCACCCGGGCGGCGTAGGTCTCCTCGTCGACCAGCTCGTTCTTGAGGTTGCTGATCTGGTGGCCGAAGGAGCGCGGGTTGTAACGCTTGGGGTCCAGGTCCATATCGCGCAGCACCAGGGCCATCAGCCGCTGACTGTCCGCCGCGTCATAGATGGAGAAATTGGACCGCAGACCGACCTTGCCCGCCTCGCGCCGCAGGATCCGCACGCACGCGGAGTGGAAGGTCATCACCCACATCGCCTTGGACCGGGGGCCGATGAGCCCCTCGACGCGCTCGCGCATCTCGGCGGCGGCCTTGTTGGTGAAAGTGATCGCCAGCACCTGACCGGGCTGGACCCCGCGGTGCTCAAGCAGGTAGGCGATGCGGTGGGCCAACACCCGGGTCTTGCCTGAACCCGCCCCCGCGACGATGAGCAGCGGCGGACCCTCGTGGGTCACCGCCTCCCGCTGCTGCGGGTTGAGGGCGGACAGCAGCGCCTCGGGGTCATTGGCCCGGCGTGGAACTGATGGTGCCCGGCGCGCGTCAGCGCGCTCGGACGCGGCGGCGCGATCCGCACCGGTATGGGCGCGCGCAGGCCCCTCCTGGGTCATCGCCCAGGTCGGTATGCCGGCGGCGTCGACATCGCCGCCGGACCACTCGGGGGCGGCATCGAAAAGGGTGCTCATCAGGCTGTCCAGCCTACGTGGGGCCACCGACATTCCCCATGTCCGGCACGACGACGGCGCCGCGTCGGTCGGACGCCGCTAGGCGATCCCGGACGCATCCGAGCCGGGTGCCTGGCAGGCTGTCGGGCATGACGACGACGAGCGCGCTGCGCGTACGCGAGAACGGTGGCCCCGAGGTCCTGGCGGTCGAGGAGATCGAGCTGGCTGACCCGCAGGCCGGCCAGGTGCAGGTGCGGGTGGCTGCGGCCGGCGTCAACTTCATCGATGTCTACCAGCGGGAGGGGATCTATCCCATCCCCACACCCTTCACCCTGGGCTCGGAGGGCGCCGGTGAGGTCGTCGCCGTCGGCCCCGATAGCGCACTGTCCGTAGGCGATCGGGTCGCCTGGGCCTCACTGCCCGCAAGCGCGGCCACGCTGGTCAATCTGCCGGCGGACAAGCTGGTGGCCGTCCCCGATGGCCTCGACCTCAAGCTCGCTGCGGCCGCGATGCTGCAGGGGATGACCGCGCACTACTTGGTCAACTCCACGTATGCCGTGCAGCCCGGCGACGACTGCCTGGTGCATGCCGCCGCGGGCGGCGTCGGGCAACTGCTCGTGCAGCTCATCCGGGCCAAGGGTGGGCGGGTGATCGCCACGGCCGGCAGCGCGGAGAAGCTGGCCATCGCCGAACGCCTTGGGGCCGCCGAGCTCATCGACTACCGCCAGGTCGACGACCTGGCCGCGGCGGTGCGGGAGGCAACCGGCGGCGCGGGTGTCCACGTGGCCTACGACGGGGTCGGCAAGGACACCTTCGAGGCCTCCCTGGCCAGCCTGCGGACGCGGGGGACGCTGGCGCTCTTCGGTGCGGCGAGCGGGCAGGTGCCGCCCTTCGATGTGCAGCGGCTGAACCCGGCCGGTTCGCTCTTCCTCACCCGCCCCACCCTCGCGCACTACACGCAGGATCGTCGCGAGCTCGGGTGGCGGGCGGGCGAGATCCTCGGCGCCGTCGCGGACGGTTCGCTGGAGGTCGAGATCGGGGGCACCTGGCCGTTGGCGGAGGCGGCCGCGGCATACCGGGCGCTCGAGGGACGGGCGACCACGGGCAAACTGCTGCTCATCCCCTGACCGGGGCGAATGCCTGGCACGCTCGGGGCAAGGGCTGGGGTCAGGGGGCGTCGACGGTGGCGGTCTCCCAGAGCGCGGCGACCGCGGTGTTCAGGATGCCGAGAGCGCCGGCATAGTCGAGGAGGTTGCTGTCGCCGGAGCCCTTGCGCGCCTTGGCGGCGGCCATCTCCGCCGCGGCCGCGCAGCCCAGCGCGATGAGGAGCTTGACGGCGACCTTGGCGTGGTTGAGCGGGTTGCCCTGCGACTCGTGGATGCCCACCAGCGCCAGCCCGGTGAGGATCTGCAGGCGAGCACCCCATACGACGACGGACAGCCCCATACCGGACTCGACCCGCCGGGCCCGCAAGCTGATCCAGCCGCCGACGATGCACGCCATACCGATCAGGTGCGTCAGCACCAGCACATTTGTCAGGATGTCCACGACCGGCCACCCTACGTGCCCGTATGCCGCGCCCCGCACTCCCCCGCCCCGGTATGTCGTGCGGGAAACGGGCTGGTCGTGCGGGAAACGGGCTGGTCGTGCGGGGAACAGGCTCGTCGTGCGGGGCTATACCCCCGCACGACCACGGCTAACCCCGCACGACAACACGGAACTCCGCACCACCACACCGGACCCCGCACCACCACACCGGACCCCGCACCACGGCGGGGAACGGCGTCGCCGCCGAACCCTGACGGCTCAGACCAGCTTGCGGCCCATCGCCCACGAGGTCAGCTCGTGACGGGAGGAGAGCTGTAGTTTGCGCAGGACCGAGGAGACATGGGTTTCCACGGTCTTGATCGAGATGAAGAGTTCCTTGGCGACTTCCTTGTATTGGTAGCCGCGCGCGATCAGCCGCATGACCTCGCGCTCGCGCTGGGAGAGCCGGTCGAGTTCCTCGTCCACGGTGGCGATCTCCCCCGCCGCCGCCCCGAAGGCGTCCAGGACAAAACCCGCCAGCCGCGGGGAGAAGACCGCATCCCCATCGGACACCCGGCGTACCGCGGTGGCCAGGTCGATGCCGGAGATCGACTTGGTGACATAGCCGCGGGCACCGGCGCGGATCACCGCGATGACATCCTCGGCGGCATCGGAAACCGACAGGGCCAGGAAGCGAATCGGCTTGCCGGACAAGGATTCCTGAGCGACGCAGCCGTGCAGCACGTCGACCCCACCGCGCCCATTGCCACCCGGCAGGTGGACATCGAGCAGCACCACATCGGGCTGTAGCTCCTTGACCACGCGGATGCCGGCGTCCACATCGCTGGCCTCGCCGACGAACTCCAGGGCGCCCGCGGCGACCGCGGAGAGCTCGGCTTTGACACCGGTGCGCACCATCGCGTGATCGTCGATGATCACCACGCGGACGGGGGCGGCGGGGCTAGCGGTGGACATCAACGACCTCCGGGTTCGGGGATGGGGGGCAGGGTCAGGGTCCATTCGGTGCCGGGATCCCGGTCGCGGACCGTGGCCGAGCCGCCGACGCGCTGCATACGGCCCATGATCGACTCCCGGACCCCGAGCCGGTCCGCAGGTATGGCGTCCAGGTTCAGTCCGCGACCGTGGTCGCGCACGAAGGCCTCGATCCCCTCGGGACCGGCCTCGGCATAGAGCGCCACGGGCGGCGCGCCGTGGCGCACCGCATTGAGCAGGGCCTCGCGCATGGCGCGCACCAGCGCGGCGACCCGCTCGTCGCGCTCGGCCTCGCCCGAGACCACGACGTCGATCGGGATGCCGTGCTGCAACTCGAGTTCGTCGACCACGGCCCGGATGGCCCCGGAGAGCGTGGTCTCGTCGTCGGTGGCCCCGCCATACAGGTAGCTGCGCAGTTCGCGCTCTTGGATGCGGGCCAGGGTGGCGACCCGGGCCGGATCGGCGGCCTGGCGTTGGATCAGGGTCAGCGTCTGCAGCACCGAATCGTGCAGGTGGGCGGCGATATCGGCGCGCTCATCGGCGCGTGCCCGGGCGGCATTGGCCGCGCCGGTCTCGCTCCACAGCCGCATTGCCCAGGGGGCGGCCAGCAGGATCACACCGAGCAGCACCACGATCGTGGCCACGGCAATATCGGAGACCGCAGAGAGTTCCCGGTCCCGGCTCAAGGCGATGACGGTGCCGATGATGATGGCGACCGCGCCGAGCGCGAAGCGCGCCACCGCCGGCCAGCCCGAACGCCGCCCGAGCCAGCGATCACGTTGCACCGCATCGGCATTCGCCAGACCGATGACCACGATCGCGCCGATGGCCAGCAAGGGCAGCAGCAGGCTCAACCGGGGGCGCGAGTTCGCCGCCACGCCGAGGGCCGCGCCGAAGAGGCAGAGCCCCAGCCCGGCCACGAGCAGCCAGCGCACATAGCCGGGCATCCGTGCCCGGGAACTGCTCGTGCCGGCCGGCGCCGCCGCTTCGGGTGACCGGGCGGGATCGATGGGCGCGGTCCGCGAGTCCGACTGCGGGGTCAGCGCCCACAACATCGGGTAGGCGATCCACCCCGGCCCCGCGACGGCGAGCAGCAGGAAGCCGATGCGTACCCGGGCGACGGGGATGCCCAGGTGCGCGGCGAGACCGGCGCAGACCCCGGCGATCCACCGGCCCGAGGTGGGACGGGTCATCCGACGCACGGGCGCTTCGGGACCCCCCATCGGCACGGCGACGCTCTGGCTCACCCCGCCAGTCTGACCGAAAGGCGGGCCCGCTGCCCCCACTCGGCGGGTGGAACCAGGCCCGGCTCCGGGTCGAGTCAGGGCCACACCGCATACGGGGCCGTATGCCGTGGGGAGAAGATGAAGCGTGCCCTCCACTTCTTCTGCGGCCGAACCCGCGCACACCCTTGGCCGCATCATGCGCGCCGTCGAGGGGTATGGCGTGCGCCGCAGCCGCGATTCGTGGCTCGGCGGCGTCTGCAGTGGTCTAGCGCGGCGCTGGGATATCGACCCTGCCATCGTGCGGGTGGCGGCCGTGGTGCTCGTGCTGATGACGGGGGCCGGAGCGGTGCTCTATTGCCTCGCCTGGGTGCTGCTGCCCGCGGCGGATGGCCCGTCATACCTGCGGCGTGTCACCGACGGCGGTCCCGGCCCGATTGCCGCCGCGGTCGGCCTCGCCGCGGCGGCCGTGGTTGCGGGTGTGACCTTGCTCGGCGATATCAGTGGCTCCGGGTGGGGTCTATGGTGGCCGGGCAAGGTGCTGGTCATCGGCCTGCTCACGTATGGCGTGTGGACCTACGTCATCCGGCCGCGCTCGGTCCCGCACCTCGCGCCGCCCAGTGGCGGCGACCCGGTAGCCGAGGATCCGGCAGCCGGCGAGGTGGAGCGCGTGGCGCCGCCGCCCCCGAGCTGGGCCGGCCCGGGAACGCCGGAGGCGACCCTCGCCGCCGAGCCTGCCCCGGTCGTCCCGGTCGTCCCGGTCGTCCCGCTCGTCCCGCTCGTTCCCGACGTCACGACGGATCCGGTCCACACCGAGCCAGGAGTGGCGCAACCGGCGCAGCCGCGAGGGTCCCGGCGGCGGCTACCGTTCTGGGCCGGGCTGATCACGGCCGGCGCCGCCCTGCTCGTCGGGGTGGGCGTTGCCAGCGTGCACCGGTATGCGGATTGGCGCGGCGACGCGACCTCCGTCGGCCTCGCCGCGGCGCTCGCCGTGGTGGCCGTGGTGCTGCTGGCCGCGGCGCTGACCGGGCGACGGGGCGGGCTGACCACCCTGCTCGGTGTGGGTCTTGGGCTGGCGGTGGCGCTTAACTCGACAATGCCGCTGCAGGTGCTGCGCCACGGCATGGGCGATCGGACTTGGGTGGTCGCGGACGCGTCCACGCCATACCGGCTCGGGATGGGCGACGCCATCCTGGACCTCACCCACCTCCCGGCGTCGAGCACCGGACCGGAGGCGATCACTACCCGACTTGGTATGGGGCAGTTGACGATCCGGGTGCCGGAAGGCACTCGTCTGCGCGTGCGGGGCCGAATCGACCTCGGGGCGGTCACCCTCGACGGCAAGACGGTGAGCGATCTGCCCAGCTCGCGCGTCACCTTCGACCGGACCTTCGGCACCGGCCCCGCGCAGCTCCTAGTCGATGCCCACGTGGGGATGGGCGAATTGGCGATCGTCGAGGTGAAACCGTGACCCAGATTCCCGACATACCCACCGAGCCGCCCGCCGAAGAGCCAACTGCCCCAACCACATCCGAGCCGGAGCATGGACCCGCGCTCGCCACCGCCGTGCTCGCCCTCCTGCTCCTGTTCACGGCCGGGACGAGCGCCTATCTCAACCTGGCCGGCACCGAAACCGTCCTCCCGATCGGGGCAGCCCCACTGCTGGCCGGCCTCGGCGCGTTCATGGTCGTGGTCGGTGTCCTGGTCGGGCTGGGTGCGCGACTGTCGCGGCGGCCGCGAGGCGAGCGACAGTGACGGCAGCGGCCCCAAGGTCGGCATCAGTGCC